>VOFB01003577.1_pt1 | contig 46400 bp, 57 predicted proteins | sample 5384141 | NCBI WGS metagenome assembly VOFB01 (sample SAMN12384721, study PRJNA508395) | human gut metagenome | isolation source: healthy gut A | host: Homo sapiens | reverse complement strand
CTGCCTGAAGTTCTGCGGGCGGCTTCACTCCGACATTGCCTGCACCGCAGATGAATACGCCATCCGGCTGGTGAATCTGCTCTCCCTTTATCACGTCTCTCCCGCCCAGATCGAGGGCGGCATCCTGGGCAGTGTGGTCCCCCGCCCTGACAGGGCAGGTGCTGGCCGGGTTGCGGATGCTCTGCAGTGCCCGCATCCTGACCGTCGGGCCCGGGCTGAAAAAGCGGCATCAAGCTGCGGCTGGACAACCCTGCCCAGCTGGGTGCAGAGCTTCTCTGCGGCGTGGTCGCTGCCCTTGCGGAATGCCCCGGCCCGCTGGCCGTCATCTCAGCCGACACCGCCATCTCCATCATGGGCGTCAACGCCAAGCAGGAGCTGGTGGGCGGTGCCATCCTGCCCGGGCCGCAGCTCTCTCTGGCCTCTCTGGTGCAGAAGACCGCCCAGCTGCCCCAAATCGATCTCTCGGCCCCGGCTCCCGCCTCTGTTCTGGGCAAAAACACAGCCTCCTGTCTCCAGAATGGCTTTGTACTGGGCACCGCCGGGCTGTTGGACGGCCTGGATGTCAGTGCATTGTGCGATCGTAGCTCAGCTGGATAGAGCGTTCGGCTCCGACCCGGAAGGCCAGAGGTTCGAATCCTCCCGGTCGCACCAAATCCCCGGAACAGAAATGTTCCGGGGGATTTTTGTTTCTGCCAAGAATCCCAAAATCATCTTGCAAAAGTCGGATCCTGCCTTATAATAGAGGTTGCCCCGGTGTGCGCGGGCAAAGCTTTGGGTTTAGGAAAATAGGAATTAAGAAGCTATGAAATCGAATACCAAAACGCTGACGGAGGGCCCTCTGGCCAAACAGATCCTCCTGGTCAGCCTGCCGCTGGCCCTGTCCAATCTGCTGCATGTGCTGTTCAACATGTCCGACGTGGCCGTGGTAGGCCGGTTTGCAGGCTCCACGGCGCTGGGCGCGGTGGGTTCCACCAGCATCTTTGTCACCCTGTTCACGGGCTTTCTCATTGGCCTGAGCAACGGCATCAATGTGCTGGTGGCCCGGTTCTACGGTGCCAGGCACCCGAACGATGTCCACAAGACCGTTCACTCGGCACTCATCGTCAGCATCATTGCAGGCGTGGTCCTGCTGCTGGTGGGCCTGCTGGGCTCCCCCGCTCTGCTCCGGCTGCTGAACACCAAGGAAGACCTGCTTCCCGGTGCCATCCTCTATCTGCGGGTGTATTTCCTGGGAATGCCCGCACTGGCGCTGTTCAACTTTGGCAATGCCATTTTCAGTGCCATTGGCGAGACAAAAAAGCCTCTGATCTATTTGAGCACCGCCGGTGTGCTGAACATCCTGCTCAACCTGTTCTTCGTCATCGTCTGCCAGTTGAACGTGGTCGGTGTGGCGCTGGCCTCGGCCATTTCCCAGTGCGTTTCCGCCGCGCTCATCCTCCACGCGCTGACAAAGTAGAGGACTGCTATGCGCTGGATTTCAAAGCCGTCAAGCTGGACCCCGCCATGACCAAGCGCATCCTCGCGCTGGGCCTGCCCGCCGGATTCCAGAACGCCGTCTTCGCCATTGCAAACCTCTTCATTCAGGCCGGTGTCAACTCCTTTGACTCCCTCATGGTCAAGGGCAACTCCGCCGCTGCCAACGCCGACAACATGATATACGACGCAATGGCCGCGTTCTATATGGCCTGCGCCAGCTTCATGAGTCAGAACTACGGCGCGGGCAAGCCCGACCGCGTGAAGAAGAGCTACTTCATCGCCCTCGCCTACTCGTTCGGCGTGGGTCTGGTGCTTGGCGGCGGCCTGTTCCTGTTTGGCCGGGAGTTCCTGGCCCTCTTCACCACGGAGGCCGCTGTGATCGACGCCGGGATGAAGCGTGTGCAGGTAATGGGGCTGGCTTACTGCATTTCCGCCTTTATGGACTGCACGATCGCCGCCTCCCGCGGCCTGGGCAAGACCATTGTACCCACCGTTATCGTCATCATGGGTTCCTGCGTGTTCCGGGTGATCTGGGTGTACTCCATCTTCGCTCACTTCCACACCATTCCCTCGCTCTACCTGCTCTACCCCTGCTCCTGGGCACTGACGGCCATTGCCGAGATTTTCTACTTCGTCCACTGCTACCGCGATTCCATGAAGCTCTTCCACGAGCCTGTCACCGTGCAGGCCTGACCCCGATAAGACACCAAAAGGCAGATGCCGCATGTTCTGTGCAGCATCTGCCTTTTTTCTTATCCTGCTTTCTCCTGCTTTTAAACTTTGACCTCTCCGGCCAGCACCCGCTTATAGTCCTCATAGTTGCGGGCCAGCAGGGCGGGCGTATCCAGCCCGTAGGGGCATTTTGCCTTGCACTGGTTGCAGTGCAGGCAGCCCTCGATCTTCTTCATCTTGGCCTGGCCCTCGGGGCTGAGCTGTGCCGCCGACGGCGAACGCCGCAGCAGCAGGGACATGCGGGCGCAGTTGTTGATCTCAATGCCCGCCGGACAGGGCATACAGTAGCCGCAGCCACGGCAGAACTCGCCGCAGAGCTCGGCACGGTCGTGGTCGATGACGGCTTTCAATTCCTCGTTCATCCGGGGCGGGTTGTCGATGTAGGAAAGGAACTCATCCAGTTCTTTCTCTCGCTGGACGCCCCAGATGGGCAGCACGCCGTCGTACTGTGCCTCAAAAGCATAGGCTGCCGCGCTGTTGGTGATGAGGCCGCCGGAGAGGCCTTTCATGGCAATAAAGCCCATCTCATGCTCCTTGCAGGCGTTGACGAGCTCCAGCTCCTGCTCGCCGGAGATATAGCTGAACGGGAACTGCAGCGTCTCGTACAGGCCGCTCTCAATGGCCTCGCGCGCCACTGAGAGACGGTGGTTGGTGATCCCGATGTGGCGGATCATCCCTTTTTCCTTGGCCTCCAGCGCCGCCTCGTACAGGCCGGAGCCGTCGCCGGGCTTGGGGCAGAACGCCGGGTTGTGGAACTGGTACAGATCCACATAGTCCGTCCGCAGGTTGGTCAGGGAGGTATGCAGGTCTTTCCAGAAGTCTTCCGCATTCTGTGCCGCCGTCTTGGTGGCAATGTACACCTCGCTGCGGATGCCGTCGAACGCCTCGCCCAGCTTGACCTCGCTGTCGGTGTAGGCACGGGCGGTATCAAAGAACCGGATGCCTGCCTTGTAGGCCTTGCGGGCCAGTGCTACCGCGTCCTCCTGAGAGACGCGCTGGATGGGCAGCGCGCCAAAGCCGTTTTTGTTCACCGTAATGCCGGTGCGGCCCAAAGTGACCATGGCCATATACGGAAACCTCCTGTGTCGCAAAATACTCTCTGGGTTTATTATAAAACGACGTTCTTTCCGGTGCAAGATGCAAAAGCCGCCCACCGAAAAGTTCCGGTGAGCGGCTTCATTCTTTTGTTTACTGATAATCGTGGTTGAGGAACATCGCCTTGATCTGGACGATCTCGTCGTATTCCTCCTGCTCCACCTGTAACGGTGTAGTTGATGAAGCCCAGTGCATTGCCGATGCCCAGGAAAGCGCCGACGCCCAGAACGGGGATGCAGAGCTTCAGGCGGTTTGCGTAGCTGTCCTGATCGATCTTGAACCAGTCGGCCAGGGTCAGACGAGCGGAACGGAATGCGGTATCGCCAGAGGTGATGGGGCAGACGACGACGCCGATCATAGCCAGTGCGATGCCCACACCGCCCATGGTCTTGGAGCAGACGTCGTAGATAGCAGCGGACTGGCCCTCAGCCAGAGCAGCTGCCAGACCGGTGTTCAGACCGCCGGTGATCTCGTACAGGGAGCAGCCAGCTGCGGCCCAGATCAGAGCGATGATGCCCTCGCAGACCATTGCGCCGTAGAAGACGAAGTGGCCCTGCTTCTCACTCTTCATGCAGCGAGCCATCAGAGGCGACTGAGTGGAGTGGAAACCGGAGATAGCGCCGCATGCGACGGTGATGAACATGAAGCTCCAGATCGGGGTGCCGGAGGGATGCATGGAACCGAAGTGCTCCCAGATCTCGGGGATGGTGTACGCGGGTTGGTGAAGATGCCAAAGATGACGCCGACTGCCATGATGATCAGGCAGATGCCGAAGACGGGGTAGATCTTACCGATGACGGCGTCGATGGAGATGAAGGTCGCGATGAAGTAGTAGACCAGGATGATGACCAGCCAGAACAGAGTAGTGGTCAGAACACCGGACATACCGTTGTTCTTGCACAGGGTGACGATCAGGCCGGCGGGCCGACTGCGAACACAGTACCGACCATGATCAGCAGCACGACGGAGAACACACGCATGACGTTCTGCATCACGGGGCCGAGGTACTTGCCGGTGATCTCTGCGATAGAGCCGCCGTCATTACGCTCACTCATCATGCCGGAGAAGTAGTCGTGGACGCCACCTGCAAAGATGGTGCCGAAGGTGATCCACAGGAATACCACAGGGCCCCACAGAGCGCCCTGCAGAGCACCGAAGATCGGGCCGAGGCCCGCGATGTTCAGCAGCTGGACCAGAAACAGCTTCCACTGGGGCATCACGACATAGTCAACACCGTCGTTGATGCGGACAGCGGGAGTTTCACGGTCATCGGGTCCGAACGTGTTGTCAACGATCTTGCCATAGACAAAGTAGCCAATGATCAGGAGCGCCAGACAGAGTAAGAAACTAATCATACCAGAAACCTCCTTTTTTAGATTCCCGTCCGGCAGGCCCCATTCCACCCACCGCCGGGATCAATCTCTGGCTTCATGTTAACACATTTTTCATAATGCGGATAATATCTATCTGGTATAACCGCTATATCAAAAAATATATAGCGTTTCATCGTCTTTTGGTGGAATCATCTCGTTTTTGACGTTTTCTCGTTCAAAAGTTGTTCATAATTTTCCACTGCTTTTTTTCCGGGAATGCCTCAGATCTTTGCTGCCAAAAATTTCAGCACATTTTTGTACAGATTGCTCAATATTTTAAATTTCCGTTGTTCTATCGCCAATTTTTCAGAGTTTTTCTCACTTTACAGTCTGGGCCGCCTCCTTGTGAAGCAGCTCAATAAAGGCCCGTTCCTCCGGGCCGGAGAGCACTTTTGTCCGGGTAAACCATCACATCCCGCATCTTCTGGTGCTGGGCCGGGCATTTTTGAGCACCAGATGGAACTGGTCCAGCGCCCGCTGGGGCATGGGCGAAGCCCACATATAGGCCGTAGGACATCCGCTGCAGGATCGAGAACTGGCTGCACCGCTCATACACATGGATGCGGCGGCTGTCATTGACGTGCCAGCGCACGCCGTCGCCGCCGTCTTCGCCGGGCAGCTGGAAATCATCGTGGAGGATCTCCACATACTGGTTCAACTCCGAAGGTCGTGGATCTCCCGGCTGGCCAGCGGGCCGTCCTGATTGGTGAGCAGGTAGTACTCAAAATCCATGATGGGCTCCATCTTGAGCCCGCGGCGGGTGCAGTAATAATTGTAATGGTCCGCGTCCTCAATGGCATACCGCAGCAGCGCCAGGTGATAGCCCCGGCGCAGCACGAAATCCAGCGCCTCCATGGAGCCGCCCTCCCGGATATGGATGCGGAGCTGCTCCACCCCGGCTGCCCGTTCCAGGAGATCCACCGCAGCATAGGAAGCATAGGTGGCATGGGGGATCATGACTCGCAGCTCGGTACAGCGCTTCTGCTCCTCCTGCACGCCCTGGTCCAGGCGATCCACCTCTTCCAGGATACGGGCGGCCTGCTCAATGAAATGCCGCCCCTGCTCCGTGGGGATCATACCGGTAGACGAGCGCTCAAAAATGCGCAGGTGATATTCTTCTTCCAGATTTTTCAGCGCCTTGCTCACATTGGGCTGGGCCGCGTACAGCTGCTTGGCAGCAGCGCTCACAGAGCCCCACTTCATGATGGCTACCAGATATCGCAGTTCGGTAATGTTCACGCTTTCCTCTCCTTGGCCCTTGGCAATCAAATTTGGTTTTATTGTATCAGCTGCCGCAACGCTCTGTCAAGGAAAAGCAATTGACGCCCCTCCGCTCCGCTTTATAATAGGGTATAAAAAGGAGGGAGCCGCCATGGAAACTTACCGCGTCCTGCGGATCGAGGAGCAGCTGTACGGCTGCGAGGAGCTGCCCGAGGCCAGCCTGTCCTCTGTGACGTTCTGCTGGAAAACGCCGCCGGGGAACGCCGGGTCCTCCCCTACCCGGATGCAGAGCTCACGGCCCTTGACATCAACGAGGGCGATACCATCGCCCTGACCGACCATAAACTCAGCAAAGTGAAGTAAAACAGCAAGGAGTTTTTATGCACTGTGTCTATTTTGCCCGCCACGGCGAGACCGTCTGGAACGTTGAAAATAAGATCTGCGGCATGACCGACAGCCCCCTCACCGAAAAAGGCCGGGCACAGGCCGCTCAGCTGGGCGAAGCCGTCAAAAGCAGCGGCATCGTCCTTGACGAAATTTTGTACTCTCCCCTCTCCCGCGCCGCGGATACCGCACTGGCCGTGGCGGCTGCCACCGGCCTGCCCGCGCGGGTGGAGCCCCGCCTGCGGGAACAGTGTTTCGGCCGCTTTGAGGGCACCTCGCCCCGCAACAGCCCGGAGTTCACCGCCGCCAAAATGCAGTTTGCCGACCGCTACACCGACGGCGAAAGTATGCTTCAGCTGGCCCAGCGCATCTACAACCTGCTGGACGAGCTCAAACAGGACGACAAGACCTATCTCCTCGTGGCCCACAACGGCATCGCCCGTGTGGTGGAGTCCTATTTCCACGACATGACCAACGCGGAGTACGCGGCGTTCGGCATCAAGAATTGTGAGCTGCGGAAGTTTGATTTTGACGAATAAATAAACTTTGGTACGAACATCTTGACTTTTTTCCAGATTTGCATATACTGATAGTAGGCAACAAAGTTGATTAGGATTGTCTATTGGGTTCATCCCCAAAAAGCAACACCCTCGGAGCGGCTACTCCGAGGGTGTTTGTGCTTACTTGCCCTTGCGATGACGATCAAGCCACTTGCTGATGTAATCGGCTATTACATTCGCTGCGATCGTCACAATAAAGTTGATTAGGTTCTGGTCCATTGGTGTCCACCCCCTCTCTGTTGCCAGATTAGGTCAGGGCAGCACGACCAGTATAACACAGTCTCGACAGAAAACAAAGGCGCTCTCCCGCAATTTGCAGGAAGCGCCTTTGTTTTTTTTCGTTTAAACGTTCCAGTAATGGAACACTTTATCTTTGGTAATGAACATGTACACCGTGACCACCAGAGCGGCTAGCTCCGCTGCTGTAACGGCCAGCCAGACGCCCTCGATCCTGAGTACCATGGGCAGCAGGATGACTGCCGCCAGCTGGAACAACAGGGTGCGCAGGAACGAGATCAGCGCGCTCGTCACACCGTCGCCCAGGGCCGTGAAGAACGAAGAGCCGTAGACGTTGAAGCCCATGATGAGGAAACTCAGGCCATACACGCGGAAAGCATGGCTGGTCAGCTCCAGCAGCTCTGCATCATAGCCCACAAAGATCTTTGCCACATAGGGATGATGAGCATGGACACCGCCGTCATGATGACCGCTACCACGCCGATGAGCCGCAGACTCTTGGTATAGAGATTATGCACCTCGGCGTGGTTGCGTGCACCGTAGTGGTAGCTGACGATGGGGGCGCTGCCCACGGCATAGCCCACGAAGACGGCCACAAACAGGAACGCCGCATACATGATGACGCCATAAGCCGCGACACCGTTTTCACCGGCAAAGCGGAGGAGCTGGTAATTGTAAAGAATGTTGACCAGCGACATGGAAAGATTGGTCATCAGCTCCGAGGAGCCGTTGATGCAGGCCGCTTTGAGCACGCTGCCGTGGAACTCCGTTTTGCCCAGATGCAGGCGGCTGGTGGTCTTATGGTCCAGGAAGTAGAACACCGGCAGCACGCCGCCCACGGCCTGGCTGATGAAGGTGGCGATGGCTGCGCCCTCCACGCTCCAGCGGAGCCAGCCCCACCAGCACGACGTCCAGCACCATGTTGGTGCAGCCTGCACCCACCGTGAACCAGAACCCCAGTGTCGGTTTTTCCGCCGTGACAAAGAAACTCTGGAACATGGTCTGTAAAATAAAGGTGGGCACACTGACCATCAGCACCCGGCCATACCGGACGGCGAAATCCAGCATCTCGCCCTTTGGCACCCATCAGGATCGCCACCGGGCGGAGGATGAACAGGCCCAGCACCGAGAGCGCCACGCCAGCAAGGAACGCCGCCAGGACAAACAGACTGAAATAGCGGTTCGCCTTGTCCTCATCCCCCTCGCCCAGGGTGATGCCCACAATGGCGCTGCCGCCGGTGCCCAGCATAAAGCCCACCGTGCCAATGAGCATGGGCAGCGGCATGATCAGGTTGACCGCTGCAAAGGCTGTTTTGCCCACAAAGTTGGAGACACACAGACCGTCCACGACACCATAAATGGACGTGAACAGCATGGTACCGATGCAGGGCAGCACAAAGCGCAGCAGGCGCGAATAATTAAAATGATCCGATAATTGGATTTTCTGCTTTGCCATGAAATCTCCTTTTCCTGGTAGATCCAAAAAAATGCAAAAAGCCAGACAAGACCAGCAGCACGATGCCTGCCCTCCTCTGCTGTGTGGCTACGGCCAACACAGCCTCCGGGCAGACACTCGCTGCGGCATCTTATCCGGCCTTTCCATTACGTTGAAACAGCCCTCCGATGAGCAGAAAAGAGTATAACAAAGTTCATTTTTATTGTCAAGTTTGTTTTTTTCGTTTGTACGGCAAAAAGCGTCTTTTCCGCTCCAAAAGCAGGTTGCAATCCGCCGTTCTCGTGTTATACTAAAGAGAAATCACTTTGTTATGGAATGCTTTTGACATCCCCTGTACCCCACATTCTCACAGGCATTCAACATAAGCGGTGTAAGCGAGGTCAAGAGTATGAACACCCAATATAAACCCACATATATCAGCTTATTCAGCAGTGCCGGTGTCGGCTGTTATGGCTTCAAAATGGCTGGCTTTGACTGCATTGCCACCAACGAGCTGCTGGAACGGCGGCTCAACATCCAGCGCTATAATCAGAAATGCAAATATCCTGGCGGTTACATCTGCGGTGACATCACGCAGGAACAGACCAAAAAGCTCCTGTACGATCAGCTGGAGCTCTGGAAAGCCAAAGAGCACCTTTCCCGCGTGGATGTCGTCATTGCAACGCCTCCCTGCCAGGGCATGTCCATTGCAAACCAGAAAAAGACCGACACGGAGATCGTCCGGAATTCTCTGGTGGTCGAGTCCATCAAGATCATTCAAAAGATCAACCCGCGCTTCTTTGTATTTGAAAACGTCCCTGCATTCATGAAAACGATCTGCACCGATCTCGACGGCACAAACAAATCCATTGCCGATGCCATTGAGCGCAACCTGGGGCAGGAGTATTCCTATGCTGCCCGGATCATCAATTTTAAAAACTACGGGGCCTGCTCCAGCCGCCAGCGGACTGTCGTGATCGGCGTTTCCAAAGGATTATGCAGACAGCATTTCCCCGCTGGAACTCTACCCGGATCTTCTGCCGGAGCGCACCCTGCGGGAAGTCATCGGCGACATGAAGCCACTCAAAGAATTTGGCGAGATCGACCCCACCGATATTTACCATGCGTTCCGCATTTACCCGGAACACATGCGCGCCTGGATCGCGGATTTAAAAGAGGGACAGTCGGCGTTTGAAAACCCGGATGACAACAAAAAGCCACACCAGATCATCAACGGCGAAATCGTCATCAACAAGCAAAAGAACCACGACAAATACAAGCGCCAGTACTGGGACAAAGTAGGCCCCTGCATCCATACCCGGAACGACCTGCTGGCCAGCCAGAACACCATCCACCCCAGCGACGACCGTGTTTTCAGCATCCGCGAGATCATGCGGATGATGACCGTCCCCGAATCTTTCCGCTGGGTGGACCGCGATCCGGACACCCTCAACCAGCTCCCGGAAAAAGAGAAGCGCGCGTTTCTCAAAAAAGAGGAGACGAAGATTCGCCAGTCCTTAGGCGAGGCTGTTCCTACCGCCATTTTTCACTCCATTGCAGAAAAGATCGCGGATGCCCTGGCACACCCGCCGCTCCCGACCCTTGAGATCAACAAGATCATCGCGGCAAATCACCTGTCCGATGCCGAGGCCCTGAAAGAGTTCCTCACGAAAAATCCTCTGGACCTGGCTTTCTCTACCCTGAGCCGAATCGCAGAGCTTTCCAACACCAACCGGACGGAGACCGCCGCTTTTTTTACCAGCAAGACCCTCATTACCGAAATGATGAAGACCCTCCCCGTCTCCGAGCAGGAAACCGTCCGGATCCTGGAGCCTTCCGTCGGAGTTGGAAATTTTATCCCGTTCATCCTCAAAAAATTTGAGGGGAAGAACCTCCAGCTGGATATCGTGGATATCGACTCAGCCAGCCTCGAGCTGGCGAAAATCCTCTTGCAAAAAGTATCACGTTCCCGACACCTGCACCATCCGTTACATCAACGATGACTTTCTCCTGCATGATTTCCCGGACCGGTACGACTATGTGATCGGGAACCCTCCCTTTTTTAAATTAAAAGCCAGTGATCCCCGCCTCCCGCTCTACCGTCTGGAAGCGAAAAACAAGAACACCAGCAACATCTGCTCGTTTTTTCTGGAAAAATCGCTCCGCCTTGCTAAATACGTTGCGCTGGTTTTCCCCAAGTTCCTCCTCAACACGCCGGAGTTTTCCACCACCCGTGCAGAGCTGGCGCAAAAATCGGTGGATGCCATTCTGGACTTTGGCGAAAAGGGCTTCCCGGGCATTCTGGTGGAGACCATTGCCATTTTCATCAACAATCTAGCGGCCCCGGCCAACACCAAAGTTTTTTCGCTCACGCACCGGCTCCATCTCACCCAGCCACAGGCGTACATTTTTGACCCGGAGCTTCCCTACTGGATCATTTACCGGAACCAACTGTTTGACTCTGTTTGCCGAAAGCTGGATTTTGATGTTTTTGAAGTGTTCCGGGACCGCCAACTCACCAATAAGCTCCTTTCTTCTTCCGGGGAGCTTCGGGTGCTGAAATCCCGCAACCTGAGCGATGACGGAAAAGAGATTCTGGACATTCCCGGATACGATTCCTACATTTCTTACGCTGCGGCTAAGCCCCTTTCCGTCTTCCAGTATCTCGATGCGCCCAATGTTTATCTTACCCCGAACATGACCTACAAACCGCGCATGATGAAAAAGCCTCCCCACTGTGTGGTGAACGGCTCCCTTGCCATCCTGATCCCCAAAGGCGGCATTGTCCCCACGGAAAAGCAGCTCGCGTACTTTTCCTCGGAAGAGTACCGGGCATTCTATCAGATCGCGCGGAACTTCCAGACGCGTTCTCTGAACGTGGACGCCTGCTCGGTGTTTTTCTACGGCCTGCTGCGGGACGAGGCAAGACCCGCGCCCGAAAAATTTGACACCTCCGTTCAACTTTCCTTTTTATGATCGTGTAAAGTGAGGGATGTATGATGCTGACCCAACAGTCGATCCGTGATTTTCTGGCACAGTCCGACTATGACATCCGTGAAAGCGGCAATGGCCGCTGGATCGACCAGAAGTGTACACCGGATGTTGTAACTGTAATTGCTGATTTTATCTTCGATTACGTTTCTTCACATCCAGATTGCGCTTTTAGCTCTGCTGACATTTGGAATTTAGACTATGCTAGTCAAACAATAGAGGCCGTTTTTAAAAACCTGGTACAAAAAACAAATTTGCAAAAAACGAATATAATAAATTTTTCCAGCAGCCCATGGAGATGTTCGCCAATGCAAAAATTCTTCTAAAGACAAAGCAAGGCCGACGTAACATCTACCAAGTCAATCGCTTAGATATTCTGGAATACATTGCTCTACGAGAACGGAATGCACTCATTTTTCTAGTTCTTTACATTGAAAAAACACTCCATGATAGTGGACTTTGGCCGTTTTTTCATACATTTCTGCAATCTCCCTCTTCAAAAACTTATACAGAGGTCCGGAACGCGTTCTTTGCTTTCACACTCGCGTACACCAAAATCAATAAGCCCTTGGAATGCGGCCGCATCTTCACCAAAGTACTGAATCCATTGGCATACTCTCACAATACCCGTGGCACGAAAGGCGGAGATCTCTCTGCCGATCTCATCACCTACGATATGCTGATGTACAACCGCCCCAACTTTCGGGACATCTATGCCGACAAGCCCAAAGGCGTCACTCGGAAAGAGTATGCGGCAACGCATCCCATTGAGATCAACGAGGATTACTACCGCTACCAATCCAATAAGGCTACACGCTTCCTCCGCATTTTCAACGATCAGACCCGGAACGGGCAGACCGAACATCTGGAACCTGCACACCTGCTGGACAAGGCAACACACATGCACCACATCTTCCCGAAATCGCTTTACCCGGAGATCAGCTTCTATCTGGAAAATATCATTGCCCTGACGCCTACTCAGCACCTCAATTACGCCCACCCCAATGGCCGCACGCAGGAGATCAACGAGCAGTATCAGCATCTGTTGCTGCTCTCCAAAGCAGACCGTATCCGGGAGAACCTTTCTTCTGCAAACGTCGAGCACATTTATGAGTTCAGTAATTTGCTGTTCGTGCTCTCCACCGGCTTTGAAGAGGATACCCCGCTTTCCATTGCCGATATGGATTTCTGCGCCGTTGTCAATGCCATCAACCGGCATTACGCTTAAAGAGCCTCAGATGCAAAAAAGAGCACGCGTTTGCGTGCTCTTTTTTGCTGTGTTCCTTTCTTCTGTTTCACATCCCAGGCCGCCAGCCGGTGCAGTAGCGGGCATAATCCCGGTCGGCCTGTTTGACGTAGAGCACCAGCTCCTCGCCGCCGTCCTTTTTGGTGCGCTGACGCACCTTGGTGGGCAGGTTCTGGCGGTGGAGCAGCTCCATCTCGTCGTTCAGCTCTTCTTCGGTGTCAAAGGTGTCCAGCTCGATCCAGTGGGTGGCAAAGAGCCAGAATTTTGCCAGCGTCTCATTCATCTTCGTTCTCCTTTTGGGGCTCTTCGGTCTCCGGCGCGGGCGGCGTCAGCCGGTAAAACGGCGCGATGGCGTTGGCGTCACCATGGCGCACAATGGAATAGGTAATGTCGCAATAAGGCTGGATGGCCGTGCTCTTCTCCACCGTGGAGATGAGCAGCACCTGCAATTGCAGGCGGCGGAACAGCTCCATCATGGGGCGGATGCGGTCGCTGGTCATCTTGCTGAACGCCTCGTCCAGCAGCACCAGCCGGATGCTGTTCTCGCTCTTCTGGTAAATTTGCAGCAGGCTGGCGCAGATGGCCACATAGAAGGGGGCCTGATTCTCGCCGCCGGAGGAATCCCGGCTGACGCGGGAGAGGGAAGCCTGCTGGCCGGAGACGGTGTTGGTCACTTTGATGTCGTAGTCGAGGTAGGTGCGGTAGTCTACATAATCCGAGAGGGTGACATTCTCGGGGCGGCGGCCCTCCTGCCGGGCGCGGGTGTTCTCGTCCACGTCGGCCATGATCTTTTCCATCAGCTCATCCACCTGCCGCTCGTAAACGGGGTCGGCGGTGGCGGCGATGTTGTCCAGCGAATCGGAATCGGTCATCTGCTGGTTGCCTTTGTCCACAATGACCTGATAGAATGCGGCCAGCTGGGGGTCCCGGCTGGGCCCCAGCTCAAAGCGGTAGACCTCTTCGCCGTAGGTCAGCTGTTCCATCACCTTGTTCAGCTCCCGGAACTGCCGCCGTGCGTTGAAGATGTCGTCTTTCATCCGGAAGAGGATGTCCTTGCGGAAGCGGTCCTTGCAGTCTTTCTGTGCCTGCTCGAGGCGGGCAGCGTACCGCTCCAGATCAATGCGGACGAAGCTCTCGTGCTGGGCGCGGTACTGCTCGATCCCGTAAGGCCCAGCGGATGATCGCAGACGTAGCGGGTGTTGTACTCTTTCTGGGCAGGCTCCAGCGTCCCGGTCAGGTAGAGCTGCAACGCCTCGTCCAGCTTGGTCTGGGCCTTTTCGGCGGCCTGTGCCACGGCACGGTCGGGCTTTGCCTTGTCCGGGCCGGAGAGGGCCGCCCAGCGCTCCCGTGCCAGCGGCTCCAGAAGCGGGTACTTTGCAAAGAATGGGTGGCATCGGCGCTGGTCTGCGCTGTCTCCACCGCCTTTTTCCGCTCAGCCTCACAGGAGGCCAGCTGCTTTTCGCAGACACGGATGTCGCCGCCCGCTGGCTCCACGGCGGCGCGGGCGGCGTCCCACGGCCTCGCGGGCCTCGTCCTCTTTGTAAAGCTGCTGCAGCATCGGGTTCTCCCGGCAGTCGGCCAGCTTCTGCTCCTGCGCCGTGTAGGCCTGCCGGGCAGCGGTCAGGGCCGCGCGGCTGTCCCACAAAGCGCCAAGCTCCTCCAGCGCTCTTGCCCCGACAGGGCGTTCTGGTACTGGTCATAGGCCGCTTTCAGGGTCTTTTCGGTCTGCTCGGCGGCGCGGCGGCGCTCGGCCAGCGCTTCCAGCTCGGCGGTCATGGCCTCGGCGCGGGTGCGGCGGGCATCCAGACCAATATACCGCTGGGGCGCGCGGAGGTGTTCCAGCCGGAACGGATGGTGGCGGAGCAGATCACGGGTAGCGCTGTCCGGGTACTGTTCCAGCGTATCCGGTGTGTCACAGCAGACGATGCGGCCCAGAATGGTCTCCGCATACTGTGCGGCCAGCGGGTTCTCGCCTCGGACCTGCGCGGCGAGGCTGTCGGCAGGGGCGGCGTCGGCCTTGCGGTTGGCCGTGCGGATGCTGGGGGTGTCCAGCAGGCTGATGGGGCCGACCTTGTCCCGCAGGGCCACAAAGGCGCTCTTGGCGGCGGCGTAGTGGGCAGGCGGCACGAGGATGTCGAACCGGCGGTCGCCGAGGCAGGCTTCCACGCAGTCCTGCCAGCTCTCGTCCTCGACGCTCAGCAGTTCGCAGAAGATTTTGGCGTCCGGCGCCATGCCGCGGCTCTTGAGCTCAGCGTTCACGGCGTCCCGCACTCTGGTGGCGGCGTCGCCGTGGGGATAGACCCACCGGCCTCCCGAGACGGAGGCCAGCTCCGCCTGCTTTTCCTGTACCTCGGCGGTGAGGGCGTCGGCGCTCTGCCGTGCGGCGAAATACTGCTCTTCCAGCGGCTTTTCCAGCCCGGCGAGGGCGCTTTGGAGCCGGGGCAGCGTCTCCGCGTCGGAGGGCTTCCGGCCAGAGATCTTTTCGACGGCAAAGCCGCTGCGCTGCAAGCTCTGCAAGAGGCTCTGCACGTTGCCTGCGGCGGCTTCGCTTCTGGAAGCGTCCCGGCTGGCCGTCCAGTGCGGTCTTTTTGCGGGCCAGCTCTTCACTCAGGGCGTCCAGCGCCCGGCCCTCGCCGCTGGCGGCGGCACTGTGGGCCGAGAGGTAAGCCCGGCGGGCCTCGGCTTCGGCGTCTTTTGCGGCGGCGTAGCGGGCTGTCAGCTCTTCGTGCTGGCGTTTCCGGCGGCAAGATGCTCCTGCCAGGCGTTCGTCCCGGCGGCGGCTTCCTCAGCACGGGCCAGCAGGGCAGTGCCTCGGTTGACGAGGGCTTCCGTTTCCTTCTGGGCAGCTTCGCGGCCATAGTCCACGATCTGTTCCAGCGCGGCGGCGCGGGTCTGGGCCTCGGCCAGCACGGCGTGGAGGTTTTCCAGCTCCACCCGGTCGCCCTGCAAAGCTTCCAGATCAAGCTCGGGCTGAGGCAGGATGTACTGATATAAAAACTCCCGGAAGTTGGGGATCTCGTCCATACTGGTACCCATCTGGAAGACTTCGTTGAACTTCTTGCCCAGCGGGCTTGCGGCGCGGCCGATGCCAAGCGCCCGGCAGATGCGGTCGCGGGCTTCGCCGGGGCTGCGGGTGTAGGAGAGACGGCCCACAGCGGGTTGAAGTTCTCTTTCGAGCTGGGCGCGCCGGTGCGGGGGTCGATGAAGGGCAGCTGCTCGAGGGTGCAGCCGTCCTCGGAGATATACCAGGTCTGGTCGCCGGGATGGAGCTCCTGCATGGGGCCTTCCGACTCGACCCGGACGGCGATGACGAAGTGGGTGCGCTTGACGCTGTCCCAGAACTCCGCGCCGATGTAGGCCACGGTGCGGCCCGGGCGGCGGTAGGCGTTCTCGCCGCGCTGCTTGGCGTGGACAGAGCCTTGCAAGGTGCGGCCGCTTTTTTGTTGCCGAGGGCGTTGAAGTTGCGGTTGGTGGTCAGGCAGTAGCGGATGGCGTCGAGGATGGTGGTCTTGCCCACGGCGTTGACGCCGATCATGTAGGTCAGCCGGGCGCAGTCGAAGGTGACGTTCTCAAAGTTGTGCCAGTTGATGAGCTTCAGGCGTTTCAGTTCTATCATTCTTCCACCTCCACGGCAGCGGTGCCGTCCTCCGGCCGCTCATAAAGCGAAAGCTCACTGCGGGTGCGGTTTACCTCGGCGGCAGCGTCCGCAAGGTCGGAATCCGGCAGAGCAAGCAATACAGTGGGGAATACTTCGATGCGGCTGTCCAGCCCGGAAAGCCTTCCTACCGGCCGGGCCAGATTGTACCGGCGCAGGGTGCGCAGCAGCTTTTCCAGCGTGGGCTGGTCGAGACGGCGGGGCAGGTTCATCTTTTGCAATTCGGCCTGCACTTCTTCCACCGTCACCAGCACCTGATCGGCGCTGGCCGAGAGGCTCTCCCGCTTTTGGAGGTAGAGCAGGCGCAGGACTAAGAGCAGGATGCTCTCGTACTTCAGAAGCCGGGCCTGACTGCCCTCATGCTCGTTGACGAGGGACGCCGCCTGCAGCGGGGCGGGGTAGAGCACCACCGAGCAGCCCAGCGGCGCAAACACGGCCCGCACTTCGTTGAGGTGGTCCTGAACATAAAGATATTTGGTGCGCTGGTCCTCCACGCCGCCCAGCACAAAGCAGTGGTTGAGCAGATAATTTGCGCACTCTTCCAGCATTTTATTCGTTTCGGTCATCTTCGGCGTCCTCCTTGCGGGGTGTCAGAGTAAATTCTTCAAACCGGAAGCCGCCCCGCGTGGCCCACTCGCCGGTGAGCTGGATGTCATAACAGCGGCGCGGCGACTGGGAGTAGGTGTGCAGTCCGATGATGCGTGCGAAGTCGTTCGGATATTCGTCGGCGAGGGTGGACGCCGAGACAGAAGGCCGGGCGGCCAGCGCCTGCCGGGCCAGCATGTCCACGTTCTCTTCGGTGACGGCCATCCGAGCGTAATCCAGCAGGAGCTTCTGCTCCCGGCGGAGCTGCTCCTCGTCCAGCTGCCCGGCCTGCACCGGGGCCAGCGGCGCGTCGGTGCGGGGTGCGGCCGGAGGATAGAGCGGCTTTGCGCCGAACACCTGCACCGGGTAGAGCTTGAGCCGCTTTGCCACCGGGCCGTCGTCGGGCTCAAAGAGCTGATCCGGCGTCTTGATCTCCTCGGCATAGCGGCGGAGCAGCGCCGTGACGCTGCCCTGGGCCGAGCGGTCACTCAGGAGCAGGAACTGCGCCCGCTGAACGGCCCGCTTGCGGTAGCGGACGTGGCTGGCGTCGATCTCCCGGATGAGGGTGCTCATCTCTTCGAGGGCGTCCCGCTGTTTCTGGATGAGGGCGCGGACGGCGGGAGCGGCCTCGCTCGGGGCGCAGCGCTCCACCCGGGCGTAATCCAGCGCCAGCTGGGGCAGGTAGTTCGTCTCGCAGTCGTCCAGTCCCTCTTCGAGGAAGGCGCGGTAGTTGAACAGGTTGTCGCTGGTCTTGAAGCGGTGGTAGGCGGCCGCCACCACCTTTTCTTCGTACTGGTCGAAAAGTTCCAAGACTTCCTGCGGGGTGCGGTTGCGGGTGAGGCGGTCGATGTAGTGGCCGATGGAGGCATTGAGGGCGCGGAGGGACTTGTTCAGCGCCTCAAGGTCGCCGGCTACCTCCCGCAGGACGTTCTCGTAGGGGCTCTTCTCTTCGCCTACGTTCTGCAAAAGCTGCCACGCCTTGTAGAGCTTGCCGGTGTAGGTGACGACCCGGGGGTTCAGGATCTCTTCCAGCGCCTCGAGAAGCGGCGTCACCTCCGGCACAAAGGCCAGCGCAGGCTCTTCTTCGTAGCTGCCGGGCTGTTCGGCCAGCCAGCCGGTGCGCCGCAGCCGCAGCAGAAAGCCCAGCGCCAGCGTGTGGGGGTCGCGGGTGGGCTGCTCGGCCTCATCGCCCGCGTCGTCGGCGTCCAGTGCCAGAGGCTTTGCCAGCGCGGCGAAGTAATCCTCGGCCCGGGATACGGCCTCGGCCCGCAGGATGCTGTAATCTGCCGTGTGGCGGCACTCCTCCCACAGCAAGAGCAGCAGCTCTGCATAAAATGCCCGGTTCGGCCCCGCCAGCGGCCGGAACAGCCGCGGGCTGACCAGTTCAAACAACTGCATCCGTATGCCCCTTTCAAAAATCCAGTTTTTATTGTCCACTTTGCCATTTTGCCATAACGACAAATGGCACGGTTTTGCACCGGTTCCATGCAGATCAAGGGTAAGCCAAAGCAGTAGGTGCCATCCTCCAGCTTTTTGGCGGAGACGCCGACACCCTTGACCAGCTGTGCTTCTTTCGCCTTTTTACACCATAAGCCTTGGCGTAAAAGCCGGGCCAAAACAGCTGTTGCTGCTCTGCTGGCCCGCGAGGGCTCCCCTATTTCCAGATGCTTTGCAACGCGCCGCGGCTCTGGCAATCTTCCGGGGCCTGTGCCGGTGCGTAAACGAGTACGCGCGGGCAAACCCCTCAAAAAAGTTGATTTTAAAGCGCAAAGTGTCAATAAAATTGCTGCATTTTGACATTCTTTTTTGGGAAAAATCGCCCCAAGAATTTCCGCAAATTACACAATTCTACCACGATTGTATGCTATGCTATGTTCAAAACCAGAAGAAAGAAGCTCTCTGTGCACCGGCCCTATTTTCCCGCCAGCCAGGAACCGCTTCTCTGTCCGCTGGACCTGCGTCGCAGGCATCCGGTCTGGCGGCCAACGGCACTCTGGCTGCTCCCCAGCTTTCCCGGAGCGCTCCCCTCCCGGCTCTCCCTCCACAAAAACTTTGCAGGCTAAACTGAAAAGCCCCGGAACGCGGTGTTCCGGGGCTTTAAGTTTTGTGTTTAATAGCCGCGCACCGAAATACGGGTCGGGGGCAATATCTTTCTGGCGGATGGAAGTGATCTGGATATAGTCGCTGCGCTGGATGAGGGTGAACAGCTTAAGAAGAGGGTCGGGTCGCCCTGCACTTCCAGTGTGACCGAGCCGTCGTCTTCGTTTTCCACCCAGCCGGTGAGGCCGAGGCTCTGGGCGGCGTACCGTGCGCGGTAGCGGAAGCCCACGCCCTGCACCTGTCCCTCGATGGAGTAGCGCCGCCGCACTGTGCCCTCGAGGCAGGGGCGGCTCCCCCTTTGGCAAAAATTCAAACATTGTCAACCTCCTGCTGTTGCCGCGTCTCATTTTCCAATACGCGCAAGCCCGCCCGGCCTGCCAAGGGCTATAGGGAGCTGGCAATGCGATAGGCGCTCCGTCATCAGGGCGGGGATGAACTGCTTTTTGCGGCTGATGACGCCGGGCAGCACCCAGCTGCCATCTTCCTCCGGCTCCTTCTCGAAGCCGCTGCGCAGCATCTCGCCGGCATGACGGCCGGTGCAGATGACGACGCTCTCCTCCTTCGGCACATCGGTCAGAAGCATATAGAGGTCCTCCACGTTCTGCTTGCCGCAGGCTTTCCGGGCAGATAGGGGGAGCAGCTGCTGGGCCGCTTTCAGGTTCTTGCGGGTCATGTAGCTGCCCTGCGCCACGCCGAAGCGGACATCGCCGCACATGAATACCTTGAAATCCTGCAGGAAGACTTCCTCCGCGGTCTTGCCGGCCAGATTCTCGCCTGCCTCAAACATCTCAAGGGCAAACTCGTCGATGTCCACGCCCGCGATTTTGGCGAGGCGGTGGGCGGTGGAGACATCGACGGGAGTGCAGGTGGGGCTGCGGAAGACCAGCGTATCCGAGAGGATGGCTGCCAGCAGCAGACCGGCGATCTGAGGCCGGATCTCCACGCCGTTTTCGTCGTACATCTGGGTGATGATGGTGGCGGTGCAGCCTACGGGCTGGTTGCGGAAATAGACCGGGCCGCTGGTCTCGAGGCTGCCGATGCGGTGGTGGTCGATGATCTCCAGGATCTCAGCCTGGTCGAAGCCCTCCACGGCCTGGGTGGCCTCGTTGTGGTCCACCAGGATGATGCGGCGCTTGCGCAGGGCGATGATGTTGCGGCGGCTGACCATGCCGCAGTACTTGCCGTCCTCGTCGAGGATGGGGAAGTAGCGGTGGCGAACCTTGGCCATCACGCGGGTGACGTCCGACACCGGGGTGACGAGGGTGAATTTGACGATATCGTCTCTTGTCATGTAATAGGAGATGGGCGCGCACTGACTCATCAGCTTGCCGGCGGCGTAGGTGTCGCAGGGAGCGGTCATGATGGCGACGCCGGTCTCCTCGGCGATGCGCTGGATGGTGCGGCCCACCTTGGCGCCGTTGCAGATGATGAGGAGGGATGCTTCCTTCTCGATGGCGCACAGCTGGCTCTCATAGCGGTTGGTCAGGATGACGATGTCGCCCTTTTCGACGTTGTTTTCCAGCATCTCAGGGGTGGCAGTGCCGATTCTGATATGACCGGTGGTGCAGACGGCGTTCTCGTTGCCGACGACCATGGTGCCGCCGAGGGTCTCGAGGATATTTTTATAGGTGGTGCGGCTGGTGGCAAGCACACCGGTGTCGAACACGTCCATGTTGGCCGTGGCAATGTCCTTCACGGTGATGATGCCTTCCAGCTCGTTGTCGGCGCTCGTGATGGGCAGGGTGTCGATCTTCTGGTCGCGCATGATCTCCCATGCCTTGCGCAGACTGGTGGAGCCGGGGATGCCGGGCATCTCGCGGTAGTCCACATCACGGATCTTCGGGTTGACATCGGTACACATCCGGGGCGGCGCGACGCCGAACCGCTTGAGCACGAATTCCGTCTCCTGGTTCATCCGTCCGGCCCGGCGGGCCTCGCAGACGAGGGAGCTTGTCTTATTTTTCAGCTCTGCGTACGCAATGGCAGAGCAGATAGAGTCGGTGTCCGGATTGCGATGTCCGATGACCACGACTTTATGAGCTGTCTTTGGCATAGATTCCTTCCCCCTTATGGGTCTTGGGTTGTCCTTCTTATCATGATACCGGAGCGCCGTTTTGTCCGCGTCCCTGCACGGCGCAGAAAAGGGAAGCCCTCTGGTAACTTTCATTGTAACACAAGATGGAATGGGGGTAAAGTGGCGCAGAGGGGCAGGATCCTTAAAATTTTGAGAGATTCTTGTATACATCTTCTTGCCTTTTGGGGAAAGACGCTGTATCATAGGGATAAGTCTGTATACTTTAAGAAAGCCCCTTCGGGGGCGGCGCGGAGGAGCGAATGACGAGCACAAAATTTGAAACGAAGCCTTTGTTTACCTGCCGGCAGCTGACGGCCCTGCTGCTGCCGCTCATTGCGGAGCAGGCCCTGAGTGTGACCATCGGCCTGGCCGATACCCTCATGGTGTCGTCGGTAGGCGAGGCGGCGGTGTCGGGCGTGAGCCTTGTGGACACCTTCAACACCCTGATGATACAGATCATGACAGCGCTGGCCACCGGCGGCGCGGTGGTCGCCAGCCAGTACATCGGCCATCGGGAGGAGAAGAGCGCCCGGGCTGCTGCCGCACAGATCATGTTCATCATGTCCAGCTTCAGCATTCTTGTGGCAGCGGTGGTCGTGGTGGGACGCCACGCCATCCTGCGGGGCATCTTCGGCTCCATCGACGCCGACGTGATGAAGTACGCCGAGACGTATTTCCTGCTGTCGGCCCTGAGCTACCCTTTCATCGGCCTGTATAACGCAGGCGCGGCCCTCTTCCGGGCGCAGGGCAACAGTAAGATCAGCATGATGTCCAGCCTTGTGATGAATGTCGTCAACATCGGCGGCAATGCCATCCTCATCTTTGGCTTCAAGATGGGCGTCATGGGCGCGGCGCTGGCCAGCCTCGTCTCCCGTGCGGTGGCCTGCTGTGCCGTCCTCTTCCTGCTCCAGAAGCCGGGTTGTATGCTCCGCGTCACCGGCCTGTCGGCCCTGAAGCCGGACGGAAAGCTCATCCGGCGCATCCTGCGGGTGGGCATCCCGGCGGGCATCGAGAACGGGATGTTCCAAATCGGCAAACTGTCGGTGGCCAGCCTCACCAGCACCCTCGGCACCGCCGCCATCGCGGCCAATGCCGTGGCCAACACCACCAGCACGTTCCTCAACATCCCGGCCAGCGCCGTCGGCCTGGCCGTGCTCACGGTGGTGGGCCAGTGCCTCGGTGCAGGCGAGAAAGAGCAGGCTGTCTGGTATGCCCGCCGTCTGTTGCTGGTGGCCTACTGCGGTGCCTGGATCATGAACCTGTCGGCGTTCTTCTTCGCCGACCGCTGGGCGCTGTCCTGGTTCAGCCTCTCGTCGGAGGCTTCGGCCATGGCGCTGGAAGTCATGATGTGGTTCACAGATAGAGCTGCCGCGCCGTAGAGGAAAGCAGGTCGGCTCCGCGCACGACTTCGGTGACGCCCATCCGGGCGTCGTCCACCACGACGGCCAGCTGATACGCAAATACGCCGTCGGCGCGGCGGAGGTAAAAGTCACCGCAGTCGCGCAGAAGGTTTTCTGTATGTTCGCCCATACAGCCGTCGGTGAAGGTGATGTTCTCGTCCGGCACCATGAGGCGGTAGGCCGGAGCTTTCTTTTTCCGCTTTTCGGCGATTTCTTCGGCTGTCAGCCCCCGGCAGGTGCCGGGATAGACGACGTTGCCGTCTGAGGTATGGGGCGCACTGGCGGCATGGAGCTGGCTGCGGGAGCAGAAGCAGGGATAGACAAGCCCCATGGCTTCCAGCTTTTTGTAGCTCTCGGTGTAGATGCCGCTGCACTCGCTCTGGTAATATGGCTCATGGGGGCCGCCCTTGCTGCCGCCCTCATCCCAGAAAAGGCCCAGCCACCCAAGGTCTTCTTCCAGCTGGTCGGCGTACTTTGCGGGGGCAGCGCTCCGCGTCCAGATCCTCGATGCGGAGAACGATTCGCCCGCCCCGGCTCCTGGCGCTCAGCCATGCAAGGAGGCTGCACGCGAGGTTGCCCAGATGGAGCCGCCCGCTGGGGCTGGGGGCGAACCGCCCGACGACAGCGCTCACAGGCCCAGCTTCCACTCCCCGTCTTTCGGCTGGAAGATGGGGGTATTGTAGTAGGCTGCCACAGCCTTTGCCATGTACTCGGCGTCAGCGCAGCTGGCGGTCTCCATGGCGGAGTGCATGGCCAGCTGACCCAGACCGATGTCCACCATAGGCATCAGGATCTGATGGCCCAGCAGATTGCCCAGCGTGGAGCCGCCCGGCACATCGGCGCGGTTTGCGAACACCTGCACCGGCACACCGGCCTTCTTGCAGATGGCGGTGAAGGCTGCACCGGTGAATCCGCTGGTGGTGTAGGTCTGGCGGGCATTATACTTCAGCAGGACGCCGCCGCCCATGACGATGGGGTTGGCAGGGTCGCTCTTTCTTCGGGGTGGTTGGGATGGGTGGCGTGGCCGTTGTCGGCGCTCAGCACCAGTGAGTTGGTGCGGGCGCGGATGCTCTGCTCCCTGCTGACGCCCATGCTCTCCTCGATGCGGGCCAGCACGTCGGCCATGAGGGTACCCTGCGCGCCCTGACGGCTGGAAGAGCCGACCTCTTCGTTGTCGAACATGACCCAGATGTCTCCGCGGCCTTCCTCTTCGCCGCGGCCCTGCAAAAAGCCCCACAGAGTGGTGTAGGCGCACTCCAGATCGTCGATGCGGCCGGACATGAAATACTCGCCGTTCAGGCCCATGCGGACAGCCTTCTCACAGGTGGCAAGGACAAGGTCAGCGTCGAGGATGTCCTCGGCCTTCACGCCGGCCTCAGCGGCCAGGACCTCTTTCAGGTTTCCGCCCTTGCCGCCGAAGATGGGCTGCAGATCGACCTGCGGGTTATACTTCATGCCGTTGTTCAGGTCGCGGCTGAAGTGGATGCAGAGGTTCGGGATGCAGGCCAGCGCACGGTCGGGGCAGACCAGACGACTCTCGATGCCGCTCTCGGTGCGCACCAGCAGACGGCCTGCCACGGTCAGCGGGCGGTCGAGCCAGGAGGGCATGATCATGCCGCCGTAGCCCTCGACCTCGGCCTTGGCGAAGACCTTGTCCTCTGTGTCGAACTGCTTGATACGCCAGGTGGGCGAGTCGCTGTGGCTGGCGGCTGCGTGCCAGCCGGTCAGCTCACCCTTGGGCATACGCCATGCCAGCACGGCAGAGCCGTTGCGGGTGGTGTAATACTTGCCGCCGGGGGCCAGCTCCCACGCGGCGCTCTCGGGGCAGTTCACATAGCCCTCGGCTTCCAGAATGGCGGACGCAGCAGCCGTGGAGTGGAAAGCACTGACGCCGGCGTCCAGAAAACGGAAAAGCTCCTCTATCGAAAAAGATGCATTCTTCATGGTTATTTTCTCCTTGGTATTTTAACGATTCATGTACCCTTTATTATAGCCCGCTGCGCCGGAAAGGTCAATCCGGCCCCACTGCACGGCCCCTTAAAATTTGTTCGTGGCAAGGCCGATTGACAACCGCGCGGCAGAACAGTATACTAGTCTCAGAGAGATATTTTCCCCGGCCTGCGGGCCGGGCGCAGATAGAAGGAGGACATCCCCTATGACTCAAAAGACATCCTTTCGCTCCTTGTGAGTGCTGCTCTGCTCTGCGGCCTGCTGGCAGGCTGCTCCAATACAAACGGCGACGCCTCCCACGCAAGCTCTTCGGCTTCTGAGCCGTCCAGCGTCAGCAGCGAGAGCCCCCAGCAGCACCGCGCAGGCTGACACCTCCGGGCTGTTCAACAAAGATTTCGACGAGAACTCACTGTTCAGCGTAGACGGCACTGCAGCCGCCTTTGAGCCCAGCCTCGGCTGGGGTCCCGGCGTGTCCGGCTGCTCCCTCAAGAGCGTGCAGGCCGCAGCCACCCTGCTAGTCTGGGCCGACAGAGGCAAACCTCTCTGCCCGCACGGAAACAGCCATTGAGGACGCCTACACCCAGTGGTACGACAACCTCTCCGACTCGGAGCAGGAGGGCTTCGCCGAGGCATGGCCCATGATAAAGGACGATGCCGCTGCCCTGCTGGAAGACAAGGACGCCATGGCAGGCCGTCTGGAGGACGTGGGCCTCGACGCCAAGAAGCTGACCTTCTCTGAGAAGGACTGGAATGCCCTCGAGGATGTCGTTGACCCCCTCGTGCCGGAGGCAAAGGGCGAGTATTAAATCACAGAAAAGGGCGGACGCCTTTCCGCTTTGGTGCGGGAGGCGTCCGGCCTTTGTTTTATCGGGATCAGACTTTCTTGAGGGTGTAGGCGCGGGTACCCATGCCGACCTTCTCGGCCTGCTCGGGGTGGCTTTCCACTCGATGTTGGGGTTAGAGTCCTTGAAGTTGTCGTGGTGGCAGTTCCAGCCCGGGGTGGCGAGGTTCTGGCCCAGCTGGCTGTTGGGCAGCGGAGCGGCGTTCAGGCAGGCGTCGGCACAAGCCTGGTCGAGGGCCACCGGGTCGAAGGAGGCGAACATGCCGATGTCCGGCAGGATGGGCGCGTCGTTCTCGCCGTGGCAGTCGCAGTTGGGGCTGATGTCCTGCACAAGGCTGATGTGGAAGGTGGGACGGTCATGGCAGACGGCGGCAGCGTACTCGGCCATCTTGCGGTCCAGCATTTCATTGGCGCTGTCGCACTGGGCATAGATGGCGTCGAAGTTGCAGGCACCGATGCAGCGGCCGCAGCCTTTGCACTTGTCCTGGTCGATGACCGCCTTATTCTTCTCGTTGTAGCTGATGGCGTCGGAGCCGCACTCCTTGGCGCAGCGATGACAGCCGCGGCAGAGGTCTTCCTGCACCGCCGGGTGGCCGGAGGCGTGCTGCTCCATCTTGCCGGCGCGGGAGCCGCAGCCCATGCCGATGTTCTTGATGGCACCGCCGAAGCCGGTGGACTCGTGGCCCTTGAAGTGGCTCAGGCTGATGAAGATGTCGGCGTCCATGATGGCGCGGCCGATCTTAGCGGTCTTGCAGTATTCGCCGTTCGGCACAGGCACCTCCACCTCATCGGTGCCGCGCAGGCCGTCGGCGATGATGACCTGACAGCCGGTGGTCATGGGCCAGAAGCCGTTCAGCTGGGCGCAGGTCAGATGCTCGAGGGCGTTCTTTCGGCTGCCCGGATACAGGGTATTGCAGTCGGTCAGGAAAGGGAGGCCGCCCTGCTCCTTGCACAGATCGGCCACCACTTTGGCGTAGTTGGGGCGCAGATAGGCCAGGTTGCCCAGCTCGCCGAAATGCATCTTGATGGCGACGAACTTGCCCTCCATGTCGATGTTCTTGATGCTGCAGTTGCGGCGCACTCCCCGCCGCAGGGTTCTCTCTTGGTTTTGATTATAACACACTGGGAATAGAGGCGCAATAAAGGTAAAGTTGGGTTCCGGGTGATTTTTTGCATGAAAATGCCCCGCAGGGGTGAGCCTGCGGGGCGTTGTAATGCGCAATTTAAATTTTAGCCTCTCGTCGGAAGGTTCATAACTTCATCATAGCTCATCGGCAGTTCAGGATCAACCTGTGCAGGGAAATGTCCAGAGATCTCATTGACTTTTTCTGCAATCTGAACTCCGCTTACATTCATTACAATATACACCAGATTATCGCCATCGAAGCAGTATGCAACTTCTGTGCCATCAGCATTAATAACCTCTGCATAGTAGGACTTTCCATTATATTCATAATCCGGTCTAATCTGAAGCTTGGAAATATTCGAGTTACTGGGGACAGCGGAAGCCGCAGCACCAAGCATAGCATTACTTCCAATTTTGCTCCAATAAGGCTTATCCGCTTCATCCGTGCTAATTTCGTATGTAGCGCCATCATTGGTCACCATAAACATCGTCTTGTCGCCTTTAACCTCAAGCAATGTACAAGTTTTACCTACTTTGCTATCAACAGCAGTTTTAGCGTTCACATCAATGGACTTGCCAGCCCAATTCTTATTAAATAATCCACCATCAACAGTAGTCGTAATGTCCGAATAAACTTTACCGGTCTTCTGGGACTCTGCCAGAACCTTTGCCATCTTGTACTGGGTGGTGCTGCCGCCACCACCGCCACCGCAGGCGGTGAGCATTGCCAGAGACATCGCCGCTGCCATAACGGTTGCAGCAATCTTTTTGAACATCTTCATAAAAAAGTCCTCCATAAAATTTTATTCCAAAACAAAAACCCCAAATGTCATTGTTTGTACGCCCATCTTACCCCCCCCCCACTCTGTCAAGGGAATCCAATAATTTTGTCAGTTTCTGCAAAAATCTTCTTTTATATGGTGCAACATGACAAATACACACCTTGCGGGCAACACAAAAGGGCCGCCCAACGGGCGGCCCTGAGATGCATTTTTGATCTTGTTTTATGCGATGGCCGTAATGGCGGCCACAGCCAGGACGATGGCACCCAGCACGATGCGGTAGAGGCCGAAGAAGGTGAAGTTGTGGCGCTTGACGTAATCCATCAGGAAGCGGATAGCCGCCAGGCTGACCACGAAAGCCACCACGCAGCCCACCGCCAGCACGGCCACCTCGGTGCCGGTGATGGCAGCGCCGGAGAGGACGAATTTGACCACCTTGAGCAGGGAGGCACCGGCCATGACCGGGATGGCGAGGAAGAACGTGAACTCGGCCACGCAGGCACGGGAGAGGCCCAGCAGCAGGCCGCCCACGATGGTGGCACCGGAGCGGGAGGTGCCGGGGATGATGGCCAGCATCTGCCACACGCCCACGAGAAAGGCTTCCCGGTAGGTGATCTGCTCCAGACGGGTGACATGGGGCGTGGTGCGGCGGTTTTCCACCAGAATAAAGAGCACGCCGTACAAGATCAGCATGGCGGCCACGGTGATGTAATTGTAGAAGCGGGCCTCCATCCAGTCGTCCAGCGGGCTGATGACCAGCACGGGCAGGGTGGCAGCCACCACCTTGAACCACAGCTGCCAGACCTGGGGCTTGAGACCACCCGGCCATGCTGGAGGCCAAAGGGCCACAGTTTATGCCAGAACAACACCACCACGGCCAGGATGGCACCCAGCTGGATGACCACCCGGAACATGGACAGGAACTCTTCGCTGGCGTTGAACTGGATGATCTGCTCCACAAGGATCATATGGCCCGTGGACGAGATGGGCAGCCACTCGGTAATGCCCTCCACGACGCCCATTAAAATGGCTTTCAATATCTCTAAAAACATGGTTTCCTCCTGAAACGCACACCGCGCTTTTTGTCGCTTTTTGATTTTGCAGCTATCAGTATACCATACTCTATGCCCCAGCGCACGCGGAATGCGAAATTTTTCCCGGCCGTGCTGTATTTATCTCCCGGTATAAATGTGGTATACTGGTTTCAGATCCCATCGAAACCATAAACGGCTTTTTTCGAGTTTTAAATGATAACATGAGGTGACTTCCATGAACATTCTGGTGATCGGCTGCGACCAGGTAGGCGCCGCGCTGGTGCGCGACCTGGAGCGCATTGGCCACGACATCTCGCTGGTGGAAAGGGACTCCGAGCAGCTCAAGCGGCTGGACGGCTTCGACGATTATTCCTTTGGCGGGGCGGCCCTTGTGGGCGACCCCACCGACCCGGACGTCCTCAAGCAGGGCGGGATTGAGAACTGCGACGCCGTGGCAGCCGTCAGCGAGGACGACTCCGTCAACCTGATGGCGGCGCAGATCGCCAAAAACATCTTCCGGCGGGAGAAAGTCATCTGCCGGGTGTCTGACCCTCATTTGCAGATCCTGTACCACAAATACTACGGCCTTGAGACCATCTGCCCCACCATCCCTCACCGAGCAGGCAGTGTTCCGGGCGCTGTCCAAGTAACCTCTCCGTCATCATCGCTTCGCTCGATGCCACCCCTCCTGTCAGGAGAGGCCTTGGCAGTCCGTTTTGTTTCCAAGCAGACTCCATTGGGTTCATCGAAAACGAAATCTCTCTGCCAAAGGCTCCCCTGAAAGACCCCCCGGCCGGGGGGGAGGTGGCACGGAAGTGCCGAAAGGGGAACGGCTGTCGCCGCAGGCGGCTGAGGGGTTTTACTACATTCTGTAATAAGAGGTATTGATATGAAAGTTTGTATTGCAGGCGGCGGCCGGGTGGGGCGGTATCTGGCCCAGAATCTGCTGGCCAACCGCCACAAGGTGGTCATCATTGAGCCGGTGGAGGCTCAGTGCCGGATGCTGGCCGATACGCTGGACATCTCGGTCATCTGCGGGAACTCCATCAGCACCGACACCCTGCGCACCGCCGACGTGGCCAGCTGCGACGCCTTTGTGGCCGTGACCGGCTCCGACGAGGACAACCTCGTGGCCTGCCAGATCGCCAAGCAGGAGTTTGGCGTGAACCGCACCGTGGCCCGGGCCTCCAACCCCAAAAACCGGGGCCTGCTCCACACTCTGGGCGTGGACACCGTGGTCTGCGGCACCGACAACCTGAGCCACATTCTGGAGCGGGAGATCGAGACGGACAACATCCGCCAGCTGCTGAGCCTGGGCGGCGGCACCGCCAGCCTGAATGAGATCCTGCTGCCGGCGGATTTCCAGTTTGCGGGCAAGCAGGTGATGGAAATTCCCATCCCGGGCGACACCATTCTGGTCAGCATCACCCGCGACACGGAGTTCATCATCCCCCACGGCAACACGGTGCTGCTGCCCTGGGACCGCATCCTCTGCCTGACGCAGGATGACACCCTGCACCTGCTGATGGAGGCCTGGGGCCTGACCGACAAGTGACAGAGCGGGAGCTGCGGCGCACGGCCGTCATCATCCCGCCCAAAGGCCGGGCGGTGCTCTGTGTCTGGGCGGCGGTGCCCGGCCTGCTGGCCGCGCCGTTCGTGTTCTGGCAGGGCATTCTGCCCGGCCTTGTGTTTGCCGCGCTCTGGGCCGTGCTGGTGTTTCTGGCGCGGTGCCGGGCCTGCAGCTTTGCAGCGGTGCTGGGGCCCGCACCCTGACGGTATATTCCGGCATCGTGCTGCCGGTGCGGCAGGTGTTCCCCCGCCGGGCCGTCACGGGCGTCCAGCAGCTGCGCACCCCGCTGCTGCGGCTGGCCGGGGCCTCGGTGCTCATCATCTCGGCCCCCGGCTCCCGGATGTTCCTGCCCGCTGTCCCCGCCGTGCAGGCCGGGGCGCTGGCCCACGCACTGGCGGAGGAGCTGCTATGACAACGCCCAACCCGCGGCCCAGCTTTCCAACAGAAGAAAAGCACTTCCACCCGTTTGCAGCCCTGCGCTTTCTGCGCAAAACGCTGGCGGTCTACCTCATCCCCCTCGTCAACGTGCTGTTTGAGCGGAACTGGCCCGCGTTCTGGACGGCTCTGCGGCAGGACGCCATCCTGTTTGCCCTGCTCTGCGGGGTGAGCTGGGTCATCCTGCGCTTCAGCAGCTGGCAGTTGGACGAGGCCGGAGTCCTGCACCTGCGCTGGAAGCTGCTGTTCAAACTGGACACGACCATCCGGGGGAAGCGCTGGCAGCCCTGACGCTGGAGCGGCCCGCGCTGTTCCGGCTGGGCGGGGCGACAAAGATCACCCTCTACCCCACCGGGCAGCCGCGGAAGCATGTGATCCCCCTCTGCCTGCGCCGGGCCGACGCCCGGGAGCTGGCGGACCGCCTGCTCCCCATTGAAACGCCTACCCTCCTCACCCCCCTGCCGGGAGTGAGCGGGCCGCATTGGTACTGCTGGGAGCCAACGGCATTTCCACGCTGGCGCTGGTGGCGCTGGCCATCCGGCAGACACGGCAGCTCCCGCTGGATGCTGAGACGCTGGCGTTTGCCCATCTTGGGCATCTGGCGGCCTTTGCAGCCCGGTGGCTGCCGGCGGGCGCGGCCTGGCTGCTGACGCTGGCAACGGCACTGTTCGGGGCCAGTTTGGCACGCAGCTTTGCCCAGGCCGTGCACTACGAGGTCTGGCACACGGCAACGCAGATCGGGAGCCGGGGCGGCTGGATCGACCGCTTTGAGTGCCGGGTGCGATCGGCCCAGATCAGCTATGCCGACGTCCGGGTCTCCCCGGCGGCCCGGGTGCTCAAGCGCTGGCCGGTGTTTGTCACGGCGGGCTGCTGCACGCCGGAGCTTCCGCTCTTCGTCTACCGCTCCGGCGGCGAGGCACTGTTCCGGGAGCTGCTGCCGGAATTCCAGATGCCACCGGATGTCCGGGCCGACACCACCCAGCGCAGCCCCATCTTTTTGCACCGGCAGGCCTCCCCTTTGCGCTCTGCGCCCTGCTCTCGCTGGTGTCTGTCACCGTCCTGCCCGCCATGACCGTGACGCTGCTCGTCCCCACCGTTTTCTTCTTTGTGCTGCTCTGCGGGGCCGTGATGGGCTACACCCGGGAGGGCATCTGGCTGCGGGAGGGCAAAGTGACCCTGCGGCGGCAGGAGGGAGTCTACCTGCACTGCATCTGCGTCTTCCACCCGGACCTCTGCCTGATGGGGTTCCAATCTCCCTGGGCTGCCAATGTCCGGCGCACCAACTCGACCCTGATCTTCCCCGGGCAGGTGCGGCTCAAGGTACGGAGCATCCCGCTGGCAGAGGCAAACGCCGTAGTGCGTTTCCTGGAACAGGAACCACACTGAAACATCCCCTCTCAGGCGCTTTGCGCCAGCTCTCCCGTAGGGAGAGCCAAGAAATCAAAAAAAAGAAGGAATTCCCATGATAAAAACGATTTTATTTGATCTGGACGGCACCCTGCTCAACACGATCGACGACCTGGCCGACGCGGCCAACTGGGTCTGTGCCCAGAACGGCTGGCCGACCTTTTCGGTCGAGACTTACAAGCACTTTGTGGGCAACGGCATCCCCAAACTGGTGGAACGTTTCTCCCCGGAGAGCGCCCGCACGCCGGAGCAGCTGGCGGCCACGCTGGCAGCGTTCAGCGCCCGGTATGATGCCCACAAAGAGGACAAGACCGCCCCGTACCCCGGCATGGCAGAGCTGTTGGACGCTTTGCAGGCCGAGGGCATCCAGACGGCCGTCTTTTCCAACAAGGCCGACGAGTTTTGTGGAAAGATCGTGGAGCACTACTTTGGCAAGGGCAAGTTCACGGTCATCCGGGGCAGCCGCAAAGGCGTGCCCACCAAACCCGACCCGGCTGGCGTCTATGCCCTGATGCAGGACATCGGGGCAGACCCCAAGACGACACTTTTCATTGGAGACAGCGATGTGGACATCCTCACCGGCCACAACGCTCACCTGCCCGCCATGGGCGTGCTCTGGGGTTTCCGGAGCGAAGCAGAGCTCACCGCCGTCGGCGCAGACGCACTGGCCCGGACGCCGGAAGATATCCTGGACTATCTCCACAAGGCCAACCGCTGAATCCTGCAGAAAACAAAGCATCCCGCCGCATCCGGACAACGGACACGACGGGATTTTTTGTTGCAGTTTGTTCACGGCCTGTTTCTTGATTTTGCGGAGGATCTTCCTTATACTGTATTTCATTCCATTCCAGAAAATGACTCAGGAGGGCACATCCATGGGAACCGAAAAGAAGACCTCTCCCAATGTAGAAAGCCGCCTGCGGCACATTCTCCGGATGCCGCAGGAAGTTTATTCCGCCAGCGGCATCGTGGTCAACGGGCGGCGGCTCAAAAGCTTTGTTTTCACCACCGATCTTGCGATCATCCGCAATTGTGACGCAGACGCCGTATTTGCCGTTTATCCATTCACACCTCAGCAGGCCATCAGCCATGCCATCATTCAGGCTTCTTACATCCCGGTCTTCTGCGGCGTCGGAGGCGGCACCACCAAGGGATGCGCACCCTGCAGCTGGCCCAGGATGTGGAGGGGCAGGGCGCCATGGGCGTTGTGCTCAACTCCCCCATCTCGGACCTGAATCTGCTGGCCGTTTCCCGGGTGGTGGATATCCCAGTCATCATCACCGTGACAAAGGCCGATACCGACATCCAGGCACGGCTGGATGCAGGCGCTTCCATCCTGAATGTCGCCTGCAGCACCGAGACGCCCCAGGTCGTGCGGCGGATCCGGGAGCAGTTCCCGGACATTCCCATCATTGCCAGCGGCGGCAAAACCGGAGAAAGCATTGCCGAGACCATTGCCGCAGGTGCCAACGCCATCACCTACACACCGCCCTCTCCGGCGGTGCTGTTCAAAGAGATGATGGAAAAATACCGGGAATGATATCATCAACAGTAGTCTCGCTCTGGAGACGTTCCTAATTCTCTTGGACCCGCGCACGAACAGACAGCCCACTGGGCTGTCTGTTGCCGCCTGCGGGCGGCCCGTGCTGTTCGATTCCTCGGACGGGTTGCATAAAAAAACTCCCAATCCTGAGATTGGGAGTTTTTTATGACCCGTACGGGAATCGAACCCATGTTACAGCCGTGAAAGGGCCGTGTCTTAACCGCTTGACCAACGGGCCTTAGAAATACAGAGCTTCGCTAAAACCTCCGACTTTCGTCATCCACTACTGCGGACAACCGTCCCCCTTATCTTAGCGAAACTCTGTAACATGGTAGCGGTAACTGGATTTGAACCGGTGACACTTCGGGTATGAACCGAATGCTCTAGCCAACTGAGCTATACCGCCATATTTATTTCGTGCACTTGAACAGTGCTTTATTATTATATCCAACCAGACCCATTTTGTCAACATCTTTTTTCAAAAAATTCACTTTTTTCGTTCCACACGAAAACACCCCCGCCGATGCATCGCTGCACACAGGCGGGGGTGTTTTCAACCATCAGAGAAAACTCTGTGGAAAATTATTTCTTATTGGTCGGCACCATGACCTCCAAGCCGCCCATGTAGGGCTGCAGGACCTTGGGGATGGTAACGCTGCCGTCGGCCTGCAGGTGGTTCTCCAGGAATGCGATCAGCATACGCGGAGGTGCCACGCAGGTGTTGTTCAGGGTGTGGGCCAGATAGCTCTTGCCGTCCTCGCCCTTGATGCGGATGTGCAGGCGGCGTGCCTGTGCATCACCCAGGTTGGAGCAGGAGCAGACCTCAAAAATACTTCTGCTGGCGGGGGCTCCATGCCTCGATGTCGCAGCTCTTGACTTTCAGGTCAGCCAGGTCGCCGGAGCAGCAATTGAGCTGACGCACCGGGATCTCCATGCTGCGGAACAGCTCCACAGACATCTGCCACAGCTTCTCGTACCAGTCGGCGCTCTCCTCGGGGCGGCAGACGACGATCATCTCCTGCTTCTCGAACTGGTGGATGCGGTAGATGCCGCGCTCCTCAATGCCATGGGCACCCTTTTCCTTGCGGAAGCAGGGGCTGTAGGAAGTCAGGGTCAGGGGCATCTTGCTCTCGTCGAGGGTCTGGTCGATGAAACGGCCGATCATGGTGTGCTCGCTGGTACCGATCAGGTACAGATCCTCACCCTCGATCTTGTACATCATGGCGTCCATCTCGGGGAACGACATCACGCCCTGCACCACGTTGCCGTGCATCATGAACGGGGGGATGACGTAGGTAAAGCCTTTGTTGATCATAAAATCGCGGGCGTAAGCCAGCACAGCCTCGTGCAGGCGGGCGATGTTGCCCAGCAGATAATAGAAGCCATTGCCCGCCACGCGGCCTGCAGCATCCATATCAATGCCGTCAAAGCTCTCCATGATCTCGGTGTGATACGGGATGGGGAAATCGGGCACGACAGGCTCGCCGAAGCGCTGTGCCTCGACGTTATAGCTGTCATCGGGACCGATGGGCACGCTGGGGTCGATCATCTGGGGGATGGTGTACATGATCTCCTGGATGCGGGCGGCAAGCTTGCCCTCCTCAGCCTCCAGCTCGGCCATCTTGTCGGCATCAGCCTTGACGGCGGCGTTGTTGGCGTCGATCTGGGCCTGCAGCTCTTTCTTGGCCTCGTCGGTGCACTTCTTCAGCTGGCCAAACAGCGGGCCGTTGGCCTTGCTGAGCTTGTTGCGGGCGGCCTTGAGAGACTCGACCTCTTTCAGGCACTCGCGGTACTTGGCATCTTTCTCGATGACTTCATCCACGAGCGGCAGCTTTGCGTCCTGGAATTTCTTCTTGATGTTTTCCTTGACCGCGTCCGGGTTGTCACGGACAAATTTGATATCAAGCATGATTTACTCTCCTTACTCTATTTCGGTTCGCACCGGAGAGGTTCTGCCCTCCCCTGTGCCGTTCAAAGGCGGGTGCCCGCCTTGGATCGCATGTTATTGTTGGTACTTGCCCAGCAGGTTCGCAAAAGCCTTCAGCTGCTCATCCGAGTAAAATGGACGGTCAGCTTGCCCTTGCCATCGTGGTAGGCCACACGCACCTCGTTGCCGAGGGCCTGCTTCAGGCTCTCTTCCACCTCCACCGGGAGGGTGCTTTGAGGCGTGGGCGGCGTCAGCTTCCGCGCGGGCTGTTTGGCCAGCTTTTTGCAGAGCGCTTCCGCCTGCCGGACATTGAGCTGGTTGTCCGCGATGATCTGCGCGGCCTGCTCCTGCAGCTCCGGCGTGGGCAGACTCAGGATGACTTTTGCGTGGCCGATGTTGATAAAACCGCTTTTCAGCAGCTCCAGCACATTTTCCGGCAGGTTCAGCAGCCGCAGGCTGTTGGCCAGACGCTCCGGCTCTTGCCCAGCTTCTGGGCTGCCTGCTCCTGGGTCAGGTTGCAGCGGGTCATCAGCTCACGGATGCCTGCCGCTTCTTCCACCGGGTCCAGGTCCTCGCGCTGGAGGTTTTCCACCAGCGCCAGCTCCATTGCCTGCTCGTCGGTAACGTCTTTCACAATGACCGGCACCTCGGTCAGACCCGCCATCCGGCTGGCCCGCCAGCGGCGCTCGCCGGCCACGATGAGATACCGCCCCACCCGTGGGGACGCACCGCAATGGGCTGCAGCAGCCCGTGCTCCGCGATGCTGGCGGCAAGCTCTCCCAGTGTGTCATGATCAAAGGTCTTGCGCGGCTGGTCCGGGTCGGGCTCGATCTCCCGCAGGGGCAGCGTTTCGATCCGGGTGTCAGCCTCAAAGCTGGGGGCGGCGTCCTCAAACAGACTTTCCAGCCCCCGGCCAAGGCCTCCTCTTCCTTTTGCCATGAATCTCTCTTCCCCCTGTGTTTATACTTCTTCCAGCGCGTTTTTGGGCGGCTCCTGCTCCTCGGCCGCCTTGCGGCGGCGCTTGGGTGCCGCGTCATGCGGGCGGTTGTTCTTGACGAACTCAATGGCGAGATCCATATAAGCCTCGCTGCCCCTGCCCTTTGGCTCATAGAAATTGATGGGCTGGCCATAGCTGGGCGCTTCCGAGATCCGGACGGTGCGCGGGATGGTGGTCTTGTAAACTTTGTGGCCAAAGTATTTTTTGACCTGGTCCACCACCTGCATGGTCAGGTTGAGCCGCTCCGAGAACATGGTGAAGACCACGCCCTCGATATCCAGATACGGGTTATACTTTTTGCGGATGGTTTTCAGGGTGCTGATGAGCTCCGACAGGCCCTCCAGCGCATAGTACTCGCACTGGATGGGGATCAGCACGCTGTCGCAGGCACACAGGCCGTTGAGCGTGAGCAGGTCGAGGCTGGGCGGGCAGTCAATGAAGATAAAGTCGTAATCCTGCTGCACTTTCGCCAGCGCCTTGCGCAGGCGGCTCTCTCGGCCGGGCAGGTCGATCATTTCCAGGCCAGCGCCCGCCAGACGGGTGTTGGAACCGATGACATCGGTGCGGAACTCGGTTTTGCGGATGACGTCTTTGGGCTCCGCCTCCCCGATGAGCATTTCATAAGTACCCAGCTCGACACTCCGTTTGGGGATGCCGTAGCCCGTGGTGGTATTGCCCTGTGGGTCCAGATCGACGATCAGCACTTTTTTTCCCAGTGCTGCCACGCAGGACGAAAGGTTGACGGCCGTCGTTGTCTTGCCGACGCCGCCTTTCTGGTTTGCAACTGCAACGATTTTTGCCACGCGCTTTTGATTCCTCCCGGGAAAAAGATTTGTTCCACATGGAACATTACGAGGCCGGAACCCGCCGTTTTCCCCGCAGCAGGCCCCCTATACAGCCTAGTATAGCACATCAGCGCCGCTTTTTGAACCGCTTTCGGCTGAAAAAAGCAGAAAAAGCGTGTAAATTCTCCTTATTTCTGTGCTGCCGCAGTCGGAATGCGCACCGTATACTCAATATATCCATCCCGTTCTTCCCGGTGAGAGGTAGCCGGAACCCCGTTATCTGTCATCAAACGGATGGCGTGGTCGATGGTGTTGACGAAGATCCGCACGTCTTTCACCATGGAGATGCGGTGCTTCCCCGGTGTCTCGTTGAGGAGCTGGTCAATGTAAAGGTCGGTGGCGCGGGCGTTCATTTTCCGCTTGGCGATCATGATAAGCGCCTCACTCCGGCGGTTCTCGGGCAGGCGGAGCACCGCCCGGGCGTGGCGTTCCGTCAGGCCGTTGTCCAGCACAAACTGCCGCTGGTCCGCCGTCAATTGCAGCAGCCGCAGCTTGTTAGCGAGGGTGGGCTGTGCCATGCCCAGCCGCTTGGCCGCTTCGGCCTGGGTGCAGTCCCACAGCACCATCACGTCCCGCAGGCCCTGCGCCTGCTCAAAGGGGTTCAGGTTTTCCCGCTGCAGATTTTCCAAAAGGCCCAGGGCAGCGGTCCGCTCGTCGCTGTAATTGCAGAGGATGGCCGGGATGGTCTGCATCTTTGCCAGCTTGCAGGCACGGAGCCGCCGCTCCCCCCGCCACCAGCTCATAGCTGCCATCGGCTGTTTTCCGTACCGAGATGGGCTGGAGCAGGCCGTTTTCCCGGATGCTCTGGGCAAGCCCGGCCAGCTCCTGCTCATCAAAGCTGGTGCGGGCCTGAAATGGCGAGGGCCGGATGGCGTCGATGGGCAGTGCGTGGATTTTTCCCGCTGATTTTTTCCGTTCAAACATAATTCTTCCCCTTTCGCAGTGATTGCAGGTTTGTTTTCCACACTTTCCCGGGAAAATGTGGAAAACACAGGCGTTCTGCACTCAGTGTAACAGAAAAAGCAACGCCCTGCCAGAAGTTTCGTTCGGCAGGGCGTTGCATATTTTGTTCAGTTCTGCGTTATTTCAGCGGACTTTTTGCGATCTTTCCGCCGTTTCTGGGGTAGGCTGTCGGAGTTTGCGAAATCTTTTTGCAGAGGATGAGAGTGCGGGTATCGCCCCCGGCAGGTGCAGGGTGCGGGTCTCTTTGTACTCGCCGCCCAGCTTTTTGATGGCTCCCCGGGCGGCCGCCAGCTCTTCCTCTCCGGAAGCGCCTTTCATGGCCAAAGAGCTGCCGCCCACTTTTACCAGCGGCAGGCAGTACTCCGCCAGCATTGGCAGGGCTGCCACGGCACGGGCAGAGGCCAGATCAAACTGCTCCCGCCACACTTTGCGGGCGGCTTCCTCCGCGCGCTCCTTGGCAAACTCCACGCCCGTGAGACCCAGCTGGGTGCAGGCATACTTCAAAAACTCCACCCGCTTGCCCGTGGGCTCCATCAGGGTAAGCTCCAGCTCCGGCTTGTAGATTTTTGTCACAATGCCGGGGAAACCGGCACCGGCACCCACATCCACCATCTTCCCTGCCACTTCCGGCTGGGAGGCAAAGAGCAGGCTGTCAAGGAAATGCTTATCCTCAATGCCCTCCGGGTCGGTGATGGCAGTCAGGTTGACTTTCTGATTGTAGTCCACCAGGATCCGCGCAAAGGCGTCCAGCTGGTCCAGCTGGGTGCCTGTCAGGGCGATGTTCCACATGGAACATTTCTGTTCCAGTCTCGCTTTGTCGATCATAACTTTATTCTCCCGTCAATTCCACAAAAATCGGCTCGTGATGTACCGCAGGCAGAAACTTTTCAAAAATATCTTTCGTGTACAGTTTCAGCGAGGACGTATTGATGCAGGGGTGGCACCCGATGAACTCCCCTGCTTTCACATCCTTGTCCAGCAGCAGCTGCACATGGTTCTCCGGGTCGTTCATCAGTCCCATGATGGAGGAAGAGCCCGGCGTGCAGTCCAGATACTGCTCCATATCCTCCGGGGACGCAAAGCTCAACCGCGCGATGCCCAGCTGATGGGAGAGCTCTTTCGTCTTGAACGGCTTGTTTCCCGGCATCATCAGCAGATAGAAGTTCGTCTTCTGGCGGTTGCAGAGGAATAAGTTTTTGCAGACCGCCGCGTTCAGGCAGGCATCAATGACATGGCAATCCTCCATGGTATCGGCTTTCATCCATGCATGGTCGGTGCGCCAGTAGCGGATGCCCAGCTTGTCCAGAAAATCATAGGTACGGACTTCTTTTTCCAGCCGTCCGGTGCAGTCCGCGGGGCGGCCCTCATACAGTACCAGTTGTTCCACGGTTCCTCCCTCTTTTCAGCAAGTCTTGGTTCCCCCTCTGGGGAGCTGGCGCGTCAGCGACTGAGAGGGCGCGCCGCCAATGCAATGCTCAGTTGTGCCACATCCGAGGGCGACACGCCCGGGATGCGCCCCGCCTGCCCCAGATTCTTGGGGCGGATGCGGGAAAGCTTTTCGCGGGCTTCCAGCGTCAGGCCCGTCAGATTCTCGTAGCAGAAATCCTCCGGGATAAGCGTCTTCTCGTGCCGCGCCACATCCCGGATCATCCGGTCCTGCCGCGCGATATAACCCGCGTATTTGATCTCCGTTTCCAGCCGCTCGGCCAGCATGGGGGTGATCCCCTCTCCCCAGCCGATGAGCTTTGCCACCAGCGGGTACGAAATTTCCGGGCGGCGGAGCAGCTCTTCGGCAATGCCGCCCTCGGCGGCCGGGGCAAGCCCGGCTTCCTCCATAGCGGCCCGGAGCTCTGCCGTGCGGAGGTGCGTCTCATGCAGGCGGCGGCGCTCGGCTTCCAGAATGTTCTGGGTGTGCTGGTACTTGGCCCAGCGGTCATCCTGCACCAGGCCGTATTCCCGGCCGATGGGGGTCAGGCGCTGGTCAGCGTTGTCCTGCCGCAGGGTCAGGCGGTACTCGCTCCGGCTGGTCATCATCCGGTAGGGGTCCATGACGCCCTTGGTCACCAGATCATCCACCAGCGTGCCGAGATAGCTGGTGTGCCGGGGCAGAATGAGCTGCTCCTTTCCCAGGGCGTTACGGGCGGCGTTCAGTCCTGCCAGCAAACCCTGCGCGGCTGCTTCCTCGTAGCCGGAGGTGCCGTTGAACTGTCCCGCGCCGTACAGGCCCCGCACCACCTTGCTTTCCAGTGTGGCTTCCAGACTGGTGGGGTCCACGCAGTCGTACTCGATGGCGTAGGCCGGGCGCATGATCTCAATGTTCTCAAAGCCCTTGATGCTGCGGTAAAACGCGTTCTGCACATCTTCCGGCAGGCTGCTGGAAGCGCCCTGCAAATACATTTCCTCGGTGTTCTCCCCGCAGGGCTCCACAAAGATGGGGTGGCGCTCCTTGCCCGCAAACCGCACCACCTTATCCTCAATGGAGGGGCAGTACCGGGGGCCGACGCCCTCGATCATACCGCCGTAAAGGGGCTGCGCTGGATGTTATCCAGAATGATCTTGTGGGTGGTGGGGTTGGTGTAGGCGATCCAGCACTCCACTTTGTTGTGCATGGGCGTGTCTGTCAGGAAACTGAACGGCTGCAGCTCGCTGTCCGGGTCGCCGGGCTGGCACTCCAGCTGGGAAAAATCAATGCTCCGCCGGTGGACACGGGCCGGGGTGCCGGTCTTGAACCGCCGCAAGGGCAGGCCCGCCGCTTTCAGGCTCTCGGTCAGGGCGTTGGCCGCGTGCATTCCGTCCGGGCCGGACGCATACCACGCATCCCCGACAAAAATTTTGCCGCCTAGGTTGGTGCCCGTGGCAATGACAACACACTTGGCCCCATATTCTCCGTTGAGCTGGGTCACCACGCCCTTGACTCTCCCCTGCTCCACCTCAATGGAAACGACTTCCGCCTGATGGATGGCAAGGCCGGGCGTCAGCTCCAGCGCGTGCTTCATATATTCGTGGTATCGCTTGCGGTCGGTCTGGACGCGCAGGGCGTGGACGGCAGGGCCCTTGCCCTTGTTCAGCATCCGGCTCTGCAGATAAGTAGCATCCGCCGCCAGGCCCATCACACCGCCAAGAGCGTCCAATTCACGCACCAACGTACCTTTTGCGGTTCCACCGATGCTGGGGTTGCAGGGCATATTGCCGATGGCATCCAGACTCATGGTAAAGACTGCCGTCTTTGCCCCCAGCGTGGCGGCGGCGTGGGCTGCCTCAATGCCGGCATGGCCCGCACCAATGACGATGACGTCATAATCTCTAAATGGTTCATTTGAAACTTTCCCTTAAAACCAATAAACTTCCCCTCTTTGCCAAAGGCTCCCCTGTCAGGGGAGCTGCCGCTGAAAACGGCTGAGAGGTTCTACTTTCCCACACAAAAACGTTCAAATACTTCGTTGATGACCGCTTCCGATGCATTTTCACCGGTCAACTCACAGAGGGCATCCAGCGCGTCGTCCACACAGACGGAAACGGCATCCAGCCCGAAACCTCCCTCCACGGCGTCCAGCGCCCCGGCCACGGCGTCCCGGGCACGGGTGGCGGCAGCCAACTGCCGCTGGCCGGAAAGGCTGGCGGCGTGCGGGTCGATCTGGTTGGTGCCCAGCAGACGGGCCACTGCCGCCGCGATGACTTTCCGGCTCCCCTCTTCCTGGCAGCAGACCGGAATCACCATGGCAAAATCGCCCGCGATGATTTCCGCGTCAAACCGGGTCGGCTTGTCCTCCTTGTTGACGAGGGCAATGGCCGGGCGGCCCGCACAGCGCCGGGCCAGGGCCAGGTCTTCCCGGGTCAAAGACTCCGAGCCATCAAAGACGGCCAGGATCAGCCCGGCCTCGTCCAGCTTCTTCCAGCTGCGGCGGATGCCCTCGGCCTCAATGGCGTCATCGGTCTGGCGCAGGCCTGCGGTGTCAAACAGGTTGAGCCGGATATCCCCCAGCTGCACGGCCTGCTCCACCACGTCGCGGGTCGTGCCCGCCACCGGGGTGACAATGGCCCGGTCAAACCCGGCCAGCAGGTTGAGCAGCGTGGATTTGCCCGCATTGGGCCGCCCCACAATGGCACAGTCCACGCCCTCCCGGAGCACGGCCCCGGCGTCATAGTTTTTATCAGGCCGTTCAGCTCCTGCTGTACCTGCCCCAGCACCGTGTGCAGGTGGGCTTCGTCCAGTTCGGGGACATCCTCCTCGGGGAAGTCCACCCACGCAGCCAGATGAGCCTGCAAGGCGGTCAGGGCCTCTTTTCGGTGCCGATCTTTTTTCGCCAGCGCGCCGGAGAGGGACGCGTTGGCCAGCGCCGCTCCCTGTTTGCCGTCTGCCGAAATCATGTCCATGACGGCTTCCGCCTGGGTCAGGCTCATTTTGCCGTTGAGGAACGCGCGGCGGGTATACTCGCCGGGGCTGCCGGGCAGCCCCTGCCGCGATGCAGGCTTCCACCAGCCGCCGGGCCACCGCACTGCCGCCGTGGCAGGAAAGCTCCACCACGTCCTCCCGGTGTAGCTGTGGGGTTCCCGGAAAAACAGGGCCACGCCCTCGTCAAAGGCGTCGTCTCCTTTCCACAAAGGAGCCAAACAGGGCAGTGTAGCCTTTGGCGTCCTCCACGTTCTTGTTCGGGTTCGCAGGGCGGAACACCCGCGCCGCCACCGCATAGCTCTCCGGCCCCGAAAGGCGCACGACGGCGATGCCGCCCGCCCCCGGTGCGGTGGCGATGGCCGCAATGGTCATATTCTGCATGAAGTTCCCTCCCGCTCCAAAATTTCAATTACAGTATATTGTACCACGAACCACCGGAAAAAAGAAATATAAGGGCGCAAAAAAGCACAGCGCCTGTGGGAGTTTTCCCTGCGCTGTGCTCATTCTTCGGTGCCGCGCCGCAGCTGTTCGTAATGTCTGCTTTTGTCCAGATACATCCGCTGCTCCGCCTTTTTTGACGAGAGCGTCAATGTCAATGCCGCCCGCGCTGTGGGAGGCAGTGCCCACGGCCACGGAATAGCCTGCCTCCTCCACCTGCCGGACAAACTGCTCCATGTTTTCGTTCAGCTCCGTGCCGGTGCTGTCCAGCGCAAAGGCCACAAACTCATCTCCGCCAATGCGGTAGCTGTCCTCTTCCCCAAAGATCTCCCGCAGGATGCAGGCCACGGTGCGGAGCATCTTGTCTCCCTCCTCGTGGCCGTAGGTGTTGTTCAGCTCATGGAGGCCGTTGACGTCGATGTAAACACAGGTGAGGCTGTTGCTGCACCGGGCGGGTAATCCGCAGGCGGTTCTCGTAGGCATTGCGGTTGTGCAGCCGGGTGTTGAGGTCGCTTTCCGCCACGGTAGTCAGCTTGCTGCTGGTGATAAAGTTGCCGTACATCATGCTCATGACAAATGTGGACACAATGCAGGAGATGGCCCCGAACACCAACGCGTTGCAGACATCCATGGGGATGACCCGCCAGTCCTTGAAGCGGGTGACGCAGACCAGAAAAATGCCGTCGAACAGCAGCACATTGGCAATGTGCAGGATGGGCCGCATCATAAACAACATCGGCACATAGAGCAGAAACGCAAAAAGGCGGCAGCGCGCTGATCCGGGGTCTGCACCGTGCCCAGGTAAATGCCCAGACCATAGATCATGGCTCCAAAGGCGTAGATCTCCCAGTTTAAAAACAGACCCAGCTTTTGCGGGAACATCTGCTCCACGGCCAGCAGTCCCAGGCTGACAATGAGGGCCGCTGCAAAAACCGGGATATGGTCATACAGCAGCGGCACCATGCAGGAACCAAGGGTCAGCGCCACAAAAAGGCACAAGCCGTGCCCAGAAACGCGGTCAGCCGACGTCGGTTGGCGATCTGCACATCCATCTGACAGCGTGCAAAATCTTCTGGCTCTGCCCCGGCATACAACAGAAGCTTTTTCAGTTTTTCCAGCATCGGGGTCTCCTCTCCGGCCAAGCCTGCTGTTTTGCATCGGACTTATCCATATTTAACTTTATTATACAATATTTCGTTTCAAAAAGATATGATTTTGCGCAAGTTTACCCCCCCCACCAAAATTTCCACATTATGGCGAATATCAGCTAAGATTTTTATCCATCTTTGCACAAAAAAGACGCGCAGCCATAATCGCTGCACGTCCTTTCGCTTATTTTAAGGGGTCAATTGCCGGGGACCAGGCATCAGAACGCGGCAATGTCGGCCGTGGTGATGGCCTTGCCGGGCAGGGTGCGGCTGTCGGCGTTCTCCGACAGAGCCAGCTTGCCCTCGCGCAGCAGCTTGACGGCCTTCTCGTGGTCAGCAGCGTTCCAGTTGTTGCCCACGAGCTTCCAGTTATTGTCCACATGGGGCTCGATGGTGCCGCCCTTGACGGTGCGGATGTACTCGCCCAGCAGCTCGCGGACACCGCCCACATCGCCACGGACGTCGATCTCCAGCAGCTTGGGCAGCTCATCGCCCTCGGCGAAGATATCCGCATAGGCCAGCAGCTGGGTGGTAGCGCGGTAGTTGTTCACGGCCACCACAAAGCTATCGGTATCCTGCACGGCCTTGCCGTTCATCCAGGTCAGGTTCCGGATGCGGTTGCCCGGCTCCTTGGAGATATCCAGATCATACTTGACGCCTGCAAAGGCATCGTACAGGTAGTAGCGGACGGAGGAATCAAAGGCGATGGTGACATCCTGCGGCTCCCAGGTCTTGAAGAACGCAGCCGACCACTCCATGAACTTGCGCAGCTGCAGGCCGTTCATCTGCAGCTTGTACAGGGTGTTCTGGTAGGTGTAGATGCTGGCCATATCACACTTGCGGATGGTGCCTGCGCGCATCTGGGAGGTCATGGAGGTCAGGGCGGTAGCAGAGACCTGCGCACCGGTGTAGTACATCTGCACTTCGTTGATGAAGTCCAGCAGCGCGGTATCCTGGATCATGGCCTGCGGCAGGCAGTCGATCTCATTGGCCGGGGCCAGGTCGCCGCCGCGCAGCTCACCGATGGGCGTCACGGCGTCTTCCTTGGCGCGGGCGTCGTACTCGGCCAGCAGAGCGGTAAGCTCGGGGTCCGGCGCGTAATCCTTGATCAGCAGGTTCTCGGAGGTGCGGTTCACCACTTTCCACTTGCCGTCCAGGCCGCGCTGCAGGTAGAGGTGGATCTCAGACACGGTAGCGCCCGCGTTCTTGTTCTCCACCACCAGCACGTTGTTGATCATCTGGTTGGGGATGCTCCTGTGGCCGTGGCCGCCCACGATCACATCAAACTCCGGGCAGGCATTTGCCAGATCGGTAACGCCGGAGCCGTACACACCGTACTCGTTCTCCACGTCCATATGCATAACGCCAACGATGACATCCACCTGACCCTTGATCTGGTCGATGATCTTCCGGCTCTCGTCCACAGGGTTGGTGACGGTCCAGCCCTCAAGGTTCTTGGCGTCCCAGCGGGTGATGTTGGGGGTGACCATGCCGATGACGCCGATCTTGACGCCGCCCTTGTGGATGATGGTATAGCCGTCGGCCAGAGGCTTGCCCTCCGGGCTGTAGACGTTGCCCGTCAGCACCTTGGCTTTCTGCTGGGAGAGCACTTTTTCCAGCGTGGCCATGCCATAGTTGTACTCATGGTTGCCGGTGACATAGACATCGTAGCCGATGGCGTTCTGGGCCGCGATCATCGGGTGGATCTCGTCATTGAGGAACAGTTCTGCCGAGTTTGCCTGGATGGTATCGCCCGCGTCCACCACCAGCGTGGTCTTGGTGCGGGCTTCCCGGATCGCAGTGGCCTGCTGGGCCACGCTGCCGGAAGCGTCTTCCTTGTTGGCGGCGTAATCCCAGGGGTCAAACTTGCCGTGGGTATCGCTGGTGGCAAGGATCTGCAGATCCATGCTCCACAGGTTTTTGATGTCACAGGCAGCAGCCGAGGGGGCCAGACCGCTCACGGCAGCAGCCGTAGCCGATGCACCGGCCACGCGCAGGAAATTGCGGCGGGAAATCTTATTCTCTTGCATAATATCCTCTCTTTTCTGCTTTGGGGCTCAAATTTCCAAAGCGCTCCGTGCTCTTAGTATAAAGCTTTAGTCTGACTCTTTACAATGGACAACCTGGAGAAAAAAACTCCCGCAAATTTAGACAGGTTTCCCAAACATCAAAAGAGCCCCTTTCCCGGCCGGGAAAGGGGCTCTCAAGATCCAAATTACAGCTCGATCTTGCCGAAGCTCAGATCGGCAAAATCATCCACGCGCTCGGTGCGCTTGGGTGCCACAGGGGCGGCACTCTCCGCGTCACGGGTGCATAGGTACGCCCGGCACGCTGGAGCCGCGGGGGACCACGGCTGCCGCTGCGGCCTCCGCGATAACCGCCGGAACGGCCGCCGCGCTCATTGCGGTCACCACCACGGTAGCCGCCGCGATTGCCG
>VOFB01003824.1_pt1 | contig 46478 bp, 79 predicted proteins | sample 5384141 | NCBI WGS metagenome assembly VOFB01 (sample SAMN12384721, study PRJNA508395) | human gut metagenome | isolation source: healthy gut A | host: Homo sapiens | reverse complement strand
TTACATTGCTAGAAAGGAACTCTTCAATTGTTGTCTATACTTGACAATAACACGACGTGAACAATGTAATTCTAATTCCTCTAGTTTTTTGAGAATCTGATTATCTGAAAGTGGATGTTCTTTATCTTCATCATCTACTAACTCAACAATAGCCTTTTAATAGAATCACTGCTATCTCCTGAAGCAGTTTGAGAAACAAGAAGTTTTTAAGAGGATAAGCCTCACCATTAAAGCTATAGTACTTATTATTTAAAGTACGTGAAATAGTAGATTCATGGAATCCTGTCTCACTTGCAAGCTGTGATAAAGTACATGGATATAATTCATCATCATATAAGAAATATCCACTTTGTATATTTACTAACGCATTTGCGACAATAAGAACAGTTTGATTTCTCTTGTCATATTCTCCATTAAGAAATGTGCCTCATTAAAATAAGCTTTCATATTCTCATCATTCTTTACTTTCTCATAGAGTGTCATTCACCATGAGAGCAGGCTGGTTAATAGGTGTAATAGTAATATCTGAATTCTCTACTTCAATGAGTATATCAGGAGATACATAGTCATCATGAAACGTATTATACATATTACAAGGGGAATGGATTACAAGAACGTATTTCACAGAATAAATGATCTATTTCTTCTTTATTTAATCCTGTTGTTTGTTTAATAAGTGAATAATTCTGAGTTAAGATGACATCTTGATAATCGCTAAATAGTGTATAGGTTTTAGTTTTATTATTATTTTTAACTGAATAAGAATAGAATCAATCGCATCAGAGGCACCCACACCATTAGGTTCAAATGAACGTAATATATCTAAATGTGCATCAAGCATATCTTGATCGATATGAAGGTCACTCATATATTGATCAAGATTATAAGATAAGAATCCACTATCATCCAATGATTCAATCAGATATGTCATTACATCTTCATTATAAGGATGTGTATAGGCATATAACTGATAATAGAGATCATCTTTTAAAGAACGTTTATTAGAAATACTTTCAATAAACTGCTGATTATCATAATTCTTTGATGATTTTAATTCTAAAAAGGATTTGTTTCTAGTATATCTGTATTGCTTTGTTGATATCATCAATGTTGTCAGTCAAGAAATCTAAGGATTTTAATAGTTTTTGATTCAATTTAAAGTTTGTTTCAATGTTTGAATATATTGCATTTTCTGCTTCATGTTCATCACCTCTTATCAATATATATAGCAAAATTCGTGCCAATTAATGTTTAGGTATTTTACTTGAATAGTATACCGAATAACTAATGTTGCGTACAAGTTTTATTTGTTTTATGATGAATAATGAGGTGATTTCATTGGAAGAAGAAAAATAATGTTGTTGATTAATGGGAAAATGGATCAAAATTCATATGATGAATGTCAATCCACCCAATTATCAAAAGAATTAAAACTAAGTAGAAATCAAGTGATAAGATTATTAAATGAACTTTTAATGAGAAAAAACTTATTAAAATTAAAGCAAGTCCTATCTTATATATCTTTCAAGAGCTTCTCTTGAAAGTAAATATAAGAAGAAACTTTCGTCAGATGAATACAAATCATTGGATGAATTGGAAGCTGAATTAAACAATCAGACAGAGTTAAAGAACTTTGAAAAGCTTATTGGGTCTAATGAAAGTATGTATCAGATTGTTGAGAAGATTAAGGCAACAGTAGCCTATCCACCAGTTGGATTACCAATGTTGCTTTATGGACCAACTGGTACAGGTAAATCATTTATGGCTAAACTTACGTATGAATATTGTGTAGATACAGGTTTAATTGATGCGTCTAAGAATTTTGTACAGGTAAACTGTTCAGAGTATGCCAATAACCCAGAACTACTCACAGCAAACCTATTTGGCTATAAGAAGGGTGCATTTACAGGTGCAGATAGTGATAACTTAGGTTTATTACATTTTGCAGATGGTGGTGTATTATTCCTAGATGAAGTGCATTGTTTAAATGCGGAATGCCAGGAAAAACTATTCCTTTATATGGACCAGGGAATCTATCACTTAGTAGGTGATAATAATAAGTGGTATAAAATCAAATGTAGAATTATATTTGCAACAACAGAAGTACCACAAAAAGCATTATTAAAACATTCCTTAGACGTATTCCTGTTATTCTTACAATTCCATCTCTTGCCCAAAGAGGAGAAAATGAAAAGCTGGAACTCATGTATAACTTCTTAAAGAATGAAGAGAAGCGTATCAACAAAACAATTCTTATTTCATCTAATGTCTATGAGTTGTTACTGAATCATACATTTGTAGGTAATATTGGTGAACTGACTATTACGATTCTTGACCAGAGTTGTGTGAGGTGCATTATATAAAAGTAATTCAGATACGTTAGAAATTCATGCTTATATTTACCTGACAGTATTAGAAATAGTATAGATGTCTCTTCTATGATTATGAAGAAGCATAAGCTTGTCTCTTAATACACTTCTTCCTGTATCAGATCAGGGTATCATTAAAAGATTTTTTATCAATCATTGAGTAATATAAAGAGATGCTTCATTGCGATAAATGCACAGAATACTGTAGATAGATATTTTGAAAAAAATTAATCTTTAATGATAATCGTGCAGGTTCAATTGATTATCTTACTAACTATCTAGAAAAAGATATTTAATAATATCTGAACATATTTTAGGACTTCACATAATGAGTTGATAGCACTCACGCTACATATATCTCAAGAATTCTCTAAAGAATACATATTTGACTAATAACTGGATCTGAGGAATTATGAGTGAAGTGAAGAACAAGAAATATCTTAAACTTGAATTCCATCGTGAATATATAAATAGGACAGGATGTTTCTCATTATAAAAATAATATGAATCAGGATATTGACTTTTAAGGTGTATTATCTGTATTTGTATGATTAAGTACTTTTTTTCTGAGTGAAAGATCTCACAGTGCGATTATTATTGCGCATGGTTATTCAACTGCAAAGTTCTATTGCCGGAAGCAACCAATAAGATGTTGAATAGTTATATATTTGATGCAAATAGATATGCCATTAGATATTGGATGTACAAGCTATTACAAGGAAAGATTAATGATTATGTGCATATGTTGGTAATATTTCAAAGCTTTATTTATTAGTTGATATGGGTTCTCTTGAAAATATATCAAAGGATTAGATACAAGTAATGCGGATATTGCCTTAGTAAACAATATTAATACTAAATGTGCGTTAGAAATAGGACAGGAATTAAACTTAATAAAACGGTGACTGAAGTCATTGATTCTATTCTTAAGGAAAACATCTATAAAACACATGTAGAACTTAAGAAAAGAAAGAACCTATTGTAATCTGTTCTTGTGCATCAGGATTAGGTGCAGCGCATAAGATCAAAGAAATTTTAATTCAATTCTTTACCTGAAGATACTAATCTAAAGATTATTACTTATGATTATCCTGCTTTTAATACGTAAAACAGGTTTATGACCAGTTAATGAATGATTATGAGGTTGTATGTGTTATTGGACACTTGATCCTAACATTGAATCCTATGAAGAGTATATTGGTATACAGGAATTGATCATTAATGAAGGTCAAAATGCGATAGAATATACTTTGGAAAGTATATGAAAAAAAGATGGATATTTGAAAAGAATATCTTACGTAATTTCACATTATCCAATGTCATGAATAACTTAACTATATTAAATCCGGATAAACTACTTGAACATGTTGCGAAAAGCAATGTTCCATCTACAGAATATCTTACATAAAAAGATTAAAAAAAATAGAACATGCTTTTGGGTTATATGTTCATATCTGCTGTCTTGTAGAAAAGATTAGTTACAAGACAGGCTATTTCAAACTTTACTGATCAAGACTTTAAAGAAAAGCATCAAGAGTTTATAGATCAAGTAAATATCTCAATGAAAGAAGTTAAGACATACTACAACGTTGAGATTCCAGATGAAGAAGTAGAATATATATACAATTATATTATTAATGATTAGTGTGCTATTAATTGGCACACTTTTTTGGTATAAGTGGAAGTTAGTTGTACAGATTGAACGTGATCTCTAAACTGGCACAGAAGCTTGCTTGGGTATAAGTGGAAGAAGTTGTACAGATTGAACGTATTGATCTCTAAATTGGCACGAAACTTGCTTTGGGTATAAGTGGAAGTTAGTTGTACAGATTGAATGTATTGATCTATAAACTGGCACGAAGCTTTTGAGTATAAGTGGAAATCAGTTGTACAGATTAAGCGAAAAAATTTATAAACTGACATGAAGCTTGAACTTAAATGAAAAAAAGAAAGGAGTGTAGAGAATATGGCAAAAATCATACTTGCATCACATGGAGGATTATCTAAAGGAATGAAAAGATTCAGTTTCTATGATTGTTGGAGATTTAGCTAAGGATATGAAACATATAGCTTGCTTCCTGGACAAAATCCTGAAGACTTTTTATCAAGAAGTTTTGAAAGAAGCAAGAGTGTGAAGAACAAATCTTAATCTTATGTGATATTAAAGGTGGAAGTGTTCACACAGCATTATCTAAACTTGCAGTATTAGATAATGTAATGGTCTTCTCAGGAATGAACATGGGACTAGTATTAGATGCAGTAATGAAAGGCGTGAATGGAAAAACTGGAATTAGCAGAAGCGAACAATTTGATCGAACAGCTAAAGATGGAATGACTGTTATGAATGGAATGACAAGCGAAGATGATGAAGATTTCTAATAGGAGGAGAAAAAATGATTAAATTATTAAGAGTGGATCACAGATTGTTACATGGTCAAGTTGCTTTTTCTTGGAAAAATGCAGTTGAAGCAGATTGTATCTTAATTGCGTGTGATGCAGTTATGAAAGATGATTTAAGAAAAACATCAATCAAGATGGCAAAGCCAAGTGGTGTGAAATTAGTTATTAAAAGTATGGATACTGCAGTAAAGGCAATAAATAGCGGTGTTACAGACAAATATAAATTATTCACTGTAGTTGAATCTATTAAGGATGCTGAAAGATTATGTAAAGAGTGTAACATCAAAAAATTAAATCTTGGTGGTACTAAGGCAACTGCTGAAACTCGTAATATTTCTAAAGCAATGAATATTACACCAGCAGAAGAAACAATTTTAAAAGGATTATGTGAAGCAGGTGTGGATGTAACAATTCAGATGGTTCCAGAAGATAATCCAGTAAATGTAGAAAAAGTTTTATAGGAGGAGAAATATGTTACTACAAGCAATTTTACTTGGCTTGGTAGCAATGCTTGGAAATGCTGAGTATTTGTTCGGTACAAGTTTGCTATCAAGACCATTGGTTATGGGTACTTTAACAGGTATTGTACTTGGTGATATTCAAACAGGTGTTACTCTAGGTGCAACATTAGAATTAGCATTTATGGGAGCTTTCTCAATCGGTGCTAGTATTCCACCTGAAATGATTTCAGGAACTGTATTAGGAACAGCTTTCACAATTACAACAGGAGCTGGACCAGAAACTGCATTAACTGTAGGTTTACCAGTTGCTTCACTAGTATTAATCGCAAAGAACGTTGGAATGGTATTCATCTTACCTCCATTTGTTCACAAAGCAGATAAATATGCAGCTGAAGGAAATATGGCTGGAGTTGCTAGAATGCACTTATTAGGTGGATTCTTCTGGTGTTAACTTAATTATCGGTGTAATCGTGGCATGTGGTTACTATGCTGGTGGACCTGCTGTACAGGCTTTATTAAATGTCATTCCTACATGGATTTCAAATGGTTTACAAATCACAATGGGCTTATTACCTGCAATTGGGTTCGGTTTATTATTAATGATGATTATGGAAAAGACGTTGCATGTTTCTTCTTCTTAGATTCGCATTAAGCGTATACTTAAAGATTCCAGTAACAGCGATCGCAAATCTTTGGAGTCATCATTGCTATCGTATTAACTCAGTTACGTAGTAGTTCAGCTCAAACAGCTATAGAAGGAGGAGTGGATGAAGATGACGACTTCTAATAAATTAACTAAAAAAGAATTAAATCAAGTATTCTGGCGTTCATTCGGTTTGGAATGGTCTTGGAACTATGAAAGACAAATGAATATGTCATACTGCTATAGTATGTTACCAGTTATCAAAAAAGTTATATCCAAATAAAGAAGACCAGGTTGCAGCTATGAAGCGTCACTTGAATTCTTCAATACAACGCCACAATTGGCAACATTAATCTTAGGTATTAGTGCTGCTATGGAAGAAAGTAACGCAAATGATCCTGAATTTGATACAGAAAGTATCAACAGTGTAAAAGTTTCATTAATGGGACCTTTAGCTGGTATTGGTGATTCATTCATCTGGGGAACATTACGTATTATCGCTACTGGTGTGGGTCTATCATTAGCAAATCAAGGAAATATCTTAGGACCTATCTTATTTTTATTAATCTTCAACCTTCCAGCTCAGGGATTACGTTATTATTTAATGAATACTGGTTATAAATTAGGTAGTGGATTCTTGGCTAAGATCCAACAAAATGGATTAATGTCAAAACTTACTTATGCAGCAAGTGTTTTAGGATTGATGGTTGTTGGTGGTATGACTGCTGAAAACGTAGTAATCAGTTTCCCATTGAAGTTTGGTTCTGGTAATGAAGCAACTACGTTAAATGATGTATTCAATAATATCATGCCTGGTTTAATGCCATTATTATTCACATTACTAGTTTACTACTTATTGAAAAAAGAAAAATGTTAAGACAACTACATTGTGATTAATCTGTGTTGTGATCGGATTGATCGGAGCATTCTTTGGTATCTTAGGTTGTTAATAAATTTAAAATAAATGGAGGAAAAGAAAATGGAAATGATTAAATTTAATGAACAGGAAAAATCGATAGCGTAAATGGCGCATTAGCTCTACGCCCTCAGATCAACGAAATCGTTGATGAAATCTGCGAACGTGGATATTCAAACATCTGCTGGTTAGGTGTTGGTGGTACTTGGGCAAGTGCTATGCAGGCTACAGTACATATGAAAGAAATGAGTGCTATTGAAACTTGGGCAGAAAATGCTGCTGAATACTTAACTACAGGAAACAAACGTATTACTAAAGATACAGTTGTTATTATCTCTTCTGTAACTGGAAACACTAAAGAAGTAGTTGATGCTATCAAAAGATCAAAGCTGAAGTTGGCTCTACAGTTATCTCATTTGTAGATGCTAAAGAAGCTATCTTATTAGATTTAGGAGACTACAAGATTTCTTACCCAGTTAACGAACAGTTAAAGTTCTTCATGGTTGCTGACCGTTTCATGTTCAACAATGGTGAATTAGAAGACTACGAAGATATGTATGCTGAATTTGACAAATACTTAGCAGAAGCTTTAGTAGAAGTTGAAAAGAAAGCTGAACCATTTGCTGTTGAATTCGCTAAAAACACTGGAATGTTGAAATGCACTACTTTGTAGGTGCTGGAAATCAATGGGGTGCTACTTTACTCATATGCAATGTGCTATTGGGAAGAACAGTTATGGTTAAAAACTAAATCAATCACATCAAATGAATTCTTCCACGGTATGTTTGAAATCGTAACTAAAAGAAACTCCAGTTACTATCTATATCGGTGAAGATGCTCAACGTCCATTATCTGAACGTGTAGCTAACTTTATTCCAAGAATTTGTGAAAAACTACACAATCATCGACTCTAAAGATTACGAATTAAAGGGAATTAGTGAAAAATATCGTAAACACTTATCTCACCATGTAATGCATGCTGTAAACAACAGAATCGATGTTCATATGGAAATCGAAACTGTCACCCTATGGAAACCGTCGTTACTACAGAAGATTAGAATACTAAAATATAAGGGTGGATTCATTCCACCTTTTATATATTAATAATTGGGGTATATTATGAATAAATTAACAATGCTTGATTATGTTAAAGAAACACCAGACGTATTAAAAACAAATATTGAACAATATACTACACTAGTTGATCCATTGATGAAAGAAGTGCAACAAAAAGAAATAAAACGTATTTTACTTGTTGCTTCTGGATCAAGTCATAATGCTTGTTATTGTGCGAGAAGTTTTGTGGGAAAAAAGTAAGTGGTTTAGAAGTAAGAATCATTATGCCATATACATTTACGTATTATGAAAATGACATTAAAGAGAACGACTTAGTTCTAGTGGTTACACAGAGTGGGTTAAGTACAAATGCAATAGAAGCATTAAAAAATCATCAAGAAAAAGAATGTAGAGCTATTTGTTTAACAGGAAATAAAAAACAGCGATGTAAAAGATGTTGCGGATGTTGTGATTGAATATGGTGTTGGTGAAGAATTAGTTGGCTATGTTACAAAGGGTGTTTCTTCACTTGCGTTATTCTTAGATTTATTCGCAATTGCGTATTCTGGAAAGATTGAGTATTTGGATGAATTAAAGAAAGCAGTTGATTTAAATGAAGAAATGATTGATCAGGCTACAAGCTTTTATTCAGCAACATTATAAGAATTTCTCATCTATGTCCTGGTTTACAGTTGTGGAGCGGTGCTAATTATGGAACAGCACTTGAAAGTGCATTAAAAATGGGTGAAACTATTCATATTCCAAGTTGTTGCTATGAAATTGAAGAGTATATCCATGGACCAAACCTTCAATTAACGCCACAATACAATGTGATTTTCTTTGATGGGAACGATGGTGCAAGTCGACGTGTAGAACAAGTATATAAGGCTACACGAAAAGTCACAAATCGAGCTTTATTTGATTTCAAACAACCCCTCAATTATCGAGAGATGGTCATGTTTTAAGTTTGAGTGATACGGTATCAAGTGAATTAAGTCCACTTGTATATCTACCATTTGTACAATTATTAAGCTTTATTGTTTCAAATGACTTACACTCTATTTATCAACATCCATTATTAAAAGAATTTAAGGCTATCGCAGCTGCAAAAAACGGAGAATTTTGTGAATTATGATGGAGACGATTAAAGCGATTATTTTTGATATGGATGGTGTCATCTTTTGATAGTGAAACCATGTATATAAATGATTTGATAAGATTTTTAAACAGCATGATATAGAAATACAAGTAAGTGATTGTATTCCTCTTATTGGTATTGATAGTAAATTATATTATGAACAAGCATACACAATGTGGAACAATAAAACAGATTTCATTACATTTAAAAATATGCTTCAAGAATATTTTCGTTCATTTGATTGTGATTATAAAGCAGTCGTTAGACCACAGATCTATTCTGTTTTAGAAAGCTTAAGTGAACGTTATAAAATTGCGTTAGCGTCCTCTTCAAGTTTAAATACTATTAATACTGCATTAGATCAAGTTGATTTAAGAAAGTATTTCACATTTATAGTAAGTGGTGAACAATTCAAAAGAAAAAACCCAATCCAGAAATATATTTACATACAATCAAAAATTGAATGTGAATAAAGATGAAGCTATTATTATTGAGGATTCACCTAAAGGAATATTAGCTGCAAATAGAGCTGGTATTAAGGTATTGGCTTTAAAAGATGATAAGTTTGGCTTGGATCAAAGCCAGGCAGATATAAATATTGATGAATTAAATGATATTATAAAGTTGATTGAGAAAAGGGGCATAAAAGTATGAATGCTATGTTAGTTGCTGTTATAGTGATTGCTGTTATTGGAATTATTCAGTGATCATCAGAAAGAAACTTCTAAAAATCTATCTTACATTACTCCAAAACAATGATATTAAGGCAATAGAAGACTTAATAGCAACTAAACTAGCTAAGATATGTATTCCTTCATTTAATAGAGAATACTTACTTTTAAATGCTTATCTAAAACTAAATGATGATAAACAAATAGATACTCAAGTAAACAATATAATAGATCATGTTCCTATGAATTCTAAGCAGAAGTCTGTTCTTGCAAAATCAGTATTCTATATATATGTAGATAAGAAAAATGCACCTATGATTGATCGTTTGTTGGAAATGGTTAGCACGACAAATGATCATGCCCTATATAGACAGATGGATATGGTCAATGATACTTTAATTAGTGGTGGAATTAAGTATTTTTGATGAATTAAAATCTGATCTAGAAAATACAGAATATACTAAAAACAATGCAGATACTCCCTATCTCGAATTCTTATTATCAGTTATCTACAAAAATATGGGTAATGAATCAAAAAGCAAAGGAATATAGGAATAAAGCCTTAGAAGACAGTAAAGGAACTGTATATGAATCTTTAATTAAATCTCAAAATTAATAGGATGATTGAGAAAATCTCGCACTGAAAGACAACCTAATTAAATGGGTTGTCTTTTCGTGCGACACTTATATGTTATGTCAACAGGGACATGACATTTTCTACTATAAATGATTATTCAAGATAGGGCTCTATTAATTTAAAATGCGTCATGGGATGTAGAAATCCTGTAGGTGAAAGTCCTACATCGTGCGCACTAGTGCTATTCGAGAAATTTAATCTAATGCATCAACGTAAGGCGGTGTGTGAAGGAGATGCAGTATTCGAGAGTGGTCGAAACAAGTGTGAATTGAAGGTGTGGCAGTAGAATGTGTGACGACATTGCGATAAATGTGGAAGTCTATTTACTGTGTTATCAATGAACTAGTCGATAACATAGGCCTTATATTGTGAAGTCAGTTGGCATGATATTAAGGAAATAGCGATGACCCTGTGAGACCTTATGACTACTTGGTGCATATCAAGGTACTTATCTATAAGTGTAATTCAGAAGTGATAAGTACGTCATGAGTAGACAGACACTCTCATAGTAGTGAATGATATTGATGTAACATAACATAACATCAATGGGAGTCATTTATTGGAATTATTATAGGAACTTATGGGATATCACAAATGGGCTTACGTTTATCGGTAGGATTATTGGAAGATTATAAAAATAAACATAAAATGATTATGCTTATAGGTGCTTTATCTTCAGGGATGTGTTTCTTTATTTAGAATTATTTTCAATAATGGCATTGGTTTTTTGATTGAAAATCTTTTCAGGACTTGCCAGGGCAATGGGCTTCTTCAAGCGGTGTATGCTTTAGGAATGACTTTATTTCCTATGATTTGTGGAAATATTGTAAAGTCATTTTTCAATGCTATATGCTTATTTGTTTTTAGCAGTGATTTGTTTAATTGCATCAAGTATTTCTTTTATATATTGTAAATCTCATTAACAAATAAAGCTCTTACAAAATTAATAATTTGTTAATGAAATTAAAATGTATACAATACTCTTTTCAAAGAATCTAAAAAGTATAAGCTACAGGTGTCTTAGGAAGAGAGGAATAAATATTATGAGTATCAATGAAATCAACGCAGAAGCAAAAGAATCTTTAAGAAAGTATTTTAAAAAATAGTCAAGATGTAAAACATGAAAATGAAGTAAGAAAAATTAACAAAAAGAAGAAATCTTTGAATCCGTAGCAGGAGAAATCAAAGAATCAGAAATGAGATTAGAACAAAAGAAATCAAATGAGAAAAACACATTACAACAAGATGCAAGAGAAGCATTTGAAAAAGTATGTGGAAAAGAAATCAGAAGCAAAAAAGAAGTAGAACATATGACATTAGAAGGAATGCAAAAAAGAATTAAAAGAAAAATACAAAACATCAAATGGAATATGTCAATTCATTAAAACAAAATACAATGAATGCTAGAGCATAGGACTTCGAAAGAAGTTCTTTTTTACATTTTTTTGATATTTTCTTAACATAAAAAAGGAGTAGTATCTTGTTAAGAGGTGATCAAAATGGATGTAAAAAGAAATCAATAATTGAAACAATTGTTTGGGTAGGAATACCAATGCTTTTTATGATTGTTGATTGGGTCTATAAACATGTATTTAATATAGAATATTTAGAGTTATCTATTCTTTTATTTGTAGTAGCAACAATCTATAAAACATATCAAAAATAAAAACAAATCGCTAATTACGATTTGTTTCAAACATTTCAAAAACTAGATAATACAAATAAGAAGAATAAACCAGTGTGTATCAAAAATCGTATAATCTAAAATACCATGAATTAATAACACACCTATAAATCCCATAACAAGAGCAATATAAGAATAATGCTCTTTTTACTTTATAAAGACGTTTACAGTTATAATAAATATAAGGAACAAGACATGCGAGTCCAATAATTCCAAACGAAAGTAAAGGATCTAAATAAACACTATGAGCATGTTGTTATTGTTAAATGTCCATTATATTTATCTAAAATCATCATATAAGTAAATGGTCCTTGTCCAAGCAGTGGAGAAGCTTTTTATACCTTGAATAGCACAACTCCAAATTTGAATTCTAACATCCAAATTTGAAATCAAATATTCTATTCTAGGAATTTATCAGGATTTAAAACAAAGAAACCTGCAATTCTAAACACCCAAGAAGCTATCAAAATACATAATTTATAGTTTTTATTAAAAAATAAGAAATAAACAAATAGCTCCGGCAATTGCTACATAACCAGCACGGCATCCTGTCATATAAAGCATAAATAAGTTTAAAAACCAACAATAACATAGAAAATACTTCTTTTAAATCATTTTTTTACGGTAAATTTATAAACAATACTTACAGCAATAAATTCAATCATCATCGCATAATAGTTGGCATTGTAGAAAACACTATTTAAGCTGATTTTCACGTCTTGCATAAACTTTAAAGGTGAAATGATCAACACCTAAACGATGATAAATTTGAAATTGTTCATAAATTCCATATATTGCCCAAAAGAATAGATAACACAATCAACATATCAATAATAAATTCAAAGGTCGATTGATTAATATGTTTTTCGATAATAAACCATTAAAATAATAGCAATAAATATTCCTAGTGTTGCAAAGTGCTCCTAAAAAATATTTTTATGAATAATGGAGATGCTTAAAAAGAGATTAAAACAAACAAATAGAAATTTAATTTGTGGTGTTTGTTTTAAGGTAATGATTGCTTTTTTTTGATACTAACAAATAAATAAATTCAATCAATAAAATAGGTCCTAATATATAAAAAAGGAAAAGTAAAACTAAAACATGTAAATATTAATAACAGTTGATCAAAAGTAAACTGTTCTTTTAAGTTTTTTAAATAGTTCATAGTCGCCTCCCTTGAAGATAATATATCATATTTATGATTATTTCAGTAGCCAAAATGAAGATGTGTTGTTAAAATAGGGCACTAGAGGTAATAAAAATATGAAACAATACTTTTATTTATTTAATTATCCACCAGAAGAATATGATTTATGTGCATTAGAATTTTAAATATCTTTTTCATGAAGAATATCAACAATGTTTTATTACAAATAAAGATATTGATGTCAATATAAGTGTTTTTATGAAGGAAAAATAGATATTTGGGCGATAAGTTCAATTTTGATGACTTAAAAGAGGAAGTTAAACGCCAAAATCATAATTATCAAGATTTTAAAGTTATTTATTTAAAAAATCCTAATATCCATCAGATTATCAAGAAACACTTGATAAATGTAAAGATATTTCATGGTTTATAGAGGGCAGTGTGAATATGTCAAAACCAAAACATACAATTGCTCTTACAAAAGTGAATGACTTATGGATTATTGGGTATTATCATCATGGTGTTCCATCATGGAAAAAATATGATGATAAACCAAATACTTTTTTCAAATTCTTTAGATATTAGACTTGCAAGAACATTGATTAATATTGCTGGAGAAAATGATCAAACAAAAACAATGATAGATCCTTGTTGTGGAATGGGGTACAGTTGTTTTAGAAGGACTAGCTTTTAGGGTATTCTATCAAAGGATTTGATATTTCAAAAAGGATATTTCATGGAAAAGCAAGATGTAATCTTAATCATTTTGGTTTGATGGTATGTTGATTACAAAAGATGATATTAATAAGCATCAAAGGACATTATGATATTGCTATTATTGATATCCCTTATAATCTTTATACACCGATTACTTATAAAGAACAGAGTGATATTATTAATAGTGCTAGAAAATTATGTAATAAACTTGTTTTAGTAAGTTATGAACAAATGGATCAAGAAATCAAACAAGCAGGTTTTGAAATAAGAAATCGTATCTTAAGGAAGAAAACAGAATTTGTGAAATTTGGACGTTATATTTATGTTATTAAAAAATCATTGGATTATTTTCCAATGATTTTTTTGATCGTCTTTAAATCTTTATTTTCAATAAGTTCTTTAAATATATGATCATATTGTTGTAAAGTAAGATTTTCTAATAATTCGTTATCTTCTTGAGGAAATTTACTTTTTAAAAAAGCATTAATATCTTCTTTTTTAAGTTTTCCTTCAGCTTTTCTTCTTCATGCATTCTTTGTCCTTCATATAATGTTGAATTTTAACAAGTTGTCTTTTTCTGCCGCTAAAACAAGCTCTTCATTTCATTGAATTGTTCCATCTTTATCTTTCATGATTGTTACCACCTCATTATCTAAAGATATTATATCATGGGTAAGTCCATGATATAAGATGTAGATTAAGATTTCTAATCTTGAAAGTTTTCTAGTCTTTTTCTTTTTCAATAACTTTAATAAATGGAAGTTGGACAAAGTAGCTTGTTGCTAAGTTAAACTTTCTCACATTTCCATATTCATTTCTAGGCACATAACTGTCAATCAATACAAGATTATCTTTTTCAATATCGTTAACAAAAAGTAATCAAATTCACTTTATGAAGATGGTCACTGTATCTTTCATCTCCACGATTGACTTGATGATCGATCATTCTAGCTTCATAAGCTTGAAGACGATGATAGTTCTTTAGAGAATATACTGTTTTGCATTTCAATATCGACCAGTTCACCATCTTCTGTTATTACCTGAATATCTAAGATCATATCTTTATCACTTATATGATGAGGATTAAGCTCTGAATTTAAGACATTAATTTTCTTACATTTAATATCCATAACATCTTCGATGATAAGTTTTAATAAACGCCTACATTGTTCATCTTTCATATTTGATAATAAATTTAAAGACAAGATCATTTTTAAAATCGGTAATTCTTTTAGGTTTGATTTTGTTTCCATAGTTTCTCCCTTCATTATTTATATAGACAACAAAAATCATTTTTTCTTTTAAAAAATAAAAAAAACGAAATAATTTTCTTATTTCGTTAAATCATATAAATAACAAGGGCAATTAAAATACTTGCAAGAATATCTGTTAAATAGTGAACACCTGTAAGTAGTCTTGTACAAATAATTGTAATAGCAAGTGCTGAGAGTAATAATCCCATATTTGGTCCTCGAGCAATAACTGTCAAAGCAATAGAAATAGCTAAACTCGTATGAATACTTGGGAAAGAATGACCTATTCTTTTTTATCATCAATAGGTTTAAGGTCATACTTTTGAATAGGACGAGGTCTATCAATTAATATTCTAAGTAGAACAGTAATTAATAAAACGACAAATGGTTTAATAAATAAAAGATAAAAAACCAGTTTGTGATTCTATCACTATTTTTAATAAAAAAGAGTGAATAAAATATAGCGACCATCCATGGACAAAATTTTGATGCAAAAATAAACACAAGATTTTATAAAAGGATGTTTATACATAAATTTATTGATACCTTCATAAAAAAACTTCATATTGACCCTCCAAAGTTTTGATATATCTATTATACTATAAAAATTAAAAGATAGCATTAATAATCGAATTACGATATAATGGACATAATAAGAGGTGTAAAAGATGAATAGAAAATTAATGCCCTTTATGTTACTTCTTATCGAAGTTGTCATGTATTATTTTATATGTTTATACTTCCATATGGATTTAGATTTAATCATTGGATCAGGAATACTTTATTTCCTATTCTTATTTATATATGGACATTATTCATTAAATACATGCTTAATATGGGATGAAATTAAAGCGTTAGTTAAATCAAGTTTTTGTTTTTATATCGCATTACTTGTGTTGGTACCAAAATCAACAGGTTATGAAAAGAAGAATGCATTTAACAATCATGGTAGCTTCAATGTTTATTATTTGTTTACTAGCTGATAGATATATTAGAATTGCTTTTAGAGAACAGTTTGCTAGAAAAACATTAGTTATTGGAACAGGATATGAAGCAGCAAGACTTGGTAAAATATCAAATAACAATCGTTTTGCTTTAACACAAGTAGAAGGTTATGTGGATGCGAATTGGACAGATCAGTTATTTGATTTTAAACAGGAAAATGTGATTAAAAAATAGTTTTATTTATAGTTATGAAGAATTGGATGAGGCTATTAAAACTTTAAAAAATTGAACAAATTATTGTGGCTTTTACCAGAAGCAAGTGAAGAAGTAATTGATAAGGTGATGTCAGATATTTATGGAAAAGTTGAAAGTGTTAAGTATTTACCAGATGTTAATGGAACAATGACTTTTTCTTCTGAAGTTCAGGATTTTGATGGACAATTACTGATTGCAACAGCAAATAATGAAATGTCGGCTCTTGCTAATACTATGAAAAAGATTTGTTGATATTTGTGCTGGGATAGTAGGTTGTTTAACATTAATACCACTGATGATTTTGTTAAGTATAAATATGTTAAAAGTGGAGATCATGATAGTATTATTTTTAGTCAAGATAGAATTGGTAAAAATGGGAAAATGATTAAAATCTATAAATTTAGATCAATGGTACCTGATGCTGAAAGAATTTTGGATGAATTGATGGAAAAAGATCCAAAAATCAAAGAAGAATATCTGACAAATAAAAAACTAGTCAATGATCCAAGAATTACACCAGTAGGAAAGTTTTTAAGAAAAAACGTCATTAGATGAATGGCCACAATTTATTAATGTTTTATTAGGTGAAATGTCATTAATTGGTCCTAGACCTTATTTACCAAGAGAAAAGAAAGATATGGGACAATATTACAATTCTATTATTAAATGTAAACCAGGAGTTACAGGAATGTGGCAAAGCTAATGGTAGAAGTGATGTTGAATTTAATTATCGTTGTAAATTAGATGATTATTATTATCATAATTGGTCTATTTGGTTAGATTTTACGATTATTTATAAAACGATTAAAGGCGTTGTTTATGGTAAGGGATCGTTATAGAAGTAGTGAATGTGTATTTTTAAATACACATTTATTTATTATAAAACACAATAAAATTGTATAAGGGGTTATTTAAAAGTGGTCAATGCTTTTGAAAGATATATACCTTTGTTAAATAAGGTAGAAATAGTAGAAAAAGTAAAAGGTTTAGGTAAGTAGAAATTTATAAAGTGAAGTAGGTGATAAATATGATATATGTAAAAGCAACAATGCATTTAACAGGTGTTACAATTCAAGGAGACCTTGATGATTTTAATGATTTAGTGAGCGCAATTTATAGAATGACAGGGACCAGTGAAGAAGTCGGTGATTTATATGAGAGTGTAAAGAACAGATTATTAGGACTATGTTATATACGACATGCTTATATGGGAGATAGGGAAATTGTTTTAAAGATAATGTCTTAGGTTCAAATATAAAGGAAGAGTTTGGTATTCATGAATGTAATCAAAATATATATTATAGTGTGAATATTCTTTATCCAGAAGCAATATTTTTAGCATTGGCAGTACCTGATATGTTTGTTTATTCAAAAGGTTATTATGGTAAAAGGGATCAATATAATCAAGAATATAAAATGATAAATTCATATTCTAATTACTTTAAAGATAAAGCATTATTATCTCTTTTTATCCTCAAGTATTTACCAATCACTGAGGAAGTGATTGGTAGTGATGAGTTTAATAAATTATATAGTCTTATTAATAAGGAAAATCCTGATTATGTAGATTATGTAACACTATATATTGATCAATGTAACTTAGATTTAATAAAGACTCAAATAGTTCAAAGAAAAGATAAATTAATAGATATAACAAGAAATTTTTATTAAGAAGAATAAAGAGTATAAGAATATAGAAAAAGAATAAAAAGCTTATGCACATAAACATCAAATATCTATTGATCAAATAGAAGATGTGAATATAGAATATCCAGAAGTTATTGAATGGTAGAAATTAAATTTTTAAAATATAGGTGAAAATAATAGCTTATAAATTATTTGTTTTCATATGTTCAAAAAGTGGTAATATAATCATATAAATAGGGATGAAATTATGGTATTAGTAGATAAGGATATAATTCAAAGAAATCAAGAAATTTTTTTATTAATGGTTATAATCAAAAAAATGTTCAATCTATTTCTTACGATATTCATGTAAAAGAAATTATTACAGATGACACTAATGTTGAGGAATATGATTTAAACCCACAACAAGCAATTATGGTTAGATGTATCGAAGAAATTTCTGTTCCAATGGATTTAATGATTAAGATTGAAAATAAGAATTCATTAATTAGAAATGGTATTTCAATTGTTGCACCGGTTTATAATCCAGGGCATAGAACACCGATTTATATAAGAGTAGAAAATATTTCATCAAATATTTTTAAAATTACAAAAGATATGCCTATTGCTAAACTAATTTTTATAAAATTATCTTCAAAACCAGACATTACCTATGATCAACAAGGTAATGCATCGTTTAATGAAGAATGGAAGTATAAGGGATTATCTAAGTATAAAGACTACTATGAAGAAAAAGAACACGCAAAGTTGAAAAAGCAAAAAAAGAGTTGGACGATAAAAGAATCTTCAATATATACAAATATTCTTACAATGATGGGAATTTTTTGTCTCTATATTTTCTTTGGTTAGTATTAATTTTAATCAATTGAATTCTAAAAATTTAACTGCTGATTTTATTCTAAAGATGAATTTGTCTCTTGGAACTATTATTGCATTATTTATTGGTTTAATAATGGTTTTTTAAGAAATAGGAAGATAAAAATATTTTAAAGATTTTTATTGGGTTAATGGTTGTGATGATCATTGTTTTATTTTATACTCTAAACGTTATAAAAAATAATTTTGTGATATAGAACTAATTAAATAACATGAGGTTGTTCTGTGGTAAAAAACCTCATGTTTTTATATATTGTATGTTATTTATAGAATTTTAATTTATGAATATCTGCTATATTCTATAAAAAGCAAGTAGATCATTTTATTGTATGAAAAAATAATGGACGATAATTATAACTTTTAGTACAATATTTATATAAATAAATTAAGTACGAGGAGGGATATTGTGTTTAAAAGAACTATAAAAACATTAATAGTTATGCTATTGACAATTTCAATGACAGTGCCAATAGCAAATGTAAAATGAGGAAAATTATGAAAGAAATGTCATGCCGGCAAGAGATTATGACAAATTTGATGATAATTTTAATGTGAATCAAAAGTAATTCATTAGTAAAGATCAAGTCAAATACCGTCAACATATAATTCAGTAGATGAAGGTTTTGTAACAAGTATAAAAAATCAAAATCCTTATGGAAACTGTTGGGCATATGCTGCATGTAGCGTAGCAGAATCATATTTAATAAAAAAAGGGAATGGCAAGTAGTGATATTGATTTATCTGAAGCACATTTAAGAATTATTATATGTATCATAATAAAAGGGCGATAAATATGAAAAATACAGATAATGATCAAACCAACGTAATAGGAAAATATTCATTTACTGATGTGGGTGCAGATCAAGAATGTTGCAATTAGCAATGAGTAATTTTTGGACTTGCAAGTGAAACAATTTATCAATTTCTAAAATAACAACAATGCAAGGGGTCAAGAAGATCAAAATAATACACAATATGTTATGACTAACAGTAATCTTCTTTGTCAACAAGCAAAAGGAAATGAATCAATAATTAAACAAGCAATATTAGATAATGGGAGTGTTTTAGCATGTTATTACGATACATCTACTGCATATAAAAATAGTAATTATTATAATTCAAATGAAGTAAATAGTTTTAACCATGCAATTAGTATTGTAGGTTGGGATGATAGTTATGCCGCAAATAATTTTGATAATAAACCAACTAGAAATGGTGCTTGGTTAATAAAGAACAGCTGGGGTACAGGTTTTGGGAATCAAGGATACTTTTGATGTCATATGATGAGTATTCATTAGGTTCAGTTTATAGCTATGAATTTAAAAATAAAGATGAAGAAAATATTTATCAGTATGATGGAACTAATAATGCATTAAGGTATACTTTATCTAGTAATACTAGTACATACGCTAATGAATTTTTAGTTAAAAGAACAAATGAAGAATTAAATGCAGTATCAGTTGGTTCTGCAACAAGTAATATTCCTTATAAATTAGAAATTTATACAAATTTAACAGATATAAATAATCCAACATCAGGAAATTGTGAAGTAAATCAAAATGGAATAATCGAAAATGATGGTATTAATTACATTAAGTTAAGTAAAGGTATTTCTCTTAAAAGATAATACATATTATTCTATTGTTTTTACTTTGTTTGGAACAAATGAAAATAATGCATCTATTATGTTGGATGCAACATTAAAAAGGTACAGATATTGAATTTATAGCTGATACATCTAATGAATATTGTTTTATAAAAAGTTATAATACATGGGGAAAACTATCAGACAATACATTTCGTATAAAGGAATTACTATCAAAGAAGAGCCAAAACCTATTGAAACAATAATACTTAATAAAACCGATATAACACTAACAAAAGGCACAAGTGAAACCTCAAGCAAATAATCAATCCAAGTGATACAACAGATGATAAGACATTAAAGTGGACAAGCAGTAATCCAGATGTTGCAACAGTAGACAACACAGGTAAAGTAACAGCGGTAGGTGGAGGAACAGCAACAATAACTGTTAAATCACAAAATGGAAAAGAAGCAAGTTGTGAAGTAAAAGTAACTAGTAAAATTGAATCTATTTCATTAAATAAATCAAATATTACTTTATCAAAAGGGACAAGTGAAACCTTAAAGGCAACAATCAACCCAAGTGATACAACAGATGATAAGACATTAAAGTGGACAAGCAGTAATCCAAATATAGCAACAGTAGATAACACAGGTAAAGTAACAGCGGTAGGTGGAGGAACAGCAACAATAACTGTTAAATCACAAAATGGAAAAAAGCAAGTTGTGAAGTAAAAAGTAACTAGTAAAATTGAATCTATTTCATTAAATAAATCAAATATTACTTTATCAAAAGGGACAAGTGAAACCTTACAAGCAATAATCAATCCAAGTGATACAACAGATGATAAGACATTAAAGTGGACAAGCAGTAATCAGATGTTGCAACAGTAGACAACACAGGTAAAGTAACAGCGGTAGGTGGAGGAACAGCAACAATAACTGTTAAATCACAAAATGGAAAAAGAAGCAAGTTGTGAAGTAAAAGTAACTAGTAAAATTGAATCTATTTCATTAAATAAATCAAATATTACTTTATCAAAAGGGACAAGTGAAACCTTAAAGGCAACAATCAACCCAAGTGATACAACAGATGATAAGACATTAAAGTGGACAAGCAGTAATCCAAATATAGCAACAGTAGATAACACAGGTAAAGTAACAGCGGTAGGTGGAGGAACAGCAACAATAACTGTTAAATCACAAAATGGAAAAGAAGCAAGTTGTGAAGTAAAAGTAACTAGTAAAAATTGAATCTATTTCATTAAATAAATCAAATATTACTTTATCAAAAGGACAAGTGAAACCTTAAAGGCAACAATCAATCCAAGCGATGCAACAGATGATAAGACATTAACATGGAAAAGTGAAGATGAAAACATTGCAAAAGTAGATGGAAATGGAAAAGTAACAGAGTAGGAACAGGAAACTACAAATATTACAGTAATAACAAGCAATGGAAAGAGTGCAGCATGTAAGGTGACAGTAGTCAGACAAACACCAAGTGTAAACTACAGTACACATGTCCAAGATATTGATGGCAAGGATATGTCAAAGATGGAAGTACTGAACGACAGGACAGTCAAAGAGATTAGAAGCAATAAGAATCAAACTTTCCAATAATACATCCTATATCGGAAACAACCAATATCAGACACATATTCAAGACATTGATGGCAAGGATGGAAAATGAAGGATGACAATTTCCAGGAACGAGTGGACAAAGTAAAGACTAGAAGCAATAAGAATCAAACTGACAGATGAATTAGCAGAAACTATGATATCTACTATAGGGTGCATGCACAAGAATTTGGCTGGCTAGGCTGGGCAAAAAGAATGGAGAGAGTGCAGGTACAGCAGGATATTCATACAGACTGGAAGCAATAGAAGTCAAACTTGTAGAAAAAGGTGGAAAAGCACCAGGAAGTACAGGATGCATACAGACAAAGATATGTAAGCTATCAGACACATGTTCAAGATATTGGATGGCAAGGAATAAAATATGATGGAGAAGAAGCGAACAAGTGGACAAAGTAAAAGACTAGAAGCCATCAATATCAGTTTAAGCAATCCATTATACAGTGGATCAATCGAATATCAAACACATGTCCAAGACATTGGATGGCAAGGATGGAAAGCCAATGGACAAATGGCAGGAACAAGTGGACAAAGTAAAAGACTAGAAGCGATAAGAATCAAGCTAACAGGAGAGATGGCAAACAATATGACATCTACTATAGAGTACATTCACAAGAATTTGGCTGGCTAGGGCTGGGCAAAGAATGGAGAGAGTGCAGGAACGGAAGGATATTCATATAGACCCTGAAGCAATCCAAATCCAACTTGTAAAAAAGGAGGCAGTGCACCGGGAAGTACAAGTAATTGCTTCTATAAAGATAATAAATCAAAAGGTAAATAATAGGCAACAGTACTAAAACAACAGTTTTAGATACACTGAAACGACCAAATATTTACCTTTTTTATTTTATAAAAAGAGATGACTACATAAACTAATTATTAACTTTCATGACAGTTCCTTTAAAAAAATGAATGATAATGTGTGAAAATATATTTTGTTATTTAAATTTTTTTTTTTTACTGATATAATAAATGATAGGTTTTAGGGAAGGAAGTGAAAAACTTATGAATAGAAAAAATTACATCGATTTTAATGTCTTTTTTTTTGATTTTTAGTATCGTACCTTTATAATGTTTCGGCAATAGTAGATGACAGAAATAATTTGATGATTATACTGTTGCTAAACAAGAAGTACCAAGTGATTATGAAATTACTACTGTTGATGAAAATGGGAATGTAATCTCCTTAGAAACAGTGGAACAAAATATGCCAGATACTTGTGATGATTTGATGAAAAGATTTATTTGTACAACCTGAGGAACAATCTAGAGCAAGAGCATCTAATTCTAGTGTTTCAGTTGTTAACTTTAGGACAAAATCAAGTAGCAAAGAAAATACAGAGTATAAGGAAGATGGTACTAATCGTGATGGTTATACTAATGGATACTATGCAGCAGATGCAGCTTTTTTAGGTTATGATAATGAGGTGTCACCTACAAAAGTAAAATTTATGCAATCAGGTGTTATTGGTTGGGTAAATCTTAATGAGGTTGAGGTTTTTAGATTATACTAGTTCTTCTGTTCAAACATTAAGTAAATATTATGTAAAAAAATGGAAGACTTTATCATGGAATTAGTACAAAATTGTCAAATACGGCATATAGCAGTAATTTAGATTGTGGAGTTAAGCCATCTTATTTAAAGGATAATACAGATTATTATAGTTATGATGGCCATTATTTTTATGAGGGAAGTACATATAGTAGTTATAAAACCATGTTAGAAGATTATAAAACTAATGTTAGAACACATTCGGTGAATAGTTCTAATCCGTATTATAATTATTACCAATATTTATCTCATAGAAGTTTAACAATATATAATGCATCACAATTGAATCAAGCTATTTCTTATTTTTTCTAAAGATAATAGTAAAAATGAGAAATGAAGGGGAATGTATTTATTTCAAAACCAAAATACATATGGAACAAATGCAATGTTGATGATAGGTGGCTGCATAATGAAAGTTCGTGGGGGTCAAGTAATATTGCACAAAAATAAGAACAATTTATTTGGTCATCATGCTTATGATAAAGATCCAAATGGAAGTGCAAATGGCTATTCTTCAGTAGATTATAGTATTTATTATCATTCGGCAATCTTTTATCCAAAGGGTATTTAGATCCTATTACAGATTATCGTTATTATGGTGCTTTCTTAGGAGATAAAGCAAGTGGAATAGGTGTAAAATATGCTTCTGATCCATATTGGGGAGAAAAAGCAGCAAGTATTTGTTGAAAGTAGATAACTATTTAGGTGGTACAGATTCTAAAAATATACAATTGGTATAAAGGATACATTAAGTAATTTACATAGTGTTGTAAATATAAAAAATTCGTCAAATGCAAATTCGACTACTTTGTATTCAACATATCCAACTAGCTCAAAAATTTCAAACAAGACACTTGCGCCATCAAATTTTGCATTTCTTATTTTAAAAGATGGTAAATCAAATGGGGATTATAAGATACAATCTGATGGTTCTATTGATTCAACACGCTCTAAAAATAGTTGTTCAATCAGAATATAACTATGATTCAAATTATGCATATATTCCAACTAATTCAATAACGATTGTAAGTAATGGCAGCAATTCTTCTTCTCAATTGAATACTTCAAATGTAGAAGGACAACCAACTGGTAAAACAGATAGTGAACCAACTCTATATTACCAATCTAATTGTCAAAACGTAGGGTGGTTAAATCAAGTCAATGAACCAAATACAACGGGGAACAACAGGTAGGTCTTTAAATTTGTATCAATTGAAGTTTGATTTAAAAAATGCAAATCAACAGCCTATTTGTCTGGAAAGATTTATAATTCAAAAGGATGGAAAACCTATGATAAAATTAATAATGATACGGTTGTTGGAGATGAATCTTCACCAATACAAGTTATAAATTTTTCAGCTAATTGTTTAACGGGATATAAGTTACAATATAGAGTTCATAGTGCTGATATAGGTTGGCAATCTTGGATAGATGAAGGAAATAATGCAGGAGTTAGTGGAAAAATATTCAAAAAACAATAGATTTTAGAATTGTAAAAGATAGCACAGTTACTAGATTACCAGGTATATATTATAGTCAACATTTGAGCAATATAGGATGGACTAATAATTTAACAAATGGTAATGGTTATGGAAATACATCTGAAAATTTGGAAGCCTTTAAAAATAGGGAGTAGATAATTTAAATAACTATAATTTAACAATTAAAACATTAGATACACAAAATAAAAAATAATACATATACTAATGTTACTAATTCAACAGTTATTGGCTCTACTGGACAATCGTTAGGATTAAAGATGATTAACATGTCATTATGTAATAGTAACAATTATGAACTTAAATATAGGGCATATATTGATGGAAATTGGACAAAATGGATATCACAAGGTAATGATTGTGGATCAAAAAATACTGGAATTATAAAAGATATACAAATCAAATTAGTGTATGTTTCACATATTACATCAGTTACATTAAATAAGAGTAGTTTGTCATTGTCAAAAGGAAATACTGAAACATTACAAGCGACGATCAATCCAAGCGATGCAACAGATGATAAGACACTAACATGGAAAAGTGAAGATGAAAAACATTGCAAAAGTAGATGGAAATGGAAAAGTAACAGGAAAAGTAACAGGAGTAGGAACAGGAACTACAAATATTACAGTAACTACAAGCAATGGAAAGAGTGCCACATGTAAGGTAACAGTGGTCAAACAAACACCAAGTGTAAACTACAGTACACATGTCCAAGACATTGGATGGCAAGGATATGTCAAAGATGGAAGTACTGCAGGAACAACAGGACAGTCAAAAAGACTAGAAGCAATAAGAATCAAACTTTCCAATAATACATCCTATAATGGAACAATCCAATATCAGACACATATTCAAGACATTGGATGGCAAGGATGGAAAATGAATGATGAAACGTCAGGAACGAGTGGACAAAGTAAAAGACTAGAAGCAATAAGAATCAAACTGACAGATGAATTAGCAGAAAACTATGATATCTACTATAGGGTGCATGCACAAGAATTTGGCTGGCTAGGCTGGGCAAAGAATGGAGAGAGTGCAGGTACAGCAGGATATTCATACAGACTGGAAGCAATAGAAGTCAAACTGGTAGAAAAGGATGGAAAAGCACCAGGAAGTACAGAAAGACCATATATACAAAGATATGTAAGCTATCAGACACATGTTCAAGATATTGGATGGCAAGGAATAAAATATGATGGAGAAGAAGCGGGAACAAGCGGACAAAGTAAAAGACTAGAAGCCATCAATATCAGTTTAAGCAATCCATTATACAGTGGATCAATCGAATATCAAACACATGTCCAAGACGTTGGATGGCAAGGATGGAAAGCCAATGGACAAATGGCAGGAACAAGTGGACAAAGTAAAAGACTAGAAGCGATAAGAATCAAGCTAACAGGAGAGATGGCAAAACAATATGACATCTACTATAGAGTACATTCACAAGAATTTGGCTGGCTAGGCTGGGCAAAGAATGGAGAGAGTGCAGGAACGGAAGGATATTCATATATAGACTTGAAGCAATCCAAATCCAACTTGTAAAAAAGGAGGCAGTGCACCAGGAAGTACAAGTAATTGCTTCTAAAAGATAAATAACCAAAAGGTAAATAATAGGCAACAGTACTAAACAACAGTTTTAGATACTGAACGACCAAATATTTACCTTTTATATGTTAATAAATGTTGTAAACTTAAGTTAGGGAGGTGAGAATGTGAAAAAGACATTAAGCATTATAGTTTCTTTGCTATTGATTTTCAGTACTATTTTAAATGTAAAAAGCTTTTGAAACAAATCAGATAGAAAATTCTTCTAATGAAGTAGTAGAAGATAATACAAATGATTCTTCTATAAATGAAGATGATTTACAAGATGTAGATCAAAATGAGAATACTGAAATAGTAGATGATAATGAAAACAGTGAAATTAATACTACTGAAGGAACGATGAAATAACTAATCAAGTTACAACAAATTCACCAGAGGAAGTAATACACCAAAATAATGTATAAAACACATGTACAAGATTACGGATGGAGTAATTATATAAGTGAAGGCGTTTCTGGAACTGTTGGTAAATCAAAGAGACTAGAAGCTATTAAAATGAAGTTGGATTTAGGAAGTTATGAAGGATCATTGAATATGCAACTCATATTCAAGATATTGGATGGACCAGTTTTGTATCAGATGATCAATTAAGTGGAACAGAAGGAAAATCAAAAAGATTAGAAGCTATTAAGATTAAGCTAGTAGGAGATATAGCAAATTATTATGATGTGTATTATAGAGTACATATTCAAGATAATGGATGGCTTGATTGGGCTTGTAATGGAGCAAGCGCTGGTAGTGAAACTTATGGTAAACGATTAGAAGGTATAGAAATTAAATTAATAAAAAAGGTGACCAAATACCTGAAAACACGCAAAATCCATTTATTTATCCTGGATATATTTATTACTCAACACATGTACAAGACTATGGGTGGTTATCTAATATTGGAGATGGAAAAACAAGTGGGACATCAGGACAATCAAAAGAATAGAAGCATTAAAGGTTTCATTATGTAATTTACCATATAGTGGTAATGTAGAATATAGTACTCATATTCAAGATATAGGATGGCAATCTTATCGAAAGAATGGTTCTATAAGTGGAACATCAGGTCAATCCAAAAGGGTAGAAGCTATAAAATCAAACTCACTGGTGAAATAAGCAATTATTATGATGTCTATTATAGAGTACATGCACAAGATTTAGGATGGATGTCTTGGACTTGCAATGATTCTAAAGCAGGTACTGAAGGACTTGAATTAAGAGTAGAAGCAATTCAAATATGTTTAGTTGAAAAGGTGAAAATGCGCCTGGAGATATTTCTAGACCTTTTGTTGAACAAGGAAAAAAGTGGAATATAGTTCACATGTACAAAATATTGGATGGCAAAATTATGTTAATAATGGTAATACAAGTGGAACTGTAGGGAAGGGTTGAGATTAGAGGCTTTAAAAATCAGATTAGGTGATAATTCCTATGAAGGAAATATTGAATATAGTACACATGTAGAAGACTATGGCTGGATGAATTATTCTAGTAATGATTCTATTTCAGGTACAATAGGACAATCAAAAAAGAATAGAAGCTATTAAAATAAGACTTACAGGAGAAATTAGTAATTATTATGATGTTTTCTATAGGGTTCAATGTCAGGATTTTGGTTGGCTAGGATGGACATGTAATGATAGAATAGCTGGTACAACTGGTGGAGGCTATAGAATTGAATCAATTCAAATAAAACTATATCCTAAAAAATATTACCAATCTAGGTATTTCTCATTTATCATGCATAACGTTTGAAGATAAAAATGGATTTAAAGTATGTAAAGATGCAAATGGAACATTATATGAAGATGCTCAAGGATTGTTAGGTATGAAAAGCTCATATGTACTACGAGTAAATAAATCAACAAATGTTGTAACCGTATTAGCAGCTAATGGTACAGGCGATTATAATATTGCCTATAAAAGATTTGTTTGTTCAACAGGCAATGGGACACCATATGGAACATATTATACACCTGTAAAATACAGATGGAGATATTTAGTGGGTCCAAGCTATGGGCAATACTGCACCAGAATTGTAAATGGTATATTATTTCATTCATTACCATACGATAAACAAAATCCATATACATTACAAACGAGTGAATTTAATAAACTTGGAACAACTTGTTCGCATGGTTGCGTTAGATTGATGTGTAGAGATGCTAAATGGATTTACGATAACTGTGGTTTAGGAACAAGAGTTGATATTGTTAGTGGTGCAGATCCATTAAGTAAACCGAGTGCTCCCAAAATACCAGCAAATCAAAGATGGGATCCAACTGATCCAAATATCTAAATATAAAAGATGTAATTAATATGTATTTGAAATATATATTATTTGCATCTTTTTTGATTATATAATATTCATAATAAATAAGAGTTTGACTATAAAGATTAAGTGACTTATAATCAGCTTGGTAAAAGTAATATTAATAAGGAAGTGAAAAAATGAAATTAGCGTTAGTAGTGCCATGTTATAATGAGGAAGAAGTACTAGAAGATACAACAAAACAATTATGTGAATTATTTGATCAATTACATAAAAAAGGAAAAAAATTGATGAGGAAAGTTATATATTATTTGTAAATGATGGAAGTAAAGATCAAACTTGGAATCTTATTTCAAAATTTAATGAACAAGAAAAAATGGGTTTCAGGATTAAACTTGGCTGCTAATGTAGGTCATCAAAATGCATTATATGCAGGATTAATGACAGCATATAAGAATGTAGATGCAACAATTTCAATTGATGCAGATTTACAAGATGATATCAATGTTATAGAAAATATGATTGATGAATTTAATAAAGGAAATGATATTGTATACGGTGTTAGAAATGATAGAACATCGGATTCTTTCTTTAAAAGATTTACAGCACAAAGTTTTTTATAAATTAATGACTGTAATGGGTGTTAAAAGTGTTTATAATCATGCTGATTTTAGATTAATGAGTGCAAAAGCAGTAGAACAATTAGGTAATTATAAAGAAAGAAATTTATTTTTAAGAGGAATAGTACCATTAATTGGATATAATACATCTTGTGTTTATTATGCTAGAAAGAAAGAATGGCGGGAGAATCAAAATATCCTTTAAAGAAAATGTTAAGTTTGCATTTGATGGTATTACCTCATTTAGCATTAAGCCAATTACAATGATTAGTTGGGTGGGTTTTTTAGCAATAGTATTTTTCTGTTTGTGCAATGATATATACATTTATAGGACATTTTGTAGGAAATACAGTTAGTGGTTGGTCATCATTAATGATTTCTATTTGGTTTTTAGGAGGAGTTCAGTTGCTTTCAATAGGAGTAATTGGACAATATATAGGTAAAACTTATGTAGAGGTAAAAGAAAGACCAAGATATAATATAGATGTTTTATTAGAATCTAAATCAGTAGGTAAAAAAATGATTAAAAAATTATTAATTTCGGATTGGTTGGAGTTTTTGCTACAGCTATTGAATATATATTGTTGATTGTTTTAAAAGAATTTTTTAATGTAGACGTAATAATAGCATCAGGCATTGCGTTTACAATATCACTGTTATTTAATTATGTTTTAAGTATTAAATATGTTTTTGTTGATAAAAAAGAAATGTCAAAAACAAAAGAAATGACAGGATTCTTTATTACTGCGATTATAGGATTAGGAATTAATCAAGTTATGATGTATGTTCTTGTTGATATGGTAAATATTTATTATTTATTTGCTAAAGTAGTATCTACTGGAACTGTTATGATATGGAATTTTATATCAAGACATGTATTTTTGGAGGGATAGTTTAGATATATGAAGTCAACAAAAAAATATATCCAATATTTTATAATTTTATAGCTATATTATTTGGTGTTATGATGGCGGGTATACTTTTTATTAATTTATTTGTAGCAAATAGGAGAGAATTTCCTTGCAAAAAGAAATTTTTGTTTTCTAATATTAAATTATTAATTATAGGAATAGTAGTATTTGCTATCTTAGTAGTAATATACAATAAATTTATAAAAAAATATGTAGACAAATTAACTAAAAACAATGTAATATTTTGTTATTGATTTATTTTTTGTTACATTTATTTTACAAATATATATAATTAATAAAATTTTTTCCTATCAGGGTGGGATGTTGCGCAGCTAAGAGTAGCAACAGATCAATTGATGGAGGAATCAAATTAAATCAAGGAAATAGTTTTAATACATATTTACAAATTTATCCAAATAATTTATTTTTGTTGTTCATCTTTGTTATCATTTCTAAAATAGCATATATATAGTAGTATAGATTCGCATTTATTAATGTCTATAGTGAGTGCACTTTCAGTAAATCTTTCTATTATCATGATGATAAAAATTATAGGAAAAATATCCAAAAATAAGCATATGTGTGTTTTATTTGTATTTATAAGCACATTATTTTAATGTTTTCTCCATGGATTGTAATTCCTTATTCAGATACATATGCAATGTTTTTTACCACAAGTGTTTTATATATTTTCTTTAATAAGGAAAACTTGGATCAATATGTATATATATTTGTGCTAGTATTAATATCGTTAATAGGTTATAAAATTAAACCGACAGTTATTATTTCAATTATAGCTATTGCTATTATAGAAATATGGAGCTATTTGTTTGGTAATAAAAATTAAAATTAGATATTTTTGTTTAAAAGTATAATTGCTATTGTTTTATCGGTATTATTATTTGGAATAATCAATAATTTTTCAAAGTCTTTTTTAGGTTATGAGCGAAATATTGATGTTGAGATGCCTATGACACATTTCATGATGATGGGGATGAATGAAAAAAATGAAGGGTGTATTTCTTTATGAAGATGTGGAGTATACTACTTCTTTTAAAGGAATTGATAATAAAAAAACAGCGAATATTAAAGAAATAAAGAAAAGGTTAAATCAATATGGAGTCAACGGATATTTGCAATTATTGATTGATAAATCGCTTATAAATTATGATGATGGATCATTTGCATGGGGGATAGAAGGAAATTTTTATCAAAAACTATTAGCAAAAAATAAATCAATATTTTTGAAAAAGATGTATTATAATAATGGAGAATATTATAAATATTTTGAAAGTTATTTACAATCTATATGGCTCTTAATATTGTTTATGAGTATATTTTCGATATTTAAAATTAGAAATCATGAGTTATTAGTTATTAATTTAACTATAATCGGGATAACATTATTCTTGTTATTGTTTGAAGCACGTGCAAGATATCTATTTCTATATTCACCATATTATTTGTTATTGTTTGTTATTGGAACGGCGAATATATATATAAAAATAGATAGTAAGATGAAAAAATGCGTAATTGAGTAAAGGCTTATGCTAATTTATAATTATTTTGGGAAGAAAATAATAAAACAATATTAGCAAATAGCCTTTTTTATTGATAATACCTAGATAATGTGATAAGTTCTTGATGATATTATCAAGCTTTTTTATTGAAGGATGTGTAGATGAATGAAACACGCAAAACAAAAATTTGTATTTAATAAATATGATAACCAAAAGATGAGATTTTGGAAGAAAACAATACTCTTCAACAAGATGTTGAAGAAAATAATAAGATTGATAAAATTTTAAGATAATATGTAATGTATTGATAATATTTATACTTGTGTATTTTTTAAAAGTTGTGTAATAACACATGGACAATCAGTATCTTCAATACAAAAGATGATTTTTTCTTTTTTGTAGTTATTTCAATTTGTCTGTTTGTGGGAATAAATTATATCTTATCAAAAAAGATTACAAATTAGAAAAATTATTTTAATAGTTATGATACCGATAAGTATAATTTACTCATTAATTATGATTCCAGGTATGGTTCCTGATGAAGCAACGCATGAGGCTTACGTATTCACTTGCAAGTCAAATTATGGGTGTTGAAAAGATAAGACAACATTAAGAGGAGAAGAAAAATATATTTATGAGCATTACCAAAGCTCCAAATCAAGGAAAAGTTATGATTATAGTTATACACATTTACTTTCAGGTGAGGATAATGGTGAATATGTAACAATAGATGAAGATTCAGCAAATTGGAAGCAAATATTTTGGTATTTTCCGGCAGTTATAGGCACTATTTTCGCAAAATTATGCATTTTGGAGCTACACCTACTCTATATATTGCTAGGTTGTTTAATTTATTTTTTACATCTGGCTTACATATTTTTCTATAAAGAAAATTCCTATTGGAAAACAACTATTGTTTATGATATCTATTCTTCCTATGTGTTCCCAACAAATGATGTCTTTATCTTATGATGCAATTTTAAATGCTTCAGCATTTTTTTGTTTGGCATATGGTTTATTCTTCGTTTATCATAGCGAAGATGTACGGTATGATGAATATATAAAATATTTTATTTGCAGCAGTACTGTTATTAAGTATTAAAGTGCTATTTATTCATTTTTTACTTTTAGTTCCAATATTATCTAAATTTGATAATATAAATGGTAATGTTCATTTAGAAAGAAAACATAAGATTATTTTAGTATTGAGTATTTCAATTTTAATATTATTGCTTAATTTTGTTTCATTCGAAGTACATCATCTAAAAGAAGTTGTAGAGTCTACTGCTGTTTCTAAGCATATTATTTCTTGGAGTGGGACAGAAAGGTTATTCAATTGGCTGGCTAATTACGCACCCAATAGAAGGAATAGCACTATTTATAAATACTATAAATCTTAAATTAGAATGGTATTACTATTCATGTTTAGGACAAGATTTAAGTTGGTTTACTGTTAAATTACCGTTTGAATTATTTAAATGTTGGGGATTGTTATTATTGATTAGTGCATTAAAGAAAGAAGAAAATAAAATAGATGGTAGAATGAGAATATTGTTTATATGTATAAATTCTATAGTTTTCTTTTTTTAGTACTATTATCAATGTGCATTTATTGGACATATTAGGGTATGATCATTGAAGGAGTTCAAGGAAGGTATTTTATACCAATTATTTATACCATTATTATAATTATTAATAATAAAAAATTTGTTTAAAAAGAAAACATTTATAAATATATAAACGTTTTCCGTGTTTTTAGTAGTATTAACTATTAGAAGTTTAATAAATGCTTGTTATTTATAATTATATTATCCAATTTATATGCTTTTTGCGAATATAATAAAAAAATGGTAAAATATTAAATGTATAAATATTTTTCAATATTATAGAAAGGGTAAAAATATACTATGTGTTTAATAACTGTATATTTTTAAAGGATGTTTAATGGAAAAAATCTTAAATTAAATGCAATATGGAATACTTTAGGTATTACTGTTAACTCTTTAATTCTTTATTTTTTTTGATAATTATTAATAGGGTAAATGGGGTAGAAATAGCTGGAATTTTTAGTTTTGCATTTTCTATTGCTTGTTTATTATTTATTGTAGGAATATACGCTGGTAGGACATATCAAGTTTCAGATATAAATGAAAATTTAAATAATTATGAGTACTTAGTGCATAAATATATTACATGTACTATGATGTTTTTTAATAGCAATTGTATTTATAATTGTTCAAAAAGTATTTTTAGAGAAAAATGTTATCATTATATTACTTTGTTTATATAAGTTATTTGAAGCTATGAGCGAAACTTTTATGGTTTTTACAAAAAATGATGAATTATATATAGTAGGGAAATCATTGTTTTTCAAATCATTAGTTGGTATTATCATTTTTTTTTTGTTATTGATTTTTTTTTAACAAAAGACATAATAGTTTCATGTGTTGCACTTAATATAAATAGCTTTTTATTTGTTTTTTTTATATTTTATAAAAAATCTAAAAGTATTTGAATAAATTTCAAAAAATTAGATGGAATAAAATATTTGGTTTATTCAAAAAAGGATTTTCAGTTTTTGCTTTTTCTTTTTAGCTGTTTATATTGTTAATGTTCCAAAATACGTGATTGATATATTGCTAGATAATAGATTTCAAACAATATTTAGTATAATTGTTATGCCTGGCACTGTTATGAGTTTATGTGGTCAATATATAATGGCACCTTTACTTACAAATGTTGTTGAATGTTACAATCAAAAAAATATAAAGAATTCAAGAATATTATTTTTAAGATATTGGGAATATTAGTTGTTTTAGGAATTATTGTAGAAGTTAGGAGCAGCAACTGTAGTGGGTATTCCAATTTTAGAATTGTTTATGCTATTGATTTAAATGCTTATGTATTAGATTTTAATAATAATTATATTTGGTGCAATTTTATATGCGATTGCAGGTGTTTTTCTACAGCACTAATTACGATGCGTAGAAATGGGATGCAATTAATTATATATTTAATAGATGCAATTTTTAGCGTTATAATAAGTTATTTGTTTATTAGCACATTTGGAATACACGGCGCGACAATCGGATATACTAGTACGATGGTATTGCATGTAATATTGTATACTATTTATTTTTTATATGAATATTCAAAATTAGTAAAAAGTGAAGATTAGGAGAAATTATGGAAAAAGTAATTGTTTTATTAGCATCATACAATGGGGAAAAGTATTTAAGAGATCAATTAGATAGTTTGATAAATCAAACATATAAAAATATTGATGTATATATAAGAGATGACAATTCAACAGATAAGACAATGGATATTATTAATGAATATTGTGGGAAATCAATCAATGGAATTAATTTTATTAAGGTGGATTCTTTGTGGAAGAAATTTAGGTTATCCGGATTGTTTTTGGGAAATATTAAAAAATGTTCCACGTGCAAAATATTATTGTTTTTTGTGTGATCAAGATGACTACTGGCTACCTGAAAAAATAGAATCATCAGTTAAGTGCCTAGAAAAAGTTGATTCTACTATACCAGCGATGACATATTGTGCATTTGATTATTATAATCAAAATATGGAATATTTAAGAAGCGGTGAAAATATTTTAAACAACTATTCTTTTGAAAGGGGGATTTATTATACATATGCTCCTGGATTTACACAAATGATAAATAGAGCCTTGGTAGATAGTTTGGATTTTGATTATATTATTGGAAAGAATTTAGCACATGATATATGGTGTCAATGGATAGCAACGTCAATAGGGAAAATTGTTCCTAATAAAACAGTTTTAGCAAAATTTAGAAGACATGAATCTGCTGTGACATCAGGAAATAAATCTAAATTAGCATCTGTAAAAGATGGTGGACTACTGAAATATGTGGTGATGAAATGAAAAAGTGGCATCAAAGTCTATGCTATTTTAAAAAAGCATATATAAATGATTTTAATGATGAAACAGCTAGTGTATTAAGTTTATTTGCAAATGAAAATAAATCTTTTTCTAATAAAATAAAAAAATTATTTTATCCGAAAAAATTAAAGATAACATTAGGTGGGAAATTGCTTTAAGAATTTTATTTCTATTAGGCAAATGTTAACTTTTAGGGAGGTATTAAAAGATGAATATAGTTTATACAGTTGATAACAAGTTTGTGCCCCAATTAGCTACAGGAATATGTTCTATATGTGAAAATAATAAAGAAGAGGATGTTTGTTTTATGTTGTGTCTAAAGGAATTACTGATGATAATAAAGACGCATTAACAAGATATGTGGAAAAAATACGGAAAAAAATATGTATAATAGAATTATCGAATGTAAAAGATTATATAGATTTTGATTTTGATACAAGTAGTTGGAATGATATTGTCTTAGCTAGATTGTTTTTTGATCGTTTGTTACCTAATGATGTAGATAAGATTATCTATTTAGATGGTGATACAATGGTAAGAGGAAGTTTACATGATTTATGGTCTATAGATCTTAGTAATTATGTAATTGGTGCAGCAGTAGAGCCAACTGCAAATAGTGAAAGAAAAAAAGCGATAAGTTTAGAACTAACAAAGCCGTATTATAATGCGGGGGTTTGCTAATAAATATGGAAAAATGGAAAGAAATGAATGCAGGTAAGATAGTTTTAAATTTCTATAAGGAACATCAAGGCAGATTATTTGCTAATGATCAATGTGCTATAAATGGTGCGTTAAAAGATTATATATTACAAATACCAATAAGTTATAATTTCTGTAATAGCTATAGATTTTATAATTATAAAGCGTTGGTTAAGATGATGAAACCAACAAAATTTATTTCAAAGAAGATTATCAAGTGCAATGTAATAATCCCATTATCATTCATTTTCTTGGAAAGAAAGACCATGGAGGGTTGGAAATAAGCATACATATACTAATGAATATATGTTTTATTGGAATAAAACTCCTTGGGCCAATACACCATTAAATTAGGATGGGAAAATTATTTTAAAGCATTTAATCTATTTAATACAGTTATGAAGCCTTTTCTATGTTAAGATATAAAATAATGGATACTTTAATTCCAATTATGATTAAACATAGAAAAAAGAGCTAGTAAAGGAGATTGTTATGAATGAGAAAATATTAATCATTATTCCGGCGTATAATGAAGAAGCAAAGTATTTTAAAAACTTGTAAAGAAATTTATGAATATAATTCAAAATATAAAACTAATTATGATATTTTGGTTATAAATGATTGTTCAACTGATAGCACCTTAAAAATATGTAAAATGATATACCAGTTATTTCATTGGTTCATAATTTAGGGAATTGGTGGTGCAGTGCAGACAGGGTATAAATATGCATATGAATATAATTATGATATAGCTATTCAATATGATGGAGATGGTCAACATAATATTGAATATGCAAAAAATATTATTGATCCCTATTATTAATGAAAAATCAGATTTTGTTATAGGATCAAGATTCGTGACAGAAAATGCTAGTGAATTTAAGTCCAGTGCTGCGAGAAGAATAGGAATAAAAATTATTTCATCCACAATACACTTAATACCAAAAAAAGAATTTATGATGTGACTTCTGGTTTTAGAGCAGCTAATAAAAAAATAATAAAAATGTTTGCGCAAAGACTATCCAGTTGAATATCCGGAACCATTAACAAATATGGATCTGATATTAAAAGGATATAATGTAAAGGTCCCTGTAGCAATGAGAGAAAGAGAGGGTGGCGTATCATCGATTAGAGCTTGGAAAAATGCTTATTACATGATTAACGTTATTTTATCACTATTAGTTTTTTTTTGGATTGAGGGAAAAGAAAAATGGATAATTCTAAATTAACTATTTCATTGCTTTTGGCGGCATTCCTCTTGATAATTGTCACATTAGTAACGCTTAGAAAAATAAAATTAATGTTAAGTTTGCTATAATATGGTTTATACCAGCTATTGCTATTGCTTTATTGGCTTTATTACCAAATTTGTTTATTAAGTTTGCACAATTGTTTGGCTTTCAAACAATTTCAAATTTAATAATAGGGTTTATTTTTAGTTTTAATTTTATTTTTGATTATGTCATTAACTGTAATTATAACAGGGTTAAGTAAAAAAAACGTACTTTTAATTCAGGAAATCTCATTATTGAAAAAAGAAGTTGAAGAAATGAAAGGTAATGGTAAAAAAATAGATAAAATAGGGAGGAATTTTCAAATGCATACTTATGTTGTTTTAGCATATAAGGAGTCAAAGTATTTAGAAAGAGTGTATAAAATCTGTTTTTAAATCAAAAGTATAAAAGTAATGTTGTAATTGCTACATCTACACCAAATGAATACATATATAGTCTTGCTAATAAATATCACTTAAAAGTAAATATAAATCTAACCCAGGGAAAGGTATAGGCTATGATTTTGACTATGCTATTTCATGTGGAATGACCAAGCTAGTAACAATCGCACATCAAAGATGATATATATGATTATGAATATTCATATCAGATAGTTAATAAGTATAAAAAATATCCTACATCATCAATTATATTTTCTGATTATTATGAGATTAGAAAATAAAAATGTTTATTCAAATTTAAATTTAAAAATAAAAAAGAATTTTACTAAGTCCTATAAGAATTAATTTATTATCAAAAACGAGATTTGGAAAAAAGACTTGTATTAAGATTTGGAAATGCAATATGTTGTCCTGCTGTAACATTTGTAACATCAAATATACATACACAAGATATCTTTAAATGCAATTTTGTTTGTGATGTTGATTGGTTTGCTTGGGAAAAATTATCAAAAAGAAAACGGAAAGTTTACTTTTGTCAAAGGAATGTTTAATGGGACATCGTGTTCATGAAGAATCAACAACAACTGAAATTATAGGTGAACGTATTAGAACAAAAGAAGATATGATTATGTTTAAAAAGTTTTGGCCTGAATGTATTTCAAAATTATTAAATAGATTTTATGTAAAAGCAGAAAACAGTAATAATACTTAGTGATAAATATTTAATTTGAGGAGCTAACCAATGAAAAATATAGTAGGAAAATAAAACGTTATAAGTATTTTTTTTGCATAATGTTATTAATAATTACACAGGTGTTTGTTTGTGTTGAATTGAACAAAAAAGCAAATAGAGACAGTTTCTTCTTATAATGGCATTGATGAGGAACATCTCAAATTTTAACATATAGTGATGGTAATGATTTGAAAAATATTATAGAAAAAAATGATGTTTTTCAAAAATTTCGTTACAAGATGGGGATAAATTATCGCAAAAAAATATGGATTAATTCTTTATCAATTAATCAATTACAAATGATAATACAAACGGTACAAGGTGATTCTTTTATAGATGTATCATTAAAAAGATGAAAAAGGTAAACAAATATATAGTGATACGATTAATATAGTACCAGAAAAAATTAAGTATAATTTAAATATAGAAAGTAATCGGTATAGTAAATGTGATAGATTTTCTTTAGATGTGAAAGTGCACAGTAACAATGATGACTTAAGTATTTATAGCTGTACTTATCATGATGGAAGTTTAAAAATAAATAATGAATCTAATGATAATGTTTTATTAACAGGAATTATAGGCACAAATGAAAGATATGAGGTAAAAAAATCGCATTTTTTCTATGATTGAAAATTTTTGTAATATTATTAATATTATGCTGTAATTACAAAGAATCAAGGTGTTGTGAAAAAAATAGATGAGTTATTTAAAATAAAAAGGTAAATTTTATATTATAGAATGGCTAGCTTTTTAGGACTATTACTGTTGACGTTAAAAAGGTGTTTTTGTTCTTGGTATTATGAGGTGTTAATTAATCAATATTATTTTGATAGGTATATATTTAATTGCATTATTTATATTTGCAATTTTCATTGCTTTATAAAATTTAAAGACAATGTTGCTTATATTTTTGGATTATTTATTATACCAATAGGTTTATGTTTACATTTCTTATTCTTCAGGAAGTGTACCAGATGAACCTGTTCATTTTGCTAAAAGCATACCTAACGTCGCAATTTAATTTTTCGTTTATAAGAGATGTAAAATAACTACAAAAATATTTAGTAACAGAAATAAGAAATTACAATGATATATTGCCAGCTATTTTTCAATTTGATAATTATAAATCATTAACATTATATCAAAATGCGTGTTCATATCATTTTTATCTTATATATTTTTTCTGCAATTCCTTTATTTATAACAAAGGATCTTACATTTATCTGTATATTTTGGATTCTACTGTGGAAGAATGATGAATTTGTTGATTTTTATAATTATAGGTTATAATATTTTAAAATTATTCCTTTTGGAAAGTGGGTATTTTTTGTGTATTTTTTTCAATCCAATGCTCATTCAACAGGAAATGTCATTTTCATCTGATTCATTAATTAATACAATCTGTTTATTAGCTATTGCATATTTCCTTAAAATGAAATTTAATAGTGACAAAATAGAAACTATAGATATAATAATTGTTTTTACAATGATTGGTATTGTTTTTAGCTAAATATATTTATTTACCAATATTTGGAATTTACTTTTATTATTTGATAAATTAAAGAGAATGACTATTAATCAATATATATGTATTTTTTGATGGTATTGCTTATTTTACATCATATTATTGTACATCATTATTAAAAGTAAATGCACAGACAATAGAGTCGTTAGATAATTATGTAGTAAATAATGTAAATCAATCTTATCAGAATCAAATTTTTATTATCAAATCCTAAAAACGTATTTTATATGTATGTAGAAACTTTAAATAATAAATTTGATTTTTATGTAAAATCATTTATTGGGATGTTAGGAGTTTTAGCTATACCATTGAATCGAGTTTCTTTTATGGTTACTATGGCTTATTATTTGGGACACCGATTTTATTTGAGGAAACAAAAAATAAGAAGTTTAAGTTATCTAATAGAATATGGTTAGTATTTTTTATCGCTTTTTGTGTTTATGTTAGTTATTCTAGGAATGAATTTTCAGTGGACTCAGTTGGCAAATACGTCACTGAGGGTGTACAAGGAAGATATTTTATTCCTGTTGTTATATTATTATTGATTGCATTAATTCCACCAAAGAAGTTGTCAAAAAAACGTGCCAATTTCATCATATCGATAATAATTATTTTTATTCATTTATTTGTATTGATTAATATAGTTCGATATTTTATGTAATTGAAATTTTATATTTTTGTGTATTTTGATTGAAATAATTATTTGCATTCTATTTTGTTTGATTAGCATAAAAAAGGAGGAAGAGTGGAATTGTTCAATAATTGCATTCTTATATTTTAATAGTGCAGGATCTTTTTATTTTTGAGTGTATTTTTTGGAAAAAAAGTAAAAACAATTATTTGCTTTACAATGGATAATAATTTTAATAATAGTTTTAAGTTGTTATCACACATTGATTTCTGGAATATTTCAGGTACTTTTGCATTCCAATTAATGTTATATCTATAGGTGTTGTTGATTTAATATCTTCAATTTTTTTCTGGTATATAATTATTAAGTATAAAGATATTCAACATTATAAATTTGAGTTAGTAGATTTAATCTTTATTGTATTATTAAAGTTGTTAGGATTAATTTATTTTACAAAAGTTACATTATTCTGGTATGTCTTTGAGAATAAATTATGCTTCAATTGATGCAGGGAGTTCATTTTAAAATGCTCTTTATACTATAAATTTTCAAAAAGTTGATGGGATGTTTTATGACATGGTTTGGAATGCGTTATTTATTGAATTTTTAGGTGTTTTGTATCTCCATCAGCTTTTTATAAATTATATGTGCTAGCTGATATTTTAAATTTAGGATTAGCAGCAGCAATGTTTTACTGTGTTATTAGACATAAAATTAGCAGTTCATTTGGAAAAAAATTATAGGTGTTTTTACTTTCAGGAATATATGTAATAACTTATCCGTTGAATGTTACATTATTTGGGTTTATATTTAGGAATGAGTATTACGATTATAGGTATCATTATTTATTAATGGAGTTTTATATGAAAAAATGAAATATCTATAAAATTTTGTATTTTATTATTAATGTTAACATGTTTTGGTGTCTTTGAAACATATGTATTATTTGTGCCAGTACTATATTTTGCTGTAATTTTATGTGTGTTTTTAAACAATCAAAGGCTAAGTGTTTATTTTCGAAGGGTACAATTTTAACATCTTGTGCAATATTCCTTGTTCCTGTATATTAGGACTATATTTTGTTTATGGAAGCATTTTTACGAATGGAGTAACCGTTGCAAATGCAATAAACAATGAAGGTGGATGCTATAGAATTATTTTCAAATTTTATTTTCTTTATTCCTGTTGCAATTTTAGGATATTTAATGATTATTAGAAAAAAGGAAAATGTTTTATTGATTTTAACTCCATTATTAGTTGTTTTTCTATTATCATATTTATAATGGTTTTTAAAAAAAGCCTCTACTTATTATTATTATAAGATGTATTATCAATTTGGCTAATTATATTTATTGAATTATGAAGGGTTTTTATATACAAAGAATGAAACTAAAATTTTATCATGTTCTGTTTGGGGGAATGTGGTTTTGTTGTTTGCAATTTTTGCTAATAATATAGAAACTCGACTTCAAAATAAAAATCCAAATATTTTATCTGAAGTACGTTCGCAACATTATGTAGATATATAGTGAAATTTAATAATACATATTTATTTTTTACCTGCGTTACGATGAACAAAAGAATAGACTTATATCAATGGGTGTATAATTGTATTGATTTGGCGGATGAAACATGTATACCTGGTGCTGTTCGTTATGAAGATAATTTTGGTTTCAAGATATTACTATGCAGGATTTTAGTGATTGGGATTTTTATAATATGAATTTTAAAAGTTTTAATGAGAAAATTAGAAAAATAAATAGTAAGTATATATTGGTTTTTTATGACAGTCCGGTATATTTAGAAAATTCAAATTATTTTGATTCTTTTGAAAAAAAATATGTTAATAACATAGGATTCATTGCTGAAATAAAATAATCTTGTTATAAATATGTATATTTTTTATAGTTTTTAGTTTTAATTGCTGAAATTATTTTTTAGAAATAGTTTATAAAAGATTGTGGGTAGTGTTATTATAAAGATAAGACTACCTGCTATTTTATAAGTAGAATATTAAATTTAGCTAAACAAAGATAAGGATGTGGAAAGATGAATGATTGAAAATAATTTAATGGTATTTGGATCAAGTCCTGATTTTGCAGATAATCCTAGAGGATTTTGGGAGTATATTAACATAAATACTAGTTATATGATACATGTTAGGTCATAAAAGATAAGGTGATGTTTGAATTATTAAACCGAAAAGGAAATAAAGTGTGTGTTAGAGGAATCTAGAGAGGCAAGAGAAATCATTAGATAAAGCCCATTATTTAATCACTTCATCTTTTGATTTTGCCTATAATAAAAAGAATTGGACAATTCATATTGCTGCTTGGCATGGTTTTCCTTTAAAAGGTTATTGGATTTTTTGATAGTGCAGCAGCAAGTTAAGAAACTTATGATGAAAGGTTAAAGGTTATAACAACACAAACAGATTTTAATTACAGAACTTCAAATTTTCGCATTACACTTAGTGGAATGTTTCAGTAGAATCCCCATAAAGTGAAAGGACGGGATATCCTCGGAACGATATGATGTTTAATAATAATTCAAAACAAAATTACAAGAATTATTAGATACTGACATTTCCTAAAGCAAACTCTTTTTTTATCTTCCTACAATGAAAAGGTTTAAAAGATGAACATTTTTTGAAAATAATATTTTTAATTGTTCAGATTATGATGTTGAAAAAAATAGATGAATTTTTGGAAGAAAATAATATTTATATTGTAGCTAAAATCCATTTGAATAATAAAATTATATAAGCAAGATGATGATTTTTTAAATTACCTAAAGACTTATTTTTTTAAATACTGAAATTATGAATGAACATTTATGTGCTATTTATCATATAATGGATACTTTTGACGGGTTAATTACTGAGTTATTCATCTATATATGTTGATTGTTATTATTAAATAAACCAATTATTTTTCATGTCTGATATTGAAGAATACAAAGGAAGATAGAGGATTTATAGTAGATGATCAACTTTACTTATACCAGGAGCAGTGTAAATACAAGCACAACTATTAAAAAATTTATCTTTAATTATTGAAAATCATATGTGATACATATAAAAAAGATAAAAAGAAAAGAAATGATGCCTTTTTCATAATCATTTAGATGGAAATTCATCAAAACGATTGTTAGAAAAATTCTTAAAATTGAAAAATATATCTGATTCCAGGAAAATTAGTAGGTCAATTATTTCAAAAACATATCTCCCTTGATCAATATATCACTAATGAATTGATTGCAAAATATTTTTGATGAAGGCAATGGTTTTAATGAGAAAAAAATAAACTTTCAAAAAAATATTTGCTAGATCAAAATAATAATAATACATTTACTTTAGAATTAGATGTGAATAAGAACATTAAAATGATACGTTTTTGATCAAAGATGATATAGGAAGAATAACTATTGATAGTTTGAAATATCTTTAGGAGTTGATAAAATAAACAATTATACTATTATAGGTGGAAAAAAAAATATAATAATAAAATCTTTTTTCTACTATAGATCCTCAAATTTTAATTCCAATAAATGTTGAAAAGCAAACAAAAAATTAACCATTTATTTTAATTATGATGATGATTTATATGTAAATGGTGGAGAATTGTTAAAGATACTATAAATGATAGTGAATCAAAAGATAGGGAAATTAAAAGTTTAAGGATAATTTTAAATGGTTTACAATTCAAAATCTTGGAAAATGACAAAATGGTATCGTAGATTAAGAGATTTAATAAAAGAATTGTTATTTTGATTTGCAAATTTGAAATAAAATATATTATGATATAATACGAATGATATGGAGGGCTTATGGATATTAATAATGCAATTGAAGTAAGAAATATGACAAAATATTTCAAAACTGAATATGATAAAAGCACATACTTTAAAGAACGTCTTTTATTTTCAAAAAGAATAAAAAAGAAGTTCATACAGTATTAAAAATATAAATTTAGACATTAGAAAAGGTGAGACTGTTTGTTTAATTGGAACTAATGGAAGTGGTAAGTCTACTTTGTTAAAATTAATGACTAAAATTATTTATCCTAATGAAGGAACGATTGAAACTCAAGGAAAATTAACATCATTACTTGAATTAGGTGCAGGTTTTTCATGAGGATTTTACAGGAAGAGAAAATATTTATTTTAATGCAGCAGTTTTTGGTTTAACAAAAGCTGAAATTGAAAAAAAGAGTAGATGATATCATTGAATTTTCAGAACTAGGAGAATTTATTGATAATCCAGTAAGAACTTATTCTTCTGGAATGTATATGAGACTTGCTTTTTCAGTAGCTATTAATGTAGATGCAGAAATTTTATTAATTGATGAAATTTTAGCAGTTGGAGATCAACATTTCCAAGATAAATGTTTTGATAAATTAAAAGAATTGAGAGATAGTGATAAAACAATTGTTATTGTTTCACATAGTTTAGATACAGTTAAAGATTTATGTACACGTGCTGTTTGGATCTATAAAGGTGAATTTAAATTAGATGGTGATCCAACTTATGTTATTGATGAATATTTAAAAACAAGTTAAATTAGATCATAAAGAAGAAGCTAAGAAAAATATCAAAAAACCATTAGATACTTACCATGGTATTGTTGTTGTTGATATTCCTCAATCATTGCTGAAGTTAAAAAAGATACAGCTCAATTTACAATTTCTGGATGGTCATTGAGTGATTGTTTAAATGATCGTTTAAAAGTAACATTTGATGATCAAGAGGTTACTGAAATGAGAAAAATAAATAGAAGTGATGTTTTAATGGCTTATCAAAGAAAAATATGGTGGCTATGGAACAAATAATGATGAATGTGGATTTGATTACTTTGTAGATGTAAATCAAATGAAATTAGGAGAGCATTCTATTCTTGTGCAATTATTAGATGAAAAGATAAAGTTATATCTGAAAAAGATTTAAAGGTTAATATCATATAGGAGAAAAAAAGATGAAATTATTTAAAACTTATATGACTATCGAGAACTATTAAAAACAAATGTAAAAAAGATATTAGAGGAAAATATAAAGGATCATTTTTAGGTATTTTATGGTCGTTTTAAATCCGTTACTAATGGTAGCTGTTTATGCTATTGTATTTCCTTATATTATGAGAATTAAAACTGATAATTATTTACAATACCTAATTTGTGGAGTCATTCCATGGAATTTCTTTACAACAGTTATGGGACTTGAATGGGAAGTATTAAAAATAATGCAGGTGTCGTTAAAAAGTATATTTTCCTAGAGA
>VOFB01004430.1_pt1 | contig 46602 bp, 69 predicted proteins | sample 5384141 | NCBI WGS metagenome assembly VOFB01 (sample SAMN12384721, study PRJNA508395) | human gut metagenome | isolation source: healthy gut A | host: Homo sapiens | reverse complement strand
TCGGTGTGCTGGTTCAGTTACGTATTGCTTCCTGTCCTCCATTTGGGATCGGATCTACGTTCAATTTGCACCTCAAAAGTAAAAACAATGTCAAAACATCTCTGCTGCAGATAGTGAACCTCCCGGATAATCCCGATGCCGCACTGTATACGGCTGTAAGGCAGTGCTGACGAACATTGTTTTGCAATGATTGACATGCGCTGTGACTCTTTTCTTATCGTGTGTCGTGTTTCCTCCCTTAAATTGAGGTATTATCCTAACGCATTTTCATACGCGATATTCATAGGGTGTGATCAGAGTCTTTCCGTTTCTCCCGAAAGATGCAGAAATCCCTATAAGTGCCTCAAATCCCGTTTGCTCTGCGGTATTCCGTCATATTTGCATGTTTTCGGCACTGTATTCGATTTTGCGTTTTTCTTCCTCAAGCTTGTATGCCGCCGTTTCATCATCTGTCATATGTTCAAGCATTGCGTCTATACTGTTTGACTGTGCGTGTGTGCTTTGACATACTGAACAGTCTTTTTATGCAGTTTGTTTGGCAGGGAAGATTTTCGTGTTCTTCTATAATTCGTGTTACGAACAAAAAGTTCGCACACTCCGTCACCTATATAGGCGAAAGCGCCAGGCGAAAACTGTGACAGCAGCTGTTCGTAGCATAGTTACCTCCCCAAGTTTAAGGTTTTCTCGAAAACCGAAAGTGCTGTGGATTAATTTCGTTCACAGTGCGCTGTTTGAAACTCCGGGTGCTGTATACTGATACCGCCCCGGTTGCAGGCGAGCAGCAGACCTTTTGGTCTGCAACCAGCCCGAAGTATAACGCTGCTGGGCAAGAATGGTACATTCTGAGATGTAGTTCACTTTACACTACATCGGTGTGTCAGCTTTAACTCAATATTCATAGCTTTCAGCTTATCACAGTGCGTCAAATAAACCTGAGTTCTTTTCTTCTTGGTGCACCAGTTAAATTCAACCTAAATCTATCAGGCTTTTCTGTCTTTTTGAATAAATAGTACCATAGCTCATATATGAGATTCAGCGTCTTTTCTTAACTTAAACTTCTTTTCATTTAATGTTTTATAAACTATCAAATATTATGATTCTTGACTGTTCAATCAATCATTACTTGCAATAATTGCGTATACAGATCATCAAAGTTTTTGAATACTCCTTGCTACTCATCTATAAGTTCTCATCTGTTTTGATAAAATTCAGGTGTCTTAGTGTAAACTCTTTCTTGTGTTTCCCATTCAATTATTATAATTAATAAGGTTCTGTGAATTGGCATAAAAACATACTTGTCTTACTGTTTAGAACAAAAATTTCAGTGACTTCTCATTTTCTGTTATATTAATATATCAGGTTGTGCATCAAATATTTAAAACTTATTTGCATTCATCAGTATTTTGTTTTCAGTAGATGGAAAATCAGTCTTGACCTGATAGATATATCGTTCTTAAGACCCTTGTTCACCATTCTGCTCGTCTTAACAGGTCTTGCATTCCCCAGGCTTTCAACAGGTTCGCCCTCTTTGCTTTTCCAAGTGCAAGAGTCCCATAACCGTCTTTTTTATCAATTTCAGTTTGCAAGTCTTTTTCTCAAATGTTATTAGTTTGGCTTAATTCAATTCATTCTTTGTGAGAGAAATAGTTCCCTCAGCTCGTAAACATAACAGTTATCAAAACAGTTCTTTAACAATTGTTCATCAGTATTTCGTTAGCATAAGTTGGTGTATTTCAATGATACCAGATTACCTGTTAAGTCACTTAAAATATTTATAAATAAATGTTTTATGACTCTTTTATAGTTTGATAATCATATCAGTCAATAGATTACAAATGTTCACATATATCTTAAATATTAAAATAAACATTGTCAAAAATAATAAACGATCATTCTATGTAATGATCATATACCCATTAAGTTTTGAATGCATTTCTTTACCTTGTTTGCTTGGACAAACTCTGTTTTGTTAAATTATCAAATTTTTATAGCTTTCTTCTTTTCATTCGACTTTAAATTGTCAAACCAAAATACTTTTAAAAATGAAGTTGTATTAGTCTCATCAAGCAAATTCATGGGTGCCACCCACAAAATACCAAAAATCACATCATTTTAGGAGCTATCGACGTTTTGTAAACAGGCTCTTTTTTATATGAATCGGAATAAAATATGATAATTCCTATTTCAGTTTAAGTTTCTCCATGTTAATAATTTTAGCTTTGCATCATGTTTTCGTCTCCAATTGTCCCATACTGAACAAGTAAATCATATAGTTTTGTCTTACGTTTTTCAGCAGGTTCTACTTCATTCTGAGTTAAATTTTCCTTTTTCTGATTATGTTTAGTTAATAAATATAATCTGATTTCATTTACCCACGTTCAGTGTACCGTGTGCTTTGCTTCTTTTCTTTGAATAGATGCTGTGCATGCTATGAGTCGCCTGTAACTGAACGACGATTTTTTCATACTGCAGGACTTTGTTTTATCAGAAGTATAAAATATAATACCTCGTTTTCTTCTGCCAAGTTTACCGCATTGTATCATGCCTTTGATATACGGTCTTGTTATCACTGCCTACACCTTAGAAACGGACGGTGTACCCGTGCCCATTTCCACCATTTCACAATGTGCTTCAGATGACGGACGTGACACAACTTCTTCAAGTTCCACTTCTTCCTTCAAAGCTGAGTTTTCGTAAACGGCTCATAGCAATCATATCATATTCCACCGCCATTTTTCCGTTGCCTTGACCTGTGCCGCAACGGTTACGTCAATATCAACAATTCTGTTATCGCCGTCATTATCCTCAGCAACCTGATACCTTACGTCCGATATGCTGTAATCAATATCGCATATCGTTTTCGTCACCGGCGTCGTCGCAATCAATAATTTCCGTAAAGGCACTTCGCTTTCGCAAACTGAATACAACAGTCACTGTCGGTATACAGAACGCATACACTTATTTCTCCTTTACAACAATCTTTCCCGTAACCGCTTTATATTCCGAATCGGATATTTTTGTATCGACTTTCAATATCTCTGTTGATTGATGTCTGACCGTTCGGAACTTCTATTGATTCCTTACAGAAAATTCCAGTTTCCGTCAGTCCGATTGCAATTTTGCAGTTTAAATTCTGCATTATCGCAGTCCTCCGCCTCAACCGCTATTCAACATTCTTTTCGGCTACAACTTCATAGTCCAAACCCACAATCACCTTTAATTTCGAATTTACGACTGTTTATGAAAATTCGGTCTATCCACGTTTGCCATTATAATTGCAGTCATATCGTCAGTTATATTTTGCTGTCCATATTTTGCGTGAAGTCAAACGACGTTATAATACTTTTTACCTTTTCTCTGTCACTGTCGGGTATGTACAAAATTTTTCAAATCAACTCTGCCTGTGACATTTACTCGTCCGTTTGTAATTTCCTTGTTCGTAATACGATACACGTCAAGCTGCAAAATTTTAAGTATATCCAGGGTTTCACATCGGGTACAATTATGTCCTCATCAACAAGCACCTGCGTGTCGCCCTTACGAAACTTGATTTACCGTTACATTCTCCTTTACTAATTCCATAATTAATATAATTCTCTCCTTTCGTTAAATAAAAATCTAAAAAAATTGTTCACATTTCTGTAACAACTTTATTCAAAACTTTTCTAATAAAAAATTCTCATAGTAAATACTATGAGATTTTATGAATTATTGCAATTATGCGTTTTAATAATTTCTTTCCACTTTTCGTAAGCAGCATCCCACTTTTCTGAATCCTGAGGCTCGGCATGTTTTAATATCAGATAGATTGCGAACAACTTTTCTGCCTTCATTGATGTCGTAATCACCCATAGCCATTACCTGTACAATTGCGTTACCAGCCTTGTAGCCTCAACAGGGACCTGTGCTAACAACACGCTTTGTTGCGTTTGCGGTAAATTGACAAATCATCTTGTCCTTGATACCGCCGCCGACAATATTAACAACATTGTACTTGTTGCCTGTAACGTCCTCCATACCCTCAACAGTTTGACGATACTTGAACGCAAGACTTTCTGCGATACATCTTACAACTTCACCCTTTGTTTCAGGCACACCTGACCTGTCTTTTTACAGTATTCCTTTATACTGCTTAGGCATATTACCCGGTGTTTGGAACTTCTGCATAAATCCGGATCAACAAGACTTGCAAAAGGTTCTGCCGCATTTGCCTGTCTTTCAAGTTCGTCAAAGCTTAGAAGTTCGCCTTCTCTCCCGTGACGTCTTGATTCTTGGATTAGCCGCCGGAATTCCCATAATGTTCTTCAAGAAACGGTTGTCTTATTAACTCCGCCCTCGTTTGTAAGTTATGGTTGAATGCACCGTCCAAAGTATTAGGCTTGTCAAGTTCAACACCCATAAGTGACCATGTACCCAGAAGATATGTAAATAAAGTCTTTTTGGTCAACAACCGGTACCGAAACAACGGCACTTCCGTATCGTGTGAAGCAACCGCAACAACAGGCACTTGTTCAATACCAAGTTCTTCTGCAAGTTCCGGTTTTACTTTGCCGACAATTTCACCCGGGGAATATAATCATCTGTTAAAATATCTGTCGGAATACCGAGTTTCTTTAACAAATCGTATGACCATTCGTACTTTTCACTGTTGTACATCTGTGTTGTTGACGCATTTGTGTATTCAGTCTTTTTAACACCTGTTAAGAAGAAGTTGAATAAGTCAGGCATCATAAGCAAAAGTTTTTGCATTTTTTTAGTGAAGTATCACCTGATAGCTTTGCTGACAAAAAGCTGATATATTGTATTGAACCAGTTAAAAGCAATACCTGTTTCCTTGAAAATTTCTTCTTTCGGAACAAGTTTAAATGCCTCGTCATACATACCCTCTGTTCTTGTATCACGATAGTGATAGGATTGCCGATAAGCTTGTCATTTTCGTCAAGCAAACCATAGTCAACGCCCCCGTAATGTCGATACCGATACAGTCAATATCTCTGTCCCCCGAATTTGCACACTTTAAGATACCTTTGCTTGATTTCAAAAGAATAATCTAAGCACGTCCCAATGCAAATCTCCGTTTATGTTAACAGGGTCGTTTGAAAAACGGTGTTTTTCTTCAAAGAGTGATTTTTTCACCGTCATGTGGCAAGCATTGCGTCCGATGACGCACCAAGTCAAATGCTAAAAATTTATACTTTTTACCCATATTCTTTCCTCTTTTCTTAAAAATAAATTTTACTAAATATATTATACATTAAATAAAATACTATGTCAATATTACACATAGTGCATTTTTGATTTATAGGAATAAGTTTTTATTTTACAGTTTAAATAGTATGATTCGCCACCCTCGTCACTATCGATGACACCTCTCCTCAAGGAGACTTTTCGTTGTCCGCCATATTTCACAAAGGCTCATCTTGAGGGGAGTCGGCGGAATAGCCGTCTGAGGGTGGCTTTGTGGGATATCATGGTGCCGTCCACTACTCTCCGTTTTTGGGCGACCAATGGTCGCCCCTACAATGTTTGGTTTTTATTTAAAATTGGTTTTGTAAATAAATATTTGCTCGCCACCACTCCGTCACTATCGTGACACCTCTCCTCAAGGAGGCTTTTCAGGATAAGACAACTTTCGTAGGCTCCACTTGAGGGGAGCTGGCGGCGTAACCGTCTGAGGTGGCTCCTATATCTTTCAACATCAAAAACTCCGACCGAGAGTCGGAGTTTTTAATCTAATGTAATACCAAGTTTGTGAATCATACTTATCAAGTACGTTTCTGATATTAGCTATTCTTGTTTCTGTATCAATAAGACCGTTATCGTCATAAGCACTTGTTGCCTTCAGCATAGCATCTTCTGCCCAGTGACCGTCAATGTCTACGATTGAATACAATTCAGGAGTTACTGTTGTACCGTCTTGAGCTACAAGACCCATATCTGTACGTCCGATAACATTATTGAACATTTGACAGAATTCTGCTCTTGTCATAACTTTGTCAGGTTCAAATGTTGTATCACTTGTACCGTTCATATAACCGTAAAGCAACTACTGTTTCGATGTATGACTATACTGTGAATCAGCAATATCAGTAAATTCAGTTTTGCCTGTCTTTGTCAGTCCCAAACCGTATGCAAGAAGTTTTGCAACTTCGCCTCTTGTAACTGCCCGATTTCAACTGAATCAACACCGTCAAATGCACCCTTTTTGAGCAAGATATGCAAGACCTCTTACATACCATGTACCCTCATGCTTTGCAATGTTATCTGTTACAGGATAAACTGTATCTGCTGTACCGTACTTTTTGGTCAACCATTCTTGTAATCATAGCTGCAACCTGTTCTCTTGTAACAGCGTCGTCAGGAGCCATCTTAACTTCTGCAACCCATTTACCGCCGACTACGTTACCTTCTTCGTCAGTTACGTCTACTCTTTGAATAGCAGGTTCATAGCCAAATATATACGCATAGCCAACCTTGAAGATCCACTTCTTCGCCAGGTGTAACAGTCGGAGCCGGTGTAGGCTCTTCAGTTGGTTCGGTGTTGGTTCTTCTGACGGTACAGGTGTTACGTCAGAGTTGTATTACCTGCATGACCCCAAATTACCGCACCTTCACCGTAAATATCAAGTGAATTACAGATTAGTTGACCGCGGTTAATACCGTTACCTGATGTTGTACCAATCTTTACATCGGCTTTCGGAGCATATACTGTACCTTCAATATTAGCACCGCCGCCGTAAATGTTGAATGTTTCCGCACTTGTTACAGTGTTACCTACCATATGGCAAGATACTTCATATGAAGTTGCATTGATTGCGTTTACATTACCTTTAACTCTTTCGTCAGCATACTGACCGCTGTTTGCAAATCTTACTGTTTCAGCCTTTGTTACAATGTCACCTGTAATCTTACCGTCAAAGTCAAACTTTGATGTTCCGTAAGAATAAATATCACCCTCAAGAGTAAATGTATTACCGAATGATACAGGTGCGCTGCCAAAAACTATATCACCCTTCGTCGGAGCATTGAATGATAGATTCTGCGGTTCACCGTCATAGTAAATATCCGCGCAAATCATAGAGTTTTGCACTTGTACTGCCGATTGAAACCCAGCTGTCGCCCCATTGACTCGGAACGATAATCCATTTCAAATCGCCTGTACCGAAATCAAATGTACCGTCACCTGTGTCAACTACGTTTACCATAGCCTCACCCGGAGCTTGTGAAATAAGATATGCAGGATTGTCGCCTACTACTTCAATATAACCTTTCTTATCGTTAGCAGTAGAGAATGATAATTGATTAACTTTACATATACCAGATAGTTTGTTGTGTCGATAACAACCTTACCGCCTTGAACGCTTAGTCCGTCAAATGATGTATTTTTCTGAAATTGTGTAATATGGATAACCGTTTTCGTCGGTAGGAAGACTCGGATACGACCAGGCATTAACGCCTACCCAACCTTGTGCAGATGTGTATTCTACATCTTCATAAGCAGGTGTTTCGGGTTTTACAGAATCATCTGTAAGATAAGTATCGGGATAATATGCATCAAGATACTTTGACATATTTTCTTCAACCTTATCCACACCTTTTCTGTTTGTGTCTTTAAGGATTGCAGAATATTCGTCTTGATAGCTTACTTCTTGTGATGAAATTATATCACCATCAAGATAGTTTTCACCAGCATTGTCAAACTTAACCTGTCCGCCTGCATACACGTCACCCTCAATATTCATTGATTGATGTGCGTTTACCCCGTCAAATGCTACAACAGCCGCATTGTTGATTGTAGAAACCTGTGTTTCAGAATCTGAGCAAAAGCAGACACTGCCATTGTAAGCATTGATCCTGCAACCAAGCAGGACACCATTTTTTCATGTTCATAAACCTCTCCCTCTCTCCAGTTATTATACTATCAATATATAGTTATATTAATTGTATATACATATAATACCACTCAACATCTATATTTGTCAATATCTTCAGGAGAAATTTTTATAACATAAATTATCCTTATTTCACCAGTCAGCCCATTCGTAGTCGTTGATTGAATCTTTGATGTAATCCTTGGTAAGTTCCAGTGCAACAATTATATTCAGACACCACTGTGAAGTAAAGTTTGTACTTATCCAGAACATTTCTTCGAGATTTTCATTATTAAAAGTAATTCTTGTAAAATTCCTATATCGAAATTATCTTTCTTGTCCTTGCCTGCCAAAGAATGAATAAGCACTTGCCATACTTGATATGCAAGCTCGGCGTTATTTGTTTCTCTTGCCGCATATCCGCACAAAGCCGATGCCATATACGGATAAACAAATCCGTTGCCGGTCAAAAGACCGTTTGAAATTTTCTTTTTTTCCTCAACCGGTAAAAGAAGTAAAATTCGCCGTACTGAACAAGCATATCCTTAAATACTTCATCATCTAAAAGTTCAGCAAGTTCAAACCAAGTTTCGGGACCGCCCATACAAACGGCAAGGTGTGCACCGCCTGCGGCATTTCGCCGATATATCCCAAATGGCCCGTTTCGGGATCATATTCATAGTTTGAACCCGAAATCATACGCATAGGCGACTTTTCAAATCATTGATACCCGTAACAATCTTATCTCTATAATGATTATCGTTATCTCTCTCCCAAGCCGTATACCAGTTTGAGCAATATGTTGACCAGTCGGACCGCTTCTTGCATGGTAGGAAGTTTCATTTCTTCTTTCTTATAGAAATATCTAAAGCGGATCCATATTAAGCGTTGCATAGTCTGCGTCCTTAACATCATCCATTGCGTCACCTATTCTCGGATCACCGCCCATCAAATAATACAATGCTCTGTGATGTCCTGCCATAGCGATACGCGGTTCTTTACAGGAATCGCCCCAATGCACAACATTATGACGGCTGCCAAGACCTTTCAAATCACCGAAATGGTATATATCAACATCTGCACTGTGACGGCTCATTGCCTCTGCCATAGTGAAAATATCTTCTCTGCCCGAACGCATAAATGCAAGCCACAACCATAATGTCGGTATAAGTTCGGTATTCTGCCAAGCGTAACCGCCCATATCATATCTCCAACAATGACGTTGTGCGTCATATGTGTGCGATATATCGCCGTAATCCCAAAGACCGTACCAATGTCTTTGTTCGACTTCGTTCTCATAAAATGCAAATGCTTTGTCAAGTTCTTCTTCAAGCCACTTTTTAAGCGGTGTATCCTTTGACGGCAAGCTCCATTCACCCATAGCCTTAACTTCGTGATAATATTCAGGAGCTGCAACAAGTACAGACGGTTTCTGTACAGTTTCGGCTTGTTTCATAAGTTCATCGTCCGACGGCACTGTATCATATAAAAACAGTGACATTTCGTTTGTATTCGCAATTCCGTATGCCGACGAGCCTATTTCGAGGGAATCCTTCATAATATGTTTGGTCATGTGCAACGGTGTCATAGTGACGCATATCCTGTGCTTCTGCGTCCGGCGGAACAATCCACGCGGTAAGGCTTGCGTTATCCGTACAAAGTCCGTCAGCATAAATTGATGTAGGATACTTCTCCCAGAAGTTGTGCATACAGAATGCCGTACCTTTTTGTTTCGTCCGCAATGTACATAAGACCTTTTGAGCGTTTGCCCCAATTTGCCTTTATAAATGTACATTCTTCGTGTCCTGTGCGTTTCTTTACTTCAAAACTGTCTGCCGTAACCTGTTGCAAACGATAGCTGTCCCACTTTGTTACATTATCAATTTCCTCTTTTTGTAACCGCATTACCGTTTCTCAAGTCAACCATTTCCGAAAGGCTTACCTTTTCGCCTGCAAGCTGCTTTGAATAAATCGGCTGAATACCGATTGACGGTCCAAGACGCGGTCGCCACAAATTTAAAAGCTGCATTGTTTCGTGCATAACACCGCAGTCGCCTGTTATCTTTATACGTCTGTTATAAAGTTCACCTTCCATTTTTTTCTTGTAAGCTGAACGCCGACACCTTTTATAAAATCGGTCTTTTCATCGCCGTCATACAAGAATGTATGGATAATCTTGATTTCATTTTCATCATAGAATACAGAAAATCTGATTATGTAACGCAAAAATTCACTGCCGTCAATGTTTTTGTGTTCACCCGTAACTTTACCGTTGTTTTCAAATTACCGCAATCTTCAATTTCGACAGTATTGATTTTTCCGATATACGGTATGCTTTTTCTTATTTCAACGTCACCGTCTTTACTGCGAAGTTCTTTTTACGGCTTTTAATGTTACATCACCGTAAGGAGTTTTCATCAAGACCGAACCTTGTTTTGGGAATACCGCTTTAAATTTGCCGTTGTCAACAATTATCTCGTTTTCTGTTTCATTTGTCTTTATTCCGTCAAAACCGTCATATTTATCCGCTTTGTTTATTTCAACAGTTTCACTGTCTGTTTTGATTGTGTACGAAGTCCATTTTGTTGAACCGTCGGGATAATATGCAATCGGTTTTTCCTGATATGCGATAGCGTTTCCGTTTTCGTCATTTACTGAAAATACTGTTTCTTTTGTAACTTCGCCTTTTTTCCAAGGCACACCGAATGTAACATATCCGCCTTTTGAACGGTTTTCAAGCCAATGTAATTTTATGCTGCTCATTTTTCACATCTCCTTATATTCTTGCAATGCCGATTCTCTTGCCGCTTTTGCAACGGCTTTTGCAACGTTTTCCGCTACACGCTTATCGAATGCGTCAGGAATAATATATTCATCATTAAGTTCATCATCTTTAATAATATCGGCAATCGCCTGTGCGGCTGCCATTTTCATTTCGTCATTAATATCGCTCGCTCTTACGTCAAGTGCACCTCTGAATATACCAGGGAATGCAAGCACATTGTTGATTTGATTAGGGAAATCACTTCTTCCCGTACCTATAACTCTTACGCCTGCCTTCTTTGCAACGTCAGGCATAATTTCCGAACAGGATTTGCCATAGCAAACACGATTGGATCTTTAGCCATTTTTGCAACCATTTCTTCCGTAAGAATACCCGGTGCGGAAACACCTATAAATAAATCTGCGTCTACGATTGCCTCATCAAGCTTTACGTCAAGATTGTCCGGATTTGTAAGTTCGGCAAGCTTTGCCTGTTCGCTGTTCATCTCAGGGTTTCCTCTGTAAAGTGAGCCATACTTGTCACACATAATTACATTTTTCAAACCTCTTGAAACAAGCAGTCTTGTTATCGCCATACCTGCCGACCTGCACCGTTTACAACGGCTTTAATTTCCGTAATATCCTTGCCGACTACCTTTAGAGCGTTAAGCACCGACGCAAGTACAACAACGGCTGTACCGTGCTGGTCATCGTGGAATACAGGAATATCACATTCTTCTCTCAATCTTCTTTCAATCTCAATACATCTCGGAGCGGATATATCCTCAAGATTAACACCACCGAATGAACCGGCAATCATTTTTACCGTATTTACAATTTCGTCAACGTCCTTTGAACGAACGCAAAGCGGAAATGCGTCAACATCTGCAAACACCTTGAACAATGCACATTTACCCTCCATTACAGGCATACCTGCCTCCGGACCTATATCGCCAAGTCCGAGTACAGCTGTACCGTCGGTTATAACGGCAACAAGATTTGAACGTCTTGTGTATTTATATGACAAATCCACGTCCTTTGAAATTTCAAGACAAGGCTCTGCCACACCCGGTGTGTATGCAACAGAAAGTTCTTCTCTGTTTGTAACCTTTGCTCTTGACACAACTTCAATTTTACCGTGCCAGTCCTCGTGTTGTTTTAGTGCAAATTCTTTTTCCATTAGTTTCTCTCCTATTCTATCACTGTGTACAATTATTTTCATTTTATCACAACTCACTCGTACATTCAATACATTTGCATTACTTAATTCATTTATTTTCTTATTTATACAATCTCACCAAACGAGCCTTACTGTTTTTAGCAAAAATATGCACAACAATTAACAAAATAGTTCTTTTCTTTTTTGTAAAAAAATATTGTATAATATATATGACATAGTATGAGAATATTATATCTATATATATAAATTCCCAAATTTCAAAGGAGAAGATTATTATGATTACTATTACCGGAAAACCAGTATGCAGCGGTGTTGCATTTTGGACCTGTGTTTGTTTTCAGCCGTGAGGAAAGCACAATTAAAAGACATCATATCGAAAGCAGTGATGATGAAATCGCTCGTTTTGAATCAGCACGTCAGCAGACAATCAGTGAACTTGCTATGCTTTATGATAAGGCTCTTGCCGAAGTCGGCGAGGCTAACGCAATGATTTTTCAAATTCATCAGATGATGCTTGACGACCTTGATTATATCGAATCAATCAAAAATATAATTACCGACCAGCTTATAAATGCCGAAACCGCAGTTGCACAAACTTGCGACAATTTTGTGCAAATGTTCCGTGCAATGGACGATCCGTATATGCGTGAAAAGAAGTGCGGACGTCAAAGACGTTTCGGAAAGACTTATAAAAATTCTTTCGGGTAAGGACAAGGACGGTCTTGTTACGGACGAACCTGTTATAATCATTTCCGATGACCTTGCGCCGAGCGAAACGGTTCAGTTCGACAAGAGCAAAATTCTCGCTTTTGTAACAGAGGGTGGCTCTACAAATTCTCATACATCAATTCTTGCAAGAATGATGAATATTCCCGCAATGATTGGTGCAAAGGGCGTTTTGTCTGCCGATGCAAACGGCAAAAATGCCATTGTTGACGGTTTTACGGGTACGATTTATATTGATCCCGACGAAGCTACAATCAACGAAATGACTAAGAAAAAAGAAGAAATTGATAAACAAAACAAACTTCTTCAACAATTAAAAGGTCGTGAAAGCGTAACAAAAGACGGTCAAAAAGATTGAACTTTGTGCAAATATCGGAAGTGTTCTTGATGTCGGCAATGTTTTAAAAATGATGCCGAGGGTATCGGACTTTTCAGAAGCGAATTTTTGTATCTTGAAAGCAACGATTATCCGTCTGAAGACGTTCAGTTTGCCGCATATAAAGATGTACTTTCAAAATGGTTAATAAACGTGTAATCGTTCGTACACTTGACATCGGTGCAGACAAGCAGGTTGATTACTTTAATATGCCGAAAGAAGAAAATCCGGCTATGGGTATTCGTGCAATAAGAATTTGCCTTCAAAGACCGGATATATTCAAGACTCAGCTTCGCGCTCTATATCGTGCATCGGTATTCGGTAAACTTGCTATTATGTTCCCTATGATCGCTTCGGAATGGGAAATCGTAAAAAATACTCGAAATAATTGATGAAGTTAAAGCAGAACTTGACAGTGAGGGCATTGCTTATTCAAAGAATGTTGAACTTGGTTGTATGATTGAAAACCCCTGCCGCAGCGGTAATCAGTGATATTCTTTCAAAGCACCTGGACTTCTTCTCAATCGGTACAAATGACCTTACTCAATATACTCTTGCCGCTGACAGACAAAAATCCCGACATAGGCAAATTCTGTGACACACATCATGTTGCAATTTTAAGACTTATTAATATGATAGTACAAAACGCTCATAAAAACGGTACATGGGTTGGAATTTGCGGTGAACTCGGTGCAGACCTTGAACTTACCGAAGCATTTCTTGCTATCGGCGTTGACGAACTTTCCGTCACCCCAAGTGCTATTTTACCGATACGTAAAAAAAGGTTATTGAAACCAATGTTTCTGAAATTAAAAGAAAGTGTTTTAGACAAATATTTGAACTAATTTAAAAGCAGACAAAGAAAAAATTCTTTGTCTGCTTTTTATATGCTATTTTACATTTATATGTCTTTTTATATACTTTGTTGAATTTTGTAATTTGTTGATATATAATACTCTTGTCGGATTAATCCGATGTTAAAGGCAAACTTCATTAACGGTTTTTAACCGGCGGTTATGCCCACTTTTATATTCACAGGCTTTATGCCGAGTTTATGAAAGGGGGCGTATGAAAAATAAGCATATTGTTACATATGGCAAAGAAATTGCTTTTGCAGTTTTGATAATTATCGCTATATTGATAATTTTCACCCATAAAAAGTCTGCGTCATCAGTATCAAGAAGCTTTTCAACAGCCGGAATAGCATTAATAAGAGCAACGCCGCCGCCGGCTACAATACCTTCTTCAACGGCTGCCTTAGTAGCTGCAAGAGCATCTTCAATACGAAGTTTCTTTTCTTTCATTTCTGTTTCGGTTGCAGCACCAACCTTAATTACTGCTACACCGCCTGCAAGCTTTGCAAGACGTTCATGAAGCTTTTCTCTGTCGAAATCAGATGTTGTATTATCGATAGCAGTCTTAATTTGATTAACTCTGTTTTTAATTTCGTCGCTGTCGCCTGCGCCGTCAACGATAATGGTATTTTCCTTTGTAACCTTAACCTGACGAGCCTTACCGAGCATTTGCATTGTAGCGTCTTTAAGTTCAAGACCGAGATCGGAGGTAATTACCTGACCGCCTGTAAGAATTGCGATATCCTGAAGCATATCTTTTCTTCTGTCACCAAAGCCAGGAGCCTTAACGCATACGCAAGTAAATGTGCCTCTGAGTTTATTAAGAAGGATTGTTTGAAGAGCTTCGCCCTCAACGTCCTCTGCAATAATTACGAGTTTTTGACCGCTCTTAAGAACAGACTCAAGAAGAGGAAGAATATCCTGAACTGAAGAAATCTTTTTATCTGTAATAAGAAGCATTGCATCATCAATAACAGCTTCCATCTTATCCGTATCAGTTACCATATACGGTGATATATAGCCACGGTCAAACTGCATACCTTCAACTACTTCGCAAACTGTATCGGCAGTCTTAGATTCCTCAATAGTGATAACACCGTCTGCAGAAACTTTTTCCATAGCGTCGGCAATAAGAGAGCCAACATATTCATCAGCAGCAGAAACGGTAGCAACTCTTGCGATATCGTCAGAGCCCTTAACCTGCTCGCTGTTTGCTTTTACTGCATCAACTGTAGCATCAACCGCTGCCTTGATACCGTTTTTAACAGCCATTGATTTGCACCTGCAGCAACATTCTTCATACCTTCTCTTACAAGAGCCTGAGCAAGAAGTGTAGCTGTAGTTGTACCATCACCGGCATCATCGTTAGTTTTAGATGAAAGTATGTCGCTTTGACGCAGAATGGTATATTCCACACCGTCAATTTTGACTTCAGTACCGGCATATTTTGAAGTAAGTACCTTATCACCAACGGAAACTTCCATCTTAACTTCCTTGCCGTCTACAACTCCGCCAGGACCAACTGCAACGATTTCAGCCACCTGTGGCTTTTCCTGTGCCTTTGAAGTAAGGATAATTCCGCTCTTTGTCGTTTCCTCTGCTTCAAGCATTTTTTATAACAACTCTGTCTGCCAATGGTTTGATGTTCATTATATATTACCTCCTAAAATTTTAATCAAGTTCATTGTTAGCACTCACACTTCTTGAGTGCTAACAATGCTATTATGTTCTTTTTTGCTCTATTTAGCAAAGTCCGTTTTTTTAATATATTGCTATATTTACTCTTATTTTCTTTATTTTTTCTTTTTGTTACGCTCAATATCTCCCTTTTGGTGTTTTAACAAATTGTTCATAAACTTAATACTACTTTAACTTACGAAGTTTTCAAACATCTGTTGTGCCTCATCAAGATTATCAAATTCAACACCTTTTTTGAGTTCATCAATATCCTCGCTCGGAAATACATTTTTCGCTTATTTCTTCACTCAAAATTGCTGTTTATTATCCCCCTACACATTTATTAATTTGAAGTAAACCGTTCTCAACCTTAACTTCATATACTGTAGTTTTTACATCATTTGCATTCACCTCTTCAACCGCCGCAACCGTAGGCATAGGAGTCGGCACACTGTCGGACACACCTATTCTGCCGATAGCGTATCCGCCCCCGAAAAACAACGCTACAAGTAATACATATGACGAAACAATAAGTGTATTCTTTAAAATTTTCATAATTTATTCCTCATTTCTTTTAATATTTTTTCTTAAATTATTCCTTTTGTCCCATTTTTATACTTTGCATAAGACTTTGAAAAATAAATGTTGCAAATTTATGCAATTTAGGATATAATTAAAGTATGTAATTATCTTTAAAGAAAGATTGAGGCTTTAACAGCCCCCGAAATCAAAGTAGACATACTCTCACATTTTGTCTACAATCTTAATAAAAAGATAGGAGAAAATATTATGGCTGATAATAACAGAAGAAACAGACCAAGCTCCGGATATGGCTCAAATGATAATTTCAACTGGGAAGAGTATGATATGAAAACTTCGTCAGCTTCAGGCGCTCCGAGACGTCGCAGACAAGCGTCATCCACAAAGCCTACAAGATCACCGCAGGCAAGTTCTTCATCATACAGAGAAGTACCGTCAAGGCGCCGGACTCAAACAACTTCCCGCAGTAAGAAAAAGCAAAAAAACAGCTTACTCGAAACAGATTCAATTCAGGAAACGCTTACGGCTTACGTTCTTTGTTGCGATTTTTGTGGTAGTTGTAATTGTATCCGGTATGGGCATAGGAATGTATGCCGCAGTATCACGTGAAATTAAAGATATGAATATTCAAACTCTTGCTTTGAATTATTCTTCATTTATATATTACGAAGATGCCGCCGGCAATCCGCAGGAACTTGAACAAATACAATCCGATTTTAACCGTATATGGGTAGATTCGTCGCAAATACCTCAAGTTATGAAAGACGCTATCGTTTCAATCGAGGATGAACGCTTCTACAAGCACCACGGCGTTGATATTAAACGTACACTCGGTGCAACGGGTAAATGGGTACTTTCAAAAAGTCGGTATCGGCTCGTCAAACTATGGCGGTAGTACGATTACTCAACAGGTTATAAAAAATATAACCAATGAAAAAAAAATACACCTTCGCGTAAGGTCAAAGAAATGATGCGTGCGGTTGCACTTGAAAAACAGCTTACAAAAGACGAAATACTTACAATGTATCTGAATATCGTATATTTCGCTAACAACTGTAACGGTGTTGAGGCTGCCGCAAACACTTACTTTAACAAAGACGCAAGCGCCCTTACGCTTGCCGAAGCGGCATCAATCGCAGGTATAACACAGTTCCCGTCAGAATACGATCCGTTTGTACATCCGGATAAGAATATCGAAAAACGTAATCTTGTACTCGGCAAAATGCGTGAACTCGGTTATATCACAGACGCTGAATATGCAGAGGCATCAGGCAGTGACCTTGTTGTAAGCAACGCTTACAGGCAAAATCAAGGACGTATTACTTCATACTTTGTTGACCAAGTTGTAAATGACGTTATCGCCGACCTTATGACTCAAAAGGTTACTCGGAAGATTTCGCAACCCAACAGGTATACAACGGCGGTTTGAAAATTTATTCAACAATGGATCCCGACATTCAAAATATAATGGAAGGCATATTTACCAATACGTCTAACTTCCCTTATACAGGCAAGGGTGCTCAATCGGCAATGATTATAATTGACCCTTACAGGTAAAATTCGCGGTCTTATAGGCGGTCTTGGCAAAAGACTGATATTCGCGGTTGGAACAGAGCCACTCAATCAAAACGTCAACCGGGTTCATCAATCAAACCGCTTTCGGTTTACGCACCGGCGGTTGATATGGGTAAAATCACAGAAGTCGATACCGTAACAGACGAAGAAATAACCATCGGCAACGACAAGTGGAAACCAAAGAACTCATACAACGACTTCTTAGGCGATATGACAATTAAAGAGGCAGTTGCACGTTCGGCAAACATTCCTGCCGTAAAGGTATTGGATATGGTCAACCTTACAAACTCATTCAACTACCTACAAAACAAATTCCACATCACAACACTTGAAGAAAAAGATAAAAACTACAGTTCTCTTTGCACTCGGCGGTCTTACACAAGGTGTAACCGTTGAAGAAATGGCAGGAGCATACTGTACATTCGTAAACAGCGGTAAATATATTAAGCCGTATACTTACACAAAGAGTACTTGATTCAACAGGTCAAGTTATTCTTGAAAACACATCAAGCACAAAGTCAGGCTATCAGTCCTGCGGCAGCATACATTACTGCTGATTTTACTTTCTTGAAACAGCAGCAGTTTACGCAAAGCTTTCTGGGTATTTCGTTGTAAACAGGTACAACAGGACGATGACTAACAGCGTAAGGTGTTGAGCCGATACTCAACCGGACTCATCCACCCAAGTTTTTCTATTTATTCTTTTCTCGTTGTAGTATTTTATATATCTTTCAATAGCATCTTTAAGCTCTTCAAAACTGTAATATGTAGTTCCATAATACATTTCCTGCTTTAATATTCCAAAGAAATTTTCCATCACAGAGTTATCATAACAATTCCCTTTCCGAGACATACTTTGAAATATTTTGTTTTCTTTAAGAACAGAGGAATATGCACCCATTTGATATGCCCAACCTCTGTCTGAATGGAATGTTCTTCTGTATGGGCAATCAGATGTTATTTCTATTGCTTGTTTCTGTGCCGATAAAACACTTGCCGCTGATGGAGTTTTGCTTATACCATAGCTTAACACTTCACCATTAAACATATCAAGAAATGGGTCTAAATACAATTTCTTAATTACCATTCTGCCTTTGTTGTCAATCTCATAATACTTAAATTCGGTCGTGTCAGTAGTTATCTTTTGATGCGGTACAGATGTATTAAATCGCCTGTTAATTCTGTTTGGTGCTATTTTACCAACATTGCCTTTGTACGAATTATATCTGCGACTTTTTCGAGTAAATGATGTGACCTGGAAACATAATTTTTGCATGATTCTTTGAACTTTCTTTTTATTCACAAAAATCTTTCTGTTTCGTAATTCTCTATATACCCGTCTGTAACCGTAATCCTTGTTTTCTATATGGATTTTAGTGATTTCATCCTCCAACTGTTTATCAGGATTTTCTCTATCAAAACGCTTTTGCCAATACATATATGTTGCCTTTGGAAAACCGACTACTGCGAGAATGTCTTTTAATTTGAACTGTCCTCGGAGACTGTGGATGATTCTCGCTGTTTTTTCAGAAGAGCTTCCTCCTCTAAACGCAGTCTCCTCAGTTCTTTTAAAAACGCATTCTCTATTCTGAGTTTAAGTAGTTCGTCTTCAAGTTCTTTGACATGCTCGGCACTTGTATCCACGGGTTTTTCTCCGTCATATTTAGAAGGCTTTTTACATTCTCTTATATCCAATGTTTTCTTACGACCTTTCTTTTTTGGTCTCAAAGCATCAGGTCCGGCAATTCTGAAATCATTTACCCATTTTACAATCAATGATGGATTACTAATTCCTTGTGATAGTGCTAATTCCTGATATGAGACCTCACTTGATAGATACAATTCTACCATAGAAAGCTTAAATTGAAAAGTATATTTCTTATTTTGTCTCGAACGCATTAACCCTTCTTCACCAAATTCTCTGTATGCGTGTACCCATTCTTCAATTCTCCTCTTTGCAGGAATGTTATATTTACTTGCTAAATATCTATACCCACCTTCAGCATTTAGATATGCCTGCACAACCTCCATTCGGCTAAATCGTCAACGGTTACCCTTCACGTCCGAATATGATTACTTCATCGCCTTTATCAATATTATGGACATTTGTAACATCAATCATACATTGGTCCATACAAATTCTTCCGATGATAGAACTTTACACCGTCAACAATCATCTTACCATGCTTTTGCAAGCTTTTTAAATATCCGTCAGCATAACCGATAGGTACTGTTGCAATTTTGGTTTTCTTATCGGTTATGTACTTTTCCATAACTTACTCCTCTGCCCGGTTCAACTTCTTTTATATGTGTTATTGTTGATTTTAGCGTCATTGCGGAATTAGGTCAAGTCTTGACTTATCCACTTCGTCAGACGGATACATTCCGTACAAAAATAACACCCGGACGCACCATATCAAGGTGCATTTCAGGGTACATCATTATTCCGGCACTGTTGCAAATATGCTTAATCGGAATATTAAGTCCTTTTTTTTTCAAGTCTGTTGCAAACATCCATAAAACGTCCGTATTGCAAAAGTGTATACGATTTATCGTACTGTCAGATGTTGCAAAATGTGAGAATATACCTTCGATTTCAATATAAGGCAGTTTTGATATTTTTATAATTTCATCTACAATTTCTTCATTGTTTTCTCCGGCAAGAAAACCTATACGGCTCATTCCTGTATCAATTTTTGATATGAATTTTCGTAACTTTTTTCTTTTTCTTTCAGCCTCATAAGAAAGTGCTTTTTGCAAATTCATATGTGAATACACCTCGGTGTTATATCAAAATTTATTAAATCTTCAACAGCTTCTTCACCGCTTGCACCAAGTATCGTAATCGGCACGGTTACGCCACGGCTTCTGTTGTTTACCTCCTGCAAAACCGCTACGGCAAGACGGTCTGCGCCGTTTTCAAGGAGCGTTTTTGCAACCTCCAAAAATCCGTGACCGTATGCATCGGCTTTACTACCGCCATTATTTTTGCATTCGGATTTGTTATCTTTCTTATTTCCTTTATGTTATGAGCTATTGCGTCAAGGTCAACCTCTGCCCAAGTTCTTTTATCCATTGTTATACTACTCCTTTTCCGAAAGAAAATCGTCCACATTGCTGCGAGAGATTTAATTCAGTTCTTCTTAATTATAGCATATAGCCATTTAATTTTCTACTTTGTAATATTTGTCTTAAAGCACACGGAATACATTCCATAACTTTAGATGCGGTTACGGACCTCGATCCCATACTTGTCTTTGGCAATATCACCCGCCAAACCGTGTATGTACACCGCCATAGCTGACGCAACGGTTTCTGTTTATACCCTTGATACAAGTGACGCAACCGTTCCGGCAAGTACATCACCGCTGCCGCCTGTTGCAAGACCTGAATTGCCTGTAATATTAATATATTGTTCTCGTCCTGACCTGTTACAATCGTATGATGTCCTTTTTAAATCAAAGTGACCTGTTTTTCCTCCGCAAACTCCTTTGCGGTAACAAGTCTGTTATCCTCAATATATTCCTCTCAAGTCCCGTTAAACGACATTTCAACCGTATGCGGTGTAAATATCACAGGGCAAGTACAACTGCTTAAAGCCCTTCATATTTTCCGCTACGGCATTTATTCCGTCTGCGTCGATTATAACGGGAACTTTTTAAATATTCAAGCACACTTTCAACAACTTCCGAAACATCATCACATCTTCCCAATCCCTAGCCTATAAGCACCGTATCAGCCTTTATCAACTCGTTTTTAAAATTTCACCAATCGCCCGGCAGAAATAATGTCCGTTTTTGTCGCGCTTAACGGCACTGTCATAATCTCTGTCGTTTTTTGCCTCCATGGCACCGTTAAGACTGCTCGGTACTGCGTAACAAGTCCGCTGCCTGTTGTAACTGGTTTGTGACGACAAATATGCCGCCCCTGTCATTCCGGCAGAACCTGCTATAACAAGTACCTTACCGTAATCACCTTTTGCGAATTGTTTTCACGTTTAGGGAAATTTGAACGCACAAATTTATCATCAATTACGTTAATCTTCAAATTCTGTCCGTCAATTATATAGTCCGGAATTGAAATATCCTAACCGCTGCCTTTCCCCATAATCAGCCGCAGGAAACATACATACCGACTTTGTAAGCCGCAAAGTCACTGTTTTGTCAGCCTTTATACATACTCCGCAAATTTCGCCGCTGTCGGAAATTAATTCCGCTCGAACGTCAACCGCCATTATATACTTTGCGTTATCGTTAATTTCACTTTATAACGTCATAATACACAGTTCCGTTTATACCTGTTCCGAAAATTGCGTCAACAATTATGTCATACGAACGCACTATATATTTCAAATCCTCTATATCAGAAATGACATCAATGTTGATATTCATTCTCTTGATTATATCAAAATTAATTTTTTGCGTCACCTTTAAATTCATTCCGCATACCAAATAAACCGCCACATCAATGCCCATATTGTACAGATGTCTTGCCGATTGCGAAACCGTCACCGCCGAAGATTATTGCCTTTTCCGCAAAATACCGCGACCGATTTTCCGAAAGGTTTGCAAAGTCGTTTTTTGTTCTTCCACACAAGCCATAGCGGCATTTTCCATAAGCACAATACTCCGGTATTCCTGCCGATTTCGCTTGCCGCCTTGTCCACACCTCTCATTTCAGAGGCAAAACACGCGCTTTCATTTTTAGTCCTCCATTACAAATACATTTCTCGGATTAAATCTCTTGATTGATTCAATCATCTTTGATGTAGGCTGAACAATACTCTGTAATTTTTCACTGTCTTGGTTGTAATCAACAAAGTAACATTACCTCTCGACTTATCGCCCCGTAACGTCAAAAAAGTTTTGCTTACTGTTGCGTTTTTATAATCGTGATTATGCTCGTTATCATTGATATTCGCACAAATATTTATTTCTTAAAGTCAAAACTCAATTTCTTTTTTTCTTGCTTTCTTTGACATAATCTTATCAATATCAATTTCGTTGTTTGTAAGGCATATATTCGTACTCAATATTTTGCATACTCATAAGCAAATACGCACCGTACCACGCAAATGCTATAAGCACAAGTCCGATACTAAATGAAAATGAACCGAATTGAGTGCCCGAAAGTGCAGTAGCCGTTGCAAAAATAAGTAATAGCAAAGCCAGCGATACAATAATCGCCGCAAAAAATTATAACTGCGATAATCGCCTTTTGTCCGCCTGTCTTTTTCTTCTTGCAGTATGTATTCCAAATATATATCATTCATCATAGCAATCTGTTACCTTTCTTATATTTATTTTAATTCATTTTTCTTCAACTTATCATACAGATTTTTCAATGCACGTCCGCGATGACGATTGAATTTTTTTCTTCGTCACTGCTGGCAAACGTTTTACCGAGTTCGTCAGACAAAAATATCCGGATCATATCCAAATCCGTTTTTCACCCTTAGGCTCTTTGTTATCGTGCCTTTTACTTCACCCTCAGCGGTTATTTCGTACCGTCAGGCATTATAAACGCTACCGACGTCACAAACTTTGCTCTGCGGTTTTCGTTGTCGCCGAGTTCCGTTAAAAGTTTGTTACTCCTGTCCTCGTCCGTTGCATTGTCACCGCATATCTTGCCACTTCTGACACCCGGTGCAACTGCCGAGCGCTCAACGCATATGCCCGAATCATCCGCAAGGATAGGATAATCGCAAAACCATAGCAACCGCTCTGCCTTAATAAGTGTTTTTTACAAACGTGTCGCCTGTTTCTTCCACATCAACATCACCCAAGTTTTGTTGTATACGATTTAATAACAAGCAAGAATTTTGAATTTCTCTTTATTTTTCCTTTGTTTTTTGTTGCAGCTATTACCTTCATAAGACTGCCTCCGTAATTTAATTATTTCTCTAAATATTCTACTACATATAGCGTTTTTTTCAAGGTCTAAATAGAAAATTACATTGGTTTGAGTACAAAAATGCACTCCGTAAAGAGTGCATTTTTTCACTTTAGCCAAACCGTTATGGTTTTGGCTACTTTTATTCTTGGGAGTATGAGGTGCTAACCTCATTGAAAATCATTTCTGACGACCTGTGCGACAGAAATAGCTTAAAAATCTAAAAGTTTCGACTTTGGAGAAACTTTATGATTTTTTTCTAAAAATACTCAAAAATTACATCAAGATGATGGTTTGGCAACAATTTGTTGCCAACCGTTTTATTTGCTTAGTTCTTCATCTATTGCAGCAGCTGCGGCTTTACTTCCGCACCCATTGCAAGAATAACTGTTGCGGCACCTGTTACAACGTCACCGCCGGCATATACATGGTCTTTTTGAAGTTTTACCTGTTTCCTCATCAGCAATGATACAACCTCTCTTATTTGTATCAAGACCTTTTGTTGTCTTTTCTGATAAGCGGGTTCGAGTTTGACCGATAGCTACAACTACTGTATCTACGTCAATAACTTCTTCACTGCCCCTCGATAGGAACAGGACGTCTTCTGCCACTGTCGTCAGGCTCGCCAAGTTCCATCTTTGATAACTCCATACCGCTTTACCCAACCGTCCCTCGTTGCCAAGAATCTTTTGTAGGATTTTGAAGAAGTTTAATTCAATACCTTCTTCTTCTGCGTGTGGAATACTTCTTCCCGGCTCTTGCAGGAAGTTCTTCCTTACCACGTCTGTAAACGATATACGTTTTCAGCGCCAAGACGCTTTTGCCGATCTTGCAGCGTCCATAGCAACGTTACCGCCGCCAAGAACCGCAACATTTTTACCTACATATACAGGTGTATCGTATTCAGGGAACTTATAGCCCTTCATAAGATTAATTTTGTTAAGAATTCATTTGCACTGTATACACCGTTAAGGCTTTCGCCCTCGATACCCATAAAGTGAGGCAGACCTGCACCTGAGCCGATATATACCGCATCAAAATTCATTTCGTCAAACAATTCGTCAACAGTAAGTGTCTTACCGATAACTACGTTAGTTTCGATGTCAACACCCATTTCCTTTAGGTTAGAGATTTCCCTTTTGTACAATATCCTTTGGAAGTCTGAACTCAGGGATACCATACATAAGAACGCCGCCTGCTGTATGGAATGCTCTGTAAATTGTTACTTCGTAACCCTTTTAGCAAGGTCGCCTGCAACTGTAAGTCCTGAACCGACCGCTTCCTACAACTGCAACTCTCTTTACCGTTTGAAACAGGCTTTTCAATTTCTTCCTTGACATTCTTCATATGCCAGTCGGCAACAAATCTTTCAAGTCTGCCGATACCGACGTTTTCGCCCTTGATACCTCTTACACACTTTGATTCACACTGCTTTTCCTGCGGACATACTCTGCCGCAAACAGCAGGAAGTGCATTTGTTTAACCTTCTTATAAGCGTTTTCAAATTCACCCTTTGCAACAAATGCGATAAATTCAGGGATTTTAACGGCTTATACAGGACAGCCTTGCATACAAGGCTTATAAGTTTACAGTTAAGACATCTCTGTGCTCATCTATTGCCATTTCAGGTAACCTGTTGTTACTCAAGGAAATTCTTGTTTTACATTAGGACATTGCCCGGCATCGGATTTTTGTCCATTCTCATATTTGGCATATTAAAAATCCCTCCCTTTAATCAGTCTTGATGATTGGTCTCTGCCTATTCTGCAGTGACCTTCTTTACATGATTTTTCTTCGTAATCCTTAAACATTCTGCCACGTTTCATAGCAGTATCCCAGTCAATCTTGTGACCGTCAAAGTCAGACCGTCCACGCAAGCGAATTTTTGTTTCGCCGCCGACTATTACACGGCAGCCGCCGCACATACCTGTACCGTCAATCATAACAGGGTTCATTGAAACTGTTGTAGGAATGTTGTATTGTTCTGTCAGCTTACAGACAAATTTCATCATTACAAGGACTCGATTGCGATTACTTCGTCAAACTTTTCGCCTGCTTCGATTTCTTTTTAGCATATCTGTAACAAAGCCTTTGATTTCCGTTTGAACCGTCGTCTGTTGCAACGATAAGTTTGTTTGAAACTTTCTTTAGTTCATCTTCAAGAATAACTAAATCCTTGTTTCGAAACCTGTGATAACCGTTACATCGGCACCAAGATTATGAAGTTTCAGCCTGCGGATAAGCGATAGCTGTACCAAGACCGCCGCCGATAACCGCAACTTTCTTTAGACCTTCAAGCGGTGTAGGTGTTCTGGGGTCATCTCGGCAAAGTAAGAATTTCTTTTCCTTCTTCAACCTGTGCATCCTTTTGTTGTCTTACCTACGATTTGTACGATAATTGTAACTGTTCCCTTTTTCTCTGTCAAAATCTGCGATTGTAAACGAAGCACCGTATTCATCAATCCTCAAATGAACTGTCCCGGCTTGCTTTCGCAACTAATGGAGCTTCAACCTCCATTAAAAAGATTTGCGGATTAAGCACATTCTTTTTAACTACTTTGTAAGCCATTATATCACCCTTAAATTTAGTTCAATACGTTAAAATATTAATACATATATGTTATCATATCATAACTTTACTGTTTTTCAATGATTTTACGAAAGTTTTTCGATAAAAGCTTCATATCTTCTGCCATTTCGTCTTAAACTCCATTATTTGACCTGTTATCGGATGCGTAAAGCAAAGATAGCACGAATGTAGCATCTGTCTTTTTTGCAATATATATCCTCTGTTCCGTAAAAGCCAGTCGCCTACAAGCGGATGACCGATATATGCCATATGCACACGAATTTGATGCGTACGTCCTGTTTCAAGCTCCATTTCAAGCAATGTATACTCTCCGTAACGTTTTACAACTCTGTAATGTTTACGGCTCTCTGTCCGTCAGGGTGCTACAATTCTGTTTATAAACATCCGTCGGCATCGTCTTATCGGTGCGTCAACCGTTCCTGTCACGCTCTACATCACCGCACACGATACACATATATTTTCGTTTCAATTCTTTTTTCTGTATTTCTTCACCCAATCTTGCGTGTATGTATGAATTTTTGCAACAGCCATAAGTCCCGAAGTATCTTTTTATCAAGACGGTTTACCGCACGAAAACTCTTTCGCCCTTTTGCTTTTGTAATAATACATCACACCGTTTGCAAGCGAATTTTCGTAATTCCCATTGACGGGTGAGTCGGCATATTCGACGGTTTGTTTATACCAAGCAACGTCCTCGTCTTCATACACAATATCAAGCGGAATATCGGTAGGCACAATATTTTCGGACACAGTGTCACGAATTGTTTTTAAAATATCGCCCTTTGCCGCCAAATCCACAACACGTTTGTGTTCTCCGTTTACCTGTATTCCCTCTTTTGTATTTCTTTAAGTCCTTAATCAGATTTGTTGAAATTTTAAATGCTGTTTTAAACAGTCGTTATATTCGCTCCGTCATATTCTTCTGGACGGAATTTCATATCTGCTCTGTCCATCAGTTGTTAAACCCGTTTAAAAGTCTTGTCGCATATGACGCGTCAACCATTTCCCAACCGAAGCTGTACGGTTTCATACCCGATTCAAGAAGTTGTTTATGGATTGTGTCGTATGTTTCTTTAGGCACTTTTGATGTGTATGTTTGATTTTCGATTGTGTCGTATATCATAAATTCTATCACTCATCCTGACACTTTCCGAAACGGCAAACTCTCTGCTCCGCCTTTTTCAAGTCCTGCGACAATACATAAGTTTTATAACCTCCATAGTCTTGTCGTTCATATCGTTATCAAAGATAAGAATTTTTTCAAGCAATTCATTATAATCGGTTACAAAACGTAATTATACCCCTCAAGTTTGTCAGTTCACCAGATTCTTTGACGATTTCTGAACATTGTCAAAAGCTGACTTTTTCAAAAACAACATCGTCACAAGGTGAAAATGAAATCATAAGACGCTTATCTTCATCGTGATAAAGCATAGGTGTAGGCATAAGTGCCGAGTACGAACAAGACGGACAACGGAACATATTCACCTTACCCGTAAGCAAGTCATGCTTTAAATCTTCACTGTCCTTAACCGTAATCGAGTTCCATACAGTAACTTCACTCATTTGACTGCACTTAGGCATTTTACATTTTGCTTTAAATTAAGACTCATATTTTTATTCCTTTCTAATCATTTTATCAGCAGCAACCATTATTCCGAGTTTTGCGCTTTTCGTATGTCAAACCGCCTTGCATATATGCAATGTACGGCGGTTTTATAGGTGCGTCAGCCGATAATTCTATCGACGCACCCTGTACAAATGCACCTGCCGCCATAATTACCTGGACGAATATCCCGGCATATCCCAAAGGTTCAGGTGTAACAAAGCTGTCCACCGGTGCACCTTTTTGTATTCCCCTGACAAAATGCTGTAACTTTATCGGGATCACCGAATTTTATTGATTGAATTATATCGTGTCTGATTTCGTTAGGTTTTGGGTCAACCTCAAAGCCGAGTTTTTCAAAAACCGCCGAGCAGCACTGCTGCTTTTAAAGCCTGTGACACAACGTGCGGTGCCATAAACAAGCCTTGATACATCTGTCTGTTAAAAACCGAGTGACGCACCTGCCTTCCTTGTCGATCCTGACAGAAGTAAGACGGTATGCGCAAAGCTCTACATACTTCTGTTTACCTAATATATCCGCCGGTCGGAGCAAGTCCGCCGCCCGGATTTTTTATAAGTGAGCCTGCTATAAGGTCTGCACCGTATGCGGTAGGCTCTTCCGTTTCGACAAATTCACCGTAATACAAATAGTTTCAGGCGAAATTTCCTTTACAAATTTATAAGTGCGCCTATATCCTTGCACTGTATGTGGACGCCAGCCGTAACCCTTGAACGCTGTATTGTAACGGCTTTTTACATTCATATGTGTAAGAGTAAATTTAATCTGTTCAAGGTCAGGTGTTCCGTCATGCTTTAAATCAATCTGAACATATTTTACACCGAAATCTTTAAGTGAGCCGTTGCCCGCCTCACCTTGTATTCCGATTACTTCTTCAAGCGTGTCATACACGGCTTGCCTGTTATCGAAACAAGTATATCATTCGGTCTTAAAACAGCAAAAGTGCGGTTGAGATGGTATGCGTACCAGATATGAAATTGTGACGTACAAGTGCGTCCTCCGCACCCATAATATCCGCATATACTCTGTCAAGCGTATCTCTGCCCAAATCGTCATAACCGTAGCCTGTCGTAGCAACAAAGTGACTGTCAGATACACGATTGTCCGCAAATGCTTTCATAACTCTAAGCTGATTTATTTCACAAATATTCTCTATATGCTTAAACTGCTCTTGATACTCTCCTCCGCCTCACTTACCAATTTAAGCGTCTTGTCCGATATACCGAAATTATCTTTTATAAATTTATTCTTATCCATAAGTAAATATGTCCTTTCAAAGCTTTTATACTAACCTATTAATTATATCACTTATAATTTTTTCCGTCAATCATTATTTATTGGTCTTGTAAAATTGCACTAATATGGTATAATAAAATATCTATATTAAGGAGTTGAAATTAATATGATTACTATAATAGCAAAATTCAACGTACTTAACGGCAGTGTTGACGAATTCAAAAAAATGTGCTGTCAATGTAGTGCGTGATACACGCAAGGAAAAAGGCAATCTTGCGTACAAGATATACCAAAGCAGAAAGATGCAACAAAATTTACATTCATCGAAGAATGGCTTAACGACACTGCAATAGAGCAGCACAACAATGCAAAGCATTTTCTTCAATTCTTGAGGACATCAAACCGCTTACAGATGGTGACGTTCAAATCGAACAGCTTACAAAAGTACCGTCTGTATTTTGCTGATTGAGGGATTTATGGATATTTACGATAATAACATTAATGTACTTACAAATTATATAGCCGATGGCTCAAAAGGCTGTAATTCAAATGCAGTCGGAGTTGAGCTTGAGCATTTTGTAATTGACAAAACGGCGATTGTGTGCCGTATATCAACGGTGTTGAAAATATAATCGAACAGCTTGCTCAAAAACTTCCCCAAACACGTTTACAGCGAGGGTTTTCTTATCGGTCTTTCGTGTGATAAATACAACATCACCGCTTGAACCGGGTGCACAAATTGAAATCAGTATAAAACCGACTGAAAACATTTGTGAGATTGAAAATATTTACGGCGAATTTTATCAGTGATAAATCCGATACTTGATAAATATTCATACAGACTTACAACACTCGGTTATATGCCTAAAAACAAAGCAAAGGATATATCGCTTATCCCGAAAAAACGTTATGAATATATGAACAAATACTTTAAATCGGTCGGCACACGCGGAATAAATATGATGCGTGGTACCGCGTCTGCACAGGTATCTATTGACTTCGCCGATGAAAAGACTGCGTTCAAAAATTCAAAAAAGCAAACATAATAAGCCCTATTCTTTCACTTATATGCGACAACGCACCTGTTTTTGAGGGCAAGCCGTTTTTGGGAAATACGTTGAGAACATATATTTGGAATGATGTTGACAATGACCGTTGCGGTATTGTTCCGAAAGTGCTTGACAGTGATTTTTCATTCAAGAAATATGCCGAATACATTTACAATTCACCGGCTATACTCACTGTAAACGGTGACGATATAGAATTTACCGCCGATAAAAAAATATATGCGATATTTACAAAGATACTCCTATTGACGAAAGCATAGCGGAGCATCTTCTTTCTATGTTCTTCCCTGACGTAAGACTTAAAAAGTATATTGAAATCAGACCTGCCGACAGTATGCCGATTAAGTATGTTTTAGCTTATGCAACGCTTATCAAAAGGTATTTTTATGTCTGACTTTTCACTTGATGTTTCACTAAGTGCCATTACTCAGGCAAAGAACAATATAATATTAAAGGGTTATAATGCCGAAGTTTACGGAACCGATGCACATACGTTGGCTATGAAATTGTGCAGTGCGGCATATAACGCACTTGATTCAAGCGACAGAGAATATCTTCTTCCGCTTAAACAGCTTATAGACAACAAACAAACATTAAAGGAGACGATTAACCTTGCAAAAAGGCAGAGGAATTTTATAAAAAACTTGTAGACGATAATTTCGCGGAAAGTCTGCAAAGCGCAAAAAAAGCAACAGGAATATATCAAAACTTCAACGGCACGTTATCACGGCTATTTTGTACACACGCTTTATATGCCGAAAATGTTTACGGAAGAAATGGCGGCATACTTCAAAAAAAGCCGCCGAAAGTATGTACAAAATACTTGAAAAAGTTATTCATGAATATCAAACTAATGCCGAATACAGAAAGCTTTTCGGTTTTGACGAAAAAATTGGAAAAGCTAATTCTTCGTCCAAATCACTATGAATGTGCCTTGCCTATCGCAAGAATAGATATATTTTTTAATGAGGACGATTTTTCGTTTAAGTTCTGCGAATTTAACGCGGACGGCTCAAGTGCAATGAATGAGGATAAGGAGCTTAACCAAGCCATTCGTCTTACAAGCACTTTTGATAAGTTTACCGAAAAATACAATGTGAGAACATATGAATTGTTCAATTCATGGGTTAAAGCATTTATGGATATTTACCGTACATACGACAGAGCGGTAGAAAATCCGCATATTGCAATAGTCGACTTTTTCGGCGGTGACATAAGCCGTGAATTTACCGCATTCAAAAGGCATTTGAGGACAGCGGTTTAACGTGTGAAATATGCGAAATAACCGACCTTTCATACGAAAACGGCAAACTTCTTTCGCCAAGCGGCAAGCAAATCAATTCAATCTACCGCCGTGCGGTGACTTGCGATATTATGCGTAATTACGATAAAGTTCAGCCGTTTATAAAGGCTGCCGAAAATAATGATGTATGCCTTATCGGTGATTTTAAAACACAGGTTATTCATAATAAAATCGTGTTTAAGGTACTTCACGATGATATGACTTCCGCATTCCTTACCGATGAAGAAAAAGCAGTACGTCAAAGATCACATTCCGTACACCGCGTCACTTTACACAAGAAGAAATCGATAAACACGATGTTCTTAATACAAAGGATAAGTGGGTCATAAAACCTGAAGATTCGTACGCGTCAAAAAGGCGTGTATGCAGGTGTTGGTATGAGTGACCACGCGTGGAAAGAAGAAGTTTTGAGTAACGTTGATAATCACTACTTACTTCAAGAATACTGTACCCCATATGCAACTTGGAATATCGACATCACCCACGATGAAAATGCAAAATATAAAAAGTACAGTAATATAACGGGTATGTACGTGTATAACGGCAAACTTGCCGGTCTGTATTCAAATTGCCAAAAACAGCATTATTTCAACTCAATACAGTGAAATGTCACTTCCGACGATTGTGGTAAGTGAACAATAGCAAACAAAAAGGCAAACCGTTCGGCTCGCCTTTTATAATGTTATTTACTTTAATTTATAAACAATATCGTTCCAGAAAATTTCTTTTCAAAATCTTCAACTGTTGTATTTTCACCGATATGTAGAATTCAATACCCATCATTTCAGCCCAGTCTTTCATCATTTCAGCAGTAACGTCATATGAAAGAACGCTGTGATGAGCACCGCCGGCTTTAATCAACATTCAGCCGAAACAGCAAGTGACGGAAGCGGTTTCCACATTACACCCGCAACAGGCAATTTAGGCATTGGCTTTAACGGATTACAAGCCTTAATATCATTACGATTAAACGCATTCTGCCGCCCATATCAACAAGTGAAGCAACGATTGCGTCACCGTTCTTTGAGTCAAATACAAGTCTTGCAGGATCGCTCTTACCGCCGATGCCGAGAGGATGCACCTGAATTTTCGGCTTATTAGCCGCAATACTTGGGCAAACTTCGAGCATATGCGCACCCAAAATATGTTCATTACCCTTTTCAAGATGGTATGTATATAGTCCTCCATAAATGCAGTACCGCCTGTCATACCTTCAGCCATTGACTTCATTATAACGTCCATAGCGGCAACTTTCCAGTCTCCCTCAGCACCAAAACCGTAACCGTCTGCCATCATATTCTGTGCGGCAAGACCCGGAAAGTTGGTCAAGACCGTGCAATGTATCAAAATGAGTAACGAATGCACTGTAATCAAACTGTTCACACATTTTTTTCTTATAGCGATTTCTTCTTTCGCCTGATAACGAACAGCGTCAATATTATCCGTATCCATTGTATAACGGCTTTCATATTCAGCCATTTTTGCATCGATTTCAGTCTCTGTAACTTCGTTCAAAATGTCAACAATATCGCCGATAGGTCTGTATTCAACGTCCCAACCGAACTTGATTTCAGCCTCAACCTTATCACCCTCTGTAACGGCAACTTGGCGCATATTATCGCTGAAACGTACCATTTTAAGCTCTTGGCTGATTGCATAACCGCAAGCACTTCTCATCCAATTTGCAAGCTTTGTCTGAGGTTCTTCGTCTTCCCAATAACCTACGATAACCTTTCTCGCCATTCTAAGTCTTGAACCGATAAATCCGTGTTCTCTGTCACCGTGTGCAGACTGGTTAAGGTTCATAAAGTCCATATCGATTTCATTCCAAGGAATTTCACGATTGAACTGTGTATGGAAATGACAGTAAGGCTTTTTTGAAGTCCTTAGACCGTTTATCCATCTTTGACGGACTGAATGTGTGCATCCAAGCAATTACGCCGGCACATTTATCATCATATGATGCCTCTTTTGAAAATTTTTTTTAATTTCAGCCGGAGTTTTCACTGTCGGCTTGTACACAATCTTACAAGGCATTTTGCCTGACGCGTTAAGACCGTCCACCATAGCCTGTGAATCCTTTGCAACCTGTTCCAAAGTTTCAGGTAGTAAAAGATGTTGACTTCCTGTTACAAACCAAAATTCATATTCTTTAATTGATTTCATTGGTTTCTCTCTCCTTAAATACATAATACTCTGTTTTGTGTGTAAATTTCACACTATATATTTATTATATATTAATCGGTTTATTTTTTCAATAGGTTTTTGTATGTTTCATCCAAATATTTTTTCACATTATCGCACTTCATAAACCCCGACATTATACAACCGCCCTTTGCGCCGGTATTCTGTATTTTGCCGATATTTTCGGGTGAAATACCGCCGATACCGTAAACATCAATATCGATGGACGATACTGCATTTTCAAAAATTCTATGCCGCGCGGCTCAAGACCTTTTTGCAGTCTGTAGCAAAATATGCCCTGCCGTCACATACGTTGCACCCATTTTTTCGGCAAGCACCGCCTCATCTGCCGAATGAACAGATACACCGACCGTTTCAAATTCTTTCGCTGCATTTTCGTTCATCAAACGCAAGGGCAAATGTATTCTCTTTACGCCGATTTTTTTGCAACGTTAATATATGAATGAAGTATCACGTTCGGACAAATTTCAATAACTTTTTCGCAAGTTCTTCATATTCACTTTCCGACAAGTCTTTTCTCTGAGTATTACAGGAACATTGTTTTCATAAAGTTCCCCCCCACTCTTTTAAAAAAGTTTTTTGCAAAGTTTTCTGTGCGTCACGCATACAATATTAAACATAGATATAATCACTCATTACCGGCTGTAAGTCCTCAATCGCTTTATACACTTCTTCAACGTTTCTCGGGTCTGAAATTTCAAATTGTTCATCACCCTTTGCTCTCCCGAATGACCGCCGATACCGACATCAACTCCGGCACTTATTTTGTAGCGGCAATATTAATAATATTATTTCTGAATCTCTCACATTCACGCGTTGAAATTGTTATGCTCGCAAACGGCATAAATATTCTGTACGCACATATTACCTGCAAAAGCTGTGGTTCGTGTACGTCTTTCGGATTGATTTTGTCGTTATTTATAATCGGTCTTAAACGCGGACACGAAAACGCAATTTCCGCATACGGATATTTCTTCTGCAACAAATATGCGTGCATACCGGTTGCGAAAGCGTCTTTCTGAAATCGTCCAATCCCAAAAAGTGCCGCAAATCCCACCCGCGCATACCGCCAAGTATCGCTCTTTCCTGTGCATAGAAACGATACGGGAATATTCTTTTGTGTCCCTCAAGGTGCAATGTTTCGTATTTGTCGCTGTTATACGTTTCTTGGAATACCGTCACAAAATCGGCACCGCACTTGTGAAGATGTGCGTATTCGTCAGAGTTCATCGGATAAACTTCAACACCGACAACCTTAAAATATTTCTTCGCTATTTTACAGGCATTGCCGATATATTCGACGTCTGACATTTTTCGGCTTTCACCTGTCAAAAAAGTAAAATTTCCTGTAAGCCTGTTTTCGCGATTTCCTGCATTTCCTTTTCAATTTCTTCTTCCGAAAGTTTTGCTCGGCGAATTTTGTTATAGCAGTTAAAACCGCAGTAAATACAATAGTTTTCACAGTAATTTGCTATGTACAAAGGCGTAAACATCGAAACGGAATTTCCGAAATGCTTTCTTGTTTCAATTTGTGCTCTTTGTGCCATTTCTTCAAGGTGGTTAAGTGCCGCCGGTGAAAGAAGTGCCGCGAAGTCTTCCGTTGTGAGTACATCGTGAGAAAGTGCATTTTCCACGTCTTTATCCGTATATTTATCATAGTCATACGCGTCCATAGCCGATATGACTTCATCAAGCAGAGTAGAGTCGATAACCTCCATACCCTCCATATATTCCATATGATTTGTTCTTTCTTTCATTTTCGTAACCTTTCAAAATTAATCGTGTAAAAATCCCGTAAGCGGCGATGACGCTCTCGCACCCTTTTCAACCACATCACCAAAGCCTGCAAGATACGATTCACGTCCTGCCTCTATTGCTTTTTTTGAATGCCTGTGCCATTTTCGGCACGTCACCGGCTGTCGCAATCGCCGTATTTGCCATAACTGCCGCCGCGCCCATTTCCATTGCCTCACAAGCCTGTGACGGTCTGCCTATACCTGCGTCAACAATAATCGGCAAATCAATTTCTTCAATAAGAATTTTTATAAATTCCTTTGTGCAAAGTCCTTTGTTTGACCCTATCGGTGAGCCTAACGGCATTATACAAGCCGCACCCGCATTTTGTAAATCTCTCGCAAAATTCAAATCCGGATACATATACGGCATTACAACAAATCCTTCTTTCGCAAAATTTCAGTCGCTTTCAAAGTTTCGTAATTGTCCGGCAGAAGATATTTAGTGTCCCTTATCGCCTCAATTTTTATAAAGTCACCGCAGCCTGTTTCTCTTGCAAGTCTTGCAATTCTTACTGCCTCATCGGCATTTCTCGCACCGGAGGTATTCGGCAAAAGCGTTACGCCCTTTGGTATGTAATCAAGTATATTCGCAACGTCACCGCCTACGGCGTCTTAGGGCAAGAGTTATAATCTCCGCTCCGGCATTTTCAACCGCCGCTTTTATAAGTTCAAGCGAATACTTTCCCGAGCCCAAAATAAATCGTGATGTAAATTCGTGTCCGTTTAAAATCAATTTATCTTCTTTGTTCATTTATTAAACCTCTTTCTCTCTCTATTAAAAGTCTTAAAATCATATTTGCCTCATGTGCGGCACATATTGCCACTCTCGGTGCGACAAGTGCAAGTCCGTCATTCATATCACTTTCAGCGTCCGCGCATAAATAAAATCTGTCGTTTATTTTTCGCGTAACAATCGTGTTTGAACTGCCGAAACCCGCCATACCGGAACCCGATACAATTTTAGTGTCCCCACATTCAGACAAGATACTGTTTACAAGCATTGCTTTGTTTTCAGCCTTATCAAAAGCCTCACACACTATTTTATATCCGCCGAATATTTCAGCGGCATTATCTTCGTTTACTTTAACGCATTGCGACGTTATTTCGATAAACGGATTAAACCTTTTAATATTCTTTGTAAGTGCGTCTGTTTTCAGTGTTCCCAAATCTGCTATATCGTACTGTTGCCTGTTCAGGTTTGTAATATCCACTTTGTCAAAATCCACAAGGTGCAAATGTCCCACACCGGCTCTTGCAAGATACATTGCAATATTTGAGCCGAGTCCGCCAAGACCGGCTATTGCAACAGACGAATGACTTAATATATTGTGTATTCTTTCGCCGTGACGCTGTTTTAAGGCATTTTCGTATTCTTCAAAAGTAATCATAAATCAACCGCCTCCCACAAAGCTCACAACTTCAATTTTATCACCGTCATTCAAAACGGTTTTATCATAATCAGACTTTTTTGATTATTTCGCCGTTAATTTCAACCGCTATTCTGTCACGTCTGAAACCGCCGTTTTCAAGCAAGACGCTAAGACTTTTGCAGTTTTCCGTTTCTTTACCGTTCACATTAATCATAAAGAACAACCTCCTTTTTTATTTTAAAAAAAAAAGGTTACACAAAGAAGTACTACACCCTGTAAGGTGGTGTATTTCCTTTGTGTAACCTTAGGTTTCACTTTGTTTGATATTTTAGCACAAATCAATGATATTGTCAAGCATTACTTTTCTTGTATTCAAGCAGTAAATTACGAAGTTTTGCCGCTTGCTTTTGCACTGTTTTCCGCAAAATCATAAAAAGCCTGTTTTGCTTTGTCGTTGTCCTCCGTCAAATCGGCATAGCTTTGAAAATTCTCTTACCGCCTCCATAGAATTTTCCCCACGCCCTTAATAATCTGTCATACGTTGTTATTTTAATCTGTCTGTGACACATAATTTTATCTCCTTTCGATTACATTATAGTTTATTATAACCGAAAAAGAAATATTTTAAGACAAAACCGTTACGGTTTTGTCTACTTTGTTCTTGGGAGTTTGAGGTTCTAACCTCATTAAAAATCATTTCTGCCGACATGTGCGGCAGAAATGGCTTAAAATCTAAAGTTTCGACTTTGGAGGAACTTTACGATTTTTCTCTGAAAAACACTCAAAAATTACATCGCAAGATGTGATTTTTGGAGCTGTCGACATTTTGTCGACAGGCTCACATCTTATATTTCCGGTGCAAGATAATTCTTCTTTGCAAGTGCCTTTTCAATAAGGTCAAGCGTTTCTTCACTGTCGGCTTTTACCGTATGATAGTGATACCCCGATGTTATATTCATAAGTGCCGATGATTTACCGCTGACAAGTCCTTCTATACATTGCTGAACATTTCTTCTTGACGCAACGTTAAGTTTAGCCTCGATTTTTCCGTAAACTCTGTGCCACACAAAACACATCAACAACCGTTCCGCCTATATCGACAATCGTTGTAAGCTCATCTTCCGTTTGGTCGTTCGTATGATATACCTTAAACACTCTCGTATGTGCCGCCACATCATTTATCACATATCCCTTGTTGGTAGATAAAATTTCATATCCTGCCGCCTTTAAAAGTGCTATATCCTGTACGATAACCTGTCTTGAAACGTCAAGTTCTTTTGCAAGCATACTTCCTGACATTGCTTCATCATTTGTGGTTATAAGTCTTACAATTTCCTGTCGTCTTTCGACTGCGTTCATATTAAGTCCCACAACCTTTCTTTAAATTGCGTGAAGATTTTTAATGACAAATCAAGAATCGGTGACGAATGAGTAAGCGCACCGCTTGAAATATAGTCAACTCCTATATCAACAAGTCTTTCAACATTTTCTTTTGTCACGTTGCCGCTGCACTCCGTTTCAGCTTTTCCGCTGACAAGTTTAACAGCCTCTTTCATATCTTCAACGCTCATATTATCAAGCATTATTATATCCGCACCTGCGTCAAGCGCCTCTTTAAGCATATCAAGATTTTCAACTTCAATTTCAATCTTTCTTACAAACGGTGCATATTCCTTTGCCATTTGTACAGCCTCTTTAACTCCGCCTGCGGCACCGATATGATTGTCCTTTAAAAGTATTCCGTCACTCAGATTATATCTGTGGTTATATCCGCCGCCGACTTTTACCGCGTATTTTTCAAATACACGCATATTCGGTGTGGTTTTCTTGTATCAAGAAGTTTTGTTTTACTGCCTTTTAAAAGATCGGTTATTGAACGTGTATATGTCGCAATACCGCTCATTCTTTGGAGATAGTTAAGTGCCGTTCTTTCGCCCGAAAGAAGCACGCGTATATCACCTCTTACAACACCGATTTTATCGCCGTTCTTTACGGTATCTCCGTCTTTTTGTAAAAAGTAACTTCCGTTTTGCTGTCAAGCAATTCAAATGTTCTCTTAAAAACGTCAAGTCCTGCGATAACGCCGTCCTGCTTACAAATAAGCTCAACTTCACCAAGCTGATATTCACGCATTACCGAATTTGTTGTAATATCTTCGCTTGTAATATCCTCTCTTAACGCACTCAAAATAAGCTCGTCCGCATTAAGCGCCATTGTTATATTATTCATGTTTCTTTCTCTCCTTTCTATCTCTTCAAAAATTTCATCTTTGTACTTGTCTTCGTAATTCTTGTATAAATCCTTATCTATCGTAACTTCTCTGCCACTTGTCTTACTGTATGTTTCAATCATACGTTTTGCCGCACGTTTTGCAAAAAACAAGGCTTTCAAAAAGTGAATTGCTTGCAAGACGATTTTTGCCGTGAACACCGTTGCACGCCGTTTCACCGACTGCATACAGTCTGTCCATTGACGTCTTGCTGTATTTATCAACGTCGATACCACCCATAAAATCAATGTTGTGACGGCACAACGGGAATACATTCTTTTGTAACGTCATAACCTTCTTCAAGGCAATGCTTGTATATATTTGGGAAATGGCTTTTTATCATCTCGGTAGGAATAGGCTTCATGGAAAGCCATACATAAGGCTTATTATCCTTTTTTCATTTCCTCCTGTATTGCCTTTGCGACAACGTCACGAGGTAAAAGTTCATCAACAAATCGTTCCATATGTGAGTTGAAAAGCACCGCTCCTCACCTCTGACAGATTCGGAAATAAGAAATCTTCTGCCTTTTTTGTTGAATAAAGCGTTGTCGGGTGTATTTGAATGTAATCAATATTTTGAAGTTTTATATTGTGGTTAAGCGCTATCGCAAGCGAATCACCCGTAAGGTGTCTGTAATTTGTCGAGTGCTTGTAAAGACCGCCGATACCGCCTGTTGCAAACACTGTAAAATCAGCTTGAATATCAATATATTTGCCGTCCTTGCCGTAACCGATTATACCGAAACATTCATTGTTTTCTTCAATTATATCAACCATTGTGAAGTTTTCGATAATTGTTACGTTGTCAAGCTCCTTTACCGCCGTCAAAAGATGTGATGTAATTTCCTTACCTGTTATATCTTCGTGGAACAGTATTCTTGACGTAGAGTGTGCGCCCTCTTTTGTGTACGCAAATTCACCGTTTTCCTTTTTCAAAACGCACTCCGTATCCTACAAGGTCATTTATAACATCCCTTGATGAACGAATCATTATATCAACCGATTCTTTGTTGTTCTCATAGTGACCGGCACGCATTGTGTCCTCAAAATAACTGTCATAATCGTTTTCGTCTTTCAAAACGCATATTCCGCCCTGTGCCAAAAACAATCGCTTTTATCATCGTCAGCCTTTGTCACCATTACTATTTTTTATCACGAGGAAGATTAAGCGCACAATAAAGTCCGCTAACGCCTGTTCCTACGATGACTATATCTGTTTTCATATGTATTCTCCTTATTTTGCCATTTCAAGCATTTTGTCAAGTGGCACAAGTGACTTTAATCTTGTTTCGTCGCTTACATGCACTTCGTTTTTCACCTGTTTTTAAAACGTGACAGACTTTTTCGACTGTGTTTAGTTTCATATTAGGGCAAAAATGTTTTGTACCTGCAAAGTAGAATTTCTTATTCGGATTTTTGTTCTAAGCTCATAGCCTACTCCGCTTTCTGTACAGATTATAAATTCTTCATTGTCGCTTTCGGTTGCGTAATTTATGATACCGGACGTACCTTCCTATGTAGTCTGCAAGGTCAAGCACTTCCTGTTTACATTCCGATGCAAGCACAAGTGCCTTCGGATATTTTTCTTTATAGCCTTTAGATTGTCGGCTGTCATTGAAACATGAACGTGGCAAAAGCCTTTGTTTAATATAATGTTCTTTTCAGGTATCTGCTTTGCAACGTGTCTGCCGAGATTTTCGTCAGGAATAAAGAAGATGTTTTTATTCGGCAATGATTTTACAATCTTAACCGCATTTGATGAAGTTACGCAAACATCGCTGTGACACTTTTAATTCGGCGGTTGAATTTATGTAGCATACAACCGCAAGGTCGTCATACTTTCCACGCATTTCTTCGATTTTCTCAACTTGTGCCATATGCGCCATAGGACAATCTGCCGACATATCCGGCATTAAAATAGTTTTATTCGGGTTAAGAATTTTCGCACTTTCGCCCATAAACGACACACCGCAGAAAACAATAGTTTTTGCGTCAACCTCTCTTGCCACTTTTGCCAAATAGTAAGAGTCACCGATATAGTCAGTTATTTCCCTGCACTTCATCATTAACATAATAATGAGCAAGAATTACAGCATTTTTTCTTTTTTCTTCAGTTGCTCGATTTTTTTACAAAGTTCATTCATAACATAAAACCCCTTTATATAATTTATTTTTAACAGTATAGCACTTATCATTACACCTGTAAAGACACCCAGAGCAAACAATGTGAAAACATACAAAAACGACAGTTTTAACACTGTCGTTTGATGTATCCGTCAAATCTTTTATATGATTTTCGGCTGATTTTATTATATTACCGTCTAATTTATAAGGTACTGCATTTAAAAATACTTTTCAAAACTTCGTCAGTATCAATATTGTTCACATCATATATTTTACCGCTGTAACCTATTTCGTCAAGTGCATTTTTGTCTTATCAGAATACGCAATCGGCAATAACGGGTACGCCCATTCTTAGCGCAAGCATAGCAGAATGAAAACGTATTCCCAAAATTGTTCCGCAACGCTTAATATTTTTCAACATATCATTTATATCTTTGTATCGTATAATTTCGGTCATATGTTTATTTTTCATAATACCGTAAACTTGATTTGCCACCGAAACATCATCTTCCAAGCCTGTATTAAAACACAAAAGACAAACATTTCGGCCTGTTTCTGTTAATAAACCTATCCGCAATCTCTGCCAACAAATTTATATCCGCACTCTTATGCACACTTTATCCTGCGCATTTTCACTATGCACATTCGGTATCATTTTATCACTTAACGACAGCACCATATCGGGATATTTTTCACATTTTACATTAGGTATATTCTTTCGTTATATATTCATACGAATATCTGTCACGCACCGTCACAAAATCATAGTCGCTTATTTGCTTTTGTATAACTTTTTCGGCAACGCGATTAATAAACCACTTATATATTGCAATTTATAACGGCTCTGTTTTTGAATACCGTTTTTCACGGTACATATCACGCATACGATAAGCTATACCTTTGTTATTGTGTATCAAAATCCCGAGCCTGTCACTTTTAACAGTCAAAACCGCTTTTTTCTTCAGTATATTCGGCAATATCAAGTTTGGGAGATGTTATATACAGCTTGTGTTCTTTAAGTCCGTCAGCCGCAAGATACAGCATAAGGTCGTCGCCGAAATTACCGTCAATATATCCGTCAAGCAAAATCCTCAATCTTTTTACTCATTCCTTAAACTTCCCATCTCCACGCATACAAAGACGCAACTTTCATTCGCCATCTTAGAGGAAAAATCAGCAATGCAAGGAAAAACGCCTTATGTTTGATACTGCATTTTCGTGTAAGCGCGGACTTTAAATATTTTCTGTAAACATGGCTTGTCATAACTCTGTATGCCGATTCATATGATAATTTTGCACATCGTCCATATTATATGTAACAATCATTGACGCAGTAAATGACACTGCCTTTTTCATTTCAGGCTCTGCCTCTGCCATATAGTCAATGAACAAATCGCATATCGCCGCCAATCTTCGCTCGCCGTTGCTTACATTATGAAAATGACTTGTTTCATACTGATAGTAATTATAATAAGGCTCGGAAATAAAGCAAACTTTTTTAAACAGCTAAGCATCTTTAAATTAAACATTAAGTCTTCTGAAAAAATATTTCTTTGTATCGCAGAATTTCAAGTTGTTTTCCTCAAGAAAAACTTCTTCGTATAAGTTTGTTACAAATTTCATAACTGTGATAGCACGTTGAAAAATATTTATCGGCATACTCGCCCTTATCCTCAACGATAACTGTCTTGTCCAGTGGTTTAAGCTGAATTTTCTTGTTCTGTCGGGATATATGTCATATAAATTACACTGCACCATATCAGCATTTTCCGTTTCGGCTTTTTCATACATTTTTTCAAGCATACATTCCTCTATTGTATCGTCAGCGTCAACAAATGCAATATATTTACCGCTTGCAACAGACATTCCGTTATTTCTTGCATATCCTTGACCGTAATTAAGGTGAGAAATAATTTTTAATCTATCGTCATTTATACCTTTTTAATACCTTCAAAGTGCTGTCGTCGAACCGTCATTTACCGCTATCACTTCGATGTTGGCAAGCGTTTGATTAAGCACGCTGTTTATACATCTTCCTACTGTTTTTTCACAATTATATACAGGTATTATCACACTAACTGCTGTTTCCATACTTTCCTCCGTTCCCGTTTGTTCTATTAATAATATCATAAACATATTTTTTGTAAATACTTATGATTGACTGTAACCGTTAAAAATGATATACTTAATAAAGTGTTGACACAAACTGTCAATAGCAAAAATCATATGTAAGGAGAACGTGAATGAGCATATTACTTAGTATTATCGTACCTGTCTACAATGTAGGTTCCTTTTTTCTGCCTAAATGTATCAACAGCATTATTTCACAAACCTTTACAGATTTTGAACTTATACTTGTAGATGACGGTTCAACGGACAACAACGTCGAAATAACGATGCCGCAAAAAAAGACAGTCGTGTACGAGTTATTCATAAAGAAAACGGCGGCGTTGTCAGTGCAAAAAAGCAGGGCTTTTCCGTTGCGGTAGGCAAATATGCAGGCTATGTTGACGGTGACGATTGGATTGACGAGCATATGTACGAACATATGGTTAATGCAATGGAAAATATAATTGCGATATGGTGATTATGTGTGACGTTGAACACGAAACAAGTCCGTTCCGTTTTCTTCCGGCAGCACGCATATCAATATAAGCGGCGGTTACTATAACCGTGAACAGCTTAAATAACGTGTTCCCTAAAAATGATTTATACGGGTGTGTTTTATAAGTTCGGAATATACCTGTCATATGGAATAAACTCTACAAAACTCATTAAACATCAAATGGCGGTTGATGACGATATTCGCACCGGTGAGGACGCGGCTTTGCGTATATCCGTATTTGCAATGTGACAGTCTGTATTTCTTGGAAAATCTGTCTTTGTATCATTACAGACGACTCAAATGACGGTAGAGTTATGACAGTTCATATTTTGACTGTTTTCAAGTCACTGTATGAATTTTGTCAAATTCATCAATCGCAAATTCACCGTATTTCAAATCAACTTGAATACTACTATTCTTATCTTGCGAAAACCGCAATAAGCAACGAACTGAAAAAGCAAATTCAGTTCCGATTAAGACAAAGCTAAATCACATCAGAGAAATATGTATATTTGCCGATGAAAAAGGTTTTATCGATAAAATAGATATTTCCTCCTTGCCGTTTTTTCCACCGTATGTACTTCAAACTTATAAAAAAGAAACAGACCTTTTTTTACTTACCGTCTGTATAAACATTGTGAGATTTTGGCAAAGATTTTTCAGATGAGGTAGCAATATGAGAAATTTAAAATCAGGATTTATACTTTCATATATAGCCATTTTTATACAAAGCATAATCAGCATTTTATACACTCCCCGTTATGCTTAGACTTTTTGGGTGAAAGCAATTACGGACTTCTTCAGCTTGCTGTCTCCACAATGTCAAGTCTCAGCATTTTAAGCTTTGGTTTCGGAAGTTCGTATATGCGTTTTTATTCTAATACAAAGCCGACAATGACGATAACGCAATATCGGTTCTGAACGGTATGTTTACGATAATATTTATTTCCGTTTCAATTTTGTCGCTTATCGTCGGCGGTTTTATAACGATGAACACATCAACTCTGTTCGGTAAATCAATGACCGCAAGCGAGATAAAATTACTGAAAACATTGCTCGGCATATTGACCGTAAACCTTGCGTTTACATTTCCGTGCAGTATATCCATTCGTACATAATCGCACAAAGAGCGTTTTTTCGTTTCAGAAAATTCTGATTATAATATCATCACTTTTAAATCCCTATGCTGACTTTTCCTCTGCTGATTATGGGACACGGTGCGGTTTCCGTTGCGATTTGTATGACGGCGATTACCGTTATAAAACTGCTTTGCGGTACGGTGTATTGTATAAAAAAACTTAATATGCGATTTTGCTTTGCATTTGATAAAATGTTTTCAAACAGCTTTCGGTATTTTCGTTTTTTGTATTTTTTGAATATTATAAGTGACCAAATTAATTGGAATGTCGATAAAATTCTGCTCGGAATGTTCAGCGGTGCAAAAAATGTAGCCGTTTATTCCGTCGGTTCTCAATTCAACGGATATTTTCTTACATTTTCTATGCACTTTCGTCACTTATGACGCCAAAGGCACATACACTTATCGCAAACCATGCCGACAACAGAAACAAGCAAATTTTTCGCGTCATTCGGCAGAGTGCAGTTCGTCGTTATGGCTTATATTTATCTTATGATAATCGCCGTAGGCAAACCTTTTATCAAACTTTGGTCTGGGATTGACAGTAATATCCCCTACTATACCGCATTACTGCTTATTTCGCCGCTGGTTGTAACTTCAATTCAATCTATCATTATTGAAATTCAGCGCGTGCAAAAGATATGCACAAAATTCCGCTCGGTTTTGTACTTTGCAATCGCCGCAATTAATATTGCCGAAGCCGTATTCCGCTGTGTATAAAAATTCGGCGAGAGCTTGGCTGTGCATTCGGTACGGCTTTAAGCAAGCCTTGTTGTCGGGAATATAATTATAATGAATATATATTATCATAAACGCGTCGGACTTGATATTAAATATTTTTGGAAAGAGATTTTAATTTATTCCGTCTTTGATTATTCCGATTTTGACGATAATCGTAATCCGTCATTTTTGTTTCGGATAATTTGTTCTCAATAGCTTTGTGCGGTATTGTTTTCACTGCTTTTTACGCAGTGTCAATGTGGTTTTTAGGACAATAAAAACGAAAAAGCTATATAAAAAAGGTGTAAAGTTTTGAACTTTACACCTTTTTTATATAAACTGTAACAAAACTATACTGTTTCATATTATATACTGTAAAGCAGAAATGCTCTACAAGAAACAAAAATTTTGAAAGGAGTTTTATATTATGAGTTGCAGACAAAATTGCGGCATAAGCCTAATTTTATACGTTCTAAGTACAGTATTCGCACTTGTTATAGGTTTGATTTTCGAGTATCGTTTCCTGAAGTTTTTAATGCTGTTCTTATCCCACTTTATCGTTATAGCCGTTATCCTTTTCTTTGTTATTTTCGGACTATTGATTTCAAATTTGTGTGACCGATACAGAAATTAAAATCAAAAAAATGATGCACCCCGAAAGGTGCATCACTGCATATTATTCTATTGATTCAATAACAGCATATTTGCCGTCTTTTCTCTTATATACAACATTCATTTCATCAGTTTCCTGATTTTTGAATACGAAGAATGTGTGACCCAACAAATTCATTTGAAGAATAGCCTCCTCAACACTCATAGGCTTAACGGTAAATCTCTTTGTCTTAACAACTTCAAACTCTTTTGTTTCTTCACCCTCTGTATAAGTCGCACCGCTGATTAGGTTTGCGTCAAGAGTAGCATCTCTTTTATCTTCTTTGAAAGACGTGTCTTATTCTTTCTGATTTGTCTTTCGATAACGTCTACAATCTTATCGATTGCGGCAAGGATTTCTTTATCCGATGCCTCTGCTCTGTACATCATACCTGCCGCATAAATTGTAGCTTCAATATAATCATTATCTTTAATCGTTCCGATTACGA
>VOFB01003620.1_pt1 | contig 46618 bp, 59 predicted proteins | sample 5384141 | NCBI WGS metagenome assembly VOFB01 (sample SAMN12384721, study PRJNA508395) | human gut metagenome | isolation source: healthy gut A | host: Homo sapiens | reverse complement strand
TACTACACGGACACCGCCATCCGCTTCATGCGCTGCTCACCGGATGCCGACGACACACTCACCTACATGGTGTTCGCCGAGCAGCGGCTGCTCGCCATGTGCGCCGAGAAAAGCACGCGCCGCGGCTGCCCTCAGTGACCTGCCTGCGCTGTTCGGCGGTGCGCAGAACGGATATTTTATATCTGGGGCTTCAAGCAGCAAATGCGGGAAAATCCCGAGTTGGCGAGGATTTCTGCAGACGGTGTGCCGCAAGGCTGCAGAAGGACTTTCCGAGGAATCCAAACGATTGCGAAAATTGCGGAATTATCTCCGTTTTGCATAAAAGACAGCCTGTCGGCTGTCTTTTTTTGCTTTTGTTTACGGAAAATGCAGCTATGTTCATTCTCCATTTCCATTCAGAATTTACCGCTTCTCCCATGTCCCGAACTGCTGGTATGGCTGATGCTGCCGGAAAATCGGCTCCGCCGTGACCGCCGCCGGTCGAGTTGTTATTATTGTCATTCCGCGGAATCTGCCGCCGCTTCTGCGGTATAACGGTAAATATCGCGGCTGAGCGTCAGATTGAGGCCCGCCGTTTCCCACATACTGGTTTGCGGTCGTCTGTGTACGCACGGATTTCATCTGCGAACGGAACACCATGCACACGATGAGTGCAATGACGCACTGAAATGAGCAGCGACAGGCCGAATGCACCGCCGAGCGAAAACGAATCGTCCGCTGTGTCTTCCTGCGTACTGTCCGAAATCTCGACCTCATTATGCACCGGCACCTGCTTCGCCGCCTTCGGCGACATGCTGCAGATACCACTCACAGCCGGAAACGAAGTCCGAAAAGCCGCCGTACCAGTCGTCGTTTCCGAAATTATCCAGGAAATACGGCTCCAAATCCTGCTGGACCGCATCGCTGAAAATCTCTTCGGCTTTCGCACCGTGCGCATAGGTCGCAAAATCGCGGTCATCCAGACTGATGAGCAGCGCCACGCCGTCGCCGTCCTCGCTCGCACCCAGATCAAGCTCGTTGTAGAGCTGCTCCGCCGCATCGTAAGCGCCGTCGCCGTACGGCGTGTAGTCGTCAATCGTGATGATGCCGACGCCGATGCTGTACTTTCTCTGCGATCGCCCTGGTCTTTTCCTCGAGCGTGTCAATCTGGGTCTGCGTCAGCACCTCTTCATAGTCGAACACGCGCGGCTTGTCTGCCGATGGGTCAATGGAATCCGTGCCGCCGAGCTGTGCGGTCTGGTCAGTTTCCTCCGTCTGGGTGGTCGAGGTGTCGCTCTCATCCGTTATATCGTCCTCAACCGCAAAGGCCGGAAACAGCAGCAAAAGCACTGCCAAGAGCGCAGCCAGACGCAGTTTTCTCTTGTTTTTCATCTACGCCGCCTCCTTACAGAAAATACAGCAGCGCCGTCAGCACCGCAGTCATAGGCGCGGCAACGGCGGCAAACAGACCCCAGAACCGCTTTCTGTCCACCGGCAGGTCACCGACCATGCGTCCGGTCTGACCGTTCATCGCAAACATGTAATTCCTGCCGTTCCAGCGGGTATTCAGCATCCAGACCGGCAGCAGCGCGTAATGCACGCCGGTGCGTTTGAGGTGAATGTCCTCGCCGGTCGGCATGACCGAGGTATACGGACGGCCGTTTCGCGCAGTTCCCTGCAGCGCATCCGACAGCGACTGCCGACAGCGTTTGTCCGCGCGACTGCTGCTCTCCTCGATGGAAACATCGAACTTATCCGCGAAAAATCCGGGCAGATAGGCGGTCGAAAACGGCTTCAGACCGGCATAATCAAACGGCTCGATGGAATCCATATAATCATCCGGCATCTTGCGCGATGCATCCACCGGCACGCGGCTGAACGGCAGCGTACCCGCGCGCTGTACCTCGTAAAAAGCTGGTCTCGGTGATTTCCGTGTCTCCGTGACGGAACACGCGCGTGGTCGTTGCCATGTAATTCGCGCTGCCTTCGGCTTCGCCGTCAAACAGCCAGAACGGCACATAAATGCCGCGCAGCTCCTCGATATGGTTATTATCGCGGAACAGCTTGGGCAGCAGCAGCTTTCCCTTGTAATGCTGCTTGAGCGCGGAAACCGCATCCTCCTTGCTCAGCTTGAACGGCAGTATGTAGTCCGGCTTGAGAATGCCGCTGAACTGCTCGGGAATGACGGTCGGGTTGCCGCAGTACGGGCACGAGGTCGCCGCCGTGGTCTCCTCGCAGATCAGCTGCGCACCGCAGGACGGACAGCTGTATACGCGCATCTTGTCCGCATCTGTGCCCCAGTCCTCATCTGCGGAGGACTGCCATTCGCCGGTGTCGCTCCCTGTCTCCGGCTGAGACGCGGCCTGCTGTTCCTTTTCGGCGTACAGCTTTTCGATCTCTGCCGGGTCAAATGACGAGCCGCAGTAGTCGCATTGCAGCCGTCCCGTGGCGCCGTCGTAGTGCAGCGGTCCCGTGCAGGACGGGCATTGGTAGTTTGTTGCTTTGTCTGACATTTCTTCACCATCACTTTTATATTTTTGAAGTGAATCCGCAGGGCGGGTGCCCTTACCCCGCGATATACATTGAATCGTCTATCATTTTTACATATTCGGCTTCGCTTTCCCGCACTCCGAGCAAAACTTTCCCTGATTGACCGCGCCGCACGAGCACGTCCAGGCCGTATTCTCCGGTCGGGGTTTTCCGCACTCGGAACAGAATTTGCCGGTATTGACCGTACCGCAAACGCATTTCCAGCTATTCTGCTCGGGCTTGGGCCTGCCGCAGCCCATGCAGAATTTTCCGGTGTTGCCGGTCTGTCCGCACGAGCACGTCCACTCGCCTGCCGCCTGCGCCTGCTGCTGACCCATTGCGTACAGATTCTGCACGCTGGCGCCGCCTGCCTGACCGGCCATATTCATGCCCATGAACGCCATCGCCGGACCGGCGTTTGCATTCGCTGCCGCAGACTTCATCGCCTCGGCCTGTGCGTGCACGAGCGAGCCTGCCGCACGGGTCGGGTCGCGGTAGGCAGCCTCGCGCTGCATTTCCTTGATGGTCTTTTTTCGTCCTCCTCGTCCGCCTTGACCGAGTTGACGCCGAACGACACGATCTCGATGCCGCGCAGCTCACGCCACTTGGACGAAAGCTGTTCGTTGAGCGCGTCCGCAATCTCCATCGTATGCGCGGGCAGCGCCGAGTAGCGCACACCGTTTGCACCAATGCGCGCAAAGGCGGGCTGCAGCGCGGTCAACAGCTCGCTTTTGAGCTGGCTGTCCAGATTTTCCCGGCGGTATTCCTCTGCCATGTTGCCGCACACGTTGGTATAGAACAGCATGGGATTGACAATCCTGTAGCTGTATTCGCCGAAGCACCGCAGGCCAATGTCCATGTCGATGCCCGCCCGCTCATCGAGCACGCGGAACGGCACCGGAGACGCGGTTCCGTACTTGTTGCCGATTATCTCCTTGGTGTTGAAATAGTAGACGCGCTGCGTGCGCGGCGCTTCTCCGCCGAACGTGAAGCGCTTGGCCATGTTAGCGAACATTTTACACATGCTGTCACCAAACGAACCGGCGAAAATAGTCGGCTCGGCAGACGAATCGTAGACGAACTCACCCGGCTCGAATGCGGCTTCCACGACCTTGCCCTGATCCACAATCATCATGCACTGGCCGTCCGCCACCGCGATGACCGAGCCGCTCGTAATGATATCCTCGTCACCCTTTGGTGTTGCTCGACCGCTTGGACCTTTTTGCGGCCCTTGACCGCGAGCACGTCCGCGTTTATCGCATCACAGTAAAAATATTCCTTCCACTGGTCAGCCAGCACACCGCCGCCCGCGCCTGCTGCTGCTTTGATAAGTCCCATTTGACATTCTCCTTTTTATCTGATAGAGTGCCGTTGTTTTACAATCTATATGGTGAATAATTAAGAAATCCTATTTCCAGTTTACGTTTTTTCAGCGCAAAGCGCAAGTCCATTCACACATTTCACATTTTTGTCAAGATACGGTTGTGCCATGCTATTTCTTCCGCTTTTTCGTAGACTTTCGACGTGCGGTGTGATAGAATAAGATATCTGCATACCGCATATTTCGGAGACGGTACTGTCTGGAGGAGTAAACAATGGAAGCGAACAAGGAAAATCAGCAGAGCATTGAACAGGCGTTCGAGCAGGCTCTGGACGCATATAAGGCAGGCAATTTTGCCGAAGCAGCCGGTCAGTGGCTGGCTCTCGCGGAGGACGGCTGTGCACCGGCGCAGCGTGCGCTCGGCTCGCTGTATGAGCGCGGACAGGGCGTGGAAAAGAATGCTGAAAATGCCTTTGAATGGACAAAAAAGGCGGCTGAGCAAAACGATCCGGTTGCTATGTTCAATCTGGCGTGCTACCATGACAAAAAGGGCTTCGGCGTGAAAAAGAATCAGCAGACCGCGCTCACCTGGTACCGCAAGGCCGCTGAATACGGTCATCCGGAGGCTGCGGCACTGATCGCCAGCCTGATCGAGACGGGCGACCGCGGCTTGGAGAAGGACATGGATGAGGCTGTCCGCTGGTACCAGATTGCCGCAAACCGCGGCAACGTGCTGGCGATGGGCCGTCTGGCATGGCTGTACAGCACCGGTACCGGCGTTCCGCAGGATGCGGCCTTCGCCTTCCAGTATTTTCTCAAGGCCGCTCAGGGCGGCAACGCAGCGTGCATGATGAACACCGCCAGCCTGTACGCACGCGGCGAAGGCACGCCGCATAACGCGCGCGAGGCGCTCTACTGGGCCGAGCAGGCCAAGAAGCACGGCGCTCCGCAGGCCGAGCAGCTCATCAATGCCATCAAGAAGAACGGATAAGATCGAAAACCGGCGTTTTTACGTCGGTTTTTCTTTTTTGCAGGTCAGATCAAGCGGCACAGCTTATTTTCCTGTATAATGCAGGGACAAGGAGGGATTTTCATGCAAAACTGGCACGACAATGTTCTGCGGCTGGTCGCTGAGATTGACCGCTGTATCCGTGCGCACGAGGGCGAAACGCTGACACTCGCGCATTTAGCGAGGCTGCTTGACTGTTCGCAGTCGCAGGTTTCGCACCAATTCCACGCGCTGACGGGCACTTCCCTGCGGGATTTTTGTGCAGGCACGCCGTCCGGCGCTCGCGCTGCCCGCGGTTCGGGACGGAGAACAGCGGCTGCTTGATATCGCGCTCGACTGCGGTTTTTCCTCGCAGGAGGCGTTCACGCGCGTTCCGTGCGGCTTACGGCATCACGCCCGGCGAATATCGGCGCTCTCCCCGCCCGCTGTCGCTGCGCACGGTGATTCAGCCGCTGGACTGCTATCTCGCAGAGCAGGCTCCCGCAGGCACGGAAAACGATGTACAGACGTATTTTATCACGCTTCCGGCGCACAAATTTGCACACATTCGCAACTACGAGAGCATCGGTTACTGGGATTTTATGCAAAAGCAGTCCCGCATTCCCGGTGCGGATTTGGAGACGGTCAGCGCCCTTCTGCGGCAGCTTGCACCCGAAGCCGAGCAGCAGATGGCGTTCGTGAACGAGCCGAGCGGCCGTATCTGCAGCTGGGGCATTCCTCTGGCGGAATGCTGGGGTGTGCGTCTGCCGCGCGATTACACCGACGCGGTGCCCGCTCCGCTGCAGCTGATGGAGGTCCCCGAAGGGAGATTATCTGGTTTTCGAGCACGGTCCGTTTGATCTGCAGACGGAAAACAGTCTTGTTGAGGCAAAAAATCGAGCGTGCGATGCGCGATTTCAATTACAAGGCCGCCGGCTGCTGTCTGGATACCGCACCCGGTCGTGTGTTCTATTTTGTGCACGATTGTGTGCGTTTCTGGAAATATATCCGGCCTGTTGTTCGATTTTAAAAAAACAGTTGAAATTCTTTCTCGATGGTGATACAGTTATATAGTTACTCATTTTCACCGATTGGAAAGGAATTTCATGACATTTTATCAGGAATTACAGGTCAATCAGGCAGGCTCAAAGAAACTCATCCGCGAGAGTGCGTCACAGCGTGAAAAACTGTACCATATTGCCGTATATTTGACCAAAATTGCGATAACCGTCGCATTCTGCTTTATTTTTGTTTCACTTTACAGTCTGGGCTTCGGCGCGGACAACAGCATTGTCGGCGTAGTCGTGCTGCTGTATCTGCTCGTATTCCGCAGCGCACATCTGTGCATTCGCACAGGGCAGTCCACGCTGCTGCTCGCCGGATTTTTCGGCATTATGGCCGTCGGACCGCATGCAGCCAATCTGGCCGGCCCGGTCGGCGGATTGTTCATCAATGCTGCTGCGATTGCCCTGCTCATTCTGTTCGGCTGCCACGAGCCGAGAATGTTCAATCAGTCCACACTCGTGCTCGGCTATCTGCTGCTGTATGGTTACGATGTGAGCGGGCACGCCTATCAAATGCGCCTGTTTGGACTTGCTGTCGGTGCGCTTCTGGTCTGCGCGGTATTCTACGGCAACCATCGCGGCAATGCCTATGAACTCTGTGCAGGAGACATCCTGCCTGCTTTCGATCTGCGCCATCCGCGCTCCAAATGGCAGCTTTGCCAGATCATCTGCGTTCCGCTCGTGCTTTTCCTTGCAGAGCTGAGCGGCATGCCGCGTGCGATGGGGCGGGCATTGCCGCCATGAGCGCAATCCTTCCCGCGATGGACGATATGCGCTACCGCGTTCGCTGGCGTATCATCGGAAATATCGCAGGTGTTTGCTGCTTTTTAGCGCTGTATTTCCTGCTTCCGTCTCGATTTACGCCTATATCGGCGTGATTGGCGGCATCGGTGTCGGTTTTTCCGCGAAATACGGCTGGCAGGCTGTGTTCAACACGTTCGGTGCGCTCGCTATTGCAACCAGCGCATACGGACTCAAAAGCGCGGTCGGTCTGCGTGTCGCGCAGAATGTGTTCGGCGTGGTCTTTGCGCTGCTGTTCTGCCTGATTCTCCAACGCATTTTTGCCCGCTGGGAGCGCTCTGAAAGCTAAAGTAAACAGCTGTTCTATGCAAATGCACGGAACAGCTGTTTCTTTTTTCGCACATACTGTAAACCATTTTTATAAAAGCAGTTGACATTGCAGTAAATCTGTGGTTTAATGCAATAAGCAAAACAACGAGGAGGAACTCCCAATGAGTGACATTTCCAGCAAGTCCGCACAGCGCAGCGCGTTTTCCGTGCGCGAGATCTGCTATTCCGGACTGTTCGCGGCGGTCATCGCGATCATGGCGCAGATTTCCATTCCGATGCCCGGCGGCGTACCCATGGCCATGCAGACGTTCGCAATCACACTGGCGGCTGTCGTACTCGGCGCCAAGCTGAGCACGGTTTCAAGCGTAATTTATCTGCTGCTCGGTGCCGTCGGCGTACCGGTGCTTGCGAACTTTTCCGGCGGTTTTGACAAGTTTATCGGTCCTACCGGCGGTTTTCTGATCTCCTTCCCGCTGATGGCGTTTATCATCGGCTGGGGCGCCGACCACCGTCATGCATTCCGCGGCGCGTATGTACTGCACTGATCGTCGGCACAATTGCCAACTACGTTGTCGGCACGGCGATGTTCTGCGTACTCATGAACAGCTCGATCGCCGCAGGCGTGACCGCATGCGTGCTGCCGTTCATCCCGACCGCTGTCATCAAGGCTGTTCTTGCAACCGTGATCGGCTTTCTCGTTCGCAAGCGCATCCCGGGGATCAAGGCATGATCCGGCTGCGCCCGCATCATCTGCTTTGCACACAAGGCTACTCCGGCAAGGGCTATAGCACAGAATTTGTGCAAAATATGAGTGCGATTGTGCATTCTCTGCGAAATGTACCAGGAACCCGAATCCGGCTTGTCTTTGGTTCGGATTCTCTGTGCGCGCACTGCCCGCACCATACCGCCTGGACGACCTGTGCGAAGCACAGGAAAAAGGTCTCCCGCTTTGACCGAAAGACGGTCGAATACTTTGATCTGCACGAGGGCGAATATGTTTATCAGGACCTGATCCGTGCAATCGACGCACAAATGACTCCGGCCATGCTGGAGGATATTTGTCGCGGATGTGCGTGGTACCCCGTCAGCGCCTGCAAAAGAATATCTGCGGAAAATGAAATGAGGCACACCGAAAGGTGTGCCTCTGAGGCTGTCGAAAAACTTCGTTTTCCGAACAGCCTCTCGCTCGAAACCACGCTTTCGAGCGAATCTCGAAGAAAAAACGCGTCCTGCGGACACATTTTTTCTTCCCTTGTATAAATTCCGAGATACACAGGTGAATTGCCGCATAGCGGCAAGAGAGGGTGGCCTGGGCCATGCTCCCGGAATTTATGAATTTGCAAAAGCAAATTCGATTGAATGCGTGCTGCCGCACGAAGCATAAAAATCGAATATTGCTTTTTCGACAGCTGTGAGGCACACCGAAAGGTGTGCCTCTTCCCTGTCACCAGAAAATATGTTGTCACTTCTCACAATTTATCATGTTCTGTTTTAGATATTCCTACAAATTTCCATCAAGATATTGACAACCACCTTAAAGGTGGTTATTCTTATCTTATAATAAACACCTTGCAGGTGATTATAAAAAACAGAGGTGAGGTCAATGAAGCGCCTGCTGTCCAACCTGAGGAAATTCTGATGGACACCTTATGGCGGGAAAAACCGTCCGCTCACAACGCTGCAGCTTGCCGAAAAAGTTACGGAAGCCCGCTGGAACACCAATTATATCGACAAATTGCTCGGTCAGCTTGTCAAAAAAGGCATGGTGCAGGTCAGCGGTCTGCTGCAGAACGGACGCTATCAGTCGCGGCAGTTCGTCCCCTGCTACACCAAGGACGAATTTCTGGCGAACATGCTCGAGGAGCAAGGCGTGAACCAGGCACTGTTTGCCCGAATCGCCGTGGCGCTGTTCAAAAACCTGCCAAATCAAACGAATCCGAGCAGGAAGAAAAGCTGATTGCCGAGCTGGAAAAAATGGTCGATCAGTACGAAGCTGCGCTGCAGAACAAAGAAGAGAAATAATATGCAAATAACCCTGTTTTCCTTTATATCTGCACTTTTGTGGAGCAGTTTGTTGATTATTGTAATCTATCTTGTGCGGTGCACACGCTTCCGGTCGCATTTCGGCGTGCTGACCATGGTGCTGCTGTACCTGTTCTGCGCCGCGCGCCTGCTGCTGCCGCTCGAGTTTCCGCACAGTGATTGTGAGCGACAGCGTCGTGTATCCGCGCATCTACAGCTTTCTAACGCGCAAGCCTGAGCTGGTCACACACCTGCCGATCGGACTGCTTTTTGTGTGCAATCTGGCTGTTCGGCACAGTTTTTTTCTGCTGATTCGTTACGCGCTGCAGTATCGCAAAGCCATCCGCGCTGCGCGGCAAGCCAGGCCATGGAACAACCGCACGGCTTCCCTGCTGAGCGAGATCCGGCGGCAGACCGGCCGCACCATCAAAGTTCGCGGACGTACAGCCGCGAATATCGAATCCGCCTTTGGCGTAGGTGTGCTGCGCCGATATATCATTCTGCCGGACAAGACGTACACCGATGCCGAGCTGCATTACATTCTGCTGCACGAGTACACGCATTTTCTCAACCATGATACGGCTGTCAAGCTGCTCGTAACGCTGTACTGCATCATTTTCTGGTGGAATCGGTCGTATACCTGCTGCAGAAGGATTTGGAACAGACGCTCGAGCTTAAAAAGTGCGACCGTGCGATTGCATTGCAGACGCTGAATGCGCAGGAACGCACAGCCTATCTGCGCGCCATCTCTCCGCGATGAAGCAAGGCTGCACACAGCAACCGGTGCCGCAACCGTCCACGGCCTTGTTTCGCGCCGAGGCGGACAAGGCCATGCGGGAGCGATTCACCGCCGTGCTCGCCTGCGCAGAGCAGCCGAACGGCCGAACCGCAAGCGCCGTATCATCGGCAGCTTTGCCGTCCTGCTGACACTGTCGTATGCGGTGCTGCCGCAGCCGGCATTCGAGCCGCCGGCCGAGCCTGACAGCAGCTCGACCGTCTATTTTAACGACGAGAATGCCGATCTCAAGCAAAAGTGCGGACGGACGATACTGGCTGTGCATTGACGGCCACAAGCCGTATGAGCTGACAGAAGGGTGACGTGCAATTTTATCTGGAGCACTCGGTTTTCAAATATATCCGCGAGACCGAGCAATAAAAGGCAGCTGCCGAAGGATAGCGGCAGCACAGAGAGTAAAAAGCAAAATGTGGGACGAAAAATAGAAGCAGCTGAGATGTGGGGTCTCAGCTGCTTTTTGTGCAGAATAAAAGAAAAAGCCACTCAAAATGAGTGGCTTGGTGGTGGACGTTAACGGGTTCGAACCGCTGACCTTCCGCACGTCAAGCGGACGCTCTACCAGCTGAGCTAAATGTCCGAATCAGGGATGGCGGCTGCCATCCCTGTTGGCTGCAAATTTTACTTGGTCTTGCTGCGGCCCAGATACTCACCGGTACGGGTGTCGATCTGGATGCGCTCACCCTGCTCGATAAAGATCGGAACCTTAACAACAGCACCGGTCTCAACGGTAGCGGGCTTGAGTACGTTAGTAGCAGTGTTGCCCTTAACGCCCGGCTCGGTCTCACCTCCAAATAATAGGACTGTTCATACAAAACAGCCCTTTTCGCGTATTTTGCGGGGTAACGGCTTGAAAATTTTTATCGCAATCCGGCGCTTTCCTGCACCGGCGGACCGGGGCACGAACTGCCGCAGGCGGGTTCGCCCTAACGGGCGGCTCCTTTTCCTGCACCGGCGCAGCGGGGCACACGAACTGCCGCAGGCGAGTTCGCCCTGACGTGCGGGGAGTTTTTCGCTGAACCTCAACGTGGGATTCGCCGCCGAACTGCCGGGCGGGTTCAGCCCCTGACGGGGCGGAGAGTTTTTCGCTGAACCTCAACGCCCGCTGCGGACGCGCCGCGCCCGCGGCGGGGCAAAAAGGAAGGACAACCTGCGGTTTTCCTTCCTCTTTGAACTCCTACCTTTCCCTTGTTTGTTAGCCTGGCGCAGATTACCTACATGTGACCGCTCCGAAATGGGGTACGGCAGAGGATTTTTTCTACCGTATCTTTCTCAACCTGTTCGCAGTGTCAGATACCGTACTGCTACACAGATCAGAAAACCTCCGCTAGGCGCGGCATAGCAGTGCCGCGCAATTCGTTAGCGCGTTATGATAGACAGCACCTGCGAAGATAAATAGCATCTAACGCCTAATCCATAGGTGCCGTGCGGTATAACACGTTAAAGAGTTGCGCGACACGGTCATGTCGCGCCTGCGTTGATTTAACCGTATGTGTAGCAGTACGCTGTCTGTGAACTGCGAAAAGGCGGAGAAAGACATGCTGTGGTAACCCGACTGCCGTTCCCCCCTTTTCGAAGCGGTCGCATGTCGGCAATCTGCGCCAGACTCTCCAAGGGAAAGGGGAGATTCACAAGAGGGTGGAAACCGCAGGTGTCTACCCTCTGTGCCCCGCCGGGTAGGCGCACTCCCGCTGAGGTTCAGCGAAAAACTTCCCGCCCGTTAGGGGCGAACACGCTACGCAGTTCGCGTCCCCCGGTCAGCCGGTGCCGAAAAAACCGCCTGCGCGGTTCGCATTTCCCCGGTTGCCCTATGCCGAGAAAACGAAAGGGCACCGCTCACGCGGTGCCTCTCCCTTCTGCGGATATGTTGGCCGCTCAGCAGCAGCAGTTGCCGCAATTACCGCAGCCGCCGCAGGTATTATCACCACAGGTACCGCAGGAACCGCAGCCGCCGCTGCCCTGACCGCAGCATACCCAGATCAGGATGATCAGGATGATGATCCACCACCAGGAATTTTCGCCCCAAAAGCTGTTAGAAGAACACATACTGTCATTTCCTCCTATCAAAGATTTCATTACATTCTATGGTAAGAGGCCGAAAATGGTTACACATTCTCCATTCTCAATTTTCAATTCTCCAATTTCGCCAATACGCCGTCCTTGTGCAGACCGATAACCTTTACGGTGACCGGATGATTTTTCTCCGCCTTATCCTCTATATATACAGGAAAGCCGTAGCGTCCGTGCGCCGCCCACAGGCCGCCGGTCGGGTGCTCGGGCAGCGCGTACAGCGTGCGGCCGACAAACTGCTTTCGATAGGCAGTGCTGAGCGTCTCCGCCACCTGCTTTGCCCGCTCGGCGCGGGCGGTTTTGGTCTGCTGATCGAGCTGACCCGGCATGGCAGCCGCCTTTGTGCCCTCGCGCACGGAATACGGGAATACATGCACGGACGCGAACGCGCATCTCTCCAGAAAGGCCAGTGTCTGCGTAAACTCGTCCTCGGTCTCGCCCGGAAAGCCGACAATCAAATCGGTCGTAACCGAGCAGTCCGGAAACGCACGTCTCAGCCGCTCGACACACCGGTAAAATTCCTCGCTCGTGTAGTGGCGGTTCATGCGCCGGAGAACGGTATCGCAGCCGCTCTGCATAGACAAATGAAAATGCCGTGCGAGATTGGCAAAGCCGACAAGCCGTTCACAAAACGCATCGTCCACCGCCCGCGGGTCGAGGGAGCCGAGCCGGAACTGCACGTTCGGCTGCGCGATCAGCAGCTTCTCCAGCAGCTCGGTGAGCGGCACCTGCGGCTCGAAGTCCTTGCCGTAGGACGCGATCTCGATGCCGGTCAGCACGATCTCGTGCACGCCCGCGTCAGCCAGCCGCGCCGTCTGCTCGAGCGCCTGCTCGACCGGCAGAGAGCGCACCCGCCCTCTCGCATAAGGAATGATACAGTAGGTGCAGAAGCTGTTGCAGCCGTCTTCGATTTTGAGAAGCGCGCGCGTGCGACCGTGCGGGATACCGGCAGGCAGAGTTTCAAAGCCGCTGTCCTCACTCTCATGCACCTGTACGGCCTGTCCGCTGACGGCCTGCTCGCACAGGTCGATCACCTGCGCCCTATCTCTGGTACCGCAGATGAGGTCGATCTCGCCGGTGGCGCGGACACGCTCCGGATCGGTCTGTGCAGCAGCCGCACGCCGCGATAACCGCGTTCGGATTGTCTCTCCGCAGCTTGTGGAACGCGCGGATATTCTTATGGTCGGACACCGATGTTACCGTACAGGTGTTGACGATCACGGCGTCCGCGTCCTTATCCACGATCTCGTGTCCGCGCGCCTGCGCCAGCTGACTGAGCGCCTGCGTCTCAAAATAAATTAACCTTGCAGCCCAAGGTGAAAAAAGCAAATTTCACAAATGTACATTCCTTTGCTCTCAGCGGCCTTCTGCGCCTTTGAACAAGAGCGATAAATCCCTAATATAATAAAGTGTTTGACAAGGTTACAGCGTTTGTAACCTTACTCGCGCGCTCGTGCGGCCGCTGTGGATTTTTCGCTGTCGATTCCTGCGTTTTTTCGCATTTGACAGGCTCTATTTTATCACAAAAATGCGAAATTTCAAAACAATGTTTGACAAACCGGTTCGAGCATGCTATACTGTAACCGTAATGTAACTTTGGAATGTAACCATTTTGTAACTATAAGGAGTGCAGATAATGCCTACCACCAAGAAGAATAACCTTCTGGAATACAAGGGTCACCCGCTGATGCGTAAGGAAAACATCATCTATTACGGCTCGATGAGTGACTCTCACATCATTATGATGCAGATCCTCGAATCTAGTGATTACAAGGGTCTGCCGGTTGCAAAGCGTGTATCCGTACAGCTTCAGCAGACCGATCCCCACGTACGTATGAAAGAGCGTATCGTCAAGAAAACCGAGAAGAACAGCATGTGGGCAGCGATGGATATTGCATCCATCTGGCTCGGCAGAGCACTGCACACGAAGTAAGACTTCACCGCAGCTTGCTGCGGCAGTGTAAAGGCTGTTTTCTCCCATTTTGAAACGGAGGCTTCAATTTCATGTCTTTTCTAAAAAAAACTCGCTCGCTTCGCACTTTCCGGTGCACTTGCGATGTCGATGGTCCTGCCGAACTCGCTGGCAGTATTTCAGGCCAAGGTAAACGCAGATTCGCTTTACCTGCGTCAGTCCCCCGGCGGTGCAGTGATCACGACCCTCTCCAAGGGTACCACGGTTGCGGTACTGAATAACAGCTCCAGCTGGTACAAGGTATCCGTAAACGGCAAGGAAGGCTACGTCAGCGGCGAGTACCTGACCGGCACCACCGCAACCAACGTTGCACTCGGCACCGGCACTGTAAAGTGCTCGAGCAGTGTAAATTTCCGTTCGGCGCCGAACACCTCGTCCACCTCTTACGGTGAGCTGAAGAACGGCACCAAGGTAAATGTAGTCGGCGTAAGCAGCGGCTGGTACAAGGTTACATACAATGGCAAGACCGGCTATATCCATCCGGATTATATCACGCTCGCAAGCAGCTCCGCCGGCACCGCCATCGCTCCGTCGAACACCGTTACCTCTACGACCGGCACCGCCGGTACGGTGAAGTGTTCTTCGAGTGTAAACCTGCGTTCCGAGGCCAATACTTCCTCTTCCATTCTGGCAGAGCTGAAGAACGGCACCGCAGTTACCGTTGTCAGCACCGCAAACGGCTGGTGCAAGGTAACCTGCTCCGGCAAGACCGGCTACATCAAGCAGGATTATGTATCGACCTCCGGTTCGGCATCCAATAACACGTCCGCGTCCACCGGTACGGCAGCAGTAGTTAAGTGCTCCTCTACCGTAAACTTCCGCTCTGCGGCAAGCACCTCTTCCACCATTCTCGGTGAGCTGAAGAACGGCACCGCTATTACCGTGCTCAGCACGTCTAACGGCTGGAGCAAGGTATCCTACGCAGGCAAGACCGGCTACATCAGTGCGGACTACCTCGTAACTGCTTCGTCCGGTACGGCGATCAGCCCGTCGAACACCGCAGCTTCTGTCTCGATCAGCGCAAAGCGCCAGAGCGTGCTGAACTATGCTGCACAGTTCCTCGGTGTTCCGTATGTATACGGCGGCAGCACGCCGAGCGGCTTTGACTGCTCCGGCTTCACCTCCTATGTGTTCAAGAACACGGTCGGCTCCATCCCGCGTGTCGCTCAGGCACAGTATGATGCCACCACCCGTGTTTCCCGCGACGACCTTCTGCCGGGCGATTTGGTATTCTTCGGCAGCAGCGCCTCGTCCATCAGCCATGTAGGCATTTATGTCGGCAGTAACCAGTTTATCCACGCACCTAGCACGGGCGATGTGGTTAAGTACTCGTCGCTGACCGGCAGCTATGCGACCCGCTATCAGGGCGCAGGCCGCGTAATTTTTGAGTAAGGTTACATACCAGAAATCCCTTCGGTTTTCCGAAGGGATTTTTTTTGCCTGTTGAGAGCGGTTATCCCAGCAGCACCGCTTCCCCGTCCTGCCACTGTATGGTCTGCGGCGTGAAGTCCCGCTGTTCCATGCGGGTATTCCACTGTGCGGCGAACGCATCGGAGAGTGCCTGAGCGGTCTGCTCGGGCACGGTGAAGCCTTCCAGCTTGATGGTCCGGCAGTTAAGGCTGAGTTTGCCGTTTGAAACAGCTGCGCTCCACGCGCCGTACAGCTTGCAGCGCTCCGGCAAAAACAGCAGCGCCGTGCGCAGCTTGCCGGGTACCAGATTGCTTTCCGTCAGTGCTTGACGGGTTACGGCTGCCGTCACGGCGATCGTGCCGTCACGGCTGATTTTGACCGCCGTGTCCTCGACCGGAAACGGCAGCGCTTCGGTCAGCACAGATGCGATATCGTCCTCCGTGATGTGAAATTCCATTGCATCGCCCTCCTCGGGTGCGGCAGGCGCTGTGCTGGTATCCGCCCTGCCCATCAGCATATTTCCCAGCATCAGCAGGCACAGGAGCAGGCATACGCCTAAGATTACGGTATAGACTGCGCTTTTTCCTCCTGCATGGCGGGTGCCTCCTTTTTTGCTTCTTGCAACAGCTTATGCGGGATTGGGGTTTATATGCGTGCTATCGGATGCGAAATTGGAGCCAGCCTTTGGCTGGGAAGTTCGCCGCACCCGCGGCGGTGGGCAAAAAGGAAGGGACACCTGCGGTTTGCCCGTAGGCTGCTAAACATCGTTCCCGCGCCGTGCGCGGATTAAATGAGTGCCCTTCCTCTTTGAACTCCTACCTTTCCCTTGTTTCCTAATCTGACGCATACCAGAGACCGGCGACCGCTTCGAAAAGGGAAAACGGCAGTCGGGTTACTCTTGCGTGTCTTTCTCCGCCTATTCGCAGTTCACAGATAATCTACTGCTACACATATCGTTTACTCTCCGCAGGCGCAACACAAGGTGAATTGCCTGAATGGCAGGAGAAGCCACCCTGGGGTGCCCCGCTGCAGCCCATCTGCACATTGCTTCACCCAGGATCATCTCCATTTTCAATTCTCAATCACTGCTTCACCGCAGGCGGTCAATTCTTCATTTTCAATTCTCAGCATTACTTCTTCGCATGTACGAAAAAAACGCACCGCTTTCGCGGTGCTTTTTTCGACAGCACCGCTTTCGCGATGCTTTCGCATTTCTTTAGAAGAACTTATCCTTAATGCCGAGTGCAAGATGATGAGCACGATAATCGGCAGGATATAGCTTACATAGAAGCGGATATTATCCTTGACCTTGAGTCCGCCGCCTTCGTTGGCCTCCTCCTTGAAGTTCTTCCAGCCCCAGCCCCGGCGGGAGGTGCAGAACAGCAGGTAAACCAGCGAACCGAGCGGCAGCCAGATGTTGGACACGAGGAAGTCCTCGAGGTCGAGCACGTTCGAGCCTGCGCCGAACGGCTGGAAGCCGGACCAGACATTGAAACCGAGCACGCACGGCAGTGACAGCAGGATCATCAGCACGATGTTGATGGCTGCGGTCTTTTTTGCGGCTCCAGCCGGTCAGGTCCATGCAGCAGGACATGATGTTCTCGAACACAGCGAGGACGGTCGAGAAAGCCGCAAACGCCATGAATACGAAGAACAGGCTGCCCCACAGGCGGCCGAGCGCCATGTGGTTAAAGATATTCGGCAGCGTGACGAAGATCAGGTTCGGACCGCTGTCCGGTGCCACGCCGAAGGCAAAGCACGCCGGGAAGATGATCAGACCGGCAGTAAATGCTACGAACGTATCCAGAATCGCAACATTGACGGCCTCGCCGAGCAGTGCACGGCCCTTGCCGATATAGCTGCCGAAGATTTCCATCGCGCCGATGCCGAGCGACAGCGTGAAGAACGCCTGATTCATCGCGGCAACGATAACATTGGCGATGCCGCACTCCTGCATACGGCCGAGATCCGGAATCAGATAGAAGCGCAGACCCTCGCCCGAGCCTTCGGTCAGGATGCTGTTGATCGCCAGAATAACCATGATGGCCAGCAGAATGATCATCATCACCTTGGTAACGCGCTCCAGACCGCCCTGCAGACCGAACGAGTTGATCATAAAGCCGACGATAACGACCGCAACCATGCAGACCGTCATAACCACCGGCTTGCCGAGCATTTCCGGAAAGGCTGCCTGCACCTGCTCACTGGTCGCACCGACAAACCGGCCGCTGACCGTCAGGTAGAAGTAGTACAGCATCCAGCCGCACACGGTGGTGTAGAACATCATCAGCAGGTAGTTGCCGATCATCGCCAGATAGCCGTGGATGTGCCACTTGCTGCCCGGCTTCTCGAGCGCCTGATACGCCCGCACCGGACTTTTCTGGCTCGCACGGCCGATGGCAAATTCCATCGTCATGATCGGCAGACCGAGGATGAGCAGGAACAGCACATAGCACACGACGAACGCGCCGCCGCCGTACTGACCGACCATCCACGGGAACTTCCATACGTTGCCCACGCCGATGGCGCAGCCTGCGGAAAGCAGGATGAAACCGAGACGTGAACCGAGTCTTTCTCTTGGCATTGTTTATTTTTCCCCTTTTTTCTGTGCCGCGTATTGATCAAACTGCAATATCGGCACGACTTACATACTATAATCAAGCGTCATGATTATTCTTCGACGCGTGATTTCTCTAATTTGCGGATCTCTTTCCGCTTTTTGCGCAGCTCGCGGAAGAAATTCCGCAGAATGTCCGCGCATTCCTGCTCCAGCACGCCGCTCACCAGCGCGGGCTGATGATTGTACGGCAGTGCGAACAGATTTATCAGCGAGCCGCACGAACCGGCCTTCGGGTCGGGTGCGCCGTAGTACACGGTTTTCATGCGCGAGTTGATGAGCGCGCCTGCACACATCGGGCACGGCTCGAGCGTGACGTACAGATCGCAGCGGTGCAGCCGCCAGCCGCCCAGCTTTTTGCACGCCTTCTCGATGGCCTCGATTTCTGCATGGTGCAGTGCGTTTTCTTTGTTTCCCGGCGGTTGCGTCCGCGTCCGACAATTTTGCCGTCGCAGACAACCACCGCGCCGACCGGCACTTCGCCCTCGTCCGCCGCCTTTTTGCGCCAGTTTGAGCGCGGCCTTCATGTATTTTTCCTGTTCGGTCATAAATTCCTCAGATTTTCCCGAGCAGACGCGCTTTCGCCTGCTCAAATTCTTCCCGCGTAACAAAGCGCGGTCGCATAGTCCGGCGAGGATATCAAGCTGCTCGACCGGCGTCGGCGTGCGGTCGGTCAGCGCCACCTCATCAAACTCGAGGTTCGGGATGAGCGCATCAAACACCGCAAAGGCTGTCCGGTGTAAACTGCATCTCGCAGAAACCGCCGTTTACGCGCACGCGAAGCTGCACATAGCGTTCATCGTGCTGGATTTGCTCGGTTTTGATCGGCTCAGCCTGCACGGCCGCCTCTATCGCGCGGCCGTGCGGATTGAGCGAAACGGATGCTCCCACTGCGACCAGTAGGCCGCCTCACGGTCCACGCTTACACCGCCGCCGGATACGCGCGTTTCCGTGCGTATGCCGCCGCACAGGCGGTAAAACCGAATGAGCCTGATAGGCAGCTCACCGCTCTGCAGGCTGCCCCTTGCCCGTGTAAAGACCCTTATCCCGACGGAAAAAGCGCAGCGCATCGCCGTCGCGCCAGACCTCCAGCTTGCCCTTCGGCAGCAGTCCGCCGCCGTTTTTTTAACGGCAACCGTGAAAAGGTTTCCGCAGGCTTGTCCGTCGGCTCACCGGCACTGCGGCAGTCGAATCCCCAGCTTTGCAGCACCGCAAGATTGTCCGCGCCGTAGGACACGGAAAGCGCGGCATGGTTTCCGCTGCTGTCGGTCAGGGTCAGCGCGACAGGGCGCAGCTTGTACACACGAAGCATGCCCTGCATTTCGTCCGGCTCGGTCGGTGCCGCGTCCGCAGGTAAGCGTGTACGCGCCCTTGTCCAGCGTGAGCGGCAGCTGCCCGCTGCCCTCGTAGGTCGGCATCAGCGTCCACGCCGCCGGCTCGGAAAATAAGTAATAGCGTCCCGCCGGTACGAACGGTGCGTCCTCTCGAATGGTTGCAACTACGTTTTTACTCATCAAGATTCACCTGCCCCACAATAAAGCCAATCTTAAAAATTCAATTTGCTTTGCAAATTGCATCCGCATGACAGATTTTCCTTCCGGAACTGTCTGCCGTATATAGGGAGTATGGATACCCCTATAAAGCGGTCAGCGCGCTTTCATTTGTCTTTGCCGCGATAGATTCATCGTGCCGTCCTGCATTTTCGACAGGTTTTCCAGACAGTTGCCGGTACCGTATGCCACGCACGAAACCGCTTCGTCCGCGACGCGCGTCGGAATGCCGGTCTTGGAGGCGATCAGCTTATCGAAGCCCCAGATCAGCGAACCGCCGCCTGTCATGGTGATGCCGTTGGCGGAAATGTCGCCGGTCAGCTCGGGAGGTGTGCGCTCGAGCACCCAGTGCACCGCCTCGACGATTGCTGAGGAGACCTCCTCAAGTGCATCGAGAATCTCACTCGAGCTTACGGTAAACGTGCGCGGCAGACCGGTCATCAGACAGCGTCCCCTGACCTCCATGATTGCTTCCTCGCTGCGCGGATACACACAGCCGACCGTGCGCTTGATCTCCTCTGCCGTGCGGTCGCCGATCAGCGCATTGTGCTTACGGCGGACGTACTTGACAATGGCCTCGTCGAACTTATCGCCCGCGACCTTGATGGACGTGGACTCGACAATGCCGCCGAGCGAAATAACCGCCACGTCGGTCGTGCCGCCGCCAATATCGACCACCAGATTGCCGTTGGCCCTGTTGATGTTGATACCCGCGCCGATGGCCGCCGCGACCGGCTCCTCGACCAGAAAAACGCGCTTTGCGCCCGCCTGCGTGCCCGCATCAATGACGGCACGCTCCTCCACCTCGGTGATGATGGACGGCACACAAATGACCACATTCGGCTTGAACAGGTGGATGCCCTGCACCTTTGCGATGAATTCCTTGATCATGCGCTCGGTCATCTCGTAATCCGAAATAACGCCCTCGCGCAGCGGACGGATGGCGACAATGTTGCCCGGTGTACGGCCAAGCATGCTCTGCGCTTCCTCGCCCACGGCAAGGATTTTGCCGGGAAACCTTGTCCACCGCCACAACGGACGGCTCGTTAAGTACAACGCCCTTGCCCTTTGACATAGACCAGCACGGTTGCCGTGCCGAGGTCGATGCCGATATCGCTCGAAAAAGCGACATCTTTTTCGCGATTCTTTGCAGAAAAGAAGCCATATTTCATTCCTTTCTCCGCGCTCTGTTCGCGTGGATTGACAGTATTACCATTATACAGATTTTGTGCGCCATTTGCAAGACTCCGGGGCAAATACCGAAAATTCGACAGTGAAAATGGCATCACTTCAGCAGCGTGTCCTTATACTTCGTGAATTCTGCGTTGTCGTTTACCTTTTTTTATATGCGCTATAAGCCTCCGTCAGCGTTTCATATCTCGTCTTGCCGGTGGTATATGTCCTGAAAGCTGCTGTAACTGTTGATATGGTCCGCAATCGCAACATATTTTTTGCCGCTGTTGACTCGGGTCGCGGTGATCGTTTCGGAGATGTAAAAGCCGCCGTTCGCCGAGCTGACAATGACCGGTATCTGCTTGCCCGCACCGACGACATCTGTATCGACCGATGTCCAGAACAAATAACGGTTGCTCTTGTTCGTGGAACTGCCGAGAAAACGCCCATGTGCCCCTTGTTCAGCAGGCTGTCGCTTCCGATCTGTTCCTTCACCTTAGGCACCATACTGGAATTGGGGCACTTCGAGTCGATCTCAAAATTCTGATTATTCTTCAGGTTCGGTAAAATGTCGGTCTTCTCGAGTATGCCGTGCAGATCCTCGTTCCAGTCGATCGTGCTGCCCGGTGTGCTCTTGCCTTTCCAGTCAAACACGATCACAGCCGCTGCGCTGTCGTAGTACACCTTGCATTCCCCCCGCCCGCGGCAGGGGTTCCTTTCCAGTTTGCGGTATCTCCTTGCTCCTTACAATGGGTAATGCCTGCAATTGTAATGGGATCTCTCGACTGCCAGTCATCCTGCTTCTGCTTCAGCCTGACCGTCTTGCTCATGTTTTCGCTGTCCTGCTCCGTAACCGCAGCCATCACATCAATATACGCCGCCCGCACCTCGATAAGGTCGGATGCCTCCAGACTTCTCTCGATATACTGTATCAGCGCCGGTATCATAAATGCCGCAAGGATCGCCAGAATGACCAGCACAACGATCAATTCCACCAGCGTAAATCCCTTGCGGGTATTTTTCTCTTTCTTCTGCATCTTATCAGCACCTTTTACTGAGTTTCGGCTAATCTAAGACGGGCTTTCAGCGCGCTGTACCGTCTGCCCTTCTGGTTGTTATTTACCATATACGCTACCACATCCTGACTGCCGACGATAACGAGCAGGCGCTTCGCGCGTGTGATCGCGGTGTAGAGAATGTTGCGCGTAAGCAGACGGCGCGGCAGGCCGTCCGACAGAGCGAGCACCACCGCGTCAAATTCGCTGCCCTGCGATTTATGTACGGTAACGGCATACGCCAGCTCCAGCTCGTTCAGCATATCGAAGGTGTAAGTCGCAATGCGGTCGTCAAAGCGAATCACCATGCACTCCTGCTGCGGAAAAATGCGGATGATCTCGCCGACGTCGCCGTTGAACACGCCGGTTCCCTGCTCGTCGTCCCCCTGCTTTTCCCACACGATGTCGTAGTTGTTTCGCACCTGCATCACGCGGTCGCCCTCGCGGAAAATGGTGTCTCCGAAGCGCTTTTCCAGCTTGCTTTCACTTGGTGGATTGAGTGCCTCCTGCAGACGGCGGTTGAGCGGAATGGTTCCGCTGCCGTGCCGCTTGGCAGGCGAAAGCACCTGTATCTGTGCAGGAGTGAAGCCGTAGTGCTTGGGCAGTCTCTGGGCGCAAAGCTGTGCCACCGTTTCGATAACAGACGCCGGATCCGCCCGTTTCATGATGAAAAAGTCGCCGTCCGCACCGGATGGTCTGGGCATTTCACCCGCGTTGACCGCGTGCGCGTTCATGACAATATCCGACTGCTGCGCCTGACGGAAAATCTCGGTCAGCTGAATGGTCGGCACCCGATGTGAGGTGATCAGGTCGCGCAGGAAGTTGCCCGGACCGACCGTCGGCAGCTGATCGGCAGCACCGAGGAGCACGAGCCGTGCACCGTGCGGCTGCGCATGGAAGAGCGCCTGCATGAGCGGTATGTCCACCATGGACACCTCGTCCAGAATGACCGCGTCGCACTCGAGCGGATTGGTCACACTGCGGGCAAACACCGTGCGTCCGCCGCCCGCAAAGCCTGCCTCGAGCAGCCGGTGAATGGTTTTCGCCTCCATGCCAGTCAGGTCGGAAAGACGTTTTGCCGCGCGGCCGGTCGGCGCGGCGAGCAGCGTGTCCAGTCCCAGTGCCTCAAACACCTGCAGGATTCCGCGCACCGTGGTCGTTTTGCCGGTGCCCGGGCCGCCGGTCAGGATAACCAGACCATTGCGTGCAGCCGTTGAAATCGCAAGCTGCTGTTTCTCGGAAAAAAGTGAACTCACTGCTCTCCAAAAGCGCGGAAAGCAGCTCATCCACATCAAAATCGTACTCATAATTACGCTCTGCCATGTAGCCGAGCATTTCGGCAAGGTAGGCCTCCGCGTCGTGCATATCGCGCAGATAGACCGCGTCGCGGCTGCGATGTGCTCACGCACCAGCCGCCCCTTCTCCTCCAGACGGGCAATGCCGCGCAGCGCCGGTCCTCATCCACGACCACATCATCGTCGCTCAGCAGCATGCACACCGCGTACAGCAGCTTCTCCACCGGGATAAACGTGTGGCCGTTGTTCAGGTTGAAGGTCAGTGTATACAGAATGCCCGCGTCCACGCGCTCATCGCTCAGCAGCGACAGTCCAAGCTCCATCGCCAGACCGTCCGCCAGCTTGAAATCCACATCATAGTATGGGTCACACAGCAGATACGGGTTCTCGCACAGCGCGTCGATGGCGCTGTCGTGCAGGCGCTTGTACAGCAGCGGCGTGAGCGCGACCGGCAGACCGTGTTCGCTCAGAAAGTCCATCAGCAGGCGCATTTCGCTCTGTTCGGTGAACTGACGGCCGATCTCCTTCGCCTTGCGGTCGGTAATGCCGCGCAGCTCCGACAGACGCTCCGGCTCGTGCATAAGAATGTCAAACGTGTCCTCACCGAACTTTTCCGCAATTTTTGCCGCCAGCCGCGGACCGATTCCGCGAATCAGGCCCGAACCGAGGTACTCCGCGATGCCGCGCACCGAAGTCGGCAGCCGGCGCTCAAACGCCTCGGTCGCAAACTGCTCGCCGTAGGTCGGGTGCGTCACCCAGCAGCCAGTCAGAATGACCTCCTCACCCAGTCCAATGTTGGGAAACGTGCCGGTCGCCGTGACCTCGGCTCCGTTTTTTTCCGCAGCAAGGCGCAGCACGGCATAGCCGTTTTCGTCGTTGTAGTAAACGATTTGCTGCACCGTGCCGCGCACGATCAAATATTCTCTTTCGTCCAACGTCCCACCGTCCCAACTTGTCATTCCAGATAGGTTATGTCCTGCCGTGCCGCCATGTACTTGGCGATGTTCTGTCCCCTGTCCGCTGCCGATTTCGACAAATGTAATCAGCAGACCGGGAAAATACTGCCGCCGCACGCGCAGTGCCGCGCGGATCAGGTGTTCACTGACGGCATCGCAGCCATCGCCGTACAGCGTCAGCTCCGCCGAGCCGTGCAGCCGCAGCAGCCGTGCGGAGACGATTTCGTACACCGTGTGCAGCACGGTGTAAAATCCCACCGCAGCAAATACCGCCAGAACCGATTGCAGAAAAACAGACATGAGCGTTCCCTCCTGCTATCAGCCTATGCACGGAGGGAATACTTTGTTAGTATATAGTATAGCACAATTGTTCGGATAAGTAAACCGAGCAGAAAATCCGGGGGATAATTGAAAATTGAGAATGAACGTGATGATAGAACGATAACCAAATTTCATTTTCCATTCTCAATTCTCCATTTCTGAAAAAAGAGACGCTTTCGCGTCTCTTTTCAGTCTGTCAAAAAAGTATTATTTTAATTTTCACGCTTCGTGCGGCAGCACGCATAAAATAGAATTTGCGAAGCAAATTCATAAATTCGGGAGCATGTATCTCGGAATTTATACAAGGGAAGAAAAATGTGCCCGTAGGGCGCGGTTTTTTCAGTATTCGCTCGAAAGCGTGGTTTCGAGCGAGAGGCTGCTCGGAAACGATAGTTTTTTCGACAGCCTCAAAAGAGACGCTTTCGCGTCTCTTTTTCAGGTTTCGTGTTCTTTGCACCACTCATTTAGCGTTTCCCGATCGGTGCCCTGCATGGAACAGGCGGTTCCGCAATCCCGTTCATTGGGCGGCAGCGAGATACCCTCGCTCATCTTTTCCTGTTCCCTCGCGGCCACTGCCGGTTTGCTGCAGCGCAGCCACTCGAACGCCTTCGCGGCGGCCCGGTGCTGATAGCGGTTTCGTGATTTTCCGACATAATTGCATCCCTCCTTCGCATAGTATGCGCAGGAATGAGGATTTTACGCACAAAAAGCTCCCATGCCGAAGCATGGGAGCTTGAAACGCAGGCCTTAACTGAAATTAAGCGTTGATAGCGGTTATACGCCGGAACCTACGGGGTGGATAGCAAACGCTTCATACGATCCATCTCCATCTCAACGTTATCGCCAGGCATGCACATCTCGGTGCCTTCCGGCAGAGAGATAACGCCCGTAACGTCGGTGGTACGGAAATAGAACTGCGGACGATAGCCGTTGAAGAACGGGGTATGACGGCCGCCTTCTTCCTTCGTCAGAACGTAAACCTGGCCCTTGAACTTGGTGTGCGGGTGAATCGTGCCCGGCTTGGACAGAACCTGACCGCGCTCGATGTCGGTTCTCTGGATACCACGGAGCAGAACGCCGATGATGTCGCCAGCCTCAGCAAAGTCGAGGAGCTTGCGGAACATTTCGATGCCCGTAACAACGGTCTTGCGCGGAGCGTCCATCAGACCAACGATCTCAACTTCCTCGCCCATCTTCAGCACGCCACGCTCTACACGGCCGGTAGCTACGGTACCACGACCGGTGATGGAGAATACGTCCTCAACCGGCATGATAAACGGCTTGTCAGCAGCGCGATCCGGGGTCGGGATATAGGTGTCGACAGCGTCCATCAGCTCGAGGATGCACTTGTACTCCGGTGCGTTCGGATCCTTGGACTCGCAGGTCAGAACGTTCAGAGCGGAACCACGGATTACCGGAACGTCGTCGCCCGGGAAATCGTAAGAGGACAGCAGCTCACGGATCTCCATCTCAACCAGGTCGAGCAGCTCCTCGTCGTCAACCTGGTCAACCTTGTTCATGAAGACAACGATATAGGGAACGCCAACCTGACGGGAGAGGAGGATGTGCTCGCGGGTCTGGGGCATCGGGCCGTCAGCAGCGGAAACGACGAGGATAGCGCCGTCCATCTGTGCAGCACCGGTGATCATGTTCTTAACATAGTCAGCATGGCCCGGGCAGTCAACGTGAGCGTAGTGACGCTTAGCGGTGTGATACTCCACGTGAGCGGTGTTGATGGTAATGCCGCGCTCCTTCTCCTCGGGAGCCTTGTCGATTGCGTCGTATGCCTGATACTCAGCATCGCCCTCGAGAGCCAGAACCTTGGTGATTGCAGCGGTCAGAGTGGTCTTGCCGTGGTCAACGTGGCCGATGGTGCCAATGTTAACGTGCGGCAGAGAACGGTCAAATTTTTCCTTTGCCATTGTGGATATCCTCCTCGTAAAATGAATTAAAAGTCATGTTGCATTTATTTTACTGCATTTCGAGAAAAAAAAAATGCAATAGGCTGCAGCAGATTTTAGTCGTTGTTTTTTGGTACGGCTGTCGATGATCTTCTCCTGAATGCTCTTCGGCACTTCAGTGTAGTGGCTCGGCTGCATGGTGTACTGGCCACGGCCCTGGGTGCGGGAACGCAGAGCAGTTGCGTAACCGAACATCTCGCTCAGCGGAACGCCGGCAGAGATAGCCTGTACGCCGCCGCGCGGCTCCATGCCCTGGATCTGTCCACGACGTGAGTTAAGGTCGCCTATAACATCGCCCATGTACTCCTCCGGTACCATTACGTCAACCTGCATGATCGGCTCCATCAGAACCGGATCAGCCTTCTTCATAGCTTCCTTGAACGCCATTGAACCGGCGATCTTGAACGCCATTTCAGAGGAGTCGACTTCGTGGTAAGAACCATCATAAAGTGTTACCTTAACGTCAACTACCGGGTAGCCTGCGAGGATACCAGACTGCATAGCGCCCTGGATACCCTGATCAACAGCCGGGATATATTCCTTCGGGATAGCACCGCCAACGATCTTGTTGATGAACTCGTAGCCCTTGCCGGACTCGTTCGGTTCAACAATGATCTTGACATGGCCGTACTGGCCCTTACCACCGGACTGACGAGCGTACTTCTGATCAACGTCCGCAGAGCGGCGGATGGTTTCCTTGTAAGCAACCTGCGGAGCACCTACATTAGCCTCTACCTTGAACTCACGCAGCAGACGGTCAACGATGATCTCCAGATGCAGCTCGCCCATACCGGCGATGATGGTCTGGCCGGTTTCCTCATCGGTATAGGCCTTGAAGGTCGGATCTTCTTCTGCGAGCTTTGCAAGCGCAATGCCCATCTTTTCCTGACCGGCCTTGGTCTTCGGCTCAATCGCAACACGGATAACCGGCTCCGGGAATTCCATGGACTCAAGGATGATCGGGTGCTTCTCATCGCACAGCGTGTCGCCGGTGGTGGTGTTCTTAAAGCCGATGCCCGCAGCGATATCGCCGGAATATACGCAATCGATATCCTGACGATGGTTAGCGTGCATCTGCAGAATGCGGCCCAGACGCTCACGCTGGTCCTTGGTCGCGTTGAGGACCGAGGAGCCCGCGGTGATCGTACCCGAGTAGACGCGGAAGAACGTCAGACGGCCGACAAACGGGTCGGTCGCAATCTTGAACGCCAGCGCAGAGAACGGCGCATCATCAGAAGACGGACGGGAATCCTCCTCGTCGGTCTGCGGGTTTACACCCTTGATGTCCGGGATGTCGGTCGGAGCCGGCATGTATTCGATAACAGCGTCCAGCAGCGGCTGTACGCCCTTGTTGCGGTATGCGGTGCCGCAGAGTACCGGAACGATCTCATTGGCGATACAGCCCTTGCGGATTGCAGCCTTAACTTCCGGAATGGTCAGCTCTTCGCCCTCGAGGTACTTCATCATGAGGTCCTCGTCCAGCTCAGCAACATGCTCCCACAGTTCGTCGTGGTACTGCTGAGCCTTCTCCATCATGTCAGCCGGAATATCCTCATCGCGGATATCCTTGCCGAGGTCGTCATAGTAAACCTCAGCGCGCATGGTGATCAGGTCGATGATACCCTTTGAAGGTATCCTCAGAGCCGATCGGCAGCTGAACCGGAACAGCGTTGCACTTCAGACGATCCTTCATCATGTTGACTACGTTGTAGAAGTCAGCACCCATGATGTCCATCTTGTTTACGAACGCCATACGCGGAACCTTGTACTTGTCAGCCTGATGCCAAACGGTCTCAGACTGCGGCTCAACGCCGCCCTTTGCACAGAATACGGTTACGGAACCGTCCAGTACACGCAGGGAGCGCTCTACCTCTACGGTAAAGTCAACGTGGCCCGGGGTGTCGATGATGTTGATACGATGCTCCGGGAACTGATGAGTAGAGCCGGACCAGTGGCAGGTGGTAGCTGCGGAGGTGATGGTGATACCACGCCCTGCTCCTGCTCCATCCAGTCCATGGTAGCGGTACCGTCGTGGGTATCGCCGATCTTATGGTTTACACCGGTGTAATACAGAATACGCTCGGTTGTTGTGGTTTTACCGGCGTCGATGTGCGCCATGATGCCGATATTTCTGGTTCTTTCCAGGGAATATTCTCTAGGCATATTGCTCTCCTTTCAAAGCGTTATGCGGAAACCGACAGATTAATAGCGGTAGTGTGCGAACGCCTTGTTCGCCTCTGCCATCTTGTGGGTATCCTCGCGCTTCTTAACAGCACCGCCCAGATTGTTGCAAGCGTCCAGGATCTCGCCTGCCAGACGCTCACGCATGGTCTTTTTTCAGAACGAGCGCGGGAGTACTTGGTGATCCAACGCAGGCCCAGGGTCTGACGACGCTCGGGCGCACTTCCATCGGCACCTGGTAGGTAGCTCCGCCTACACGGCGAGCCTTAACTTCCAGGGTCGGCATGATGTTTTCCATAGCCTCGGTGAAAACCTCCAGCGGTTCACGACCGGTCTTTTCACGAACGATATCGAAAGCACCATAAACAACCTTCTGCGAAACGCCCTTCTTGCCGTCGAGCATGATAGAGTTTTACCAGCTTGGTGACGAGCTTGGAATTATAAAGCGGATCGGGCAGAACGTCTCTCTTTGGGGACATTACCTCTTCTTGGCACTTTACTTCCCTCCTTCAAAAAATATTTGATTTCATAGGTACTTCGGCGGATCTTTGACCGCCGTTGTTCATGCCTGTCCGAGGTAAAGGCCCGATTTATCCAATCGGAACTAAAATGCCTCAGACAAAGCATAGCTGCTTTGCTGAAAAAATAACTTTCTCGCAAAACCTTGTGGGTTGGCTCATTACAGGCTGCACAGCACATATTGTAACTGTACAGGAGTAATCAAGCATGATCGTGCAGATCTAGGCGCATCCCGCACGCCGCGTACAAAGGTACGCAAGTGTGGGTGCACGACGATATGCGCGGTCAGGCGCAGATTACTTGCCTGCCTTCGGGCGCTTAGCACCGTACTTGGAACGAGCCTGACGACGGTTAGCAACACCCTGGGTATCCAGAGTACCACGGATGATGTGGTAACGAACACCAGGAAGGTCCTTTACACGACCGCCGCGAACCATAACTACAGAGTGCTCCTGCAGGTTGTGGCCCCTTTCACCGGGGATGTAAGCGGAAACTTCCATCTGGTTGGTCAGCTTTACACGAGCTACCTTACGAAGAGCAGAGTTCGGCTTCTTCGGGGGTCATGGTCTTAACCGTGGTGCAAACGCCGCGCTTCTGCGGAGCGGACTGATCGGTAGCCTTCTTCTTCTGAGAGTTGTAGCCTACCTGAAGAGCCGGTGCCGTAGACTTGGTAACGACTGCCTCACGACCCTTACGGACGAGTTGGTTAAAAGTTGGCATTTTATTTCCTCCTTCTTTCAAAGATATTTATGAAAAGCGCGTTTTGCGCGATTCAACAAAGAAAAATCAGTGCAGAACAACGACTACTGCCGCGCCGACATCAATGCCGACCGCATCGCCGAGCTCCGTCATTGTGGTGACCTCGGTAACTTCCATACCGTGTTCACTGCAAAGCTCATAAATCGGTCCAACGACTCGTTTTTCTGCGTCCAGCGCAACAAAGACCTGTGCGGCTGCGCCGTCCCGAATCGCTTTTTTCGACTGCTTTACACCGATCACCTTGTGCGCCGTGTGAAGTTCTGAAAGCATAATATTCCTCCTATACGGCATACTCCCATAGTATACGGGTTTGTCCCCCTGTTGTCAAGTGTTTTCTCGAATTTTTTTATTTTTAGTTATTTGTAAAAGTAAATTCCTGTTGGGTATGGAATTTAACCTTACAAACGCATCTGTGATTTACCTATGGAATTTAGTCTTACAAATAGCTTTCTAAGTGGAATAGTCTCAAAATACCATATAAGCAAACAAGGTGCAAACCGTTAGGCTACACCTTGTTTCAATTATCCCTTAAGTTGGTTGAATAGGTTGATATTTAGGCAGGTTTGCTCTCATCCAGAGCCTTGACTTCATCGACTGTCAGGAGCCGAACGGCCTTAGCGATTTCTTCATAGGACAACTTTCCCAATGTAAGCAACTCGCGAGCGGTCTCAATCGAGTTGAGTCTAGCCGCTTCACGCGCTGCTTCACGCGCCGCTTCATTTCTCATATCTTCCATAACCTACACATAATCGCAACTCCTTTCGCGTCTTTTTGAAATAGCGAACTCGATTCGCCAAAATTGATAGATCATATCATCGGCCTTGGTGCAGGAAAAGTCATGCATAAGCCGCCCGAGAACCGTATCGTCTTTGATCTGGGAATTCACATATATAATATGTGATTCATCCCCAAACAATGCCGGTTTCTTTGATCGCCCGATCAATATGATAGATTGATGACCGCCACCTAACACATCATTCTCAGTGATGAAAATGACATAGGTTTCGTTCAGCTTCTCATATTCATCACCAGGTTCGGTCACGTTGGCGTCAATTAGACTGCTGTTATATCGAGCACGTTTAACGCCAGCGCCTTTGTCGTTGCGCTGCACCTCGATATTATAGACGCGGTCCGCTTCATCCACAGCCAGAATATCCAGCCGCACGGAGCGTCCCTGTAAATTCTTAATATCGTGCTGTCCGTGTGCGTACTGTACACGCAAATCGTTGCGCTGTAAAATGATCTGGAGTAAGAACTCGGCACAGGCTTTGTCCTCAAACACCTTATTCATAAAATCATCATCCAGCAGACGAAAAACCGCGCAGGCGCTCCAAATCTTCTGCGTGCTTGCGCTCAAAATCTAAATTGGAAGAGCTACTCACGCAAGCACCCCTCTTTCATTCATCTTTCATTTTGAAATCCTCGCTTTCATAAAAAATTATATAAAAACGGGGCAGACCTTGTGGTTTGTCCCGAAATTATATCAGGGACAAACCCGAATCGCTATACTTCCATCTCTTATCTTATTAGTATGTTTGCATATAATAAAATCATTTACAAAATACAGCTCTGCTTACGCAGGAAAAGATACACGCCACAAGGATGGCTTAGAGAGACTTTCTTTTATTATAATAGCATATCCCACTCAAAAAGTCAAAAAGCATTGAAACTATAACCGTAAAATGATAATATAGTTTTATTAAGCGAAATCCCAAAATTTGTTTGAAATACTGCAAAGTTCGGTGGATCTCGCAACAAAGGAGCTGATGCAAGTGTATTGATGAATCTGAAATAGACGGGCACTCAAGATAGGGAGTATTCGCCTATGGCAAAACATTCACATTTAACATTACAGGAGCGAAGCATTATTTGCGCGAGGATTGCTCAAGGAGCATCCTTCCGCCAAATCGGCGCTGAGCTTGGACAAAGACCCTGGTACCATTTCAAAAGAAATTCGGTTGCACCGAGTCAGCGTAGAAACTGGTTCATTTGGCTGCGGTTTTAATCCATGTATTCACCGGCGTAACTGTACCAAGAAATTTGTATGCGTAACCTGCATTTATCGCGGCAAGAAATGTTCTCTTTGCAAGAACTGCCATAAGAACTGCCTGGATTTTATTGAAGAAGTATGTCCTAAACTTTTGAAACCGCCGTATATCTGTACCGTGTGTAAAGAACGTTCCAAATGTACATTACGCAAATTCGAATACCATCCCAATTACGCCGACAAAATATACCAGCAAACACTTGGAGAAAGCCGGCAAGGATTTTCGGTTACTCCTGAGGAATTAGAACGCATCAACAAAATCGTTTCACCCCTCATCAAAAATGGTCAATCCATTCACCATATCTGGAAAAACAATAAGGACATCTTGATGGTCAGCGAGAAAACACTGTATAACTTACTAAACGCCGGCGCTTTTTCCGCAACCAAGTTAGATTGTCCTCGCATTGTAAGAATGCGTCCAAGACAGAAAACGCCTGCTCCCAAAGTGGACAGGCATTGCTATGATGGCCGTACTTACGACGACTTTATTCAATTTATGGTGGAACATCCGGATACACCAGTTGTCCAGATGGATTCCGTAATTGGCCGTAAAGGTGGGAAAGTCCTGTTGACTATATTTTTTCAGAACTGCAATCTGTTGTTAGCATTTCTACGAGACCATAACACGGCCAGGTCGGTTACTGACATTTTCGAAGATCTTTATAGCCGCTTGGGACATGACGATTATTGCAAGCTATTTCCCGTTATACTGACAGATCGCGGCAGCGAATTCAGTAACCCGACTGCCATTGAAAAAGACGCTGACGGCCATTCTCGTAGCCGTATCTTCTATTGCAATCCCAGTGCACCATATCAGAAGGGAGGAATTGAAGTTTCCACGAATTGATTCGACGTATTCTACCGAAAGGCACTTCTTTTGATAGTCTCCAGCAAGAGGATATTGACCTGATGCTTTCTCACATTAACTCATATAAAGAGATAAGCTGAACAATCGGTCGGCATACCAACTGTTCAGCTTTTATCTATGGTGAGTCTATTTTAAATAAACTCAATGTACGTGAGCTCCAGCCAAACGATATTGTCTTGTCCCCGAAATTATTGAGGAAGTAACACACTAATAAAACAACCCTAATATTTCAGATTCATTCCAAGCTCTCAGGGGTGGAATTTACCTTTACAAAAAATAAACGGTAATTTTCACCTCTGGGAGTTTTGCATGCCTTTGCTGAAACCACGCTTTATATCTTATATTTTAACAGGTATTCACGGTTTGTAAAGGGATTTTGAATAGATTTATCCGGCTATTTTTCAAATCAATGCTTACCCTATGGAATTTAATCTTACAAACTGGAATTTACTTTTACAAATGAGCTTTTTATTTTTTACGAAATTTTCTTTTTCCAGACAAATTTGATACCTGGCAAAAGGAGTTTCCGCAGGATACATTCAATGATTACGCTATACCGTAGGGTGCGCCGACCTCGGCGCACCGTTTCTAACGATTGGTACACGTTATCCCGTAGGGGCGAGCAGTGCTCGCCCACGCATCCGTTTAACCATAGCGCAGGAGGCCAATGGCCTCCCTACGGGGTAACATTATGCAAACGGTTTACCAATAAATATGTGCCTGTCGTTATCGGTTTGCGGGCGAACAATGTTCGCCCCTACAAGGGCAGATTGGCAGACCGGATAGATACGGTGCGCCGAGGTCGTCGCACCCTACAGTATCCATTCAGCATAAAATGGAAACGGAGAAACATCGTAAACCGTCACGGTAATTCTCCATGGAATTTTCCATTCGGCATGCAAAAAAACAGAGAACACCTTACAGTGTTCCCCTGTTTTGTTTAATCTATACAGGTTTTCGGCTTTCTGCAAATCAGTCGAGATTTTACAGTCTGCTTGTGATGCACCACAGCAGCCGGTCGGAATCAGCTTGCCGATGATTACGTCGCTCCTTCAGATCAGCGGATCGACCTCCCCTCGCGCAGCGTCGGTCAGCATTCTCCTGGAAGGATGCAGCGGACATCCAGGAATCTTCCTCATTTTCCCGCGTCGAGCCAGACGTCCTCAACACGAACCTTGCGCATCATCTGACGAACGATAACTTCGATGTGCTTATCGTTGATATCAACACCCTGCATACGGTAGGTGCGCTGCACTTCCTCAATGAGGTAATCCTGCACCGCCTCCGGGCCGCTGATGGCGAGCACGTCGTGCGGGTTGACGGAGCCTTCGGTCAAGCGGGTGCCCTTTTCAACCACATCGCCCTCTTTTACGCTGAGGCGTGCGCCGAACGGGATGAGGTAGCTGCGCTGGTCGCCATCGCCGCGAACGACAATGTGGCGGTTCTTCTTGACCTCTTCAAAACCGATCGTACCGCCGATCTCTGCGATGATTGCGAGATGCTTCGGCTTGCGGCTTTCAAACAGCTCACTGACACGCGGAAGACCCTGCGTGATATCTTCTGCGGATGCAACACCGCCGGTATGGAACGTACGCATCGTCAGCTGGGTACCCGGCTCGCCAATGGACTGTGCGGCAATGATACCAACCGCCTCGCCGACCGTGATCGGCTGGCCGTTTGCAAGGGAGGAACCGTAGCACTTCTTGCACACGCCGTGACGGGTGCGGCAGTTCAAAATAGAGCGGATTTTGATGTGCGTCGTGCCGCGGCTGATGATGAGGTCAGCTTCGGCGTCGCCAATCATCTTATCCTTAGAAACGAGCACGTTGCCGTTCTCGTCGCAGTAATCGTCAAGCAGGTAGCGGCCCACAATACGCTCCTTGAGCGGCTCAATGGACTCGTTACCGGATTTGATCTCGAACACCTCCAGACCCTCGGTCGTACCGCAGTCATCCTGACGAACGATAACATCCTGAGATACGTCAACCATTCGTCTGGTCAGATAACCGGAGTCTGCCGTACTCAGAGCCGTATCGGCAAGACCCTTACGAGCACCACGGGAGGAAATGAAGTATTCCAAAATGTTCAGGCCTTCACGGTAGTTCGCCTTGATCGGAATTTCGATCGTCTTACCGGACGTATTCGCAATCAGACCACGCATACCGGCAAGCTGACGAATCTGACTCATGGAACCACGGGCGCCGGAATCTGCCATCATGAAGATCGGGTTGTAACGGTCAAGGCCGTCCTGCAGGGCTTTCGTAACGTCGTTCGTCGCCTTTTCCCAGGTCTTCAGAACCGCGCTGTAACGCTCGCCGTCGGAGAGGAAGCCGTCGCGGAAATCTGCGGTAATCTCGCTGATCTCTGCCTCTGCCTTTGCAAGAATCTCCTGCTTCTGCGGCGGAATAGTCGCATCGCAGACAGCAACGGTGATTGCGCCGATGGTGGAATACTTGTAGCCCTGTGCCTTAATGGCATCGAGCATTTCGCTCGTGATCGCCGTGCCGTGCTTTTTGATGCACTTGTCGATGATCTTGCCGAGCTGCTTCTTACCGACGAGGAAATCGACCTCAAACTTGAGGATGTTCTCCGGGTCGGTGCGGTCAACAAAGCCGAGATCCTGCGGGATCGGGCGGTTGAAGATCATGCGGCCCATCGTCGTATCGACAAGGCCCGTATATGTCTGGCCGTTGTACTCCACGGTTCTTCTGACCTTGATCTTGGAGTGCAGCGTGATATATTTTGCGTCATACGCCATGAACGCTTCGTCCATGTTGCGGAATACCTTGCCTTCACCGGTCTCCCCGTCCTTATCGAGCGTAAGGTAATAAGAACCGAGAACCATATCCTGCGACGGGACCGCAACAGGGCTGCCGTCGGAAGGCTTTAAGAGGTTGTTTGCAGCCAGCATGAGGAAGCGTGCCTCTGCCTGTGCTTCTGCGGAAAGCGGCACATGCACAGCCATCTGGTCGCCGTCGAAGTCCGCGTTGAACGCGGTGCAGACGAGCGGATGCAGCTTAATGGCGCGGCCCTCAACGAGGACCGGCTCAAACGCCTGAATGCCCAGGCGGTGCAGCGTAGGTGCACGGTTCAGCATGACTGGGTGGTTCTTGATGACAATCTCCAGTGCGTCCCAAACCTCGCTCTTCGCGCGCTCTACGGCCTCTTCTTGCAGCCTTGATGTTGCCGGCGGCGCCGGTCTCGACAAGGCGCTTCATCACAAAGGGTTTAAAGAGCTCAAGCGCCATTTCCTTCGGCAGGCCGCACTGGTACATTTTCAGCTCCGGGCCAACAACGATAACGGAACGGCCGGAATAGTCAACACGCTTGCCAAGCAGGTTCTGACGGAAGCGGCCCTGCTTGCCCTTCAGCATATCGGAAAGGGACTTGAGCGGGCGGTTGTTCGGGCCGGTGACCGGTCTGCCGCGGCGGCCGTTGTCGATGAGGGCATCGACGGCTTCCTGCAGCATACGCTTCTCGTTGCGCACGATGATGTCCGGCGCGCCGAGCTCGATGAGTCTCTTCAGACGGTTGTTTCTGTTGATAACGCGTCTGTACAGGTCGTTCAGGTCACTCGTTGCAAAGCGGCCGCCGTCCAACTGTACGAGCGGACGGATATCCGGCGGGATAACCGGCACGGCATCGAGGATCATCCACTCCGGGCGGTTGCCGGAGATGCGGAAGGATTCCACAACCTCAAGACGCTTGAGAATGTGCACGCGCTTCTGTCCCTGCGCGGTTTCGAGGTCTTTTTTGAGCTCCTCGCTGAGCTTTTCGCAGTCGATATCCTCGAGCAGCTTCTTCACAGCTTCAGCGCCCATGGACGCCTCGAAGTCGTCCTCATATTTTTCACGCATGTCGCGGTATTCCTTTTCGGTGAGCGTCTGCATCTTAGAGAGCTCACGGACGGAACCCGGATCCGTAACGATGTAAAGTGCGAAATACAGAACCTTTTCCAGTACGCGCGGGGAAAGGTCAAGAATCAGACCCATGCGGGACGGGATACCCTTAAAGTACCAGATGTGCGAAACCGGCGCTGCAAGCTCAATGTGACCCATGCGCTCGCGGCGAACCTTGCTGCGCGTCACTTCAACGCCGCAGCGCTCGCAGACCTTGCCCTTAAAGCGGATGCGCTTATACTTGCCGCAATGGCACTCCCAGTCCTTTGTCGGTCCGAAAATGCGCTCGCAGTAAAGGCCGTCGCGCTCCGGCTTCAATGTACGGTAGTTGATGGTCTCGGGCTTCGTGACCTCACCGTACGACCAGGAGCGAATCTGCTCGGGCGATGCAAGGCCGATCTTTATTGATTCAAAAACGTTAAACTCCATATATGCGATCCTTTCCTTTCACCCGAAATTAGAACTCGTCGTCGATGCCGTCAAACAAATCGTTATCGGAGCCTTCAAACTCATCATCGTCGCCGGTAGAGAAGAAGTCGTCCTCTTCCCCGTCTTCGTTCTCGATGGAATAGCCGTCGAAATCGCCGTCCGTTGCGACGTTTTCTTCATCAAAGACCTGATCGCCCGGGGTGAGACCCACATCATCGTCATCGTCGAAGCTCTGGCGCAGGTCAATCTCCTCGTTGTCCTTATCCAGTACCTTGATGTCGAGGCCGAGTGCCTGCAGTTCCTTGATCAGAACGCGGAAGGATTCCGGAATACCCGGCTTCGGCACGTTCTGGCCCTTAACGATGGCTTCGTAGGTCTTTACACGGCCCACAACGTCGTCGGACTTCACCGTCAGAATCTCCTGCAGGGTGTAAGCCGCGCCGTAAGCCTCCAATGCCCAAACTTCCATTTCGCCGAAGCGCTGGCCGCCGAACTGCGCCTTGCCGCCCAAAGGCTGCTGGGTAACGAGGGCATACGGACCGGTGGAACGGGCGTGAATCTTATCGTCAACAAGATGATGGAGCTTGAGATAGTACATGTAGCCAACGGTAACCGGGTTATCGAAATACTCGCCGGTACGGCCGTCACGCAGACGGAACTTGCCGTCCTCACTCATGCCCGCCATGCGGAAGCACTCGCGGATATCCGCTTCGTGTGCGCCGTCGAATACCGGGGTCATAATCTTCCAACCGAGTGCGTTTGCCGCCATGCCGAGGTGAACCTCGAGAACCTGTCCGATATTCATACGGGACGGAACGCCCAACGGGTTCAGAACGATGTCAAGCGGTGTACCGTCCGGCAGGAACGGCATCTCTTCCATCGGCAAAATGCGGGAAACAACACCCTTGTTACCGTGACGGCCGGCCATCTTATCGCCGACGGAGATCTTTCTCTTCTGTGCGATATAGCAGCGCACGACCTTATTGACGCCGGGGCTCAGCTCATCGCAGTTGTCTCTCGTGAAGACCTTAACGTCCACAATGGTGCCGTACTCGCCGTGCGGAACACGGAGGGACGTATCGCGAACCTCGCGGGCCTTTTCACCGAAGATGGCGCGCAGCAGGCGCTCTTCGGCGGTCAGCTCGGTTTCGCCCTTCGGCGTGACCTTACCGACCAGAATATCGCCGGCGTGAACCTCCGCACCCACACGAATGATGCCGCGGTCATCAAGGTCGCGCAGCAGATCTTCGTTGACGTTCGGGATGTCGCGGGTAATCTCTTCCGCGCCGAGCTTTGTATCTCTGGCTTCCATCTCATACTCTTCGATATGGATGGAGGTATAAACGTCGTCGCGTACGATTTTCTCGTTCAGCAGGACGGCGTCCTCGTAGTTGTAGCCTTCCCAGGTCATGAAGCCGATGAGCGCGTTCTTGCCGAGCGCGATCTCGCCGTTCTTAATGGCCGGGCCGTCCGCCAGAACATCGCCCACTTCAACGCGATCGCCGCGGTTGACGATCGGGACCTGGTTGATGCAGGTGCTCTGGTTGGAACGCATGAACTTTGTGACGACATAGTCGTCGATATCGCCGTTATCGGTCGTCACGCGAATGAGGTCTGCGCTGACGCTCTTAACGACACCTGCGCGTTCGCACAGGACGCAGACGCCGGAGTCAACGCCTGCTTTATACTCCATGCCGGTACCGACGATCGGAGACTCGGTGCGGAGCAGCGGAACTGCCTGACGCTGCATGTTCGCGCCCATCAGAGCACGGTTCGCGTCATCGTTTTCGAGGAACGGGATCATCGCCGTTGCAACGGAGAAGACCATACGCGGGGAAATATCCATGTAATCGACGCGGGTCGGCTCAACCTGAATGAACTCGCCCTTGAAACGCGCGAGAACGCTGTCGTTTGCAAAGGTGTTGTCTTCATTCAGCTTTTCGTTTGCCTGCGCAACGATGAACTCGTCTTCCACGTCCGCTGTCATGTAAACGACTTCGTCCGTGACCTTGCCCGTCGCCTTATCAATCTTTCTGTACGGCGCCTCAATGAAGCCGTAGTGGTTGATTCTTGCGAACGTTGCAAGGTAGGAGATCAGACCGATGTTCTGACCTTCCGGGGATTCGATCGGGCACATGCGGCCGTAGTGTGTGTAGTGAACGTCTCGAACCTCGAAGCTCGCACGGTCACGGGAAAGGCCGCCCGGGCCCAAAGCGGAGAGACGGCGCTTATGCGTCAGCTCTGCCAGCGGGTTCGTCTGGTCCATGAACTGGGACAGCGGAGAAGAACCGAAGAACTCCTTGATGGCAGCACGACCGGGCGGATGTTGATCAGGGACTGCGGCGTAACAACGTCGATCCTGGTCCTGAATGGTCATGCGCTCGCGGATCACGCGCTCCAAACGGGAGAAGCCGATGCGCATCTGGTTCTGGAGCAGCTCGCCCACAGAACGGATACGGCGGTTGCCGAACTGGTCGATATCGTCGACCGTGCCGATGCCGTGACCGAGGTTGAGCAGATAGCAGATGGAAGCGAGCATATCATCAACGATGATGGTCTTCGGAATCAGATCGAAGTGACGCTCCTTCACGGTCTTCTTCAGCTCGTCGCCCTGTACGCCGGAGTCGATGATCTCCTTGAGGACGGTGAAGCGAACCTTCTCCTTGAGGCCCAGATCCTCTGCGGTTGCGCCGCCGAGGTACTCGGAGAAATCGTTTACGTCTACCATGCCGTTGCCGAATACCTTAACGGCAGTGCCCTCGGCAGACTCGATCACAACACTGTTCGGGCAGCCATCATGGTTGCCTTCTCGCGGGAGAGGATCTCACCGGCATCCGCCAGCACCTCGCCGGTCATCGGGTCAGCGACTGCATTTACCAGCTTGTGGCCGGTGATGCGGCGTGCGATGTTCAGCTTGTTATACTTGTAGCGGCCGACTGCGGAAATGTCGTAGCGGCGCATATCGAAGAACATTGCGTCCATCAGAGAGGTAGCCGACTCCACAGAGGGCGGCTCGCCCGGACGCATCTTCTTGTAGATCTCGATGAGGGCTTCCTCGGCGGTGTGCGCCGGATCCTTGTCGAGGGTTGCAACGATCAGCGGATCCTCACCGAACAGCTCCTTGATCTCGGCATCGGTCTTAACGCCGATGGCACGGATGAAGCACTGGTGATCGGGATCTTTCGGTTTTTATCAATGCGGACGTAGAAAACGTCGTTTACATCGGTCTCGTACTCGAGCCATGCGCCGCGGTACGGGATGACGGTAGCGGAGAGCAGAACCTTGTCGGTCTTGTCAAGCTCCTTGCCGTAGTATACGCCCGGGGAACGAACGAGCTGAGATACGATCGCGCGTTCTGCACCGTTGATGATGAAGGTAGCGGCGTGGGTCATCTTCGGGAAATCACCCATGAAGATTTCCTGCTCCTTAATTTCGCCGGTCTCTTTATTGCGCAGACGCATGCGGACCTTCAGCGGAGTTGCATACGTTGCATCTCGTGCCTTGCACTCCTCAATGCTGTACTTCGGCTCCTCGTCCATCGAATAATCGAGGAACGAAAGCTCCAGATTGCCGGTGTAGTCCGTGATGGACGCGGTATCGGCGAAAACCTCGCGCAGTCCTTCGTCAAGGAACCACTGGTAGGACTTTTTTTGCACCTCGATGAGATTCGGCATTTCGAGAATCTCTTCGATTCGTGCAAAAGCTCTTTCGCGTGGTTTTGCCGTGCTGTACGTCTTTCACCTTCATGTGCTTTGATCACTCCGTTTCTTTTCGGCTGTTGGTGTTGGTTGATACGCCCGGCGGCGTGGCAAAAATATTGCTCTTGGTCTTGCAATTTCTTGCAGACCGTGCTAACATATACTTAGGAATCGGATAATGTATCCGATTTTATAAAGCGTTTTATTATACCATGATTTTTTTCACAGAATGTCAAGTATATTTTTTGTACAAAAAGGCAGAAGTTTTTTCTTCTGCCTTTCTTTTTTTTTTCTGGCAGCAGAATGGAGAATTATCCTCAGAGTGCAGATTGGAAAGAATATGACTGTTTCGCTTTGCGTGGGAGCACAATGTGCCCTGCGATTATACGTCTGCAACTGATTCGAGGATAAATCGTTAAAAACCCGTTATATCGTAGGGTGCGCCGACTCGGCGCACCGCTTGTATCCGGTTTGCACAAATCATCCCGTAAGGGGCGAACATTGTTCGCCCACGAACCGTTTGATTTGTCGTTGCACGGGAGCACAATGTGCTCCCCTACGATTTCGCGTATGCCAACTCGTTTAATACGGTGCGCCGAGGTCGGCGCGCCCTACAGTAACATTCATGTTCATTGTATTAGAATCATGCAAATGGTAAACCCTCACGGCCTTGCGCGAACGAAGCCTGTGCCATGACAGCGGCATTTTCCATTCTCAATTCCCCATTTCAGGCAAAATAAAAAGGACGCTCACGCGTCCTTTTTTATTTGCTTAGAGCACCTTCGACAGAAAATCCTTCAGTCTCGGATGCTGTGGATTTGCGAAGAACTCCTTCGGCTCGTTCTGCTCTACGATATTGCCGCCGTCCATGAACAGCACGCGCGTTGCAACCTCGCGGGCAAAACCCATCTCGTGGGTAACAACGACCATGGTCATGCCGTCGTCGGCCAGCTCCTTCATGATTTCGAGTACCTCACCGACCATTTCCGGGTCAAGCGCCGAGGTCGGCTCGTCGAACAGCATCACATCCGGATTCATTGCCAGCGCACGCGCGATGGCGATACGCTGCTGCTGACCGCCGGAAAGCTGTGCCGGATAGCTGTCCGCCTTGTCCGGCAGACCGACACGCGCAAGCGCTCGAGCGCACGCTTGTCCGCCTCTTCATCGGTCATGACCTTGAGCTTGACCGGTGCCAGCTTGATATTCTCGCGCACGGTCAGGTGCGGGAACAGGTTGAACTGCTGGAACACCATGCCCATACGGCGACGCACCAGATTGATATCCGTGTCCTTGGCGGTGATGTTCTGTCCCTCGAAGATAATTTCGCCGCCGGTCGGCTCCTCGAGCAGGTTCAGACAGCGCAGAAAGGTGGACTTGCCCGAGCCGGACGGACCGATGACTACGACCTTCTCGCCCTTCTCGATATGCTCGTTGACACCCTTGAGCACCTCATGGTTGCCAAAGGATTTGTGCAGGTTTTAACGTCGATCACTTTGGCGCAGCCTCCTCTCAAAAATGCCGAGCAGCTTGGTCAGGATCAGCACAATCACCAGATAGATCAGTGCAATCGACAGGTACGGCACCCACGGTGCGTATGTACGGCTCTGTACGATCATTGCGCCCTTGGTCAGATCCATCAGACCGATAACCGTACAGATTGAGGTCTCCTTGATCAGCGTGATCAGCTCGTTGCCCAGTGCCGGCAGAATGTTCTTGACCGCCTGCGGAATGATAACGCAGCGCATCGTTGTCGCGTAATTCAGACCGAGCGAACGGCCAGCCTCCATCTGTCCCTTCGGAATTGACATAATACCCGAACGGACAATCTCCGCCACATACGCGCCAGAGTTGACGCCGAACGAAATAATCGCCGCCGCCAGCATATTCTGCGACGAACCGAAGATAATGAAGTACATGATCAGCAGCTGTACCGTGCTCGGCGTGCCGCGGATAACAGTAAGATACAGTTTGCAGATCAGGTTGCCCAGACCCAGCAGGATACCGCCGACACCCTTCCAGTGGCGGCGCTGCGAATCATACGCCGAACGTACGACTGCGATGATGATACCGATCACAACGCCGAGAATCAATGCACCAATTGTGATCTCAAATGTTGTACCCAGACCTTTCAGGAAGTAAATTTTCCACCGGTCATCCTGAATGAACGTCTGGTAGCACTGATCCTGGAGCCATCTGATAAATTCCAAGGCAGTCCTCCCCTTTCCTATTCTTTTTTTATCAGAAAATACACAGAGGGCGGTCGTTTTCCGAACCGTCCCACTGGCATTTTGCTTATTGTTTAGTCAGCAACGATGTACTCGTTCATGATCTTCTCACCCGTGCCGTCGTCGATCAGCTCGCCCAGAGCCTTGTCAACAGCATCGTGGAGGCCGTCATTGCCCTTGGCAAATGCGATTGCGTAGTCCTCCTGAGAGTACTTGCTGTCCAGAATCTGCAGACCCTTGTTTGCCTCGATGATCTTCTTAGCCGGCTCGTTATCAATAACGATGCAGTCGATCTTGCCCTGCTGCAGCGCCATAACAGCCTCAGCGCTCTTGTTGAAGCGGACAACGGAATCCTCGCCGAACTGCTCGGTGCAGTTCAGATCGCCGGTGAAGCCCTGCATAACGCCGATCTTCTTGCCTTCCATATCGTCAGCGGTCTTGATGTCAGAGCCTTCCGGAACGATGATTGCCTGGATTGCGCTTGCGTAGGTCTGCGAGAAATCTACGTTCTTCTTGCGGTCCTCGGTAACAGTCATGCCGGCCATGCCCATATCAGCCTTGCCTGCGGATACAGCGGTGATGATGGAATCAAAGTCCATATCCATGATCTCAAGCTTCAGGCCCAGCTTGTCAGCGATAGCCTGTGCAACTTCCGGGTCGATACCAACGATCTTGTCGCCGTCGTAGTACTCCCACGGCTCAAAGTAAGCGTTGGTAGCCATGGTCAGCGTGCCCTCGGTTGCCAGCTTGTAGTCAGCGGTGTCGGACGTGCTGGTGCTGCTGTCCTGTGCGTCACTGCTGGAATCAGCGGTCTTGGAGCCGCCGCAGCCGGTCAGCAGCATAGAACCTGCCAGTACCATGCTCAGCATAGCAATGGAAAACTTCTTCATTTGTGTTAACTCCTTCCGATTTGACCCGTGCAAAACGGGCATCTCTTTCAAACACTGATTATTATACAGCGCGTTCTATAATAATGCAACCTAAATTTCAGCGAAAAAACTATGGAAAAGCATTTATTTTTTCAGCAATCATGACAAGCAATCGGTAATTCGTTAATTGCCAATTAACGCTCTGCATTTTGCAGCATAGTCTGCATTAACCACAAGGAGGTGCCCTATGTCCCCTGTTATATATGTATCGCCTGCGTTTCGCACGGCCTGCGCCGAGCCGCGCGGCGCGCTTCTCCTGCTGCACTCCGATCCGGTTCGCTCCGCGCCGATTGTCGGCAGTGCGGCAAGCGGTGCGCGCCTGCTCATCCTGTGCGAGCAGAACGGCTGGTGTCATGTACGCACGCGCACGGCCTGCGGCTGGGTTCCGAAACCGACATTGTGCTGTTTTACTGCCGTCCGGCTTTGTGAAGATTTCGTCAAATCAGTTAATTTTTTGACAAACAAGGTGTATTTTCATCAATTTCTCCCATTTTTACTGATGATTTTGCATTTTCACTTGCGTTGCTTAAAGCGATACAGTATAATGTAAAATGTTCGATGCGACAATCGCAAGGAGGTACGAAAAAAGAGTGTATCAGATTTTGAAAAAGCAAACGCTGAACGCAAACACCAAGCTGATGGTGATCGAGGCACCGCACGTTGCCCGCAAGGCAGAGCCGGGTCAGTTCATCATCCTGCGTGTCAGCGCAGAAGGCGAGCGTATTCCGCTCACGATCGCAGATTTTGACCGCGAAAAGGGTTCCGTCACGATCATTTTCCAGGAGGTCGGCGCAACGACGATGGCGCTCGGCGCACTGAATGAGGGCGACTGCCTGCATGATTTTGTCGGTCCGCTCGGCAAGGCGAGCGAGCTTGAGGGTCTCAAGAAGGTAGCTGTTGTCGGCGGCGGTCTGGGCTGCGCGATCGCATATCCGCAGGCAAAAAAAGCTGCACGAAATGGGCGCTGAGGTTGACCTGATCGCCGGTTTCCGCAACAAGGACATCATCATCCTCGAGGACGAGATGAAGAACGCCTGCACCAACCTGCACATCGTGACCGATGACGGCTCGAACGGCCGCAAGGCTCTGGTTACGCAGGTGCTCAAGGAGCTGATCGATGCGGGCAACCAGTACGATGCCGTTATCGCCATCGGCCCGATGATCATGATGAAGTTCGTCTGCGAAACCACCCGCCCGTACGGCATCAAGACCATCGTTTCCATGAATACCATCATGGTTGACGGTACCGGCATGTGCGGCGGCTGCCGTCTTACCGTTGGCGGCGAGACCAAGTTCGCATGCGTTGACGGCCCGGATTTCGACGGTCACCTCGTTGATTTTGACAGTGCAATGCGCCGCGGTGCCATGTACAAGGCACAGGAGCGCGCGGCGGTAGAGCGCCGTGAGGAGCATTGCAATCTGTTCAAGAAGGAGGTCAAGTAACATGCCGAATATGAATCCGAAAAAGTGTCCGATGCCCGAGCAGGCGCCGGACGTCCCCAATAAGAATTTTGAAGAGGTAACGCTCGGCTACACCGCTGAAATGGCGGTCGAGGAAGCACAGCGCTGCCTGAACTGCAAAAACAAGCCCTGCATGACCGGTTGCCCGGTACAGGTTAAGATTCCGGAGTTTATCGCTCTGGTCGCTGAGGGCAAGTTCCTCGAAGCGGCTGCTAAGATCAAGGAGACCTCCGCTCTGCCCGCTGTCTGCGGCCGTGTATGCCCGCAGGAGAGCCAGTGCGAGTGCCACTGCGTACGCGGCATCAAGGGCGAGGCTGTAGCAATCGGCCGCCTGGAGCGCTTTGTAGCCGACTATGCGCGCGAAAACAGCACTGAAAAGGCGGTAAAGCCGGAGTCCAACGGTCACAAGGTTGCCATCGTTGGTGCAGGCCCGGCCGGTCTGACCTGTGCAGGCGATCTGGCTCGTATGGGTTACGAAGTTACCGTTTTCGAGGCACTGCACACCGCCGGCGGCGTACTCATGTACGGTATTCCGGAGTTTCGTCTGCCGAAGGCTATCGTGCAGAAGGAGATCGACACGCTGAAGGACCTCGGTGTTGAGTTTGTTCTGAACTTCGTTGTAGGCCGTTCTGAGACCATCGACGAGCTGTTCGGTGACGGTTACGAGGCTATCTTTGTAGGCTCCGGTGCCGGTCTGCCGACCTTTATCGGTGTTCCGGGCGAGAACGCATACGGCGTTTACCCGCAAACGAGTACCTGACGCGCATCAATCTGATGAAGGCGTACAAGGAAAACTCCGACACCCCGATTTACCACGCCAAGAAGGTCGCAGTAGTCGGCGGCGGCAACGTAGCAATGGACGCTGCCCGCTGTGCAAAGCGCATGGGTGCCGAGGAAGTCTACATCGTGTACCGCCGTTCCGAGAAGGAACTTCCCGCCCGTCTCGAGGAAATCCATCACGCCAAGGAAGAGGGCATCATTTTCAAGTTCCTGACCGCGCCGCTCGAGGTGCTGTCTGACGAGAACTTCAACGTCACCGGCCTCAAGCGCCAGCAGATGGAGCTGGGCGAGCCCGACGCTTCCGGCCGCCGCCGTCCGATCCCGGTTGAAGGCAGCGAGTTTGTGCTCGACCTTGACTGCGTTATCGCGGCAATCGGCACCAGCCCGAACCCGCTGATTCGTCACACGACGCCGGGTCTGGATACCAACCGCAAGGGCTGCATTGTGGCTGACGATGAGCACGGCATCACCTCCAAGACGGCGTATTCGCGGGCGGCGACGCCGTTACCGGCGCAGCTACCGTTATCCTCGCAATGGGCGCAGGCAAGCGCGCTGCGGCTGCAATGGACGAGTACATCAAGAATAAGAACACGTAATTTCTGCTTTGCTTATGCGAAAAAAAAGAACCTGTCTTACGACAGGTTCTTTGAGACTGTCGAAAAACTTCGTTTTCGAG
>VOFB01002103.1_pt1 | contig 46623 bp, 62 predicted proteins | sample 5384141 | NCBI WGS metagenome assembly VOFB01 (sample SAMN12384721, study PRJNA508395) | human gut metagenome | isolation source: healthy gut A | host: Homo sapiens | reverse complement strand
GGTCATAAGAAGAATCAAACTGCGTTCCGTCATTAAAAGTTCCCCGGTAATGAGTACGGCATGTCTTTCCGACATTACGTCCTGTCAGTGTATTCTCATTTGTTCCTGTATCTGGCATTTACAAATCCTCCATTCATTTCATTCAGTCTCTGTGGAACCAGTATAAGCTGATATGGCTGTAAAAGCAAGCCCCAAACCTTTACTGCATACCACCGTATACACTGCACTGAATACATTTTGCTCCGATCCTGAGTGCCACCGGCATACGGCATCCCGAAAAGTCCTGAAGCGATCGACAATGCACCGAATGTGTTAAATGCAGTCTGCCATGCGTACCCTGCAGAATATCCTACCTGATTCCTCCGATCATCCTGATATATGGATAAAATGATTGGGGAAGCAGCAGATACAGTCCGGCAAATAACAGACATCCTACTATATTAAATGCAGCTCTTTTCCGGCTCTCTCCCAGCCCATCCTCCGGGAATGGAAGACATACCGACATACAGGCGATTCCCGCCCACATTGCCCTGGGCAATCCTGCCAGCGACATAAACAGCATTGCACTGGAAGCGATCAATGCCAGCCGGATATACCATCTGTTTCTTGCGGAATGGACATCAAACTCCCTGAACAGATCAAGGAATGTCCTGCGATATGGTCTGTTCTTCTGATTTTTATAAAAATATGATCATACAGAGAATCATTCCGACCAACAGCCCTTCCACTCTGCGGACATACATCCTGCCTGTTACGTCATATCCCTGGAGCAGAAGATATACCCCAGTACAAAAGTAGAATGATTATACATGATCACATTATGACATCCAAGGATCATCAAAAGTAAGATGCAGATTACATTAATAAAAAATGCAGGAACCGGAGAAAACAGATTGCTGATCCTCGGTCCTGTCATCAAAATCGTAAAAATTCCCAGGATCGATCCAAAGACCATGTGAGTCCGTATTCCAAAATCTGCCTGTCGCAGTACAAGCACAGCAACAGGACTGTAACTCCTACTACACTGTTATCCTTTCCCGTCAGACTACTGTAAATGATACCACTGCCACGCAAAAGCCATGACCAGATATACCTTAAAATTATAGATCAGAATATGTCTTCTTTTTTCCTTCTTATCTTCTGTTGCCCGGATCAGTTTTCGACCCAACCGAACTAAGCTGTAATTCCTGATAAATTGTCATACTGCCATTTCCTCCTGCTATTTTTCCAAAGCAACGAGAAACTATAATACAATTTTTGCAGATACGTCAAGCGGTATCTGGCATAAAAATACCCCCGGGAACTTGACTCATCCCCGGAGGCATCCATACCTGTTCTGCTGAATCCATTTGTCAGGCAACTTATTGATGTCGGGGTCAAAAGCCCCCGACTTTTGATGCCTACGGATTGCTCCGTGCTACGCACTCCCACAATCCTACCCAATATTCGCATATCATTAGGATTATCATCCCACTTTTATGCTCATATCGGGGCAGGTCCTAAGGTCTTTCACCCACCTATGAGCAAGCTCATGTGGGCTTAGACCTTTGACCCTGGCATCAACTTATTTTATTAAATTTACTCTTTTCCCTGTAGATTACAACCCTATCTTTCACGCTTTTTTGTAAGCTGCACGATGCTTAATCCTGCTCCAAAGAAAGAACCAGCATGGTCATCCAAAGAGCAAGATCCGCAGTATCTCCCCGTCTTCACACTCTTTGCCTGCGTAACTGCCTGGGTCTGGCTGTTCTTTTGCCATCTGCACTGACTTTATTTCCATTCGTCTTATCAGAACCATTTCCCTTATCTACGGCACCGTTATTTCCTGCATTGGAATTATTATCCTTACCGGAATTAATTCCGTTGTTGCCGTTATCTCCATTTCCGGAATTATTTTCATGATCGGATGAATCCTTTGTAATGTTGAAAATAATCTCTTTTGACATGCCTGTATAATTGCCGATTCCGGTAATTGTCAGTACATATTTTCCGGCTTCAACAAACTCTGCTCCCTCAAACGGTCTTGCTGTAGCGTCATCACCAAATACATAAGTAATGACATAATCTGTTCCTGCGACAAGCTCTTTATCTCCGTCTTTTACGGTAACAGTCGGAATTTGATTATTTCCGTCATAAATAACAGAATCTACATCTGCCGTTACCTCAAATAAACCGGCAGATGGTGTTGTCACAAATTTTTCCAGTGGCGGAACTGCATCTACACCGGTTGTCCAGTAAAGATCTGCCAGCGGATCATTTGTAACCTCATTCCCGATCAGCGTTCCATCTGCAATATGTCTTCCGGAGCCGGTAACTTTGATTCCGTCTTCCAGAGCCTTACCCGGTGTTGCCTTATTGGAAATGCGGGCTGTTGCTCCCTGAAGGAATACTTCATTTGTATAAATAGTTCCATTTCCTGTCACGGCATTTCCACCGTCACCCCAAAGTACATCGCCACCGATCGCAACGACTTTTCCATTTCCTGTGATTGTTCCGTTATCCAGCTCAATGGCTGTACCGCCCTGTGCATAGAGCTGCACATTTCCGCCACCGCCATAAGTAACAAGTACCGCACCGTCTGCCAGATTCAATGTGCCGTCTTTCACTCTAAGGGCTGTCTGACCTTCCTCACTTCCGGCCTCATCACCTTCAATAAATACCTGTCCCTTTACTGTTACATTTCCAGTTGTCGTAACAACCGGCTCTGCACTGCTACGATCAGTCAGATCTCCATTGGCAAGGTAATTAATATGAGAATAAATTGCTGCATTTTCCAGAACCGATCCATCTTCCATACGAAGCTGTCCACAGATTGAAGAACCTGTTGTAAATTTCTGATTAAAGGAATCATAATTCATAGAAAATGTACCGCCGCTTTGTACTTCTATCATTCCCTGGACTACAGAATCTGAAAGTGTCAGCTTTCCGCCGTTTTCCACAACAATACGCACACTACTGAGAATTTCCATATTAGTCAGTGTCAGACTGCATCCTGCCGGAATGTAAAGTGTCTGAGGAATATTTCCTTTCTTCACTTCTTTCCATGCAAGATCATAACCAAGATATCCATAAGTTCCGCTTTCATGGGAACCGAACCATGCTTCTAATGCTGCCGGTACACGAACACTGTTCTCTTCACCGTCTACATTACTTCCAAAATTTTGATCGCCCATGGCTCCATGATATCCCATGCGTACAATCCACTTTCATACTGTCTGAAATTCTCGACTTTCAGGCGGTCTGCCAGGGTTTCTTCTCCTGTATAAATGCGGAATGGAAGTGTATTGCTGACAGCCGTACGTCCCTGCATATCAGTAATGGAAACCGAAATCTTGTAAGTTCCTGCATCCTTTGGCGTACCATTCAGTGTCAGGTCACTGCTGAGTGTCATATAAACACCTTCCATACCACTGTCACTGTTCTCCGGTGTTCCGGCTTCTGTGTCCGGTACAATGCTTACTTTTTGCACTTACTTCCGTTCAGACTGATCTGAGAGGAATGATCCAGCTCTTCCCAGTCACTCTCTGAAGGCTCTGTTCCTTTTCCGTAATTGCTCCATAAACCTTTACGGCACTGTTCTTATTGCCCGATGCCCCACCAACACTCGCACTGGATATTCCGTCATAATCTTTTTCTGTCCCATACAATCGCTGCCTCAAAAGAGCCATCGATCTTCACATGAAGTTCATATGGATCACCCTGTCCGTCATCCGGCTGTAAAGAAATCGTTCCATTCTGATCTACAACAAATTTGAACGAAAGACCTTCATAACCATTTGCTGTGATCGCCACAGAATCTCCGCTTTTAAAACCGGTGAGTCTGAACTTCCACTGAAATCTTTCGCAGAAAATACAATCTGATTATTTTCTGTATCAATAAAATATTTTCCTCCGGCCGACGGTTTGAAAGATGATTTCTCCCAGGATGTTCCGTTGACTTTAACATCGGTAACTGCTGCCACATAACCATCTGCATTTGCAAAGACCAGATGCCACTCATTTCCAAAAAGTCAGTCTCCATACTTACCTGGCTTAAATCAATGCTGCCCGGCTCTACCGGTGCAGTTTCCCTGAATGTTGCCGCTACCGTTACATTTTCAGATGGCATTGTAAATGTATAAACGCCTTCTGTATTCTGCACATCTACAGAAGCACCGCTCACTCCATTAACATTCACCGCTTCTACTTCATATCCTGCATCCGGTGTAGCTGTTACAGTAACCGTTGCTCCTGCCTGAATCCCTTCCGTTGCACTTAAGCTGACGGTACCATTTGTGGCTGCTGCCGCAGTTGCCGTATAAGTTTTTTCTCCTGACGGTGTACTTACGACTGTCGCTGTATAAGTATAAGGATAACTCGATGTATCTTTCGTTACCTTAAAAGTCACATCCTCATATCCGTCTGCTGTCACAGCGATCGTCATCGGATAAGTTCCCGGACTTACGATCTTCAGAGCTTTATAACTTCCAAATGTTCCGGTCGCATTCCCAATTTCCCACAGATTTGTATCACTTCCAAAGGAATTGATCGTTCCTTTCGTATATTGAATCTCATTAACTGTTACACTGTTGATTTTATCCATCCAGGCAGTATCTTCAAATCCCAGACTTAAAACCTCTGTCCAGAAACCACTGGCTTCACAATTTGTAACTGTCGTCGGAGCCGCTTTTTTCTCCGCTGCCATGACAGGTGTTCCTGCTGTTGTCAGGATCACCATCACGGACAGAACCAGTGATAGTAATTTTCTCCAATTTCTTTTCATAAATGCCTCCTTAAAAAGTTCGATAATAATTTTGTCTTTCTGATAAGGTTTTCGCTATGAAATTTCCCTTTACATCAATCAGATACCTGACGCCTTTCCTTTTCAACTCTTTTCAAACGCCGGATATCATATTGAAATATGCCTCCTTTCATGCTATACTTTCAGTTGATTTTCTTTGGTTAGTCTGTGCTAATCACCGTTGTGCAATACTAACACTGTTCATTTTCTTTGTCAATCAAAGAAAAAAATTCTCTTTTATTGAAAATTTTTACCATTAATTACCATTTGGAGGCTTTCATTTATGAAAAAACTTTTATTTTTTTTCGCTCTTTGTGCCTTTTTGCTCTGTGGATGTTCCGAATCTTCCACAAATTTTTTCTTCCGGCTACAAAAAGCAATTTTTTTGCTATGGATACTTCGATTGAATTTAATATTTACGGGGATGCTTCTCTGTTAAAAGAGGCACAGAATGTGCTGACCGATCTGGAATCTGAAGTTTCTGTCACAGACCCTGACAGTGAAATTTATAAGATCAATCAGGATGGAACTGGTACACTGACCGGGAATGCTGGCAATCTGATGCAGGAAGCTCTAGAAATGTGCAGACGCACAGACGGTGCATTGGATATTTCTGTTTATCCGATCGTACGTGCATGGGGATTTACTACGGAAGAATATCAGGTTCCTGAGGAAACAGAGATTGAATCCCTTCTCCCGCTTGTTGATTATACAAAGATCCAATATGATACTGCTACAGGAAATGTATCCATTCCAAAAGGAATGACCATTGATCTTGGAAGTATTGCAAAGGGATACGGTGGACAGCTCGCTGCCCAGTTGCTCCGCGAAAAGGTGTGACTTCCGCCCTCCTGAACCTTGGCGGGAATGTGCAGACCATTGGAAGTAAACCGGATGGATCTCCATGGCAGGTGGGGATCCAGGACTCGACCGGCGATACTCCCATGATGGTCCTTTCGGTTTCCGATCAGGCAGTCATCACTTCCGGTGGTTACGAACGCTACTTTGAACAGGACGGAAAGACTTACTGGCACATTATGGATCCGTCCACCGGCCACCCGGCAGACAGCGGGCTTTGTTCGGTCACGGTGGTTGGAAAAGACGGTGGAATCTGCGATGCTCTTTCTACTTCTCTTTTGTTATGGGACTTGAGAAAGCCGCAGCACTCTGGCAGCAAAGCAATGACTTTGAAGCTGTTTTTGTGACCGATTCACATGAAGTCTACATTACTGAAGGATTAAAGACTGCTTTGCCCTCACAGAAGATCATGCGGATACCAATGTAAAAAGTACTTGAAAATAGCTTCTTTTCGCAGAAGCTTCACGATTCTGTCATCCCAAGTTGCACCATCTTTGGTGCATGCTTCAGTGCCGGGATCACTTTCCCGATCAGATCTTCCGTCGTAAATTTCAGACTGGAGGTATTGATGCAGGGATGACAGCCAAAATATCTTTCTGTCAGTACATCTTCGTCAATCAGAAGCCGTACTTTTCCCTCTATATCATTCATCACTCCCAAAACGCTGACCGACCCCGGTGTGATGTCCAGATATTTCTCCATATATTCCGATTTCGCAAATGAAAGTCTTGAAGACCCGATCTGTGCCGACAGTTCTTTTGTCTTAAAGGGTTTGTCGCCCGGCATCAGGAGCAGATAAAATTCCGTCGCCTGCCGGTTACATAAGAACAGGTTCTTACAGATTGCTGTTCCATCTCCCAGTACACGGTCAATTTCTTCACACGCCTCCATCGTCATAGCTGCCTCATGATCAACTCTCTGATATGCTACTCCCAGCCTGTCCAACAGGTCATATACCCAGGTTCTTTTTTCCAGTCTACCTTCTGTATTGTCCGGTCTTCCATTTTGTAATTCCATTTTCATCCTCTTTTCTCTATAAACAATTTCTTATAAAGCAGTATAGCAAAAACTTCCCGGTCATGCTATAGTAATAAAATGATGATGTCGGGGTCAAAAGCCCCCGACTTTGATGCCTACGGATTGCTCCGTGCTACGCACTCTCTGTGATCAGCAACTAAAAGGAATGTACAGACTATGAAAAAAGGAATGAAAAAATACTAAAATATCTCGGGATCATCGTGTTGATCGTCCTGGTTCTTCTCCTTGCATACATCATCTATCTTTTTGCAAGTTACCACCGGATTCCCGATAATCAGCCACTTCAGGTTGAACAGACAAAAGAGAGTATTTCATCAGGAGATACCCTGACAACAGAGAAAGAATACTCTGCCCTGACTTACAATATCGGCTTTGGTGCCTATACCCCGGATTTCAGCTTTTTCATGGATGGTGGAAAATCCTCCTGGGCCAAAAAAAGTAAGGAAAGTGTAAAAAGACCGTTCAGAGTGCCGGAGAGCTGGTTGCTTCTAAAGATCCTGATTTTGCACTGATCGAAGAGGTGGATCTTAATTCTACCAGGAGTTACCATGTGGACGAGTATTCAATCCTCAAGGAAACGATTCCAAGTTATAATACCGTATTTGCACAGAATTATGATTCCGCTTTTCTCTTCTACCCATTGAATCAGCCGCATGGAAAAAAAGTCGGTCAGGACTTGCACTTTTTTCAAAATATCCGGTGACGGATTCTTTGCGGAGAAGTTTTCCGGTGTCTACATCATTCAGTAAGTTCTTTGACCTGGATCGCTGCTACAGTATTTCCAGAGTTCCTACAGACAACGGAAAAGAGCTGGTTATCTTTCTGCTGCATATGTCGGCCTACAGGAAACAGTGATGCAATCCGTGAAGGACAGATACGTATGCTGTCTGAGGATATGCAGAAAGAATATGAAGCAGGAAATTATGTGCTTTGTGGTGGTGATTTCAACCATGATCTGAAAGCCTCCAATGATGACAATGATGATGCCGCTGATCATGAATCCTGGGCTTATCCATTCCCAAGAGAAGCACTTCCGAGCATTTTTCCTCTGCATCGATCAGCTTTCTGACACTGAACGTAACGCCCTCTGGGACAGTGCACGAAATGCTGATATGGAATACACTCCCGGTGAAACTTATACTGTAACGCTGGACGGCTTTATCATTTCCGATAATATAGAATGTCTTCAGTATGAAAATGTCAATACCGGTTATTCTTATTCCGACCATGATCCGGTATATATGAAATTTAAACTCTTAGATAACTGAAAAGTTCTTGTCGTATACCTGACAGCAAAAAGAACAACTGATCCTTCGCCGATCAGTTGTTCCTTTTTTAGTACGTCTTTATCAAATTTTCCACCATTCTCCCAGCCGCTTTCTTCAATTATTTATTCTTTTCAGCTATTTTCTTTTATGATTTTCTTTAAGATCTCCGCAGAACTTTTTAACTGTGCCAGCTCCTTCTCACTTAACTCGATCGGAACGACCGTTTCGATTCCATTTGCATCTACCACTGCCGGAATACTCAGCACCACATCCTCCAATCCATACTCGCCCTGCATCAGACTTGATACCGGCATAATGGACTGCTCATCACGGACGATTGCTGCACAAATCCTGCACACTGCCATCGCAATTCCATAATAAGTCGCATGTTTTCGGGCAATGATCTCATAAGCACTGTTCTTCACATGATCGAAAATCTTCTCCATGGATGCATCATGGTCAAAATGACCTCGCAGCTCGCAGAAATCATGAATCGGAAGGCCGCCGACTCTGGCATCACTCCATGCTGCAAGCTCACTGTCTCCATGTTCTCCGATGATATACGCATGCACGCTCCGGCTGTCTACACCTAAATGCTCACCACGCTCATACCTGAATCTTCCTGTATCCAGAACTGTACCCGAACCAATGACCCGGTTTGCCGGATACCCTGACTCTTTCAATGCAATATAAGTAAGAATGTCTACCGGATTCGACACAATCAGTAAAATGCCCTCAAATTCCCGTTTCTTAATCTCTCCAACGATCGACTTCATAATCCTGCTGTTTTTCTTGATCAGATCCAGCCTTGTTTCATCCGGTTTCTGGTTTGCTCCTGCTGTGATGACGATCACAGCAGCATCACTGATATCATCATACGTTCCTGCGTAAATTTTCATCGGACTTGCAAATACCATTCCGTGACTGATATCAATTGCTTCTCCCTCTCTTTTTCTGATCCGCATCAATCAGTACCATTTCTGAAAATAACTGACTCTGCATTAAGGCAAATGCAGAAGATGATCCTACAAATCCACAGCCTACAACTACTACTTTTCTACTGTTAATTCCCATATATGTATCCTCCTTCTCCTAAAATCTTCAATTTTTATCTCCAATTTTATAAATTTATTTCTTTCTGATCCAATTATATCCTAATTTTTTTCTTATGTCAATATTAATAATTATTATTATTATCAAATATTAAGGCTATATCATCTTCATTTTGAATTGGGACTATATCATATTTTTTTTTGAATTGGGGCTATATTCCATTTTTAAGTAGCTTCTCTTTTTTGTTCCGGCACAGATTCAGGCTTGTTACTTGCGTAAATAAAAGGGACTATCTGTTATCCATGAAGCCATCTTCATGTGACAAATAGTCCTCACTACTTTTTATCCTGCCTCTGTATTGCTGTCCTGTTTTCATTAACTGGCGAGGTAAAGCGAATGGAGTTTTTATCCCCATTGCCCGGTCAATGCCAGCCCCGCTTTCATTAACCCTGCCAGCACCATCACCCAGACAGGATTTATTTTTGTCTTTCTTAAGGATATCACACAAAGGATAAAAATGACAACCATACTCCATTTTGTTTCTTCAAAGGATATTGCTGGTGCACTGCCCCAAAATGCTGAGATCATGATCAGAATCCCTGCTGATGCGATCATCGCCACCACCGCAGGACGCAGAGAGCCAAGCACACCTTGAAGCAGCTCCATATTCCGGTATTTCAGATACAATTTTTGCAATCACCGTAACAAGGATACAGGATGGAAGTATGCACCCTGCTGTCGCAGCTATCGCACCGGGCAATCCCGCAACTTTAATTCCGACAAAGGTTGCAGAATTAACCGCAATCGGTCCCGGTGTCATCTGTGATATCGTAATAAGATCCGTAAACTCTGACATAGTCAGCCATCCATGGTCAGTAACTACCTGTCCCTGAATCAGGGGCATGGCGGCATATCCACCACCAAAGCTGAACAGTCCCACCTGCAAAAAGCTGAAAAATAACTGAATGTAAATCATTTCATTTCCCTCCTTTTTTGCAAAAGAGTGCGAATCACACCCAGAAGACCACAGACCAAAATGATAAGGACTACATTGACTCCGAAAATACAGGAGACAATAAAAGCTCCGATCATGATTCCGACCGAAATAGCATCCTTCTCCTTTACGATTCCCGCTCCCATATCATATGTAACCGATGCTATGACCGCAGCAACTCCAGCCTGCATCCCTCCAGCATCTGACTGATAAAAAAATTACTGCGAAATGCCTGATAAAAAGCCGAGATCACTGATATGATAACAAATGGCGGAAGAATTGTCCCCAGGATCGACACCAGCACCCTGCAATTCCTGCCAGTTTATATCCCACTACAATTGCCCCATTCACTGCGATCGCTCCCGGCGAAGACTGTGCGATTGCCACAAGATCCAACATTTCTTTCTCATCAATCCAGTGCAGATCATCTACGAATTTTTTCTTCATTAACGTGACGATCACATAGCCGCCACCAAAAGTAAATGCACTTAAATATAAAGTTGAAATAAAAAGTTTCCATAAAACTTTCGCTTTTGCTTCTTTTCCTTTTTTCTCCATGAAATTTCCTCCAACAAAACCAGTATATTACTGTTCGGGGAGGATGTAAAATATTTATAACACTTCACCACTATCTCATTTTTCTAAAATCAAATTCATCAGTACGATTCAACAGTTGTGACCATCTTGCCGAAACCAGCTTTGCATACTGGATTGGAACGAGTCCATAACTTCCAAGTGAATAACCATCATTCATTTCCAGAAACACAGTCTGAAGCTTTCCATTCTTTTCAATTACAGCAAAATCCAGACTTCCTCCCATGGGTCTTTCACGGATTGTTCTAAACGCTTCTACTATCTGATCCACTACTTCCGCATCAAAATGATAATGGTAATCTCCCCGATACGGTCTGATATCTACCAATTCATCATAAATAATAAACCCTCTCCATTCCATCTTTGGAGCGATAACATCGCAACAAAGTACTTCATAATTTTCATAACAGCTTCCACAGCCTATCAAATCCTTTGATGAGCGAATCACATGTCCGGTAAATGCTTTGCTTTTTACCGGTTTTACAAAACCCCCATTTTTCCGATGAGTATTGATTGAATTGATTGTATCTTTCCAGACATTTCTTCCCATAAATTTTCTCAACTCCACTGGATAATCTTCGCAAGCTGGAACTACACCAAATTTTTTAAGAATCATTTCCACCTGGGTAATATAATCAAGTACAATATCTTCCTTTGTGACACTTTCATAAATATCACTGATTTTTTGATATCTGACTATTTCTGCTCCCATTTCACGGAATCCATAAACTGCCTGTGAAATATTCTGCGAATGATATTCCCCATTCTGTCGAATTTTTGCATAGACTTTCATTTTCTCTCCTCGTATTTTCTCTTTTTTCATATCATTGAATTATGTAGCAAACTGCACTATGTCCTCTCTTTGTACCACAAGAATCTCATCAATCGTAACATCCAGTACTGCTGCCAGCACAACCAGATTGTCAATCGTCGGCATTGCTGTCCCATGCTGCCACTTATAAATAGCCTGTGGTGTCGTAAATCCAAAAATATTCTGCATTTCTCTTACTGACAAGCCTGCCGCCTTTCTCAACTTCATAATATTTCTTCCTGTAGCTACCATTAAATCTTGTATTGTTGAGTGAATACGCTGTGGAGTCGGAAAAACTTCTTACTGCGATTGTCAGCGGAAAGCAGGGTGTTCCTGAGCAGGTGCATTAGCAGGGAGCGTTCCGAAGACACTTTGCAACGTTTGTTAGAGAAAGTAAATCGAGTGCCATTGCACGAAGATTTCCACTTTCGAGTTACAAACGGTCAACGGGCTGAGGTAAAGCGGGCCTGCACCGCGAAGGAATATCCTGCTTTCTGCGTCCGCTCTGCCACATAGAAGTTTTCTGCTTTCCAAGCGTATCACCCCAACAATATAGAGTAAAGTTTTTGTCAGTTGAATAAAAAAAATAAAATGAGAGTAATCAAACATCCTTTGATATAATGGTTTCGCCGAAAACTAAGAATTAAAGGAGGACTACTCTCATGAACATTGTAACACTTATAGAAGAATTGGTGAATGGGTTAATTGCAGCAGAAGATATTTTTTTTCAAAATCCAAAGGATTTCTATTCTCTGGAAAAATCGGTAAAGTCAACAACGGAGGCATTTTCGGCAGCCTTTCTTGAAATGTACTGACCAGTATGAATGAAAAAATTTATGAGGATAGATGGAGAAAACAAGATACACAGCACAGCGAACTGACAAGAGAATGCTGATATCGTCTGTTGGTGACATAACGTTTGAGAGCACATACTTCCGCAGTAAAGCAGATGGGGTGCATCACTATCTGTTGGAAGAGATACTGGGACTCGATACAAGGGAAAGATTTACGGAAGAAGCCGAGGTGGTACTACTGACAGAAGCGATGAAAACAAGCTACAGTGAAGCAACAAAAGTGCTTCCATCCAGGCAGGAAATCAGCAAGACAACCGTGATGAATAAAGTGCATGGTATTGCTGACGAAATATGGATTCCTGAAAGGGAAGAAAAGAAAGTTTGTAAGTATCTGTTTATAGAAGCAGACGAAGATCATGTGGCTGAACAACATGGAAGATGGTATCCCCCAGAGGATAACAGTAGCTTTATCAGTAAACTTGCATATGTGTATGAATACAAGCAGGAAAATCCGAAATGCAAAGCCAGAAAAAGAACTGGTGAATACATTCTACTTTGGAGGTGTTTATTCCGGAACAAATGGGACAGAAAAATTTTGGAATAAGGTAGGAGAATTTATACACAAAACTTATAACGAAGAAGAATTGAAACGAATCTTTATCAGTGGGGATGGAGCATCCTGGATTAAAAGTGGAGCAAAATATCTGAACAAAGCTTTATTCTGTGCGGATAAGTTTCATCTGATGAAATATATCAATGCGGCTGCAGGACAGATGCTGGATGAAAGCGAACTTGTGAAAAGTGAAATCTATAGAATGCTGTATAGGCGGGATAAACAGGGAATCAAGGAATACACCGACCGGATGATGGCATCAGCGTCAAACCAGAAGCCGATACAGGACCTGCAGACATTTGTACTGGGAAACTGGAGTGCAGTCATGAGAACCTATCATAGCAAGGTTATAACAGGCTGTAGTGCAGAAAGCCATGTCAGTCATGTACTGTCGGATCGTCTGAGTTCAAGACCAATGGGATGGAGTAAAACAGGAGCAGACAGAATGAGCAAGCTGCGTTGTTATGAGAAGAATTACGGACGTGAAAAGATAATAGACCTGGTGAAATACAGCAGACAGCAAAGGAAACTGGCAAGAACGGGGACGGATAGTGTGGAGCCGATACGGGTTTCACTTCGGGAAATAAGAGCTGACCATTATAATCAGGCAAGAAGCTATATCGAACGAATCCAGGCAACAATACCGGACGGAACAGTCAGAAAGATTGCCGCCATTCGGGAACAGATACGGCTAATATAAAGGAACAGTAAGAAGAAGGTGCCAATGCACCCAGTAATCTATTCCTGCTTGATTACAGTTTATCTGCCTTGAATTAGCAGTCAAGGATGCAAAGCACCAGAGGCAGGTCCTTGACAGCTAATTCAAAGCAGATACAATACAACCAAGCAGAAATGGATTATTTTGCATACCCCAAAGGGTTGCAGAAGATATTTTGACAATCCGAAATCAATACAGTAAACTAAGGGAAACAAATCTAAGAAATCTTTGAAAACCACCGGCAGAATCATTCGAACAGATTCTGCCGGTGGTTTTTAATATCTAATTTACTCAATGCTGCTTTATCTTCTCCACTAATAATTAATGAGAATTTTTCTAGCTGACCTAATTGTTCCGATTCCCATGGTATATGCCTGTTTCGGCACCTGTTCTTTTGATTCAAAAAACGTTGATTTGCTTGAATCGTTTTCTCTGATAAGGAAACACAGTGTGTTTGTTTTACAAAAACTTCAGCTGGTTCATTAAAACCAATATGACCATTGTGTCCCAACCCTAATAACTGAAGATCAACACCACCCAGACCTGCAATTAGTTTCTCATATCTTTGACACTCCTCATCTTGATTCTCATTCATTCCGTCTGGCACAAATGTATTCTGTAGTTCAATATTTACTCTCGAAAATAAATGCTGATTCATAAAGTAATGATAACTCTGCTTATTTTCTGCATCAATCCCCTTATATTCATCCAAATTTACTGTATGTATTTTCGAAAATCTAAATCTCCTTTTTATACCATTCTGTCAATTGATCGTAAACTCCTATCGGAGTAGATCCTGTTGCTAATCCTATGACTGATTACGGCTTTAATATCATTTGTGCAGAAATAACATTTGCCGCTTTTCTACTCATATCTTTATAATCCTGTGCTTCTATAATCCTCATATTTGGTCTCCTTCATTTTTATGCGAGTTCTTTCCAAAAATGTTTTACTGCCTCAGCAACACCATCTTGATCATTCGAAAGTGTAACAAAATCAGATTTTCTTTTAACACTGGTTGTGCATTATCCATTGCCACACCTATTCCTGCATATTCAATCATCGTAAGATCATTTAGCCCATCTCCACATGCTACCATCTCTTTTCGAGAACAATCCAGATATCTCAAGAGCTTTTCTAAAGATTTTGCTTTATCAATTAAAGGTGGCATAATTTCCAGGAAAAATGGTTCGGATCGATATATACTTAACTCATCTTTAAAATATTCTTGTAATTTTTTCTCTAATCTTTCTAAATATGTTCCATCACCTGTAATAAGACATTTTGTAATTGGGAAGGAGATATATTGTATAAAAAATCTTCTACCCCTTTTTATTTTCATCTTATTAATAAAAGATTCTTTTCTACATAAAAATCTTTCGGCGTTTCTGTTATCAATGAATCATTTTCATATGTGAGAAGTGCTACTTTTTTATCCTTTACCTGCTCATAAATTTCTTGAACATACGAATATTCTATTGTTCGTTCAAATATTGTTCTTTTTGTACTACACTCTACAATCTTTCCTCCGTTAAACGCAAGAATATAGCCACCATATTTTTCTAATTCCAACTCTTTTGCTATCGGCCAGATTCCATACTCTGGACGACCTGATGCTAAGTACAATATGTACTCCTTTTTTCTGTAAATTTAATAATATTTTCTTAGTATAATCTGTAATTTTTTTTCTTTGAATTTGTTAATGTTCCATCTAAATCAAGAACAAGAACTTTATATTTCATTCTATATCTCTCCAAAATTCAATTTATTATGTTTCTTAAAAGCTAATTTCCATCATCATATTATATAAATCCATATCCAACGGTTTCTTCATCTTCAGAGCTTCTTGGATATCATAATCTACTAGATTTCCCTGTTGCAAAGCAACTACACGATTGGTTTTGCCCTCTTCAAGAAGCTTTCCTGCATAATATCCCATGCGAGTTGCGTTTACCCTATCTTTTAATGTCGGATTTCCACCTCTTTGAACATGCCCTAATATTGTGGCACGACTATCAATTCCTGTTTTTCCTGAATCTGCGTAGCTATTTCTACAGGGTTTCCGTACCCTTCTGAAACAATAACAATAAAATGATCTTTTCCTGACTCACGAATCTTTTTAACATTTTCTACAACATCATCAATTGGGGTAGGAATCTCTTCCGTGATAATCTGGACAGCTCCTGTTGCAATACCTGTATTTAATGCAATGTGTCCTGCATGTCTTCCCATTACTTCGACTACACTACACCGCTCATGTGACTGACACGTATCATTTAATTTGTCTACACATTCTACTACAGTATTCATTGCTGTATCATATCCAATTGTGTATTCTGTACAAGCAATATCATTGTCTATGGTTCCTGAACCCCAATACAAGGTAACCCTAATTCTGACAAATATCCTGCTCCTCGATATGAACCATCTCCCCTATTACAACCAAGCCATCTAATCCGATTTCTTTTGCATTATGAAATGCTTTTTTCACGATATGACGCTTCATAAAACTCCATACATCTTGCTGTCTTTAAAATGGTTCCGCCCGAATGAATTATTCCTGAAACACTTTCTCGATCCATAACATGATAATTTTTTCAAGAATCCCATTATATCCTTTAATAAATCCTATCGGTTGAATTCCATTTGCAATTGCTGTTTTTACAACTGCACGAATTGCTGCATTCATTCCCGGAGCGTCTCCTCCACTGGTAAGTACTCCTATTTTTTTCATTTTGTTCACCTTTCCTATTGCAAAAGGGAAGCAGTTCCACCTGCCTCCCTTTCGTTTATTTTATATTTATTAGTATTCCATCTGACGATAGTATCTTCTAGTTGTAAGTGGATGATTTCTCTCTTTTTCAAGATGGCAACTTAATCTTTCTGTAATCGCATACATGATCATTGAGAAACAATTTTTCTGTATTCAGCATCTTTAAATGGAAGTTCAACTTCTTTTGTATCAAAAATATTAATTACTTTTTGTTACTTTTTCTGAGAAGTTTTTAACACGATCCATTAATGGTCTTGTCTCATCTTCTCCGTAGAAGAGGATTAAGCTTGTATCTTCTTCTACAAGTTCCAGTGTTCCATGGAAATATTCTGCTGCATGGATAGATTTAGTTTTAATCCACTGCATCTCTTCAAGGATACACATTGCATAATCATAAGCTTCTCCCCAAAGCATTCCAGATCCAATTACCATATGATAGTCTGTATCTTTATGTTCTACTGCCATTTTTGCACATCTATCTTCATACTGCTCTTTTGCTTTCAGGAGATATGGAACAATCTTGCTGTACTGCTCTACAAACTCATCATATTTTATCAAATTCTCCTGCATTCTTTTGAATCTTGCCAGTAATGTAATCATATAGGTATAAATTGCCTCACACAGACAGTCATCTTCTGCAAAACTGAACAGTTTATAATCTGCATATTCACAAGCTGGTGTATTATCATTTGATACATATACCAGAGTTCTTGCTCCTGCTTCTTTACAATATTTGATTGCTGCTACAATCTCTTTCGTATTACCGCTTCTTGTAGAGAATACACATACTGAGTCTTTTGTGAATCTCTTATGTCCTGATACCATGAATTCTGCTGCAATTACTGAGTGTGTTTCAATCTCTGAAGTTGTATCAAACCAATATTTCATTGGAAGTGAATGTGCATAAGTTCCGCCGCATCCAATAAAGAAAATGTTTGAATAACCCTCCTTGCAAATCTCATCAACTGCTTTCTCGATCTGTGGTCTTAATGCAATTGCATCTCCTACAACTTTTTCGTAACGTGGTACATCAAAATTAAACATCTTATTTTCCTCCTTAAATTTAAATGTTATCTTGTTCGTTGATGTAATAATACATCATATAACATTATATGTAAAGTAGTTTTTTAATTTTTAAAAATTTTTTCTATTTCATTCAAAATATCCAATAGTTCCCGTGGCTCATTTATAGAATAATCTGCCATTTTCAGCTCTTCCTCTGTTCCACATCCATATTTACAGGCAACAAACAAAATACGATTTGCCTGCGCTGCTTCAAAGTCATAACACCGGTCGCCTACTAATATTGCGAACTCTGGATTTTCATCCTGTAAAAAACGGGCTAATGATTCCACTTTTCCTTTTCCTGGAATAATAGGTCTTACTCGATCTATTTTTTCCGCTTTTCGTGCAAATTAAGTTTGTCCAATACCTCTTCTATATACTCTTCATCGGCGTTTGAACATACTGCTGTTTTATATCCTCTTTCATGAAGAGAATCCAGCATATCTCCTACACCTTCATATTCCTCAACAGAATTATGAAATACTGTTCTATAATAACCAGATACTAATTTCCAGAAATTATCCGCTTCTTCGCTTTTTTCTGTCCAAAAATTTGAGATTGGTCACTTCTACCGGTTCACCTATCGTGCAGCGAATAGCATCTTCTGTCCAAACCGGTATATTCATTTTTTCCATTGCCAATTCAATTGATGGAATCATAAATTTATCTGTTCGACTCAATGTTCCATCTAAATCAAAAATAATATATTTCATTTCTATTCCTCAATCTGATTTTAAACCCAAAGCCACCCTCTCGCAAGCAGTTGTCTGATGAATAATGTGCAGCATCATCCATTGCTGCCTCTATCACATCTGCCTGCAAAACAATGCCTTTTTTCCATCCTTGTTTCAGCAAAGATACAATCAATGCCGCAAGATAAGAATCACCCGCCCCCATTGTGTCACCAGGTTTTACACAATAGACTTTTCCTTTTATAAATTCGCTTCCATTGTAAAAAATCTGTCCGCGGCCACCCATAGTCGCAATTACATTTTTGCACCCATGTGCATAAACTTTTTTAATAGTTCCTGTATTTCTGGTTCTTCCATATGGTCACAGGAAAATTGTCCCAATTCCAAGTATGGACATGTCATATTCAAAAAACTCTTCTGTACGATATTTATCTTTTACCGAAAATCAAAGGTCACCATTCCTGTTAAATCTTTTAATTTATATACATCTTCATGCAATTTGGCATTACAACTTGTATGGATCACGTCAAAAGTTTTTAGATATTCCACATCTTCTGTACGAATTGTCGTTGTATGTGCCCATTTTGTCCCCAAATCACATCCTATATAATGTCTTTCACCATCAATTACATTCACATCACATTTTTTTGTTGTTGCTTCCGGATCAAAGATGCATTGAGATAAATCTACTCCTAAACTTTCCAAAGCATTTTTCAATATTTTTCCTTCTCTGTCTGCTCCGATGCTTCCTACATATGCAGCCTCTGCGCCAAGAAGTGCTGCATGAGCAGCAACGTTAACTGCATTCCCACCTGGGAACATAATCCCCATATTCATATAACGATCTATTACATTATCGCCGATTCCTGCTATTTTCATATTTTTTTACCTCTAAAAAGGACACCGCAAATTCTATTCGCGGTATCCTACTCATTAATCTAATATTCTACTTTTCTATAGTAACGTCTAATATCAAGTGAATGATCTCTAATTTGTTCAAAATTCTTGCTCACTCTGGACAATACCGCGTTAATCACAACCGGAGAAAGCATCCATCTAAATTTGTCACTAATACCAGGCAATTCATAATCTGCTGTATCAAATACTGTAAAGTCATCTGTATACTGTCCTACAAAATCTTTTACTCGCTGATCCAATTTTCTAGTCTGTCCTTCTGTCATATTTAAAGCTACACAAACTCCTTTTTTCCACCAATTCAATTGTTCCGTGGAAAAATTCCGGAGATGTTACAGATTTTGTTCTCAGCCACTGTGATTCCTCTAATACGCACATTGCAAATGAATATGTAGGTCCCCACAAATTACCTGAACCAATCCAAATCTGATATGGATCATCTTTATACTTCTCTGCATATGCTCTTGCTTTTGGCTCACTTGCTTTTCCTACAGATACCAGAGCTGCAGGAAGATTCTTCAATTCATCTGCAAACTGTTTGTAATCATCAAAGAATCCTTTATTTTCCAACAATTTTCCGATTAGCATATACAAAACATACTCTTGTGGTCTTCCGTCTTTGTATACAACTGAATAATCTGATAACTCACCCATCGGCGAATTGTCAACTCCTAAAACAGACACAATCGTTGCTCCTTTTTCTTTGACATACTTAGCTGCAGCAACTGTCTCTTTTGTATCTCCTGATTTTGATGCCATAAATACTAATGTCTTATCTGTAAGATGATTATTTCCCTCAACAAGAAGTTCTGCTGAAATCTGTGATTGTACATTCAAATTGGACATTACTGAAATCATATAGTCAAAAGGCTGCATCATTGCAAGTGAACCACCTGAAGAAGTAAACAAAATATTGTCAAACCCTTTCTCGCAAACAGCATCTGCTATTTTTTCAATCTCTGCTCTCTGAGCATAAATATATTCTCCGTTTTTCAAAATCTGGTTTTCATCAAACTTTACCATCATGATAATTTCCTCCTAAATCTAAATTAAAAAATACCTAAAAGTGCTCCAACAATTCCTACAATCATAAGCACGATCAATATCCATGAAACTTTGACTTTTTTTGTAAAAGCCCATAAATTCCTAATGTCATTGCAAATGGAACAAGGTTTGGCATAATACCATCTAAGATTTCCTGTACCTTTACTGCTGCATCACCACTTCCGATAGCTCCAGCAATATTAACCGTTATCATACTCGGTATCATTGCACCAATTACCATAAGTCCAAGTACTGCTGCACCAAATGTCAATTTAGGCATCATACCTGATTCTTCAATCTTATTCAGAAAACTTGTTCCAAATTTATATCCGAATTTTAAGCAAATATATCGAACTGCAAATGCCGGCACGTTGAATATAAGCCAGAATAAAAGTGGTCCCAGGATACTACCTTGCATGGCAAGAGATGTACCTATTCCTGTTGCAATTACTCGAAGCGTTCCCCAGAACATAGAATCTCCAATACCTGCTAATGGTCCCATCAATGCAACCTTTACATTGTTAATGGATGATGTATCAAAATCTTCATTTCTAGCATTGCTCTCTTCCATTGCTGTTGAAATTCCAAATACCGCCGTTGAAATGTATGGTGTTGTATTAAAAATTCCATGTGGCGTTTTGCTGCTGCTATCTGGTCTTCTTTTTCTGATAAATCTTTTAATCGCAGGAAGCATTGCAAAACAATATCCCATATTCTGTTGTCTCTCATAATTCCAAGAGTATTCCAAAGATAATGAACGTAAAAAGATTGATCTTAATTCCTTCTTTCCAATTACACTCTTCTGTTCTGCTGTATTAGAAGTCGTCATCGTCTTCCACCTCCTGTACTGCTACTTTCTGTGTTCCCCTGCATCTGCACAAGGATAACTGCTAAACATCCTGCCATCATTGCAATTCCAAGCATTGGAATCTTGAGATAAGCAGCTAATGCAAATCCAAGAATAAAATATACCATTGTTTTCTTAGACAAAATCATCTGTGCAAGCAGAGCAATTCCAAGTGCCGGAATAAATCCTGCTGCTGCCACAAGTCCGTTCTGAACAAACTCTGGAATCGCTTCAAGAACTCGGTTCATAACTGGTGTTCCTAGATAAAATGCTACTGCACATATAATTCCTCTTGGCAAACTTTTTCACCACAAATCCACCTAGTATATGCATTCGCTCCATTCCTTTAAAATCGCCTTTTTTCTATATAGTTATCTGCTTTATGTAAAAAGAACGGAAGTATTCCAAGTGTAAGTACATTGTCAACAACCAAATATAATGTTGCGATTGGGAACGCCAGTGCCAACGCTACATCTGCACCTTTTCCCGTTGAAATTGCAAATGCGGCACCTAAAACACCACCTGTAATTACATCTGGTGGAACTGCTGCTCCAAGTGTAATAGAACCAATAAATACCATTTCAAGGGTTGCACCAAGAATGATTCCTGTTTTCAAATCACCCATAACCAGTCCAACAAGCATTCCTGTAATAATTGGACGTGATCCTAAGTTTGTTCCAAACATCCACTCAAAGGTAACAAACATGGCAATCAACCCTATTAGAATTGCCTGAACTAACATAATTTTCCTCCTCACATGTTCTTTGATACTTTTACTTTCTGTTCACCAGGCACCTGCCTGATTTCAATTTCAATTCCATCGTTTAACAACTCTTTTAACATTTCCTCATCCCGGGCAGTAACTGGAATTGTCTTATAAAGTGTCTTAACAATGTCTTCCTTTGGCTTACAACCGCCAAGATTGATAGATCGTATTCCTGCATATCCTTTGGCCAATCGATATGCATCCTCAATACTTCTACAACGATAAATAATTTATATTTATCTGTAACACCCGCATTTAATGCAGCGATGGAATCTTCAATATTTTTCATAACGAGCTTCACCCCATTTGGCTTAGCCAATTTCATTGTTGTTTTCCGAATGTTATCATTCACAACCGCATCATTTGCAATTAAATGCAATCTGAATCTAACGATTGTGTCCACGCCATAGCGACCTGACCATGTAATAATCTGTGGTCTACTCTTAATAATTTAATCATTTTACATCCTCCGTATCTTGTTTTAATTGATTTTAAAATCCATCGTCTTCCTCTACTGTATCCTCAGACAATAACTTATTGCATAAAACAATACCTTCACTTGCTTCTGAAATATTAGTTTCCAATTGCTTCTCTGTTAAATTTTCCGTTTCATACCACAAACTAAGAACTAATGGGAGATTCATTCCTGCTATTAACCAATACCCCCCTCTTGTGCTCTTATCATAAATTCGTTATTGATACTTCCGCCAAATATATCTGTGATAACAACCCACTGGTCTTCTGGATTTCTTTCGTTCATCCACTTTTCTACCATTGCCGGAAGATCCTTAGATTGCTCATCTACATAAGCGCATAGAGTTTCTACATTTTCATTTTGCCCCATTAAAAATTCCGCTGTCTTTTTCATTCCGTTTGCCAAGGGGCCATGACTAGCAAGCAATATTTTGTTCATTATCACTCCTCCTACTCTTGTGATATAACATCATATAACATCTCGTTACAATAAGTTTACTACCATGTGTTGTTTCTGTCAATAAAAAATAGTACTTCTGCATTTTTTATGCAAAAGTACTAATTTTTATTTTCTAATTTTTATTTTAAAGATAGAATTTTAATCGTTCTGTACAATACACTTGTTTTGATACAAACAATGGTTTCCCTTTTTCATCTTGATGTTTATCTGTAAAAAGCAACAATGCTTCTCCTTTTTTATATTCAACAAACTTGCTTCCTGAGCATTTGCATATACAACTTCTAATGTACGGATGCTTTTCCCCAGTGTAATTTTATGTTTTTGTAAAATATCATACAATGACCGATTTAAATCTTCTCCTTCCAAAAACGAGAATCCTTTTCCATAATGGTTGGTTTCAATCATTGTAGGAACATCATCTACAAAGCGTAAACGCTTTGTGCATAAAATCGTTGTATCTTCTTCTATATCTAGATATTGTGTGTCTGACATCGTCGGATATATCCATGACACATCTACCACTTTTGTAGTAGCCTGTTTTCCCTCCTGCTGACACGAATGTGTAAATCCAACCGTATCATCTGCCGAATACATAGCTTTCTTAGATGCAATAAATGTCCCTTTTCCTCGAGATCTGATTACGAGACCATCTTCTTCTAACTCGCTGATTGCTGACCGAATGGTTATTCTACTTACAGAATATGCCTCCATTAGTTCAGCCTCTGATGGAAGTTTATCTCCGGGTTTTAATTCACCTTTTTCAATTTTTTCATTTAATAGATTCACTATTTGCTTATACATCGGAATCATACTGTCTGGATTTATGTTGTTATTTTTTCCATATTACTTCTCCCTATTCGTCACAACACATTATGTTACATAATAATACATTATATAACATTTATTATTCAATGTCTATACTATCTTCTGAAAATCCATACAATATACTCTTCTCTCCGAAATTATTATAGATAACTACAGTTACATTTTTTCCAATTCATCGATAACTGATTTACTTTATTTGACATGAAAAATTTAAAATAATCCCCCAAAAGTACCTGTTTTGTAATATGTAGCGGATTTCCCGTATTCAAATAAACCGTTTCTGTTAATACAAATACCGCATCTAATTCTGAAAGTCCCATTAAAACAATCTCTTCCTCTGTTGTTATATTGGTTTCAAGCATAATTGAAGTATAACAATTATCTTCTATCTGTAATCCTGTTTTCTCTGTTATTTTCTCATAAAGCGAACAATTTTCCATATCTATTTTTGAAAGAAATCCATATTTCGAATATGGCAAATATACATGTTCTATCATAACAGGTCTATCATTTACGTGTCGTAGACGTTTCAAATATACAAGCTTTTCCCCATCTTTTAGTTCTAATTTTTTTTGCCATCACTGCATTAGCTGAAACCACTTTATTTTCAAGAATCTTTGTATAAGTTTTTATATGATTTTCTTGGCAAAAATATGTAAAGCCTTTTGAATGTTGTCAAACTCGAGGAAATTTTAGGTGTACGCACAAACACGCCCTTACCTTGATATTTCACTAAAATTTCTTGTTCAACCAGTTCTGCAATTGCATTTCTAATTGTAATTCTACTAACTTCATATTGTTCGCACAATTTTGCTTCACTTGGAATAGATTGTCCTGAACAAAACTCACCTTGTTCTATTCTATTTTTCAAATCTTCTGCCACTTGTTGATACAGTGGTATCGCACTATTTAATTTTATCATTTACGATAGTCCTCTCTTTTTTTTATTAACGAGATTCTAAGTATGTCATATGATGTATCTATACAATATATTATATCAGATATTTTTCAAAAGCACGATAATTATTTTAATTCTAAAAAAGAAACCTGTAAAATCATGATATGCTCCCTTTTAGGTAGACAAGTATAATAATAAAAACTTGTTGCCTAGAAGGGAGTTTTTTATTGGGAAGAAAACCAAAATATAGTGTTGAAGAAAAAAACTAAATGCAGTAAGAGAATATTTGGATGGAAATGAAAGCATGAATTCCATAGCGAAGCACTTAAATATTTCATTTCAGTCTTTTAAACAGTGGGTCACAAATTACGAAGCGATGGGAACAGATGCTTTTGCAACTAGTCAAAACAAGCATTATTCCAAAGTCGAAAAAAGAACAGGCTGTTGCAGCATATTTAGCAGGTGAAGGTTCCCTTATGGATATCTGTAAAAGATTTAAAATCCTTTCAACTCGCCAACTCAGAAGCTGGATAAAGAAGTATAATGATCATGAGGAGCTGAACGCTTCCGGAACGGGAGGAAAGTCATCATGACAAAAGGGCGAAAAACAACATTTCAAGAACGAGTGGAAATTGCATCTTATTGTATTTCACATGGGCATAATTATGCGGAAACAGCAGAAAAGTTTTCAGTTTCTTATCAGCAGGCACGAAATTATACAGTTAAATATGAAAATAGCGGAGTTGACGCATTGCAAGATAATCGAGGTCGGCGAAAACCAGAAGACGCTCTTACCGAAATTGAAAAACTTCGAGCTGAATTAAAATTAGAAAAAGCCAAACGGCAAAAAGCGGAAATGGAAGTATCTTTCTTAAAAAATTAGAAGAAATAGAGAGGAGCTTCCTGTATAATTCAAATATAGGGAATTCCAAGAAAGAAGGTTGAGAAAAAAAATACCTCAGAGTAAAATAAGATTACTGACTTTGGACGGTTAGTAAAAAATCTTATTAAACAGTGAGGTACTTGAAATGAATTATAACACACAGAACGCAAAAATTGCATCTATTACGGAAAAAGACTTTAATCGTTGGTATTGATGTGGGAAGTGAAACCCATTATGCAAGGGCTTTTAACTGGCGCAATTATGAGTACTCAAAGAAGCCGTTCGCCTTCAGCAATGATGAAGCAGGATTTTCCTCATTTAAGGATTGGATGGATGATATAGCAGAGAAACATGGGATGAAGGTTGTGATTCCAGGAATGGAGCCAACAGGCCACTATTGGCTGAACCTTGGAGCGTACCTGCAGGCACAGGGAATGAAGCCGGTACATGTGAATCCGCATCATGTCAAGAAATCCAAAGAGCTGGATGACAATAATCCAAGTAAAAATGACCGTAAAGATCCAAAAACAATTGCAGGTCTGGTAAATGAAGGAAGATTTTCATATCCATATATCCCAACAGGGATATGCGCTGATAGCAGAAATCTGTCTAACCTTCGAATTCAGACACAGGAAGAGATCACAAGAGTCAAAAACAGGATGGCCCGCTGGTTCAGCATTTATTTTCCGGAGATCAAAGACGTTTACAGGAATCCGGATGCAGTAAGCGGACTGATGGTAATCAAACAGGCAGCGCTGCCCTGTGATATCAGGGAACTTGGAGTGGAAGGTGTAAACAAGATATGGAGAGATGCAAGGCTGAAAGGCGCTGGGATTAAGAGGGCAACGACCCTGGTAACAGCAGCGGAGCACAGCATCGGAAATACGGAAGCCCCAAGAAGTGCCAGAAAAGAGATCCGAAACCTACTGAATGACTACGAAATATACAAAAACCGGATGGATGAACTTATGGAAGAGATAGGGAAAACGCTTTCTGAGATTCCCTATATAGATAAGCTGATGGAGATCAATGGGATAGGGATAAAGACAGTAAGTTGCGTTATTGCAGAAGTAGGAGACATTGGACGTTTTGATAATCCGAAACAGGTGCAGAAGCTTGCCGGTTATGCGATTGTTGCGGACAGCTCTGGAAAACACAACGGAGAAAGCCGGATCAGTCACAGAGGAAGAAAGCGTTTGAGATATACATTATATGAAGCTGCGATATCCGTGATCGGGAAAAAATAAAGAATTTAAGGAAATCCATAGTTATTACCGGACAAGGGAGAAAAATCCACTGAAAAAGATGCAGTCAGTGATAGCGGTGGCATGTAAGCTGATCCGGATATTTTATATGATACTAACCAAAGGTGCGGATTATGATGGTCGGAGGATGCTGGATGACATCGTAAGACCAGAAATACAGCCAGCAGCATAAAGAGAAAGAAACAGTGTATCATGGCCGGTCTGAGCCCTTCAAAGGAAAAGATGAAGGGCTGAGACCAGCCATGATAGCTGGAAGAAGTAAACAACTGGAATGTAACAGGAAAGCGTCCACCGGAAGGTGCTGTTGCAGGAAAGAAGTCAGTAATACAAGAAACAAAGAATGAGCCAGTAGTCGGCAGGAATATATTCCAGAGGGCAAGACCCTGTAAAGGAGCTGAGCTGACACCCTGGTTATGGACAGGCGGGACGAGAGAAGTTAGGACTCGGCATAGACTGATGATCCTGGTAGACATGGGAGGTTCGCTGCCGTAGATGGAGGGGTACACACAAGGCCATGTAGAACGAAATAAGAAGACGTTTTACTTCGTGCACCCAAAATCCACTATTTTCGTACCAGATACAGAGAAATGTCCATTTCTATGGCTCTTTCTTCTGAGATATTTATTGATGAAACACTAAAAAATCCTTGATTTTCAAGGAAAAAAGACTTGACTATATAGGGAGGCGGGGTTAAGCCTGTTAAGACATGAACATATTTATCAGGCGATTAAAGAAGAAAAATGATACATACGGTTATCCTGTCTGCGCACTGTGTAAGCTTGGAAATGTAAGTAGAGCAGCTTATTATAAATGGCTACACAGAGGGATTCCGGCTAATGAAGCAAAAAATAAGATGATTGCAGAAAAATCGAAAAAATACATACAGACTCACCGGATAAAGGCTATCGAAGAATCAGAGATGATTTGGAACGATATCATGGTATAAAAGTCAATGATAAACGAGTTCTCCGCATATGCAGAAAAAAAGACATTAAATCAACAATTAAATATACAAATAATGGATGTACACGTCAGGCGGCGAATCCACAGTTTGTAGCAGAAAATATATTGAATCGCGAATTTTATGCAGATGCACCGAACGAGAAATGGCTTACAGATGTGACCGAATTCAAATCTTTTATATCTAGGAGCTCTTTATTCTTTCTCAACTGACAATAAGTTTACTCTATCCCCCAACAAATACAAATTGTCCTTTCTCCCCAATCGTGCTACAATAATCTTGTCCGAATGAATGGTGGTTATTATTAAATATTATTTAGTAGACAGCGAGAATGTCAACGACAACTGGTTGATGCTGCTGGATCTGAGTGACGAAACGGATAAGATCATCGTGTTTTATACGAAAAATTCACCTCATATGTCCTATTCATCAGTCATCAAACTGCTCGGATGTACTCGCGAAATTAAATTTGAAGAATGTAATGAGGGAAATAATGCTCTGGATTTTCAGTTGATCTCTTACCTTGGTTATCTGATGAAGAACGAAGAATTGAAAGATTCTGAGTTCATTGTAATGAGTAACGATACCGGTTATGATCCTGCGGTCAACTTTTGGAAAAAAAGAGGCTTTCCTGTAAACAGAATCAATGTGAATTACTGCAAATTAGCTTTGCAACGACAGAAAGAAGCGGCTCTTCGCCTGGCAGAACAATCCAATTCTGTCGAGGTGGAATCTACAGAAGATTTTTCCGGCGAAGAATCTCATCCGGGATCTTCTGCTGAAGAACTTCCTTTTAAAGACAGACCGAAAGAAGTTTCTTCTTCCATTTGTCCTGAGCCTTTAAAAGAAGTTCCGGCTTCTCAGAAGCCCTGTTCTTTGATAAGGAAGAAGTCGACGCTCTCATCAACTGCCTTGGCAAAGATAATCTGATTGCAATTCACGAAACCCTGGTTCATGTATACGGTCAGAAGCAGGGACAAAATATTTACAAAACCGTAAAAGATAAATCTTATTCTTTTGCACCTGAAACTCTTTCACGCAAAGATAAGGTACACTATTTTACTGATATCATTTTTTCGCACAGTGACCTGGACGATCCTGGAAACTTCTTAGATTTCCTTGAAAAAATAAGGACAAATCTAAAAATCTCAATGGAGTCCGTTCTGCGATCATCAAGGCTTATGGAAATAATACCGGGATGAAATACTACAGCCTTTTCAAGCCTTATTTCAAAACGATATCAGCTTTAAAATAACGAACGACAGAAAGGAAATTCGGACAGAGGAAGTCCCCTTATATCACTGACGCATATCAGTGGATAAGGGGACTTATCTCAATAATAATATAACTTGAAACTCTCTTTCCGGCATGATAGTATATCTAATTAGCACATAATTATTCAGGCATCCCGTCTGCCATCATTTGAACATTGATTTATCTTATCATGGTCAGACACGCTGCAAATACATCAGATAGGAGGATTTATGAATCAGAAAATGAAAACTGCTCCTGCAGCAGAAAATAAAATGGGAACCATGCCTATTGGCAAACTGTTGTTCAACATGTCCCTGCCAATGATGGTTTCCATGCTAGTCCAGGCGCTTTATAATATTGTGGACAGCATGTTTGTGGCAAAATTATCTGAAAATGCTCTTACGGCCGTATCTTTAGCATTCCCTTTACAGACATTGCTCATTGCAGTGGCAACCGGTACAGGTGTTGGTATGAATGCTTTACTCTCCAAAGTTCTTGGAGAACGCCGTTCCGACGAGGCTGATAAAATTGCCGTAAATGCTGCATTTATTTACTTTCTGAGCTATCTTGTATTTTTGATACTCGGATTTACGATTGTAAAACCTTTCTACGCAAGTCAGATTGGAACCGCAGATGCAGAAATCATGGAAATGGGAATCGACTACTTAAGAACTGTCATGATCTTTTCCTTCGGACTGCTCTCCCAGATATTTTTGAGCGTCTGCTTACCTCTACCGGAAGAACAATCTTCAGTATGACCTCACAATTATGTGGAGCGATTACGAATATTATTTTAGATCCGATCATGATCTTTGGATTACTCGGATGTCCCAAAATGGGCGTTACAGGTGCTGCTGCCGCAACCGTCATCGGACAGTGTGTCGCTGCAATCGTCGCATTCACCTGCAATCACAAGTTCAACCACGATGTAAAACTGCATTTTCGTGGTTTCCGCCCCAGTGCAAAGATCATTGGAACCATTTATGCGATTGGTGTACCTTCGATTATCATGCAGTCCATCGGTTCTGTCATGACTTACTCCATGAACCGGATTCTGATCGAGTTTTCTTCAACCGCAACAGCCGTTTTTTTGGTGTGTACTTTAAACTGCAAAGTTTCTTCTTTATGCCACTGTTCGGGCTGAATAATGGAATTACACCGATCATAGCTTATAATTATGGTGCCAGAAACAGAAAACGTATGGTCAAAACCATCAGGCTCAGTCTGATCACGGCATTCTGTCTTACTTTTATTGGATTCCTCTGCTTTGAGGGAATCCCACAGATCCCTACTTGGGATGTTCAACGCTTCAGAAGATATGCTCACGATCGGTATCCCGGCACTTCGTATTATCGGAATCCACTATCTGCTTGCATGGTTCTGTATCGTTTCGGAACAGTATTCCAGGCTCTCGGTAAGGCAGTCTTCAGCATGATCGTATCCATCATGCGACAGCTTGTTGTGTTGATTCCTGCTGCTTACATTTTATCGAAGCTCGGCGGACTTCACGTTGTATGGTGGTCTTTCCCGATCGCAGAAATTGTTTCCCTTGTAGTATCACTCCTCTTCCTTTTAAGGATCAACCGAACAGTAATCTCCAAAATCCCGGATGGAAGTGATATTCTGTAAAGATACTATCTCTGCCTGCTTTTCAAAGCTAAATATCGTCACTAATGTCGTATACCCGGCAATTACCCGACAATTCTGAATACCTTGCAAATAACGCAAGGTATTCTTTTTCTACTTGAAAAACTGCGGACTTTATAATTCAGTTCCATATGAAGCTGTGGTGCTTCGCCGGATTGTGGTTCTTTCAGGAGTCTTTTCAGATCATACCAAAGCATTGCACGATCTATTTCTTTTAATTGTATCTGTTCTTCTTCCGACAGGTCTGAGCCAAGAAATTTTTTTATAGATCATACTGAGCAGTCGGTTTTCTCTTTCCTGATATTCCGGTAATTCTTTTCTTAAACGGTGCCGGCCATCCGACAGATAACACTCACTTGCATCATGGAGCAGACATGCAAGTATCATACGCTCTGAAAATCCTCTCGCTGCTGCCTCTTTTTGCACAGCAGATACAATGCTCTCCCACAGACCAGAATGTCTGCACATGCCCATTTCCCCTGCAGATCAGCGACAGAGCATGGGCAATATCCTGTATTCTGATCAAATCTGAATCTGGCTCTGTCGGTCTGAAATGTAATCCTGTATAGGTGGTTATATATTCACTCATCGTATTCCTGCTTTTCCTTCCCACAACCCTTCCCGGTATACTTTATTGATCGTTGTCTGTGCATGTTCCAATTCTTTTTCTGAATGATTGCATTCCGGTCGCTTAAAATCGCCAGCATTTCATCTACAACATCCTCCGGTCTCGGTTCTGATATCCTGTAAAGATACCCCAGCATCCGGGTTGCAGTGTAATCGGTATTCATCTGCCTGTATGCAATTTCCCGGCAAAAAATCTTCCGGATATCCCTTAAGCTGCAGGGCATCATATAATTCATCCTGTCTTGACTCAGCCATCCTGTTCCTCCTGTTCTGTCCCTGTTATCCTGTTCTTTTTACTGTCACTTATTTGATTTCAGATGTATTTTCATTATCCTGTTCTGTCAGACAGTTTATTTTTATTGTGGTAACTGATATTGTCCCATCAGTCTTTCACACTCCGCCTTCATCTGGTTCACAACTTCCTCCGGTCCTACAATCTTAATTCCTTCTCCAAGAGAGAAGATCCAGCCAAGAAACTGTCTGCTCACATGCACATCCACCTTCACCGTAAAATGCTCTTCATCTGTCGGAATCATCATCACATCTTTCCCAAACCGGTCAATGATCACGCCCGCCAGTCGATTATCCACCTGCATTTTTACAGTCTGTTCTTTACCTCTGAACATCCCAAAACTTTTCTTGGCATAATCCGCCATGTCCAGTTGCTTGAAGTGTTCTTTTCCTTCTCTGCTTTCATTTGACATTCTGATATGAAGCATCTTATCTACGCGTAATGCTTGATTAGTTCTGCTTCTGAGTCATATCCGACGAGATAATAATTTTCATCGTCCCAGGAAAGTCCCCATGGACTGATATGATACCAGGCACCATCATGCCGTAGTTCCATTTCTTTTTTCCATTCCACTGGAAATACTGGAACTTGATCTTCTTATTTTCAGAAATCGCATTGTGGATTGCATCGACAGTATAATAGATGCTTTCATTCATCGTCTTAATTCTTCCGGATACATACACCTGTCGCTGCAGCCTCTGTGCATCGTATTTGCTGACCAGCTTTTCCAGCTTTTTTATCAGTGTGTTGGTCTTCTTCTCTGTAATGAATTTGGAAGACTGGATGGAATCTACCAGAAGCTTTAATTCCGGCAGTTCAAATGCCCGGCTTACCACATGATAATGATAACGATTCCCGATCGGCTCTCCCTCTACCTCAATACCAAGAACACTCAGATCACGTAAGTCTGCATACACGCTTTTCCGATCTGCTGTTACATCATATTTTGCCAGCTCTTCTATAATCTCCGGCATGGTAATATAATGCTCATCATCTGTCTTCTCCTGCATGATCTGAGCAAGCCGGTATAATTTGAATTTCTGGTTACTTCCTTTTGGCACTTTCCCCGCCTCCTGTTCATCACAATTTAGATATATCAACGATATCCTAAGTATATCATAAGTAGCGGGACTACAGATGAAAAAGCAGCAAATCAACTCAGAGAATTGATTCACTGCCTTTTTATAATATCATAAGTAAATGATGTTGGGGTCAAAAAGCCCCCGACTTTGATGCCTACGGATTGCTCCAAGAACCCCTTCCTATATGCAACGTTCCTATCTGCTATCCATTGATTTTAAAGTTTTTGTCATCGTAATTGCTCCTCCTTAGAAATCATATTCATCCGGATCCAGTCCAGCATCTTCCAGTACTTCTCTTCGTTCATCTGCATCCATAAACTCCAACTCGTCCGGATCCAGTCCTGATAACTCCAGTTCCGTCCGTTCTTCAGAATCATCCTTCAGCAATTCATTCAGAAAAATAAATTCCATTGTACTTTCTAGCAGACTGATATTTCCATCATGGTTTAAATCAAACATATTTCCGAATATTCCTTTCATAATAGCACCACCTTAATCATTCATATAATCATAGTAATCGGATTCGCTGGCAAACAAGATATATTTACCATCTACCAATCCCATGTAACCATCACCTGTGTTAAATCCTTTCATTGCCCACTCCTCCATTTCCGTGAATTTTATGATTTAATCTTCTTTGATGATTACAGTTTATACCAATAGGTGGGGTATAAAAATCCCTGCTTTTACGACTATTTTCTGTTGCTGATCCCACAAACTCTGCATATACAGAAAATTGCTTTATTATCTCAATTGCAACTTCCTTTTCGTCTCATGTTTTTCCATCCTTTCATAACTTCCATAGCAACAATGTGCTTGTTGTTTCTTAATGCTTCAAGTATAATAAAATTCATAAAGAAAATACGCGTACAGCATGCGGAGTTACCGCCCGATAATCCTCATGTTTAGCGATATACAGGAGGTTATTCTCATGGGTAAACAATCCACCAGAGAAAACAAAACTATTTACCAGCTTTGCCGAGAAGCGGCAGGACTTACAAGAGCAGAGGCCAGCGAAAGAATGGATGCTGTCTCTGCTTCAAAAATTGAAAAATTTGAATATGAAACCCAAGAACCTACGCCTTATGATATCCTCCAGATGGCCGACGCTTACAGACGACCGGATCTCTGTAACTATTACTGCTCTCATAAGTGTGAAATCGGACATCGCTATGTTCCGGAAGTCGAAGTTACCGACTTATCCAATATAATCCTGGAAACCATTGCCAGCTTAAATGAAATCAACCCTCTTACCGGTCGTCTGATCCAGATTGCCCGTGACGGTAAAATCAGCGACGAATATTCAATTTATATCATTCTGTTTTCATAATCTTGTAATTCATGGAAAATATCATCCACATATACAACATCATCTTCTATTCTGTACAACATAAAGTATCTGTGCTGTTGAAAATTTATTCGACGATATCCAAGGCTCTGTAAGCGTGGATTATCACATGTTTCATACTTCCTGCTACATGTTTTAACAGTTCTACAGTATCCTCAAAATCATCAAGCACATTCTTCGCCGCTTTCAGCTTTATTTTAATCCATCTCATATCTGAAATCACATCATCTGCATTTCGGTAATTTCCCTTTTTGAAGATTCTCTGGATTGTTCCAGTCTTTGAAGCATCTCTTCTTCTATCATAGATGTATAAGGATTATGCACAGTTCGTTTTATTTCAAATGGAAATCCATTATATGCAACCGCCTGCGTTAAAAACATCCTTATTGCTGATGTCGTATCAGTTCCAAGATCTTTAAAAAGCTGATCTGATTTATTTTTTAATCATCGTCTACCCTGATCTGAATTGTACTTGCCATTTTAGAAACCTCCATTTCTTTTTTCTTCATTATAATGCCATTTCATTGCTGATTCAATACAATTGTAATGATATTCATCAGGTGTAAGCGGTAAATTCTTTTCCGACCATTCCGAAACAAGCTCCGGGTGCAGTTTCCCCGTCCCGATTTGTAATTGACACAGCGGAAATGCTCCTGATTTCACATCATGCTTTTGGCGGCTGAGAAATGCAGTTTTGCACCGCAGTCGGGACAGTATACCAGCCCCGAAAACAGGCTCGTCCTTCCGGTCTTGGTCGGCCTGCGGCGGTGTGCGTTGCAGCATAAGTGCAGGGGCGATATGACGGGGATATAAGTCAAAAGCACACAAAAAAGCGAGCTGTAACTCACTTGCATAAGTACAGCCTGCCTCCTGTGTTGCTATATACCTTTTTGTCTTTTGAAAACCTCCGGAAGCATTTTTAATACCCTTTTCATTTTGATCTCCATACCATAATTGCGTTCATTTTTAATTCTTTCTCCTTCTCAATATGATTAGTAGCTCAGCCGTCTTTTTCTAACAATATTCAATGATGTAAAATCTTTGCTGATTTCCCTATCGAAATCAGTCGGAACGGCTTACTTAGAATACTTTTTCTTCTTGGAATACGCACTTGTTCCGATCAGCATTCCACCAGATATGAACAGCACTGCAAACCACAGCCACAGATTACTGTTATCGTCTGTCTGAGGACTGTTGGTATTTTCATTCCCATCTCCGTTAGGATTGGTCGGCTCTGTAGGCTTTGTCGTTCCTGTAGCCGGGATTTCCTCTCCTTATTTCCATCCGGTTTTGTCGGATTGGTCGGCTTTGTTGTTCCCGAAACCGGAATCTCTTTGCCCTTTACAGTATAACCGCATACTTTGCACACTTTGTCGCCGGTGTAGCCTTTTTCCGCTGCAGTTGCGTCTTTAGCGTTCTTTGTTTCCATATCGTGAGCTGCTTTGTCTGCGATGCTGCCGCAGGAGCATTCGTGCCAATGGTTGTCTGAGTCTGATTTCCACTTGCTGTTATAATCGTGCTGGTGCGTATCGTCTACCGTCACCGTGATATTCAGCCGTTCGCTGTAATCCATACCGTCCTTATATGCCGCAATACGGAATTTTGCATTTTCCGTAATGGTTATCGGATCGGTATAGATTTTCCGGTTTGCACTGTTCTGACAAGGACAGGAATCATCCACCGTGTAATAAATGGTCACGTCCTCCTCAGCCGAAATTACAAGCTGTTCTCCGCTTTTTACCGTAATATAGTTTTCCTTCGGAGAATTTTCGTCAAATTGTATTTCTCCAATTACCGCTGTAGGACGCTTCGGGCGGCTTTCCTCTAACGCCACACGAAGTGTAAGCGTCTTTTCAAGGCTTGTACGTGCTACCCGTAGCGTAATATCTGTATATCCCGGCAGCAAAGCGTTTGCCGTAAAAAACAACTTTTCCATCCGCATCCGTGACTTCTGAACCGGAAATCAGCGTAGCAGTCAATGTATTTCCAAGCTCAGCCTCCACAGTAACACCTTCCATGTAGTTTCCTTCCGAATCCTTTACCCGTACTGAAATTCCCTTCTCCGTACCGGCTTTCGCCAAAATAATGCTTTCATAATTCAAAACAATTTCTGCTGGACGGGCCGAAACAGTCAGTTCCCCGCTATTATAAGAAGCAAGTGCTTTTCCGGTATAATTCTGTGCACCGTCAAGGGTAAAGGAAACCTTACTGCCTTTTGGAAACCGCCCGCCTTTGTAATGTGCAATACCTTTGAATATCCACTGTCAACGGACTGCCACATACCGGTCATGCCTTCTGGAAGTATGATTTTTTTTCAGTATCCATATACTGGCTAAAGATTACTTCTATATAATCCGGATACGCTCCTACCGACGAAACCACTGGATTTTCCGTTGATTTCATGGGAACTTTCAATCCCATCCTCGGCGGCGGAACCTGCGTCCATTCGGTCTGCGCTGCCTCATACCCATCCTTTTCAAAGCGAACCTGCCACCAGCCGTTCGGCACATCCCATGCAAATACTCCGCTGTTGTCCGTAATCTGCGGATTTATCTGCTCATAATTCTCCGCATCCCAGACAACTGCATTGGTTCCATCAGAGTTGTCCGCATAGTAAACGGTTGCCGTCACACCAGAAAAAGAGTATTGGATTCCACTGCCTCGTAAACAATACCGGACGGATCCATGACCGGCTGAATCTTTTGGGTCTTCTTCATAATGCGTTCCATATCCGTATCGTTACACTTCTGCTTCCGTTCCCTCGTCAGCCTGTCCAGTTCAGCGGAAAGCCTTGTAATCTCCGCAGCACGGCGGACACCCGTAGCGTTGGAGGATCCGTCCCACAAGGCACTCAACCCGGTAGTTATCGGTGTTTTATCGGCTGCACCGACAATTGTAAAGATTGAACCTACCCAGGAATTGGCATAGTAGCGATCCTTTTCCAGCCCCATGTACAGTCTAAGATCCATTGCCACAAAGCGTTCTCTCATAATCGCATTGGAGCAAAGCGGTTTATCCTTGTAGCGTTCCTCAAACCTCTTCAGTTCGTCAATGTATCCCTGCATATCTGCCTCGCGTACTGTATAGTCCACATAGGCTTCCGTATCCTGCATTGTGCCTTCGATACCTGTTGCTGCCCCAACAAGTCCTACGGTTGTGACATTCCCTCTGTCATATTCAGTGCCAACTGACTGTCCGTCACGCCCGGCAGATGCATTACCTGATTCAATGCCTCCGTTGCATTTCCAAAACCACCGATAAATGCATTACGGACTCCCTGATCAAAATTACCTGCAGCTTCTCCGTTATAATCAATTTCGTTTCCGTTGGCGTCTATAAAGGCGAATCCTCCGGTAATGCCGCTTACGCCGCCTTCCCGAGCCAGAGAAGTGTTCGTTGTTTTCATAAGTGCATTTGCCACCGCCCGAAGTGCCACAGGCTTGAATTCCTCCTGCACTTCTGCCGATTCTTCCGCATAATCCTTAAATGCGATAAATGTCCCGTCTGCGTTTTCGCACACCTCAAAACCATCCGCCCGGAGTTCCTCTGCTGTGCGTGTATTCTCCTTCATCGTAATGCCCATATCCGCATAGACTTCCTCCCATGAGCTGTATTCCGTGATGTTCTTTTTCAATCCCATCATCTCGGAGAAACTTTCCATCGCTTCATCAATTGCTTTCTCCGCATTGTAGAACGCCGCCTGAACCTCCGGCGTTTGTTTTGCGAACCACTCCGGCATGGTTTCCGACGCACGGTACTTTGCACCAAAAATATATTCGGACACATCGAAATTCGGGTCCTCCGTATAGGTAAGATTGTTCGTTTTCGCATATTCTTCCATATACCGATTCTTTGTTTCCGCAATAGTCTCTGCTAATTTCTCACTCTTTTTATTTCTCTCATTCGTAATCTCCGCCGCCTTTTCTGGCTCTTTTCGGCTGTTTCTGCGTCATAAGTGAATGCCTCTCCCCGATCTACCCAATCGATGGAAAACTCTTCCGGGAGCTGTGCCTCTGTAACAACTCCGCTTTCGTCAGATGGAAGCATAATCTCTCCCGCAAAGTTAAACCGATAGCCTGCACCTTCTGTCAGTTCATCTGTTTTGAAGAGCTGCATTGGTATCGTATGTACCGTTCCGTCCAGCGTCTTCATATAAGTGATTACATTCTCCGGCACTGATCCGCCTACAAATGCAGCGCATACGGTCCATGCATTGTCTGCTTCCTCATTAAATAAATACCAATAAAATGTCGGAGGATAAAAGGACTGTGACGCTGAATACAGGTATTCTCCATTATAAGGGCTACCCAGACGGTTTGTCTGATAAAAATTCCATGATTCTAACACCGCAACTGTTTTTGGCATAGGTAACATTTGCAGAAACCTGTTCGTTACCGATGATTGCCGTCAGTTCAAATGTCTGTGCCGGAAGAGCATCGTCCGGAAGATTATAGGTAAATGTCACATTTCCAAGACCATTGGTTTTTCCTTTTCCCACCGGTTTCCCGTCCAGCAGTAGCGTGACATCACGGTTTGGTGCTGCACAGACAGTCACTTTATTCCCCGTCAGACTGTTCAAGTCTCCGCCGCCGGGCGAATCTCATAATCATAGGCAGTAAACGAGGTGCTTCCGATTGGTGCCGTCGTCTTTCCCACCGTTGCACCTGCAGAAAGACTGTATGTCCCTGCCTTGCTGCAGGAAAACCCCAAATAGAACACGCCCGTCTGCTTTGTTTTATTTATCGTAACCGTATTGTCAGAAGCCGTATAATCATCTTTTTCCCAACTGTTCTGTCTCTGAGCAGACATATTTCAGCGTCATATTCTCAGGAAGCAGAATTGATACCGTTCCTTCTTACCCTCTGCAAAACCATAATAAACTCTTACCGCAAAAGTCTGTCCTCTAATCACATAACTCGTCTCGGAAACAACCGAGCATTTCTCTTTATTTAGGATACCGGACACGTCTGTTTTCAGCAGGGGAACCGTAATTTCCACCGGATTCGTCTCTCCATCGGAAACCTCCGCAGTTACCTTCGCATAATCGATTCCTTCTGTCAGCCCCATACTCTCCAGAACATCCAAGGATGTTACCACCGAGAAGTTATCGTTGGCGTTATATGCGACCACGGTATAAGTTCCTGCCTTCAGTCCGTTTGTCAGATAAAAGCCATCCTTTGCGATTTTGCTCTTGCCGACCAGCTTCCCTGCCTTATCAAACACAAGAATGTGATTGTCTCCGGCGAATTTACCGCTTGCGGTAAGTTCCAGTTTACCCCATGCGGTCAGCGGAAGTTCAAACACTCCTGTTTCGCGGTCTGCGGTTACGCTTCCGCCTGTAAATCCAAGGGCGTCTGCATCTACGGTCAATGTCAGATTTTCTTCGATAACAGTATCCTCCAGCACCACACTTGGATATTGCAGGATATAATCCGTTCCTTCTTTCAGTTCCCGTTCTCCTGCCTTCAGGCTGATTTCCAGATTACGGAAACTATTTACCGCCGCCTCGCCAAAGTCCACCTCCATCACACGATTCATCGGTAATTTGTCTCCGTCTGAAAATGCAATTTCTCCCAAATCCCAGTCTCCGTCAAGCGACGCCCGGATAAAATGCTTGCTGTAATATCCGTCTTTAGAAACTTCCGCCGTCACTTTTGATCCGGCATCTGCTTTTACAGAAAACTGATTATCCTTAAGCGTCACTGTCTTTTTTCTTGATTATCCTGATACAGTACTATCTTCGCACCGGAAGGAATCGTTCCGGACACGGTAAATGTCTGTTCCGGCCCGGCCAGAGCTACGAAGGTATATCTTTTCTGGGCTCCATCCATGACGTCCTTCTGCGTCTCGTAAAACTGTTTCAGCATGGACGGATTCCCTTCTGAATCCGTCTCATATGCCCGGATTGTCGCTATACCGGCAAAGGGGTCTTCATAATCCACATCTCCGATAGTTACCCTCTCATGACTCGTCATTTCCGAATCATATGGCGTTAGTTTAAAATTCTGATTCGCAAACTCTACAATAATTCCTGTGTAGGTAAAGTCTTCCTCGCCTTCCGCCGGGTCATACTGCTTCGTACAGTCTGCAAAAGCACCGCCGTAAATTTTCGTTACCGTGGCAGGCACGACTACCTTCTGCTCTGCCAGTCCGCAGCATCCTCGAACGCATGCGGACCAATCGTTTCCACACCCGGCAGAATGGTAAGTGACGCCATATTTGCACATCCGAAAAAGGCACTGTCTCCTATAGTTTTAATATTCGATGGAATCGTCACATTCTGGAAAAAACACCCGTCAAACGCAGAATATCCTAATTCCGTAATGCTATCTACCGACAATGCCTTTTCCAGTTCCGCATCAGAAAGTGCCTGACAATTATCAAACCCTGTCAGAATCGTAAAATTTTCATTTTGCGGCCAGTCGATACTGGTCAAAGATTTACAGAAGGAAAACGCACCCATCCCGATCTCTGAAAGCGTATCCGGCAGGTTCAGCGATGTAATCCCCGTATATTCAAATGCTTGTACTCCGATACTCTCCACACTGCCCAGATTCAGAGACGTCAGATCTTCACAACTCCCAAATGCACCGTTTTCAATGTGCTTCACGCAGTCGGGAATGGTCAGTTCGGTAATTCCCGTGGCCGCAAATGCACTAAGTCCTCCGATGGAAGTTAACCCCGTACAGTTAGAAAAATCCACGGACGTAAGGAACTCATCCTGAAAAAACGCATATGACTCTATCGAAGCCAGTTTCTCCGGGAATGTAACTGACTGAACTGACGTCCCCGCAAACGCCCACTCTCCAATCGTAAGAGACTGCGTACACTTAGAAAAATCTATGTTCGTTAATCCGGGAACATCATGAAAAGCATACCCGCCAATACTGGTAAGGTTCGCCGGAAATATCACAGACGTTAGCGTCTCATTGTGTCCTCCCGAATTTCCAAATGCACTTACTTCAATTCTTGTAACCGGCTTTCCGTCAATTTCATCTGGAAAACGATTTCCGATACGGTATCATCACCTCCGGTAATCACAATCTCCTCGCCGTCTATCCGGTAATTCACATTTCCGCCGGTAGCGGCAAAAGTACCTTCTTCTATTGCCTTACCCGCAAGGTCAGTTCCCGCCGCCGGCGCACTTATCGGCAACAGACTAAGCGTCATGCACAAAGCTAAAACCAAAGCCGTAATTCTATACTTTTCCCTCGTAAGCCTTTTTTAACCTTTTCTCAGTGAGTCCTCTCCTTCCGCTGTCATCGCTTATTCAGCTTTCTGCGCCTGCTGTAAACGGTAACTCCTATCACACCGCTACAGGAAATGAACAATACGGCAAACCAAAGGGCAAGATTGCTGTTGTCGCCTGTCTTAGGGCTGGTGACATCTGTATTTCCATCCGGTTTTGTCGGATTGGTCGGTTTTGTTGTTCCCGAAACCGGAATCGCTTTGCCCTTTACAGTATAACCGCATACTTTGCACACTTTGTCGCCGGTGTAGCCTTTTTCCGTTGCAGTTGCATCCTTAGCGTTCTTTGTTTCCATATCGTGAGCTGCTTTGTCTGCGATGCTGCCGCAGGAGCATTCGTGCCAATGGTTGTCTGAGTCTGATTTCCAATCTGCTCCATAGCTGTGCGTGTGAGAAGAATCAAATGGCGTCATGGTCAAATCAGTTTCAAGCCACATGGTTTGCATATTGTCGTCATCGCCTATCCGCTTATAATTCACATATTGACCATTGATTTTCAGCTTGGCATCGGGTGAGAAATTGCCGTAATATGCAGTCACATACACCCCGTAATGATAGGTCTTTCCAGCTTCAAAAGTAGTAATTTTGTTTTTATAAATTCCGCTTCCCCACTCCGGCTCAGTAGAAACCAGACCAGTATCGCTGTCCAGGCTCCACCACTCACACCGAAATGCGTAGTCTTTATTATCGGGTACATTGCCAGTAAATACAGGCTTATCACCATCTTTAAAAGTTATGGTTGCATTATTGATTTCTATAACTTCAATTTCCTTTGGTTCAACCGGCTTGGTCGGTGTAATTGTTGCAATACCAGTAACATACACAGATTGTCCGTCCAGATTCATACTAATATTTTGCTGCTCAACCGTCCAACCATTTACAGTTACTGTCAGTCCCGAATCTGTTGCTGCGAAAGTCCGTCCGTTTTTCGCTTTCAGCAGAATTGAATATCTATAGGATTTCCCTTCCTCAAACGAAGTAAACCTGTCCAAGAAGAGTTCATTAGGGTAATAGTGTTCATCCGAGTACCATAAAGCATGCTGCTCGTCTTCCCAACTTTCATAAGCAATCTCATAGTTTGCACCAATATCTTTAGTCACAGCAGTAGCCTTTGGTGTATCTCCTGCATCATAAGAAAGTGTAGCGCCAATCACTTCAACATCTTTTATTACGGTATCGTCTGCCCCGTCGCTTGCTATGACAGGCAGCAAAATTCCCACGCAGTAAAGGTTTTCCCATTATCAGACACGCTTGTATTTGCCGTTTGTGCGGTATATGTTTTTCCCTCACAAATAAAAGTCACATTATCAGAAAATACATATCCCTCTTTCGCCTTTAACGCAATGCTATACCAGTATTCTCCACCGGCAATCGGGTTACGGGAGAGTATCTGTGCTTTTAATAACGTCTGTTATCGGGGTACTTTCACCATAAGTGGACTTCTCCCACGCTTCTTCCACGATTTCCACTTTTCCGCTGCAAGCAGAATTGTTGGGATTTACTTCCGCTGTAAACGCAACGGGCTGTGAAGAATCAAGTCTTTTCCAACATTACCGATGTCAACTGTGGTAATAACCTCGTCGGTGCTGGCGGCAGGAAGATCGATTGAGTAAGGACTGTAAATACGCAGTTCCGTACTCATCTCTTTTATTTCAAGATTCGCTTTGAAAGCCACCTTATCAAACTTATGACCGCCTGCGGAAACACTTGTATCTTCGCTGATAAAGTAGCCGCTATTTGTTTTAAGTACAATATTATAGGAATAATGGTGTCCTGCTTCAAACTGTGTAATCTGCTTGTCTGCTGCAAGAGACGCCATTTTACTCGAATCAGAATACCAATACCGTCCTGTACTTGTCCGGACACTGCCTTCTGTTTTTGTTCTATTTCCATCCAATACTCATAGGCAACAGAACATTCTCCCTCTGTCACCGTCGCTGCTGCCTGCGGTGCATCGCCAGCTTTATAGTCCGGTTTGGTGTAGGTGACACTAATTTTGTCAATGTAGTTGACTCCTGCCGCAAACGCAGTTATCGGCACAATGGTCAGTGCCATGCAGAGTACGAGCAGGATACTCAGCAGCTTCCTGCTGTGTCTTTTTGATTCTTCATAATGATTCCTCCATTTTCTAGGCCTTGCAAACAGACTCCTGTAATTTTGATCTTCTCAGCAAAGCATTCGCCAGCACTGTCTTATTTTCCAGATATTGTGATATCCGGTCGGCAACAGCAGTAACGGCTCGCTTCACTTGTTTCGCATAAATACCGACTTTATTATGGGAAAAAGAGGAAAAAAAGTATATAAGGGAGCTCCGCCAATCTGTCAACATGGGGTGGCGGAGTTCCGCCATTCTTCAAAATCAAGGCAAAAGGTGATTTTTATCAAAAAAGGCATAAAAAATCCGCCCTCTGTTTCCAGAAGGCGGCTCGATGAATGCCGACATCAAAAGATCATTTGTTGTAAAGATTGAGCAGTCCGACACGGGATTTTACACCGGTCTTTTCATAGATAGCGGAAATATACCGTTCCAAAGTCCGTCTGGAAACATACAATTTTTCCGCAATCATCTGAATGCTATCCTCCGTATTGACCAGACAGTTAAACACTTCGCTCTCTCTTTCCGTGAACGAAAACACTTCCGAGAATTTCCGCAGCCTTTCTTTCTCATCAACCACATCGGCGGCATTTGTAATGAGCTGCTCCATAAAAGTTTTCTTTTTGAAAGGTGTATATGACCGCCACGACGCTGACTGTCACAAACAAAACCAGCACAAGAATAATAACTGCAAGATTACTGTCAGAAGATAAAAGGGTTAAAACAAAGTTAGCGATCACAGCGGCAGCGATATTATTTACCGCCCGTCCCATACCTGCCCAAAGTTCCGGGATTCTCATATGGCGGGATATTTCCATAAAGCCGGAGGTAAAGAATACGGCAAAAAACCCGCCGACAGATAAAACACAACCAGCCCCGCCATAAATGGTCCGGCAAATTTCAGTATAGCGACGCAAATGGTGGACAGCACCATTATGCAGTACATCACTAGCCCCATATATTTGCGATTCTTTATGTCAAACACAAATCCCGCCGCCAGACCGCTTAGCGCAAGCAGGATTCTCGGCCATTGCCCGATGTCCGTTGCTCCGCCGGCGTGGACAAGCGTTACCGCATTGTCAAGGGGTACTGAACATACAAGTCATAAGTGCCACAAGCAAGATCATAAGAAGACTAACGATATCGCCTTTTTTTATTTTCCCTGTATCTTCTTTGACTTTTTCTTCTGTCGAACCTTGTGTATTCTGTTCGTCCTGTCGGCAGTAAGCCGAATCATTTTTCATCAGCAGCCAGATAAGCAGCAACAAAAATACGGATAAAATGACCGTTTCTGCAATTTCTGACCGAACAAGATTGTTGTTTGCAAACTGGAGCAGGATACCCAGAGCATAGGAAATACCCACAGTCCTTGCCAAATATCTGTCTGTTTTCATCATACGCATGGAAACATAAAAAACCGCGCTGCCGAACAAACCGAGAAGCAGGAACAAAACAAGTCCGGTTGTGAAAATCGTAGTATAAGCCGTACCCACCCCAATAAAAAGCTATGCCCAAGACAGATAGCAAACCGATAAAAAGAAAACATATCGTTTTCAAACGTTCCTTGCAAAAGCGGTTCAATAACGGATACAGCAGAAAGCCTGCCGCACTTACTCCGAGTGCATAATTCTGTGCCAGCACAGTCTTATCTTCTGATACGATACGGGAAAGCACATCCACATATAAATACTCCGCACCTAAAAACAGAAAGGTAAACAGCCCCATAAGGACAACAGCATCATAGTTACTGATCCCTGCCGCTTTTTCAAGGTCTTTTTTTCTTCATATCCTTATCAATGAGCAGCTTCCATAACTTTTTTATAACTTACGCTCATATCGCTTTCCCTCCTTTCTGAAATCATTCATGTAATTGCAGCGGCAACTGGCAGCAGAAAACAGCCACTGCATTTGAATCTGGTATAGTGGTATAGTGTACTATATTTTTTTCGAGAAATACAAGAGTTTATAAAGCGATAGCTTTATTTTTTCATAATACGCATCCACCATAAGGATTTGCATCTTTATATTGCTCGAATTTTGTGAATTCTGTCTTTATATTTCTCTGCACAAATTGTTTTCTATCTATGCTGACTCTATTATAATAAACATATCCGAACAACATCATAGATTATTATTAAAAGGGAGATTATGCTATGCGAATTGAAAACTTACAAAATGAAAACAGAAAATTTGCAAAAAGTATCGGAAACTTCCATGTACTTGAATATGTACAGGATGCCAGTGTATCACCAATGAATGCAATGAACGAATATTTCATGAGCAAAATGGGGGTCAGAAGAAGACAGGTTGTTATTGATATTGATAAAGACCATTCTGCTATTATCCAGGCCGGTGCCATGCAATGGATGGGCGGAAATGTACGAGCTACATCTGGCGTAAAAAGGCATCGGAGATTTTCTTGGAAAAGCACTCAAGGGTGCGGTTACAAAAGAAACCGCAGTTAAACCGGAATATGTTGGCGAAGGCTGTCTGGTACTGGAACCAACATATAAATACATTATTCTTGCAGATGTTGGCAAGTGGGGCTCGGCCGGAATGACAATTGAAGATGGCATGTTCCTGGCTTGTGATTCAAATGTAAAAAGTAAAGTGGTAGCCAGAAAGAACCTTTCATCCGCCGTATTAGGTAGCGAAGGTCTGTTTAATCTGAGTTTGCAGGGAAATGGTATAGCTGCACTGGAGTCTAATGTTCCCGAAGATGAATTGATTGAAGTCATATTGGAAAATGATGAACTGAAAATTGACGGAAATCTTGCTGTATGCTGGTCATCAAATCTAGAATTCACCGTAGAAAGATCTACAAAAACACTTGTAGGATCTGCAGTTAGCGGTGAGGGTCTGGTAAATGTTTACCGCGGAACAGGACGGGTACTGATGTGTCCGGTCGCACCGACAACTTCCTTGTTTGAGTCCACCAACACCATGGCAGCTAAAGCTGCAGCTAAATCCAGCAATACATTTGGAAAGTAAGCGTAAAACACATTCTCTCGTAACCCAACAAACGCCGGTATAGGATTATAAAAATCCTGTATCGGCGTTATTAATTGATAAGATAAGTGGCATACCTCCATAGAAAGCGTATTCATCAAATGCTTCATTTTTATCTCCACCAACCGCTGAGTAATATTCCGCAAAAACTAAGTGGATGTACTCTTATTTCATCAGCTATTTCAGATAAGATTTTTTCATATCCTCTGCTATTTCTAGACTGAGAACTTGCCTTGTATTGGCTGTGATTAACTGTGCTAATCGGAACACATCGTTTTTATGTTTCTTTATATTTTTGCTGTCAACCTGCTCTCCATTCAGCTTGCGTTCCTTTTAAATCCAGCCATGCTTTCGCCTTAAATGGTATCAGACAAGTCGGACTTAATACCGGAATGCCATCAACCATCTTTTGTCCGGTTTTAGCAATTCTTAATACGCTTCATTTAAAAGGATTGCCGACAAACTAGATATTTCATCATCTATCAGGAAGCGGTGTGAGAACTGCATCATCTTCCAATATAATAAAATCCGGATTTCTGGAAAATATCTCTATCATATATGGATATTCTTTTGCTTTTCGGAGATGTAAACGATAAAACTGTGCATTTCCAGTGCTTTTATTCAAATGCTCA
>VOFB01003685.1_pt1 | contig 46651 bp, 78 predicted proteins | sample 5384141 | NCBI WGS metagenome assembly VOFB01 (sample SAMN12384721, study PRJNA508395) | human gut metagenome | isolation source: healthy gut A | host: Homo sapiens | reverse complement strand
AGTACAATAATTTTGTCTGTGTCTTATTATAGATACATCCGTCATAAGAAGAATAGGTAGCGTTTCCGCCATCTACTTCTACGCTGCTTAAATTGCTGCAGCCTGCAAATGCGGTATCGGAAATCGTATCTACCGCTGCCGGAATGGTCACACTCCCAATAAAGTACAATTTTCAAACGCACTGATCCAATACTTGTGACCGTACCCGAATGGTCACGGATGATAAACTTGCACAGCCATAAAATGCCATGTCCGGATCACTCCCACGTTTGCGGAAAATGTCGATCGGACAGACTGCTGCAGCCTGCAAATACACTGTTTCCAATGTTCACTACACTGGCCGGTACCACTGCACGGTACAGATTGGTACAACCGGAAAATGCTCCCGAACCAATGCGATCACGGAACCCGGTATCGTTACACTTGTAAAGGGATGTATTGCCGCTGAATACATTATCACTGATCCCTGTAACGGTATCCGGTATCGTAATGTCACCGCCGCCGGTATATGCTGTCAGCTCGCCGTTTTCAATGATAAATCCTGCACTCTCTTCTTCTGCTGTTGTAGAAAATGCCGGATGATCATGACCGCAAGCATAGCTACTACCAGAAAAATTCCCACTCTTCTCTTTTGTCTTTCTTTTCATGTTCATCGCCCTGCCTTCATCCTTTGAAATTTTATTGTTCTATTTTTTTTGTTACTATATATAATCTTCCGTTCTCCACATACTGATTGCAAGTGGATAATGTCAGAAGTTTATCTCCATATTTGATCGGCTCTTTGTCCGCTAATACCGCACTCTTTTCCACATTTTTCTTGAATACATTAAATTCTTTTTTACTTTCTGCATTTAAAAATCGTAGTATCGGAACACATCATCGTCCTGATATTCTACTTTTCCAAGACATACGGCTGTTACAATATAAGTTCCTTTTTTCATGATCGTGTCAAACTGTATCGTCTTATGCGACTGCCAGTATTCTTCGTCCAGATATTTTTTTAAAGAACCAAACATGGCACTGCTCTTCATATTATGTCCGTATATGATTATATTTGTACTGCGGTGGACAATGTCATTTCTGCTGTCTATAAACAGCGTACCGTTTTTGTCCTTTCGCGCTAAACGTATGGTCCAGATAGTAATCGGTATCGTTCTTCGGCTTCATCACCGGATAATCTACAATGCTGTCCGGTATTGTCAGCCAGCCTGCAAACTCCGGATTTTCCTGATATATTGCCTGATATTCCGGCAGAATGTCCGGCAGTTCTTCCTGTTTACCCTCTGCATTTTCCTGCTTTTTAGAAATGTCACCCTTTTTTCAAGTGTGGTTGTCGGTGCATTCACGGAAGTCTGCTTTAAATCCTGCAAATGTTGTATTTCTTTTTTTTTCCCTTTATAATTACTATATTCTATTCCGAAGTAAATTGCAAAACAAATTACTGCGGCTATGACACAGATGATTCCTCCGTATTTCCGAAGTCTGTCTGTCGTCTCTTTTTTGTCCTCGATCTTTTTCTCTGCATCTAACTGCTGCTGGACTGCGTCGCAACCCGCTCCACAATATCTGCAAAAATGCTTCTCCTATCGGACTTTTAAAAACCAGTTTTTCCTGCTTCATCCAATCGTACAGATGTAATAGTACATCCATATCATCCATGTCGACATTGTCGACGATGTAACGTATCGTATTTACATCGTCGAGTCCGTCGCTATATTCCCTCATATGTCTGAAAAACGTATGCACCAATCTTGTACTCTGTTCATAAATCTTTACTTCACTTTTATTTTCTTTTGCAGAGGAGTAACTTCCATAGGTCTTTACACCCTTGCTTGCTCTTAAATGCACGCACTTTGTAGTAGTAGGTCTTGTTACTTTTTAATTTTTTGTTCACATATGTGACTGTCGAGCGTTTATTGATGGTCTTTACTAAGGTATATTTGCCGTTTTTAGATGTACTGCGGTATACCTCATATCCTGATGCAGAAGCAAGTCCCTTCCACTTTACTTTTTACCTGTTTTGCCTTTGGCGAAGTAACTGTTACCTTCGGCGTTGCCGGTGTCGTCTTAGCGATCACCACACTGGTAAATTTACCATATACTGTTCCCATACTATTCTTTTTACATATGCTCTTACTTTATATTTGTAAGAAGTTGACGGCGCCAGTTTTTTATTGGTATATGTGGTCTTTTTCGTTGTTGCTATCTTCTTGTATTTTCCATCGCTCTGCTTGCGGTAGATCTCATATCCGGTTGCTTTTCCGCTAAAACTCCATACCAGTTTCACGCTGTTTGCTTTACTGGATTCCATACGCAGACCGGTCGGCTGCAATACGTTGATGTTAAAGTAACGGATGACTGTTCCCGAGTAGTTGCCTGCTCCGGAAATGATCACCTGACCAACACCTGCATTTTTATTGTTCTTGTACTGAAGCGTATAGTCTGTTCCGCGTGACAATGTCCGTGTTCCGTTCTTGATGGTTACAGTCGGTGTCTTTCCGTACCATCATAATCAAATCCGGATACAGAAGAATATGTACAGTTTGCCAGATTTTTCTTTACGATCTTGAAACTTCTGCTCACACTTCCCGTATATTTTCCAATTCCGGTAATTGCGATCTTTACAGTTCCCACATTCGTATTCTGGCTGTAAGTCAGGATATAATCTGTGCCTGCTGTCATTGCCTGACCACTGTAAGAAACCTGGTGATCGGTGCGATCGCACTTCCCTGATAAGTATACTCATCAGCGGATCGAATTGGTTTCACCTTATTTCCACCGTTTGCTGCAAGGTCATATGCAATGTTGAAGGTTCCGGTGATCGTTCCTTTGTAAACTCCTGTTCCTGTAATTGTTACGGTTGCAGTTCCTACTTCAATGTTATTGTTCCAATCAATGTTGTAATCCGTTCCCTGTATCAGCTTGGAACCTCCAAAAGTTACGGTTGCCGCAGGTTTTACCGTTGTTCCGGTATATGCCTGTGGTGCAATGGTTTCAATACGTCCGTTGGACCCAGATTTCCGATGATCTTGAAGTCTTTTGTGACCTGTCCGCCATAGTTTCCGATACCTTTGATGACCACGGTTGCAGTTCCCGGTTTTACGGTATTTGTTCCCGCTTCACACTGATAATCTACACCTTTTTTCAGTACTGTGGTTCCATAAGTTACTGTTACATCCGGTACTACGTTACTTCCGGTATAATCCTGATTATCGATGGCAGCTACCTGGATATCTGCTGAATCTAAGGACTTCGGCGTGATCTGATAGGTTGTTGTTCTTGTGTTCTTAAAGTTGTTAATTCCGGTTACTGTGATCGTTACCGTTCCACTGTCCGTATGGTTTTCACTGTACTCAGTGTAGTCCACGCCTTTACTAATGTTGTTGCGCCAAACGTAATGACCGGTTCCGGTTCCTTTAGTTTTTATCATACTCCTGATCGTCTATTGACTCAATGATGATGTTCTCATCTGCAATGTCTCGTGGTACGATCTGGAAGGTCTTCTGATAGCTGTTATAATAGGTATCTTTGATCGCATCATAGTAACCTGTATAGTTGCCACAGAATGTAATAACTGCTGTAGCTGTACCTGCATTTGTATTAGACTGGTAAGCTATTGTATAATCTTTTCCTTCCTCTAACTGTACCTCAGCATCATTGATGGTATCAAATATTCCAATACCCGGTGTGATTCTGCTCCGGTATAGGTCTGCTCCACAATCTCTTCCATACGGCTTCCCTCTACCATGGCAGCATCTGCTCCCCGAACCGGTAAACAGGCTCTTCGGAATGATCTTATAGGTCAGTTCTATCTCCTCACCGTAGTTTCCGATTCCGGTGATCCGACTGTATTTGTTCCGGCATTCACTGTTTTTCATATACTACGGTATAATCGATTCCTTCTACTAACGGTTCTGTACCTTTAAATGTATCTCTGATAACAACTTCCGGTTTATGCTCTTTTCCATCATATACATAGGATGGGAATGCTTCTACCGTAAGTTCTCCGCTCTCATAAGTTCTCTTTATGGATCTTGGAACGATCTTAAAAGATCGGATCATCTACCGTAAATGTTCTGGTGCCGATATAGTTTCCGGTTCCTCGATGGTTCCGTAAACCGGTCCTACATCCCGGTTCGTATCTACCTGGATCGGATTGCCTTCTTCATCTGTATCTGCTACCTGATAGCTTACCTGATAATCCGTTCCTTCTAAAATCATGACCATTATATTTCAGCGGCAGTACCGGTGTTAACAATTCTCCCGTGTACTCTACTTCTAAAAATCTCTGTCAGACCAACATCGTATACACTGTCTGTCTTATCATTGATGTTCTTCGGCAGAATCACAAACTCTGTTGTAAGGGTTCCGGTATAGTTGCCTTTTCCTTCAATGGTCAGCTCTGCTTTCTGTATATCTGATGTTACATCAATGTTGTTTGTACCGTTAACACATTGTAATCATCTTCTCCGAGCACTGCATTTTCGTTAGATTTATCATCCGGAGCAGATGCATCATAAGCATATTCAAATACTTTCAGTTCTTCCGGTATGATGGCATCCCCTGTATGTCTGATCTGAGATCGGTTCAATGGCAAATCGGTAATCCTCGGCAACTTCATTGAGGTTTCTCTGCTGAATCGTATAACTCAGATCAAAACTTCCACTGTAGTTTCCTTTTCCGGTAACTCTGATCTTATAGTTACCTGCATCTTTACATTCATCTACTTCTGTATAAGTACCTGCTGAACTTCCGGTTGTCACTTCTTTCAGATAGGTAATGGTCATGTCTTTATCTGACAATGTTTCGATTCCATCCTCTGTGACTGTTACCTCAGGGATCCTGCACTTCCCGATTATAAACGGTTGTGTTACCTCCTGTGATACTTGCATGGATATCATCTGCGATACTTCCATCACTCTTTATTAATGACTTCGGAATGATCCGATATACAATGGTTCTTGTTCCGGTATAATTGCCTTTTGCTTCTAACGTGATCGTAACTGTTCCGGCATTAATACATTCGCTGTCTTCTTCATCCGGATGCGTCTCCGGTGTTCTTCCATGATGTAACCGTATAATCTGCACTGGTTAAGTTCAATGGTGTTGAATTGTATCTGTTATAAACTGCTGTGATCTGGTCTGCTGTCAGTTTGTGTGGCTGTCCATCGTACACGATGTCTGCCATCTGTGTTACTTCAATATCACTGTCTTCAATGCTCTTTGTGCGATATATCTGGTCACTTCTCTGGTTCCCTGATAGTTACCGACACCTTCTACCGTAATGGTAATGGTTCCTGCATTGATACAGTCACTATTTGTATTGCTCGGGTCATTGTCTCCTGAATCCACATATTTTGTCAGGTTGTAATCGGTTCCTAACTCCAATGCCTGTCGGAAATAGATGGTCAGATTGTTGATCTTATGGCTTTCTCCATCATAAACCGGTGTGTTGATCGCATCTGCTACTAAGATATCTTCCGAATCAATATATTTTGGAATAACAGTAAAGTTCAGAGTCAATGTACCTTTGTACAATCCTCTTCCCTCTAATGTAACAGAAGCTGCATTCTCTGCGCCCGCATTGATATTGCCACTATAGCCTGTGACTACATAATCACTGCTTGAAAGTTCATTGGAGATCTGGTTTGCCAGATCATCATAAGTCAGCTTCATGGTCGGGCGGATCTGCTGTCCACCGTCATACTCAAATTCTGTCTCTTCCTGACCGTCGAGCATGGTCTTTCCTGTTACCTTGCTGAAATCATATTTGATGTCAAAACTTTCCTGGATCATTCCGGTGTAATTACCTTTTCCGGTAATGTACACATTTGCGGTTCCTGCATTTGTGTTGTTTCCATATGTAATGACATAATCTGTAATCTCTGTCAGTTCTGCTGCATTTCTAAGAACTTTGATTCCGCTGACGGTGATCGGAGAACCTGTATAAAGTTCTTCTAAACCATCCAAGCCTTTGTACTTATATCTGATGCTGCCTTTCCTGCCGCATCGGCTATCGGACGCGGTGCAATTGTATAGGTGATCTTTCGTTCCTGTATAGTTACTTCCTGATTTTGCTACGATCTTTAAGCGTTTGCCTTCACCTGCTTTGATATATTCATCGGCTGCAGCATTTGTAACTTCTTCAATCTCGTAATCAATTCCTTCGCTCAGTGTTACATCACCGTTCTTAACGGTTACTTCCGGTTTCACAGTACTTCCGTATATACCGGTGAAGTTGCTGTATAGGTAATGTCACTTGCTGTCAAAGGTTTCGGTGTAACCTTATAGGCACAGGTAGTTTCTCCTGCATACTCGCCCATTCCATAAATAGTTATGGTCTTGTCACCGGCATTAACCGTATCCTGATTATAGCTTACGGTATAATCAACGCCTGCCTTCAAGGTCTTGCCTGAAGTGGTCTTGATCGTAGGTGCCGGCTCAATGTCTTTTCCGGTATAGAGATACTCTGCTTTTTACATCACTTGCCAAGGTGTCGGCAATATCATAACAGATCCAGAAATCTTTGGATGTGATTCCTTCATATACACTGTCTGCCGTGGCTGTAATTCTGACTACCCGGTCATTCCTTTTGCCGCATTGGTCAGTGCTTTTCCGCTCTCATCCACATACTCTATGGTATAATCTGTTCCACGGCGGAGGGTTACATTATTATAAGTAACGGTTACTGCCGGATTTGGTGCTGTTCCTAATTTTGTCCAGTTGTTAATGTCACTGATCGTCACATTGTCCATCGGGACTTTTACGATATTGTATTCTGCGGATATTTCATCCTTTGTAATTTCCTTTTCCGTAAACGGTAACTTTTGCTTTGCTGCTATCCGTACTTACGGTTGTATTATTGTAGTATTGAACCGTATAATCTGTTCCAAGTTTCAGTTCTTCGCCTTCCCGCTGTACTGTGATGGTCGGCTTTACCTGTTCATTTTTACCAAGGTAATACTGATCCGGTATCGCCTGGATCATAAACTCACTCGCATACTGTGAGTCACTCATGCTTCTTGCCGAAATGGTAAATGTTTTCACAGGTTCCGGTGTAGTTGCCTTTTCCTTTACAACGACGCTTGCTTCTCCTGCATTGGTGTTGTCTTTGTATTCAATACTGTAATCGGTTCCAAGACGCAGGGTCTTTTCTGTTCCTTATCATCTGTCAGCTTTACGGTTGCTCCGGTTTTTTCGATTTCCGTCATATACATAACTGTCGGTATCAAGCGTAATGGATGCCGAAGCGATATCACTGCTGGAAATCGTAAATACCTTATTTACTTTTCCTTTTGAAATTTCCTGTTCCGGTGATGGTGATCGCCGCACTTGAAGATGCTGCAATGTTGTTAGAATATGTAATCTTATAGTCCCTATCTTTTACCATCAGCTCGCCATTATACATCAGTGTTACTTCCGGGGTAACGGCTGAACCCGTATAACTCTGTACGGAATCATAGCTGATGCTGACATCCGTATCTGCTACATTCTTTTTGTCGATCGTAAAGTCAAAAATTCTCGTGCCTGTGTAGTTATTTTTTTCCGGTCAGGGTCATTCTTGCACTGACTCCTGCCTCTACACGCTGAGCCGCATCTTTATCAAATGTGATCGTATAATCCACATCACTGTAAAGCACGGTTGCCTTATCTTTTAATGTAACAACCGGTGTAACCGGTTTTCCTGTATATACAACGTTTGTCAGAACGGTTGGACTTGCTGTAATGGAGGAATCATTCAGATTCTTTGTCTTAATTGTAAAATTCTTTGTCAGGCTTCCCGTATAATTGGTAAGACCTACGATTGTCAGGCTTTGCGGTTCCTGCATTGACATGATCTGCATAGGTCAGAAGGAAATCTGTATTCTGTGTCAGTCTGACACCGTTGCATACTACGGTAACGGTTGGTTTTTTCTCTGTTCCATCATATGTATAAGTAGACGTACTCAGAACGATCGCTGTATTTGCGTCTGTCAGCTCTGTGACTCCATCCGGTGCACCCAGTACCGGGACTTCCTGTTCCTCTACTAATGGCGCTATATATGTTGAAACAGACTGCTCCTCTTCCTGGTTTTACAGCCTCTGTCTGCACTTCACTTTTCTGTGCATCCTCTGTTGTTTCATCCGTTGTTTCCGGTTGTTCAGTCTTCTCTGCCTCAACCTTTTCTTCTGTTGCTGTCTGTTCCTGTGCATGAACCGTAAATGCAGTTAAATCTACCGATGTACCTGCCATGCATGCACATAAGAATAACGCAGCTGCTTTTTCCAAACGTCCTTGTACATATATCGACCATCCTTCCTAGTATCCGTTCTAAAAACGCACTTATCCTGTAAATACATTTTCTCAAGGTAATTATATGCTATTTTTCGCTTTTTTCAAGCGATTTTCTACGCTAAAGCGAATCCGCTTTTTGTATATATTATATCGGCATTACGGGTCTTTTTACTTTATAGGTTTTACAAAGTATTTTTCAAAATATTGCATGAGCAAAAGGCGGTGGGATCTCCACCGCCTTAACTATCGGCTCTTATTCCTCTTCTCCTGTTTCCGGAGCACTCATGGATGCTATCTTCTCTTCCGGAGATTCTATACCTGTTTTCCTTCTGCCGGCTCTTTGCCTTCCTCTTCGAGTCTCTCGTTTACATCATCAAAATCTAATGCGTCTACGAGTGTTCCCGGTAACAGCTCGGAATCTCCGTTGTTCTCAACACGTACTTTCTGCAACATCTGACGAACGATCAACTCGATATGTTTGTCGTTGATCTCAACACCCTGGAAACGGTATACACGCTGTACTTCACGAAGCATGTAATCCTGAACAGCACGGACACCTTTGATCTTTAAGATATCATGTGGGTTGACAGAACCTTCTGTCAGCTCGTCTCCGGCTTCCAGAACTGCTCCGTCCATAATCTTGATCCTGGAACCGTATGGGATCAGATATGCCTTTGTTTCTCCGGTCTCATTATTGGTAACGATGATCTCGCGTTTCTTCTTTGTATCTTTAATGGTTGCAACACCACCGAATTCGGTGATGATCGCAAGACCCTTCGGCTTTCTCGCCTCGAAAAGCTCCTCGACACGCGGAAGACCCTGTGTGATATCGTTACCGGCAACACCACCGGTATGGAACGTACGCATGGTAAGCTGTGTACCAGGCTCTCCGATAGACTGTGCTGCGATAATACCGATTGCCTCACCAACCTGTACAGCCTGGCCGGTAGCCATGTTCGCACCGTAACATTTTGCACAGATACCGATGTGGGAACGGCAGGTTAAGATCGTACGGATCTTGACCTGTGTCAGTGGTTCGCCGTTCTGCATCCACACCTTTGCTTCATGAACTGCTGCCGCACGTTTCGGTGTGATCATGTGGTTGGCTTTTACTAATACGTTTCCGTCTTTATCACAAATTGTCTCACAGGAGAAACGTCCTGTGATACGCTCCTGCAGGCTCTCGATCTCTTCTTTTCCGTCCATGAATGCTTTGACATACATTCCGGGAATCTCTTTGCCTGATTCTAATGCACAGTCAGACTCACGGATAATCAGATCCTGAGATACGTCTACTAAACGTCTTGTCAGGTATCCGGAATCGGCTGTACGAAGAGCTGTATCAGAAAGACCTTTACGAGCTCCATGAGCGGACATGAAGTACTCCAGTACCTGAAGACCTTCACGGAAGTTTGACTTGATCGGCAGCTCGATGGTGTGTCCGGTTGTATCGGCCATCAGTCCTCGCATACCTGCCAGCTGTTTGATCTGCTTATCGGAACCACGGGCTCCGGAGTCAGCCATCATGAAGATATTATTGTATTTATCCAGTCCGGAGAGAAGTGCATGTGTCAGCTGCTCGTCAGTCTTCTTCCATGTATCAACAACTTCTTTGTAACGCTCTTCCTCGGTGATAAGACCACGTTTATAGTTCTTTGTGATAAGGTCTACAGTATCCTGAGCCTGTTTGATCAGCTCGGTTTCTTCGCAGGAACGGTCATATCGGATACGGATACGGTCATGGCAGCTCTGGTGGAATATTTATATCCCATTGCCTTGATATCATCAAGTACCTCTGCTGTCTTGGTTGCACCGTGGATATTGATCACTTTTTCAAGGATCTGTTTTAATCCTTTTTTACCTACATGGAAATCAATTTCCGGCACTAACAGGTTTTCCGGCTTGCTTCTGTCTACAAAACCTAAATCCTGTGGCAGGATCCTGAAGATCAAACGGCCAAGTGTCGTCTCGATCATGCCTGTTACTTTTTCTCCGTCTGCATTGACTGCTTCTCTTCTGACACGGATCTTCTGGTGAAGTGTGATATCACCATTCTCGTATGCAAGAAGCGCATGGTTTGTGCTGGTGAAGTTGTGTCCCATCAAATCATGTGGTGTACAGATAACAACATGGTTTCCGTCTCCGGCACTGAAACGGATATTGGTATACTCTGTGATCTCTTCTGCTTCTACCGCTTTTCTGACTTCTTCTTTATCTGCATAATTTTTTTTCTGCTACGGTATCTAAATCAACCTCATTGGTACGATCGATCATCTTACCCATGGTCAGATAATAAATTCCAAGTACCATATCCTGTGAAGGTACTGCCACAGGACCACCATCGGATGGTTTTAACAGGTTGTTTGGTGATAACAGCATAAAGCGGCACTCTGCCTGTGCCTCTACGGATAGCGGAAGATGGACTGCCATCTGGTCACCGTCGAAATCGGCATTGTATGCGGTACATACTAAAGGATGCAGCTTAATTGCCTTACCTTCTACTAAGATCGGCTCAAACGCCTGGATTCCAAGTCTGTGGAGCGTAGGCGCACGGTTCAGCATAACCGGGTGCTCTTTGATCACGTCTTCTAAGACATCCCAGACTTCCGGCTGAAGTCTCTCAACCATTTTCTTCGCACTCTTGATATTATGAGCGGTTCCGTTTGCAACAAGCTCTTTCATTACGAACGGCTTGAACAGCTCGATCGCCATTTCCTTCGGAAGACCGCACTGATAGATCTTCAGTTCCGGTCCTACGACGATAACCGAACGTCCGGAATAGTCAACTCGTTTTTTCCGAGTAAGTTCTGGCGAAAACGTCCGGATTTACCTTTTAACATGTCGGAAAGGGATTTCAGGGCACGGTTACCAGGTCCGGTAACAGGTCTTCCTCTTCTTCCGTTGTCGATCAGGGCATCAACTGCTTCCTGTAACATTCTCTTTTCGTTTCTTACGATGATATCTGGCGCTCCAAGTTCTAATAATCTCTTCAGACGGTTGTTACGGTTGATGATACGTCTGTAAAGATCATTTAAGTCGGATGTTGCAAAACGTCCGCCATCCAGCTGTACCATCGGACGTAAGTCTGGCGGGATAACCGGGATCACGTCCATGATCATCCACTCCGGCTTGTTGCCGGACTCGCGGAATGCTTCTACTACTTCCAGTCTCTTTGATGATTCTTGGCACGTCTTCTGTCCTGTTGCATCCTTTAAGCCTGCCTTTAACTCAGCAGCATCTTTCTCTAAGTCAATGGCCTCTAACAGCTCTTTGATCGCCTCAGCACCCATGCCCACACGGAAGCTGCTTCCATATTTTTCTCTTGCTTCCTGATATTCGTTCTCGGTCAATACCTGTTTGTATAAAAGCTCGGTATCGCCGGAATCCAATACGATGTACAATGCAAAATATAATACAGAACTTTTCAAGGGTTCTCGGAGAGAGGTCAAGGATTAATCCCATACGGCTTGGAATACCCTTTAAAGTACCAGATATGGGATACAGGTGCAGCAAGTTCAATATGTCCCATACGTTCTCTTCTGACACATGCTTTTGTAACTTCAACACCGCATCGGTCGCAGACAACACCTTTATAGCGGATTTTTTTATATTTACCACAGTGGCATTCCCAGTCCTTGCTTGGTCCGAAAATTCTTTCACAGAACAGACCATCCTTTTCCGGTTTCAGCGTTCTGTAATTGATGGTTTCCGGTTTCTTCACCTCACCATGGGACCACTCACGGATTTTTTCCGAGAAGCCAGACCAATCTTGATCGCATCAAATGTAATTGGCTGATACCCTTCGTTTGTCTTATTCTCTGGCATTTACGATACCCTTCCGTCTATTCTTCATCGAAATCCTCTGCTGATTCGCCAGCAAATACCGGCTCCTCCTCAGAAGGTTCTTCTTCAACATCTACAAGTTCCTCGCTCTCAGCATCGAACTCCTGCTTTGTGAATCCCATTTTTCAAAGGACTCGCTGTCCTCAAATGCAAAATTCTTATCATTTCCGATAATCGCGTTCAGATCCGTCTCACCGTACTCACTGGTCTCCATGATCTCAACTTCACTGTCATCATCACGAAGCACGCGTACGTCCAGACCTAAGGACTGAAGCTCTTTAAAAGTACCTTGAAGGACTCCGGAATACCCGGCTCAGGAATATTGTCACCTTTGATGATCGCTTCGTAGGTCTTCACACGTCCGATCACATCATCGGATTTCACCGTTAAGATCTCCTGTAAGGTATAAGATGCACCGTATGCCTCTAATGCCCAAACCTCCATCTCTCCGAAACGCTGTCCACCGAACTGTGCCTTACCACCTAACGGCTGCTGCGTTACTAAGGAGTAAGGACCGGTAGAACGTGCATGGATCTTATCGTCTACCAGATGGTGCAGCTTCAGGTAATGCATGTGACCGATGGTTACCATGCTGTCGAAATATTCACCGGTACGACCGTCACGAAGTCTTACTTTACCGTCGCGTGAGATCGGAACACCTTTCCACAGTTTTCTGTGATCTCTGTTTTCATACAGATAGTCTAAAACTTCCGGTAACAACTCTTCTTCATGTTTTGCCTTGAACTCTTCCCATTCCAAGTTTACATAATCGTTTGCCAGTTCCAGAGTGTCCATGATGTCTGTCTCTTTTGCACCATCGAATACCGGAGTAGCAATGTTAAATCCAAGAGCTTTCGCAGCAAGACTCAAATGGATCTCCAGGACCTGTCCGATATTCATACGTGAAGGCACACCTAATGGGTTCAGTACGATATCTAATGGACGTCCGTTTGGTAAGTATGGCATATCTTCTACTGGCAATACGCGGGAAATTACACCCTTGTTACCATGTCGACCAGCCATCTTATCTCCTACAGAAATCTTTCTCTTCTGAGCAATGTAAATGCGGACTGCCTGGTTTACTCCTGGAGATAACTCATCTCCATTTTCTCTTGTAAATACTTTTGTATCTACAACGATACCATATTCACCATGAGGTACCTTTAATGAAGTATCTCTTACCTCTCTTGCCTTTTCACCAAAGATTGCGCGAAGCAGTCTTTCTTCGGCTGTCAGCTCTTCTCCCTTTGGAGTTACTTTTTCCGACTAAAATATCACCTGCACGTACTTCTGCACCGATACGGATGATTCCGCGCTCATCTAATGCCTTTAATGCATCATCACCAACACCCGGAACGTCTCTTGTGATTTCTTCCGGTCCGAGCTTCGTATCACGGGCTTCAACTTCATATTCTTCAATATGGATGGATGTATAAACATCATCCTGTACCAAACGCTCATAATAGAACAGCATCCTCGTAGTTATAACCTTCCCAGGTCATGAAATCCAATCAATGGGTTCTTACCAAGTCCAAGTTCTCCGTTAGAAGTAGATGGTCCGTCTGCGATAACCTCACCAACCTCTACATGGTCACCCTTGAATACGATCGGTCGCTGGTTGTAGCAGTTGGACTGGTTACTTCTTTTGAATTTCTGTCAATTTGTATACATCTCTTTGCCCCATCATCATGTCTTGATGATGATCTGTTGATTCAGAGCGCTTCTACTACACCTGCATGTTTTGCTACTACACAGACTCCGGAGTCTACGGCTGCCTTTTGTCTCAATTCCTGTTCCGACTACCGGAGCATCTGTATTTAGGAAGCGGCACAGCCTGACGCTGCATGTTAGATCCCATCAGCGCACGGTTTGCATCGTCGTTCTGTAGGAACGGGATCAGGGCTGTAGCCACGGAGAACACCATATTGAGATACATCCATGTAATCAAACATGGTCTTCTCATATTCCTGCGTCTCGTCATAGTAACGGCCTGATACGGAATTACGCACGAAATGTCCCTCCGCATCGAGAGCCTCATTCGCCTGCGCTACGTGATAGTTATCCTCTTCGTCTGCGGTCATATAAACTACTTCGTCTGTGACACGCGGATTCTTAGGATCTGATTTATCGATCTTACGGTACGGTGCCTCTACGAATCCATACTCGTTAATTCTCGCATAACTTGCCAGAGAGTTGATCAGACCGATGTTTGGTCCCTCAGGAGTCTCAATCGGACACATTCTTCCGTAGTGTGAGTAGTGAACATCTCGTACCTCGAATCCGGCACGGTCTCTGGAAAACCACCCGGTCCTAATGCAGAGAGACGTCTCTTGTGAGTCAGCTCACCCAAAGGGTTGTTCTGATCCATGAACTGAGATAGCTGGGATGATCCAAAGAACTCTTTGACCGCCGCCGTTACCGGTTTGATGTTAATTAGGCTCTGTGGAGAAATACCATCTAAATCTTGAGTGGTCATACGCTCACGTACTACTCTCTCTATTCTTGACAGACCGATACGATACTGGTTCTGCAGCAGCTCGCCAACTGCACGGATACGTCTGTTTCCAAGATGGTCGATATCATCATCATTACCAATGCCATACTCTAAGTGGATATTGTAGTTGATGGATGCGAAGATATCATCTTTAGTAATATGCTTTGGAATCAATTCATGAATATTTCTGCGAATTTCCTTTTAATATCTTCGATATCTTCATTTTCTTCTAAGATTTTGCAAGTACCGGATAATATACGGCCTCTGTCACACCAAGATCTTTGGATCAATACCTACATAGCATTGATATCTACCATCAAGTTTGGAAAAAACTTTCAACATTGCGTTCTTCTGTCTGAATCCATACAAAAGGTACTGCTGCGTTCTGGATATCATCCGCCAGTTCTTCTGTTACAGTGGTGCCTTTTTCTGCAATGATTTCACCTGTTGCAAGATTTACAACATCCTCTGCGAGAACATGTCCGTTGATACGATTTCTTAATGCTAACTTCTTATTGAATTTATAACGTCCTACCTTCGCCAGATCATATCTTCTGGGATCAAAGAACATAGCATTGATCAGGCTTTCCGCGCTTTCTACTCCAAGAGGCTCGCCCGGTCTGATTTTCTTATATAGCTCAAGAAGGCCTTCTTCATAATTCGTTGCAACGTCTTTTCCAAAACTTGCAAGAATTTTTTGGTTCTTCTCCGAAGTAGTCGATAATCTCCTGATTTGTTCCTATTCCAAGTGCACGGATCAGATACTGTGATCGGCACCTTTCTCGTTCTATCAACACGAACATAGAATACGTCATTGGAGTCTGTCTCATACTCTAACCATGCACCACGGTTTGGAATTACGGTACAGGAATACAGTTTTTACCCACTTTATCGTGAGCAATACCGTAATAAATACCAGGAGAACGAACCAACTGGCTGACGATTACTCGCTCTGCACCATTGATTACGAAAGTTCCCGTTTCAGTCATCAAAGGAAGGTCGCCCATGAAGATTTCGTGCTCGTTAATTTCATCGTTTTCTTTGTTATAGAGTCTTACTTTTACTTTTTAACGGTGCTGCATATGTGGCATCCCTCCTTGCATTCTGAAATGGAATACTTCACATCATCTTCGCATAGTGTAAAATCCACAAATTCCAGACTTAGATGACCACTGTAATCTGAAATCGGAGAAATATCGTCGAAAACCTCTTTTAAGCCTTCATCAAGGAACCACTTATAGGAATTCTTCTGAATTTCTATAAGGTTGGGCATTTCCAATACTTCTTTTTTGTCTCGAGTAACTCATACGCATGCTTTTTTACCGGCTTTGACCCTTTCATAAACTGAGACTGTATTTCGTAAATCCGGCAGATTTTCTGTGAAGCCTCTGTTCCGACTGCATAAATCCCATATCCGTTTCCGCCGGAAAGATTGTTATAGGAAACTCTGATATTGCTTCCCTTGGCAACACTGATCCCCATATTGTTGTAGGTATGACTATCAGAAAGTCTGACTGTGTTCCCCCTGCATGAACAGTCTTCTGCAAGAGAAAATTTAATTCCGTCGCAATTTCCGCTGATCGTATTATTTCTGGCTGTAACTCCGCGAATAATATATCTTCCCGCCGGAATTCCATTGGTCGTCGGATTTGCTGTATTCTCAGGATCATCATCTTCAGAAGGAATAGTTTCTCCTGCTGAGCCCAGATACCTCGCCTGTGATCCAGATTCCATATCCATTCCATTGTTTGCCATCTATTACGGTTGGTTCCAAGAACTGTGATCTGATTATCAGCGATCAGAATATTCTCTGCGTACTGATTTTCCTCCGGTATAAACAGATACTTCCTGACCCACCGCTGACAGTATGTGCATTTCTGGTATAACAGAACGCACATAAACACCACCGCCCACATTTGTCATGGTATTTCCGGTCAAACAAATGCTGTATCCGGCATAATTCAGGCACCATATTGCTGACTCTTTTTCGGAAGATTATTAAACCGGTTGTTACTGATCGTGATATTTTATACGGTTTATCAAACATCATGCTGTGGCTTCCAATGCCGGCAAATACATCTTCAAAGGTATTATCCTTTATCACAATGTTCTCACAGACACTTCCGTCATATGGAAGATATCCTGGGAAAATTCTCGGCATACAGGCATCCAGCTGGATACATTCTGTCCGGCCGCCTAGTAAACTCTCCAGTAGCCCCGGAACGTACATCCTGTAATTTCTGCATTCTTCACTCCTGCAAGTTCCAGAAAATGCGATTTAAAGGTTATTAAGAAATGTAACATTCTTCACTGTAACATTCGTAGCATGACCGTCTAAAATCCTAAAACCTACAAACCCTCCTAGGTCCCCTTGTCTTCCACACATTCATAGTCTGAATCCCAGGTTCCGCCATCGATAGTTATATTACGGTATCCCTCGTATCCGCCTGCAGATTTCTTTGTATCGCCAAGACGGAGCAGGATTTCTTTTCGCGGTGAAGTCTTTGTTATCGTGGCACCCTCTGCATATAGATAGATATTGCTGTACATATGCAAAGTTCCCGTAAGTGTATAATTTCCGGGTGGCACGATAACTTTGCACTGCTTTTCATCCGTTGCCTTGTCCCTGGCCTGTGCCAGCAGTGTATTTAACTTTACAGTAATATCCTCTCCATCCTGCACATTCAGCACAAGTTCCTGCATATTTTCGCGGAACTGATCCGCATCCTCCGCTGAAAAGTTTCAACGTCTCCATCACCGAAACCGTCGTCATCCCCAATTCATTCTCTTCAGTTTTCTCTGCCGACTGCGTATCCGGTATTGACGCATCTCCAAAAGTCTCTGAATCTTCTGATGAATCTTCAAACATCTGTCCTTCTTCCAGTTCAGCCGCCTGTACCTTTTTACACCTGCATATGGAGTCAGGCAAGGCTGGGCTGCAATGATGATACCAAATATGACTGCCGTTTTTTTTTCATCATAGTCTGTAATCCTCCGGCTCTGTAAAAAAAGCAGGAATACCAGTGGCATTCCTGCTTGCAAATCTTCTATATATAATAGGAAGATAATTATTTAAAGATTAACCTTAGCGCCTTCAGCTTCAAGTTTTGTTTTGATGTCTTCAGCTTCTGCTTTGGATGCGCCTTCTTTAACAACCTTAGGAGCTCCGTCAACCATTTCTTTAGCTTCTTTAAGACCTAAGCCAGTTACTTCACGAACAACTTTGATAACTTTAACTTTGTTAGGCCAACTTCTGCCAAGCTCTACATCAAACTCATCTTTTCTTCTCAGCTGCTTCTGCTGCTCAGCTGCTGCTACAACAACACCTGCTGCTGCGGATACACCGAACTCTTCTTCACATGCTTTTACAAGATCATTTAATTCTAATACAGTTAATTCTTTTGATTGCTGCAATAAATTCTTCTGTTGTTAATTTTGCCTATTTTCCTCCATTTTCTTATTTATATTTGTTAATTGATTCTTGTTTCATTCCTGTCTTCCAGGATCTCTGTTTGCTTCGGAAGCCTTCTGGAGCCTGCTTCTTCTGCCGGAGCAGCTTCTGTAGCTGCTCCACCTTTTTCTGCGATCTGATTAACGCGTGCCAGGTTTGTGATAGGTGACTGTAAGCTTCCAAGTAATTTGAAAGTTCTTCTCTTGATGGGATACGTTTGCGATTCTTTCATACCATTTGCATCGTAGAAAGTTCCTTCTACAACACCGGCTTTGATTTCAAGAGCTGGAGCTGTCTTTGCAAATTTTGCTAAGATTCTTGCTGGAGCTGTTGCATCGTCTTTAGAAATAGCGAATGCGCTTGGTCCTTCAAGAGACTCTTTTTAAGCTTTCGAATTCAGTTCCTGAATAGCACGGTTAACTAATGTATTCTTATAAACTTTGTAAGAAACACCAGCTTCTCTTAACTGTTTACGCAACTGAGTATCTTCTGCTACGCTAAGTCCAAGATAGTCAACGAGAACTACGGACTGTGCATCTTTAATGTTTGCAGAAATCTCCTCTACGATAGGCTGTTTCTAAGTTCTACTTTTGCCACGAATCGTGCACCTCCTTTTATTATTTTTGGCAGTGATCAAAAACCACTGCATGACTGCATAAAAAGACGTTGCCGGTTTCCAAAAAAACCTCTCTGCCCAAAGACAGAGAGGTATAAAATCATCATTTTTAAAAGATAAATTCATCTATAAATCCCTCGGCAGGCTTTTTGCGATTATGCCCTGATGGGCACTGTCTTCGGCAATATGGTTTTAACCGCTTTTTGCATTATTATTATATTATCATTTTCGATGTTCAATAAACATGAATATTACTGTGCAACTTTGCTACGCTTTTGGAATTTTACACCAGGTCCCATTGTCGGAGCTAATGTTAATGCTCTTAATGTACTGTTCCTCTGTGAAAGATGCTTTTCCAACTGGCACATGGATAATATTGGTTTTATCCAGTCTGTACTCAATCTTACCGGCTTTAATCTCCTGAACAGCTTTTGTAACATCCATTGTTACAGTACCAGCTTTCGGGTTTGGCATTAAGCCTTTCGGTCCAAGTACACGACCCAGACGACCAACAACGCCCATCATATCCGGTGTAGCAACAACTACATCAAATCTAACCATCCTTCGTTCTGGATCTTCGGAATAAGATCCTCAGCTCCAACGAAGTCAGCACCTGCTGCCTTGCTTCGTCAACTTTTTCCTTTTGCGAAAACTAATACACGAACAGTTTTTCCTGTTCCGTGTGGCAGAACAACTGCTCCACGAATCTGCTGGTCAGCGTGACGTCCGTCACAGCCTGTTCTGATATGAGCTTCGATTGTTTCATCAAATTTTGCAACTGCTGATTTTTTACTAAGGCTAACTGCTTCTGCAACGTCGTACTGAGCAGTTCTGTCAATGTTCTTTAGCAGCCTCTACATATTTCTTTCCTCTTTTCATTAAAAAACCTCCTGGTGGTAATATCGGGAGATACCCTCCCACGATATTTTCCTTTTCAGTTTTTTGGAAGAATTGTTTCAGTCTTACATTCGAGTTTCACCTTTCGACCTATTTACGAAAAATTAGTCTTCTACGATACCCCATACTTCTTGCAGTACCGGCGATCATACTCATTGCTGCTTCTAAAGAACCTGCATTTAAGTCTGGCATTTTTAACTCTGCAATTTCCTGTAATTTTGCCTTGGAAATGGTTGCTACCTTATCCTTCTGCGGTGCTGGAAGAACCGGACTTAATGTTGCAAGCCTTCTTGATCAGTACAGCAGCAGGCGGAGTCTTGGTAATGAAGCTGAAGCTTCTGTCCGCATAAACGGTAATTACAACAGGGATGATAACATCTCCCTTGTCAGCTGTTCTTGCATTGAACTCTTTGGTAAACTGTACAATGTTTACACCGTGCTGTCCAAGAGCAGGTCCGACCGGAGGAGCTGGTGTAGCTTTACCAGCAGGAATCTGCAATTTGATATATCCTTCTACTTTCTTTGCCATTTGGAATTGCCTCCTTAATTCATTTTCGAACTTTCCTACTTAGTTTGCTTAATTTACAAGTTTTACATCTGCGAAACTTATTTCTACCGGCGTCTCGCGGCCGAACCAGTTCAACATTGATCGTCACACTCTGCTTTCCGTGATTCATCGCCTGGATCACTCCGATAGTGTCTTTCCAGACACCTCCGGTAACCACAACGGTGTCTCCCTCTGTAAAGTCAACTTCAATGTTCTCTTTCTTGATTCCCAAGCGGTTTCATTTCCATATCAGTAAGTGGTACCGGCTTACTTCCCGACCAACAAATCCGGTGACACCACGGGTGTTTCTGACCACATACCATGTATCATCATTCATAACCATATTGATGAGGACATATCCCGGAAACATCTTCTTTTGATACGGATTTTTTTGCGCCATTTTTCATTTCGACAACATCCTGCATCGGAACGCGGGACCTCTAAGATCTGATCTTCCAGATGTCTGTTTTCAATTGTCTTGTCAATGTTCGCTTTTACCTTATTCTCATATCCTGAGTAGGTATGAACAACATACCAGTGTGCCTCTGCCATAAATCACTTCTGCCTCCATTAAAAATTAAAACCAACAAGGAAATCGACACCATACTGAATTGCGAAATCCAAAAGCGCGATCACAAGACCCATTACTACGGAAACAGCAACAACGGCTGCTGTCTGTCTTTGTGAAGTGATTTGTTGTCCGGCCAAATAATCTTTTTGAATTCAGCCGACAGGCCGCTAAAAAAGCTCTTTCTGAGCAGCTTTGTTCTCGGTTTCTCCCATTTTTTCACTCCTTTGCCCAAAAAAACTATTTGGTTTCTTTGTGTAACGTATGGGTCTTGCAGAATCTGCAATACTTTTTGGTTTCCATCCTGTCAGGATGAGCTTTCTCTTATAATAAAATGTAAACAACAAGAATCCTCTGTAAACTAAAAATATAGGTTATTGATATCAAGGAAAGCGTTACATCCACTGTGCAATTGATCAGAAGAAAAAGCCTAAAAAGTTTTTCAAAAGATCGCCAGTCTTCAGACGAAGATGTCGCTAACTGCAGAATACATGGAAACGCGACGACACTCGGATACAACTACCTTTCATATAGCAGTAAAGCAGTTAGCAGCAGAACAGATTAACCGTGGAAATTACCTTCCAGCGGATCGTTATCAGTTTACACCCGGCATTTATTCCTTGACCTGAACACAGTATTACGAATTCTTATGAATTTCAGTTTTCTATCGACCGTAAGTTCCAATGCAGATGTCCAGCAAAAAAGCTGATGCAGGTTGATCAACCACTCCGAAAATCGGCATCAATGCCTCCATGGTCCAGTAGAACAGCAAAGGAGATAATGCACTTGTGCTCTCCTCCAGCCAGACCGGCATTGCAGATGATGAAGACTATCTGTTCAGATCCCTGCCGGATGCCAGTCCCTCTCCATGCACGCCATAAAGCTTCTGGGAATCAATCAGATTGCGTGCAGAAGCTGGGAATTCTTCTTTGTTTTAAATGGGAGAACATTTCTCCTAAAATTCTTTTTATGGTAAATAACCAGTTTAAATGGACATTAAACGGAATCAGCAAGGATGGCTCAGAGGCAACGATCAATTTCAAGACAGATGCCGATGCGTTGCTGACAATGTCAGCAGACTCGCCAATGCTTATAATGAAGTGATCAAGATCGGTCATTCATATTCCTGACGCCCAGCGCCCTAATAAGCTCGTCTCTGACATGAGCAGTGTTGCAAAAGACTACCGCAATGAATTAGAAGCAATGGGATTGGAATTAGACGCCGACAATTATCTGCATATTGACCGCACCTTTCTGGTAATGATGCTGCAACCGCAGAAGATGCGCAGGATACTTCCACCGATCCTGAATCAATTTAAGGACACATTAAACAGTAAAGCAGCAGCAGGCGTCTATTGACCTGATGAATTACGTGAACAAAATTATTGTAGCCTACAAGAACCCCGGACATAATTTTGCGACACCATATATCACTTCAATCTACTCCTGAATGATGTTAGACTGTTATTGTGCTAAAGACTGTCACATGAATCAGTTTTCATGCAACAGTCTTTTTTATGCGATTGTCTCTAAAATTGTCTCTATACGGTTTACATATAAGAATGATGTTGTTTCACTTTCATAGCCGTTACGGGCAACTTCCTCCGTTCCTTCATGTTCCAGATAATAGCCTGCTTTCTCTTGCCAGATCTTCCACACCGTCAAAACATATCAGGTCTTCCCTTCCTTAAAATAAAGAGGGATCTCCGCCTGATAATTTGTCATCAGAAATCCTCCTGCCCCAGTACATCCCATATGCGGAGCGGAATCCCGCTTTTTAATATTGGGGATCGTGAAGTTCAGGTTTATTTTCGACTCGTGGAACACGGCATCTCGCCCAATAATCGACAAGAGCCGCAGTACTGCACTCTCACAGATCGAGACATTGCTGTTACTGTACACATTCACATGGAAATGTTTTGACAGTTCGATCAGCGCGCGTCTCTCTCAATCTCTGCGATTTTAAACCCAAGCACCGTTGTCTGGAAGATCAATCCGAGGTCTGAGAAAGAGTCCTCCGACTTTTCCAGTGAAAAATGCTGTTGCGGCTGTTCTAAAATATCCGTTGTGAGCATTGGTTCCACGATATTTGCACCACTGATGTTAAGCTGTGCTTCCATCACCGCATCAAAGTAACCTCTCAGATATTCCGGCGGCGTAGGCTTGATTCTGTCGTAGGAATTCCTCTCATAAAAAGGCTTCCCACAAACGCAATATCACCGCGGTATTTTACACTGTCCTCTGACTTCTGTAAAATCATGTCGATCAGGTCAACATCCACTGCAAGTGGAAGATACCAGATATGTTTGACTCCCATCTCTTTAAATTCCAGATAGTTTGTTTTATCAAATGTAAAAAATGTTTGCAGTCGTTAAAAACAGAGACATGATACATGCTGATCAGTGGATTGTCACACGTCCATGACACATATTTTACGCCCATTTTCTGGCAGGAATTTGAGATCAGTGCAAAATAATTGACCGTAAACACCATATCATAATGATTTTTTTCCATCATTGCTTCATTTTGCCTCAAATTCGAGGATCAATGTCATAATTTCCAAGTTCCTGCTCAATATTGTCCACCGTATGTCCTAACAGGCGGAATGTCTGTTCAATATCCCGGTAATTGTATGCCTTCCAACGGTACATTAAAATGCGCATTCGTCTCCGCTCCTCCATTTTTTCCATGCCCGGCGAAACCGCTCTCCAAAAATTCCCTGTGAAAGTATCTTGATGTTCTATTCGTCAAAATAACACTCCCTGATATACTCCGCCCTGTTTTTCCACGTATGTTCCTCTTTTAGCCAGGATATCCAGTCTGCCATCTCCTGCATGTAGGGAAATGTGACCGAACAGGTCAAATACCTGTTCCGGCAGTGTCTGCAGTTCCTTTAAGGAAAAACATCACCAAGTTCTTTTCCATCCGTAAATGTTCTTGCGCAGGTGAGAATCATCTGGCTCACCACCGCCGCACCTGCAAGCATACCACATTAAAAAATGCGGTCGTGCGCACCGCTTTAAACCAGGTCATGGTATTTAACACGATCTTGGAGTCGTTCATAAGCGGAAGAATTGCGGTGCAAGCACCTTACCCCATATGTCAGATACGGATTATCACCCATTCGCACTGATCCCAGCCAACACCATACGCGGTCACATGAATGCCGCCTCCACAAGAATACGCACCGCCTGCTCCCTGAAAAGAAATCGCGTAGAAACCGCATTTTTACAATAATCAGAAACGCTCGTCGATATATCTCCACGACCAGTTCGCCTAACACCGACTGCATCATATGCTCACCAAGTCGACTTCCGGATGGAATGAATATCCGGATCATTTTTGCGACCGTATAGATTGTGCCCCTGCATACAGCACATCATATTGGGTCATTCAGAGGTTTATGCGGTCCCAGTTCCACTCCTGCATGCGGAAGGAAATCTGTCTGATGGATGTTTTGAAAAACGCCGGATATATTTCACATGATTGCGGTCTGTGCAGAGGGATCACTGCTGTTTCCTGTATATTGCAAAGTTAAGTTTCATAATGAAACGGATGATCCATGAGAATGTCAATATATGGGATATGAAAATAATTCCATATATTATGTTCTTCCGTTTTCTCTTCATCCTCCGCCGCCAGACAAAAGAAAGATTATATCCGAGGTTATTAAATGTCACTGCTGCAAATTCCTGTGATTCATCCAGAAGGCGGAGCAGCATCTTTTGCTCACTTCCTCATTTGCAGTGTGATACACAAATGTCCCATATCCCATGGATTCAAATGCCTCGATCAAATGATCTGTAATAAATCAAGCGTGTCATAGACACCTTTAAAATAAATGATTGTCTTCAAATCTTGTGCTCCCATTCATTTCCTGTCTGCCAGAAACGTTATCTGTCCAAATATTCATCCACATCATCCGGTCCGACTTTTGCATAAGGCATTCTTATGTATTTTCCATCCTCCATTCAGATCCTCCAGATTTCGCCCTGGCAAGTGCAAAAGAAAGTTCCAAATTCCCTTTGCCTGTCCTTCTTTTGTCATTATAGACGGTACCGACCATCTGCCATTCTTCACTGCCTCAAGTCCAACATCCCGTCAATCCTGACCACTACCGGCCATTCCTCCCGGCTTAGGTCTGAGGCTCAATGAATCGATCGCCCCCACTGCCATATCGTCATTGTTTGCGATCACTAACTCTATTTTATTGCCATTCTGGCTCAAAAGCTGTGCCATTTTCGTCTGCGCCTGTGCACGGTTCCAGTTTGCGATCGCATATCCCAGTTTTTCCACCTCAATCCCACTGAAACAATCGTATTCACCGAGTATTCCGTGCGGACTATTGCATCCCTGATGTCCCGGCTCCCCCTCCAACACAACATACTGAAAAACCCGTCCTGATTTCTGTCGACCGATGGATCCTGGCAAAAAACCGGCCGCTGCAATCTGTCCTTGCATGATTCAGATTCAAATGCCTTCGCCCCCACATAATAAAAGCCTTTATCCCAGCTCTAAATCCTCTCCACCAGCTCGCGGTTGAAGAAAATGACAGGGATATCATTTTTTCTCCGCGAGATCAATGACCGTTGTAGGATCCGTACGTCCACTAAGATTCACACAGATAATGTCGCATCCATCCTGTGCCATGCTTCCAACCTGATTGTTCTGTGTGGACTGGACTCTGTGACGCATTATAGACTTCCACATTGACGCGATTCCTGTCTCTCTTCCTTGTCGCATAATCATTAAAATCTTTCATCATTTCTGATACAAATGTATCATACTGATCATAAACAGATATGCCGATCTTAATGCTCTTTTGGCATCTTCCTGCCGCCGCAGCCGCCAATTACCACACTCATGACTAAAATTCCACCAAAAGCCACGGTCATTTTTTTACTTTTTTTCCATTTCTTCAAGACTTGTTCCCCATCAACATGTGCCGGACTTTTTCTGCTCCACACATTTACATCTACCCCCCATTTGTATATCACTGCACGATCGGGAATAAAATTTTCTGATTTTCCTCGTCATACAGATTATCTTTTGTGATCGTAAGAAACCCGACTTTTTCTGTTTTTGCCGAAGATAACGGCTCGCGCAGCTGACCCGCGATCGCTGCCGCACTTAAATATCCGATATTGAACTCATTCGGTACGACCAACGCTCCTATCACACCCTTATCCAGATAATACACATTTTTTCTGAGCAGCCAATTCCATACAGTCCAAATTCTGTCTGTTCCTGCGCCTGCAGATAATCAACAGCCTGTTCCGTTCTGTCATTATCTAATGATACCACCGATGTCTACCCCTTTTTTCAAGGCACCATTCAAATGTATTATTTTACATTGTCTTCATCAGACAGATTCCATAAAATGGATGCCGGCAGACTCTATTTTGTCCATACAAACCTTTCAGGCACTGCTGTCCGGCAAGTCTGTTTTAAGTTTCCGGCAAGAATCCCAATGTCCGTATCTTCAGATTTCCCCATAATCCGCAAAAACTGTCTGTGCCAACTGCCTCACCATCCAGAGAAGATCCGGGGCTGTTGCTGCATAAACTCCCTCCGACACCGCATCCGTTTCCACCAGAATCATCTTACAGAAGAATCTATTTTCACAAAAAATCTGCATATTGTCCTCACTCACACAAGCTGTACGATAATTCCATCTGCTCCATTCTCCACTTCACGCTCGAATCATCTGGTTTTCTTCATCTTCAATCGCAAAATGACACCGGTGGAAACATAATTTAACTGAATATCGTCATCTTTCGCCGCCTCGTTCAAGTCCCTCCCGCAAAGCGATCCAGCGGTCATTGTTGCTGTCGTTGACGATCACAGACACACTGTATTTTTTCTCTTCCTTATTCACCATCCAAGCATGCCAGCGGATGTCCAGACAATCGTCACTAAATGCAAGAATGAAATCAATCCAAAATAAATCCTATTTTTCTTCACGGTCCCTTCAGTTCCTGCATCTTTCCGTTTTCCAGCAGTTCCAGTTTTTCCGGTTCATATGGAATATACGGCAAATGGATACGAATGGTGGTTCCCTCATCCGGCATACTCGATTTCAAGGCCATATGGCTTGCCAAACCGCAGACGGATACGATTATGTACATTCATCACACCCACCAGAACCATGCTTTCTCACACGGTTATTGTCGGTCAAAAGCTGTTCCACCATATCCTGCGGCATACCAAGTCCGTTATCGCTGACTTCTATATAAATATCGTCCTCTTTCCGGTAACCTTTACATGGATCTCGCCTTCACCGTCCATTCCTTCCACACCATAATAAATCGCATTTTCCAACAGCGGCTGCACCACGAGTTTTACCGTACAGCAGTGCAAAATTTCCTCCTCTATGGAAAAATCAATTGCAAAGCATGTTTTTATAACGAATTTTCTGGATATTCATGTAATTCTTTGCGTGTTTGATCTCATCTTCAACGCTGATGATTGTTTTTCCGCGGCTTAGACTGATACGGAACAGACTCGCTAACTGTGTGATCATAAATACCGCATCCTCATACCGTTCTCCCCTCGATCATCCAGTCGATCGAGTCAAGTGTATTATACAAAAAATGAGGGTTGATCTGCGACTGAAGCGCATCGAGTTCACTTTTTCTTTTTTCTTCCCTGTTCATACAAAATATCATGCATCAACTGGTTAATCTGTTCTACCGTAGAGCGCAACGTCTTTCCCAAATGTTCTACTTCCAACGATCCGCCTTCCTACATATATAGTAGACGGATTCAGATTTCCCGTCTTCCCATTCTTTTTACGGATTCATTTAGATTTTTAATGGTTTTGCGATTCTTGCAGACACAAGCTGATTGATGATAATAATCATCAGCATCGACAACGCCATCAACATAATCACAAACATTCGCGTACCGTAAAGTCCCATATTAAAGGCGCTCATTGGCACAACGCTCACAATTTTCCAACCGGTATAGCTGACCGTCTTGACGGTGATAAGTCTCTTTTCACCCCGAAAAAATCTCCTCCGTGGGAACCGTCATCATAATGAACCGCCTCAAGATTATTTTCCTCATAAAGATTTGTGTAAATCAGTTTCTGCTTCGGATGATAGATAATCTCACCATCGCTGTCCATCAGATAGACATATTCCGATGAATTATCTGTATTTGCCTTATTTAAAAAGCTGCTCAATGCTGCTGTAGTTCATATCAACCAGCAAAACACCCAGCGTAGAATTTCCGTTGCTTGTCAGTTCCACTGCACGGCTTAAGGAAACAACCCAGTAATAGCGGTAAGTTGCATTGTCAAACAGATTCTGTACATGTGGAGTGGAAAAATGCAGGTTTTCCATCTGATCCACCGCATTGACAAACCACTCCTGACCGACAATGTCCGAATTATCCTTCTCATTGGTGACCGGTGCTGCTGCAACCAGTTTACCATCGTTCGTATAACATGCGATACTGATCAGGTTATCTTTATTCGCCTCATATAAAAGGTTCATCTCCTCATCCACAGAATCCACTGCAAGATCCTTATCCTTAATGACACTATAGTACATCGCATCCGAAATGCGCCGCATGTTTCTAAGATACGTTTCCAGATTGATGGCAGTCTGATTCAAAAGCTGCTCCGAGCTTTCGATTGTCATGTCCTCCATTCGATTGACAAAACGATTATAAAGCGTCACGCCAAGAATCCCCATACTGCATACAGAGACAATCGTAAATGAAACCGATAGCGTAAACTGTATCGTCTGGGGTTTGACACGTTTTGCAAGGTATTCCGCTATTTTCCGGTAAAATTTTTCTATTGTTTTCACTTTTCGCCCAACTTACCTGCCTTATATTTTGATGGTGACATTCCAAATTGTTTTTTAAACACATAGCTGAAATAGTTCGGATCAGAATATCCAACTTTTTCTGCAATAATATAAGTTTTTCTCGTCTTTCGTCAAAAGCAGATCCACTGCCTGCTCCATGCGATAGTCCGTGAGATAATTGATAAATGTTTTTCCGGTTTCCTTCTTAAAAACAGTGGAAAAATATGCTGCACTCACATTCAGATAACTGCATATCGTCTCAATACTCAACTCCTGATCTGCATAATGCTCCTTCACATACTCTACTGCTCTTGTCACAAAAGATTTTGTGGTGTCCTGACGTTCGTTTGTCACTGGCGCTGCATCTTCATACAGTTTTCCTTCAGCCATGCGCCAAGCGCATCTGTGGATTCCAACTGTAATGCCTGATTATATAAATCGCTGTTGTTGCCAAACACTTCGTCCATGTTAATCTGGTTATTGCTTCCAAACCGGAAAATTTCTGCAATCAGTTCCATGACAAGAATCCGGTAGTTCTGCAGAGACATTCTCGTCTTTGCCATCTGCCCCGTAAACTCTGCAATTGCTTCCTCCAACGGCTCCTGCTCGCCCATCTTGACTTTCTTTAAAATTTTCTCGATGTAAGCTTCCTCCCAGTGTTCATCCACGCTCTCCTGTGGATCCATCTCTGCGATATTGATGGCTCTTGTATTTCCATATAAAACACGATAAGAGGTTGCATTCTTTGCACCGTGATAAGAGAGGAAAGCTGCGAAAGCTGATTGCACACATGACCGATTCCCGCGGTGACAGTCGCCTTGCAGACACGCTTTGCCATTTTGCAGAACCGATCCATATCATCGGTAAATGTGTGACGCTGTCCACATCGGAAAGCTGTGCGATCACAAGGATATCTCCAAGATAGGTCACCGTCCTGCAATTCCATTTTTCGGTCAACTGTTCCTCCGCAAGTTTTTTCACAGAGACAGTGAGTAAAAATGGATCAATTGGCACATTTTTCCGGATTCGTTGTACTGATATGCAAAACAGTGACCACATAGTATGGTCCTGTCAGGTTGATCTGATAGTTTTGCACATACTTTTCAATCTGTGACTCCGGGATTCTTCCTTCAATCAGCGAAGTATAAAAAATTCTCCTGTAAAACAGGAAGACTTTCCATATAATATTCCCGCAGTTTGTCGATATTTCTTTTTTCGTCCAGCTCTTTGTCGAGGTTGACCTTGATCCGCTCAAACACTTCCCGCAGTTCATTGGAATTGATCGGCTTTAAAATGTACTCCTCCGCCTCGATCTTAATTGCCTCTTTTGCATATTCAAACTCATCAAAGCCGGAGAAAATGATCACTTTCACTTTCTGGTAGAGTTCTTTGAGCTTTTTGCAGAGGGTCAATCCGTCCATAAACGGCATCTTGATGTCTGTCATCACCACATCCGGCTGCATTTCCTCTGCCATCTCTAATGCTTCGACGCCATTTCTGGCATACCCCACAATCTTAAATCCCATACTCTCCCAGTCCAGTTTTTTCATTATGACCTGGACTGCTTCTTCTTCATCGTTTACAAGTAAAACGCTATATTGATTCATTTTCTGCCCTTTCCAATCTTTTCGTTTCTTTTCCATCTTTCTTTATGCACCATATTTGTCATTCATTTTTTCCACAAAACGCCAAAAATAATCGTACAGATTATGATCTGTGCCAGTGCGACATAAAGATTCACAAAAAAGAAAAACGTCATTACAAGTGTTGCCCTCCAAAAAAAGAATGAGCGCCCCCTTTTTTGCATACGCCTTTTTCATCTTTTACCGGCTCTTTGTTTTTTCCGCGGATGGTTGAAACATCCTGTAAGATCATCAGTTTAAATCCATAATACATACAGATTACAAATAAAAGCAGTGGTATTCCTGCCTGTTCAAAAATGTCTGTGCTGTCATAGTTTCCTCCCACTTTTTTAATCAATAGCGGCTGAACTCTCCAGCCGCTATTATTATAATATAAAACATATGATTGTTTCAAAATTATTTGTTTTTATTTTTCTTTGCAACGTATTTTCTGATATCAAGTAAATTGCTACGAAGATTACAATACCGATGGCAATGTACTGTGCGTTTGCATCGACTCCTAAGTACTGTAATGCTTTGCTTTTAACAGCTCAAATACGGCAACACCGATGATAGCGGATGATACTTTACCACGACCACCAGTAACGGATACACCACCGATCGTACATGCTGCGATCGCTTCCATTTCGTAACCATATCCTAAGTTAACGGATGCACCACCGGCTTTTGCGCCAAGCATGAAACCTGCAAGACCATACATAGCTGCTGCTTTCATGTAGATTAAGATCATAGTTGCTTTTACAGGAACACCAGCAACTTCTGCTGCCTGCGGGTTACCACCGATCGCATACATATATTTTCCATGACGTGTCATGTTGAAAATGAACCATGTGATAACTGCTACTAAAATTGCGATCCAGATCAGCCAGCTGATTCCAAGGAATTTGCCGTTTGCGATATCTGTGTAGGATTTTACATAACCACCAAGTGGTGTAGCTCCTGTGTAGATCAGTGAAATACCATAAACAATTTCCATCATTGCCAGCGTAGCGATGAATGGAGGTACGCTTAGGTAAGCGATGAAGAAACCGGTGATACTACCAAATGCTGCACAGATTGCCATGACAACGATCAATGCCAGGAATACATTCATTGGCTGCATATCCGGGAAGAACTTTCCGGAATAATCAATACGCTGTAATAATGTACCGGCAATACATGCTGCGAAACCGATCATACGTCCTGCGGAAAGATCACATCCTGCGGTGATTACACATCCCAATACCAAGGGCGATGACAAGTCGTGAACTCATGTTCATCAAAATATTCATTAAGTTGTTGCCTGTGAAGAAGTTATTGGATGTCAAACCAGTATAGATTACCAGAATGAACATTACAATAATAACCCCGTTGTTAATAAAAAATCTTTTACTTTCTGCTGTTTTGTCTTTTCCATTCTATTGTCCTCCTCTATCAGAATTTGGTTGCGAAGCCCATGACTCTTGCCTGAGTCATCTCTTCCGGCTGATCGATCTCGCCGGTAAGTTTACCGTTACACATAACGCAGATTCTGTCTGCCATACCAAGAAGTTCTGACATCTCGGAAGAAATCATAATGATCGCTTTGCCCTGTTTTGCCAGGTCGCACATGATCTCATAAATCTCATGTTTTGCACCTACGTCGATACCACGGGTAGGTTCATCCATGATCAGAACATCCGGGTCATTGGCTAACCATCTTGCAACGATTACTTTCTGCTGGTTACCTCCAGAAAAGTTTGAAATGTGCTCGTTCATGCTCGGTGTCTTGATGGACAGCTTCTTGATGCTGTCATCCACAACTTTGTTCATCTTTTTATGATTCAGAACAAATCCTGCATTCAGAATTTATTGTAGATAGATACACCTACATTATCTTTGATAGACAGGCAGCCGAAGATACCGTTGCCTCTTCGGTCCTCAGTGATCAGTCCGATTCCGGCATTCATCGCATCGATCGGATGCTTGATCTTTAACTTCTTTGCCATGCATGTAGATCTCACCAGATGCGATACCGCGGATACCGAAGATTCCTTCCATCAGCTCTGTTCTCTGTGCACCTACCAGTCCGCCAAATCCAAGGATTTCCCTTTGTGGAGCTGAAAACTTACATTCTGGAATGAATTTGCATGGATGGAGCAGAGAGTTCTTGACCTCCATGATGACCTCACCTGGGGTATTCTTCTTCGCCGGATATACGTTTGTGAGCTCACGTCCTACCATCTTTGCGATGATCTGATCGGTGGTCATCTCTGATGCCGGCCAGGTTCCTACATATGTACCGTCCCGCATGATCGTGATATCGTCTGCGATACGCTTGATCTCATCCATCTTGTGGGATAATGTATACCATTGCAACACCCTTAGTCACGAAGGTCATTCATGATACGGAAGAGTGCTTCTACCTCATTATCGGAAAGAGAGGAGGTCGGCTCATCAAAGATCACGACCTTCGCCTGCTGGGATACCGCTTTTGCGATCTCCACGGACTGCATCTGACCGATGGATAAAGATCCAAGCTGTGCTTTCGGATCAAAGTCCATTTTTACTTCTTTAACCATTTTGCAGTATCCTCATACATTTTCTTATGATCGATCACTTTTAATGGTCCACACTTTGTCGGGAATCTTCCCAGGTACATATTTTCAACCAACGCTTCTTGCCGGTACAGGCTGTAATTCCTGATGTACCATGGCAATACCGTTTTCATTGCTTCATCCGGGTTATTGACCTCAATCTTCTGTCCCGTCCAGATAAACCTCTCCCGCGTCCATCTTGTAAATACCGAAAAGACATTTCATCAAGGTAGGACTTGCCGGCTCCGTTCTCACCCCATCAGTGCATGGACGGTACCGGGACGAAGGTGAAAGCTGTACATTGTCAAGTGCCTTAACACCGGGGAAAGATTTGCATACACCCCTAAGCTCCAGTTTATACTCAGCCATGTTTCTCCTCCTTTATATCATTTGGCTTACTTCTGCCAATTTATGTTCCTATTTCATATCTGTGCTATTTAGCACACTTCATTTTCATAGAATATATATCTGCCTGTTTTTATTTTTCATACATTCATTTCTGCATTTCTGCAGTCTGCATCATAATTCAATAGTGGCAGCGGGTGCCATATGCACCCGCACCACTTTTTATACCTGTTCTTTTTATCAGATTATTTAACCATGTCAAGAACATCCTGTGCATTGTCTTTTGTTACTTTTACATAATCACATCCGATGTAGTGATCATTGCCAGCGCCTGTTGATGTAGTTGATAGCTGCATCTGCTGCACTGTGGGACTGTGAGAAGTGATCGTTAAATACAGTACCAGTCATTGTGCCTGCAAGAACATCCTCTAATGCCTCGGATAATGCATCAACACCTACCAGATAAATATCAGTACCTACGGTACGTCCTGCAGACTGGATTGCCTGTAAAGCACCAAGTGCCATTGCATCGTTGTTACAGAATACAACTTCTACATCGTTACCGTACTGTCCAAGAGCGTTTGCTACGATCTGCTGTGCCTGATCCTGCTGCCAGTTACCAACCTGATCGATAAGGCAGTTTACTTCAAGTCCTGCATCCTCAAGAGCTTTTACAGAATATTCTGTACGATACTGGGCATCCACGTTCTCCGGATCACCTTCTACCATAACGTAGTCGATTTTCCGTTTCCATTTAAATCTACGGTATCAAGACCAAGATCACGATCATCTCACCCTGGAAAGTACCGGACTGACGTGCATCACATCCAACGTATGTAACATCCCAGTTGTTATCTGACCATCTCTTCTTCTTCTTCATCCGGCTCACGGTTGATGTATACCAGCGGGATTCCTGCTGCTACTACTTTATCTGTGATGGTAGCTGCGGATGAGGAGTTTACCGGGTTAACAATGAGAACATCTACCCCTCGGAAATAAAGTTATCAATCTGACCTGTCTGTGTTGCCTGATCGTTTGCACCATCAACAATTGTGATATTGTCTTTTGAAAATCCTTTTTCTACCAGATAATTTTCAAGCTCTGTACGGAACAGTGTCATGAAGTGATTTTCTTTTTGTCAAATGGGCGTCTGCCAGATTCCCGGCAACGCCCATTTTACGGTTTTTCATGTTCTTTTTTGGCTTTTTCTGTAAAGGCCTGCTTTTTTTCAAAGGTATTATATCGTAATACCGCAGCCTTTTCAGCAACTCTCTGCAGTGTCTAAGGAACTAATCGCCGTGAAGGTTTTTGATCGGCAATTCTCTTTTCACGCACAACTTCATATGGAATGGAAGTCATCCATCATATGTACCATATCCAGCACTGTGCTTCAAACTTGTATCCGTTTGTCGCTTCCGGTTTCACCATATTTCCTTCCAGATCAATATGAGGAATTTTCTTCCACCATGAATCGGCATACGTCTGCGATCTGCTCTTGCCTTTTCAGAGAAAAGATAGTTTAAGATCACGCAAAGCCGTAAAGATCTCCATTCTTTTCCTGCAGTTGCCATCTCCTGCGTCATTCATAATACTCTGCGATGGATGGTTTTCCATCCTCAGTACAAAGCACGCCAACTTTTTCATCCGGTGCCGCCTTGAGTACCTGGCCCAATTCTCACAGCCAGAAACGATTGTTGCGCCGATAAATAGCGGATCCGCAATTTTCAGCAGCAGTTGTCCACTGCAAACATAGCTTGATCCATTCAAGCCCTTCTTGCGGGATGTCATCTAATAATCCTGCGCTCACCATGGAACCAAACCATCCACCGTTGCTCTGTTTGAGACATTGCCACCTCGGTATCAGATTCCATATAGACACGTCCCCGTGGTCACATGCCGGAACCATCTCCTGAATGAAAAATTTACATAGTCTTTTGATAGCCAAAATAATGATGCTCCTCAAAAAAAGTAACGGTATCTTTATGATTAATATTTCTTGTCATAATGTACATTGGAATGTAAGCACCGGCTTCATCCGTCACATCCATCAGATTACGGAAAAGTCGCCGAATAACAAAGTTCCCGGTTCACACCGATATTTAATGTTCCCCTTTCGGTCTGTCCAACCCCTGTCTTGTTCCTGTCCGCCAGCCAGCACTGCTCCTACTTTTCCTGCCCGGATTGCATCCAGTCCTGTCGCTTTAAACTCGTCTCTGCGCGCCTCGATCTCCGGCACTTCCACTGTTTAACGGCGAACACACCGCGCTCATTCACAGTCTTTTTCTCTGATATGTTCTAAAATCGACCAGTCGATCTGTTCTAAACGCTCTTTGAGCGCCGCATTCTGTTCCGGCGTATTGCGCCCATGCTCGCTCTGGATGTACACCCAGCTTCTCATCTTCCAAATTTTCATGAAATCCTTTCTCCTGTTTTCTCCTTGTTTTATCTCTCCTTTAGTGTTCGATAAAACTCCAGTTATTTTTGAACAAATTTCCGTCAAATTCATTCATCTTATATGCCGTCTATTTTAGCATACTTCCCTATGTCCGCAAACTTTCGCTGCAATTCTGGTTTTCTATTCAACCCTGCGGAAACCTTCTTCCGATAATTCACTCAAGCTGTTGGTGATCGCAATGAAAGCGGACGGCTGATTGGATGAAGTTACGGAGTTCCACAGCCTGGCTTCTGCTTCTATACCAGAGAGAATAACTGTTTTATCGTTATGCTGATAAGCACCCCTCGGCATGATATACCGTTGCACTGCGGTTTAACTTCTGGGTGATAACTCTCACAGATTGGTTCCGGATCATTGCAGATAATGGTGAAGTATTTGCACATAGTTAATACTCGATCACATTGTCATCACCAGTGATTTTTGCCAGTCCGCAGAGGGAAAACAGACCTGTCTGCGCATCAAGACAAGGCAGGATGCAAGTACAATAAACAGGTCTACCAGAAACAGCGCACCTCCGATATTCAGTTTCGTGTATTTCTTTAAGATCATGGCGATAATCCGCGCCCACCACCGGAAGCCCGACATTAAATAAGATGAGCGAACTCGCTGGAAGCACGATCGCATAGATCAGTTCCAGCACCGGCTGTGAGGTGAGTGGCGCAGACATTGAAACCATTTCTCCGTCGCACTTAACCCAACTGGACATCAGCACACTGACATAGACAGTCTTGATTCCAAAACTTTTCCCAAGAAAAATAAACTCAGCACAAGCAGTGCCATATTGATAATAAATGTGATATCAGGGGTTGTCGGCATAATGGCGCTCAAAACGACCGCAATAGTCACCCACCGAAAGAAAAGTTATTCGGGAACTTGAATACATACACGCCGACAACCAGAATAAGTTGCCACGGTAGTATTAAAATATTCTTCTATTGTGCGTTTTACACGTCCTGCATTTTTAAACATTGTTTTTCCTGTTTGATTCATTTGTTATTTTCTGCAAATCTTTTTTTTCCTATTATGTGAATTGCACACATATTCTACTATACAATCAAAGAAAAAGATATATTTCCATTTTATAATTCTTTTCGTATTTCTTTTTAATTGTATAACAATTAATATTATTTATCTATGTTCACCGACTTATTCACATTATCCACATAGTTATCCACATATTATCTGATACTTCCCCAGTTTCATCCATTATATTCTAATTATATGATCCAGTCTGCGAGAATCATATATAAAAAATACCATTTCACGATCTGGTGTTTCCAATCACAGAGACAAGATATGCTCTGCGAATCTCGCTCGATTAGCGGTCGTCGCCATAACAAAAAAGAACCGACACACGAAAACATTCTTTCAAACGCTCTTCGCATACGGTTCTTTTTCTTTTATTATGTTCCGATCAATTGCAATTAAGCAAGTGCTGCTGTGATGATTGCCATAGAATATACTTCAGAAGCGTTACATCCACGGGACAGATCGTTGATTGGTGCATTTAAGCCAAGTAAGATTGGTCCGTAAGCTTCGAAGTTACCAAGACGCGCTGTGCAATCTTGTAACCAATGTTACCAGCATTGATGTCAGGGAATACAAAATGTGTTTGCATGTCCTGCAACCTGAGAATCTCTGCATTTTGTACGTGCAACACGTGGAGAAACTGCTGCATCGAACTGGATTTCTCCTTCGATTGGAAGCTCTGGATATTTTTCTTTTGCTTTTTGCTGCTGCGTTGCGCATCTTATCAACATCCTCGCCCTTTACCGGAACCAAGTGTTGAGTAGCTTAAGAATGCAACCTTTGGATCAATACCGAAAATCTTAGCACACTCTGCTGTCTCGCCAGCGATCTCTACTAACTCGTCCTCTGTTGGATGAATGTTGATTGCACAGTCAGCCATTGCAAGTACTTCGTTCTCGCCCGTAGCTGCCGGACGTACCATGATGAAGCAGGAAGATACGATCGTGTTACCTGGTTTTGTTTTGATCAACTGTAATGCTGGACGTACTGTATCTGCTGTAGAGTATGTTGCTCCACCAAGAAGGGAATCAGCAACTCCCATTTTTACTAACATTGTACCAAAGTAGTTTGCCTGGGAAAGAATTCCTCTTGCCTGCTCTGGTGTAATACCTTTGCTCTTACGAAGTTCACAGAACATCTCAACCATCTCATCAAATCTGTCGTACTTCATTGGATCGATGATCTCTGCTCCACGGATATTGAAACCGCTCTCTTCTGCTACTTTTGCAATCTCATCCGGGTTACCAACTAAAATTGGATGTAAGAAGTTGCTTGCAAGAAGTCTGAAGCCCTCTAAGATACGAGGATCATTTCCTTCTGTAAAAACAATTTTTTTCGGGTTCTTTTTCAAGATGTCAATTAACTGACCAAATCCAAACATTTTATTTTCCTCACTTTTCTTTTTCTCTAAAACCGTATCTATGTACCGGACAAACACGATTTTCGGCACTTTTGCCGTGACATGCTTACATTATATAGCAGTTTTTGGAAATTCAATGTTTGTATTCAAATAAATGCAGTTTTATTTTTCATCCTGAGAAATTGTCTCATGTTCTTCTGTTTCTTTTAATGCTTCCTGAAATTCTGGCGACTGTGCGATCTTGATCGCCTTAAAAATATTCGGCACATGATGTTCCCTGTCCGGTTTTGTCGCAAGCATAAAACGGCGGAAAAGGAAAAGCATACAGATGCTGATTACGGAAACCAGATCTTCTCCGGCTGTCGTTGTCTGAACGATCATATGACGCGCGATCACGAAAATCAGGGCTTCAATAATATTGGCAGTATTTGGTTTACATAACATTTTCAGGAATTCCACACCAATGACAACGCCGAGCACTGCATCCAGAAATTCTAAAAACGCAACCGTCTCCTCTCTGTGACACCACAGTTCTCCAATCTGCGGAAAAATTCCGATCACCGCTATCACAATTCCAATGACCACAACTGCCGCCATGACCATATCCATCACATCGCATGCATCAACAATTCTTTTTCTCACTTTATCCCACATTCGCTTTTCTCCTTTTTTGTAGTTTCAGAACGTTTTTGCCAACAGAAAAACATTCTGTCTTATGCATTTTCTTATAACAAAAGAGTCGTAGTATCACTGCTGCGGCTCTTTACGGTTTCTGTTCTTAAATTTAAAATCCGAGCATCGCCCTTCGAGTCCAGTCCACGGACGTTACCTCCACAGTTAACTCGGTCCAGGGCACCCTCACGGCACACAAGAGCTTTTACTTAGGGCTGCTCCATTCCTGACCTGACCCGGTTCGTAAATTCCTGTTGCGTAAGACCCAAACGTCAACGCCACTTATGAAGGGTGCTCCGCAAAGAGATAACCCTCAGTTTGATATCACCCCAGCTATAGCGGATTGCTGGTTCAGGGTACCGCGCCACCCCGGCTGCTCGGAGATTTAAGTATAGCTTATAATAACCTTCATTGTCAAGAGTTCACAGGGGAATCTGTCACCGTTTCCTGTTTTTCCCTCTTTTTCTTTTCTCTTAACTCCCGGAAAAAATCAGACAACATCGTCGAGCACTCTTCCTCTAAAACGCCTTTTTCAATCTCCACCTGATGGTTAAATGCAGCCATCTGTAAAAGATTCAGCACCGAGCCTGCGCATCCTGCCTTCGGATTCATCGTGGCAATGACCACTTTTTCATGCGGCTCTGCACGATCGCTCCGGCGCACATCTGGCATGGCTCCAATGTCACATACATCGTACAATCCTCTAAACGCCAGTCACCGGTCTTTTGCTCGCTTTTTTGATCGCGGTCAATTCCGCGTGTGCCAACGTATTTCCTTCCGGTGTTTCTTCTATTATATCCTCTCGCAATAATCAAAGCCATCCTGCACGATCACGCACCCGATCGGCACCTCATCCGGGGCATATGCTTTTTTCGCCTCGCGGATGGCTGCCTTCATATATTTTTCGTCCTGCGTCATTTTCATTTTTCTGTTTTCCTATTCTGGTACTCTGTATACAATGATACACTATTTATCGCATCACTACCATAGAAATATTTTTGCTTTTTTGTGGTGTCGTATATAATGTTATATAAGAATTTTTTCCATTCGAGGTTTTTATGCAGAATCACACACAACTGCCCACCGGGCTTTCTTTTTTCCTACGAAACAGAGCGATTAATTTTACGGCTTCCTCCACGGATTATCTGCGGGAAATCCATGATTTTTTATATCGTAACCGCTCCTGCTTTGAAAAATATGAACCAACCGCCCCTGAGAATTATTACACACTCGATTTCCAGCAGACGCTCGCCAGGTGCGAGTTAAAACTTGCGCTCAAGCTTTCCAGTGTGCGCTTTTATGTTTTTTTGAAAGAAGATCCATCTACCATCATCGGCACGGTCTGTCTGCACAATATTATAAAAATGCCTTATTTCACGAGTGAGGTCGGCTATAAATTCGATGCGTCTTATCAGCATCATGGATATGCCCGAGAAGCTCTGTCTATGGCACTGTCTGTCGGCTTTTATGGTCTCGGGCTTCACAAAATCTTTGCCCGCTGCATGCCCGAAAATACGCCTTCCAGAAACCTGCTGCATGCCACAGGTTTTTTCGAGGAAGGAATTGAGCGCGACAGTATTCTCATTCAGGGAAAATGGGAAGATCACATCCGCTACGCTATCTTAAATCCCGATGAAATCCATTCATAAACGGACAGTTCCCTCTCAATTATTGTCCTGTATTATTCATCTAACGTGTGATACCAATAGCCAAACTGGTTGATGTGATCGGTCGTCATAAACTCCGGGAAGCCAAAGATTGCTGCCATCACGCGCTCCTGCTGCTGATAGATCCCCGGGACACCGATAAACCATTTGTCCTCTTCGAGCTTTCCCAACACCAGATAGCGGTAATTGAAAAATCCGTGCAGCAAAAAAAGCTGTTATTTCCAAGATACCAGTATTTTCGCGGCAGTTCACGCAGATCTTTCAATTCAATGCGCACACACTCCACATTTTTATCCTCCGGCAATGTAAAATAGGGATACGTGTTTTTGAACCGCTCCCACGTGTCCACCCGCAGACAAACTTCGGAAAAATATTGCGCATTGGCATTTCCGTTGCATGAAGCTCCTCTGCAGCATTTTCTCCGTTTTTATCTGCAGGATTTTCCGTTTTTTTCGTGGTCACTTTTTCCGCGTTCACTCTTTCAGCGGTCGCTCTTTCCGCGATATTCTCGTTTTTCTCATTTTCTTTCTGGTTTCTGTTCCACCCACGTCAAATCTTTGCGGTTCCCACAACCTGATATTTTCTGTTTTTACTGCAAATGGCTCTCCTTCCGTCCAGCGTGTCATGGCAATCGCGCCTTCCTCTCCTGCAAAAACCATTCCATCCATCTCGGCAAACGAGTATTCTGATCCTCAATCTGATCTGCTTTTATAATTGTTCCATAATCTCCGCTTCCTTTTATCATTCTCATCTCTCCCATCGGGAACGCAAGCATCTGCCCTCCTCTACTTTAAAAAGGTATACCTGATCCATTCCCATCCGAATTGGTGTTCCACGCAGATGCACTTCAATCCTGCATTCATTTCCCCTGATCTCCACTTTTTTGCAAATCCCGCGTTGATTCCTTTTGTTCCGTTTTCGTATGCATATATATAATAAAACGTTTGATTCCTGCCATCGGATGCTCCTGGCATTTATTTTGTTGCTACTATATATTCATTGGTCGGTTATGATATGCGTGTTTTTTCAAAAAACTTACATTATGAAGCGTGGCTGAGTGATCACAGAAATGTTTAAATTTATCTTCTTTATTCTTGACAGAAGTATGGTTCTCTGCTATTATAATATCAGTAACAATTACTATTATTAAAAAGAAAGGGTGATTATCATGCTAAAATATAGTAGACAACGTGAAGCAATCAAGACCTTCCTTGCCGGCAGATATGACCACCCTACTGCTGAAACTGTTTATCTCGGCATCAAAGAAGATTTTCCGAATATCAGTCTCGGCACTGTATACCGTAATCTGTCATTACTTTCTGACATCGGTGAGATTCAGAAATTATCGACCGGTATCGGACCGACCGTTTTGACGGGAATCCGGCTCTACATTATCATTTTATCTGCAAACATTGTGGCGGCGTTTTGTGACCTTTCCGTAGATGGTCTTGATCATATCAATGCCCTTGCAAATCAGGGATTTGACGGTGAAATTGAAGGTCATATTACATATTTTTACGGAAAGTGCGCAGACTGTAAAAAGAACAGTTAACGGTACAATTCCAGTTGTTCTGCGAACTGTACAGCTTTCTATAAAAAATATAAGAAAAGTATTGACAAAATATATTTTTAAATTAAAATCAGTAATAGTTACTATTATCAAGAACTAAATAAAATTTAAATAAGAAAAGGAGAACAAAATTATGACAAAATGGGTTTGTACAGTATGTGGATATGTTTATGAAGGAGATGCTTTTGTAGCAGAGTGTCCAGTCTGTCATGTAGGCGCTGATAAGTTCAAAAAAGTAGAAGGAGATCTTACACTTGCTGCAGAACATGAATATGGCGTTTACGCAAAAACAGTAAAAAACAATCCAGAAATCAGCGATGAAGACAAGAAATACATTTTCGATCAGTTAAAAGCAAACTTCGAAGGAGAATGCTCTGAAGTTGGTATGTACCTTTGCATGGCTCGTATTGCTCACCGCGAGGGATATCCGGAAGTTGGTCTTTACTGGGAGAAAGCTGCACGAAGAGGCAGAACATGCAGCAAAAATTTGCTGAGATGTTAGGTGAGGACTTAGAGCCAAACATGAAAGCTACTACAAAAGATAACCTGAAATGGAGAGTTGACTGTGAGTTCGGTGCTACTGCAGGCAAATTTGATCTTGCAAAATGCGCTAAGAAAACAACCTTGATGCAATCCATGACACTGTTCATGAGATGGCCAGAGATGAGGCTCGTCACGGCAAAGCATTAAAAGGATTATTGGATCGATACTTTGGATAAGCTACAAGCCGAGTAAGGATAAAAAGGAAAGATGACAGAATGGGGAATTTATTCACCAGACTGTCATCTTTTCTTTTTATCCTTATTATGCGACAGCCCAACAGCGAGAAGAAGCGCAGCGGATTCGAGCTGGCTCGGCTTGCAGCGTAGCGTTTATTTTTCATTCTTTCCTTTGATATTTGAGTAAACGGTTTTGGCTCCAATCCCATCCAAACGTCCGATTTTTCCTGACAGAGCATTGATCACATCCTGCGGCGCATCAATTGCCACGCTGATAATGTTTACTTCACGCTCTCTGTATGGGATTCCCATTCGACCAATAATATACTTTCCATATTCATGCAAAAGATGATTCAACGCCTCGATTGATTCTGGATTCTCCACAATAATTCCAATTAATGCAATTCTTGTTTCCATGATACTCCTCTCTTCTCTAACACCGGTTACTTATACTTTCAACTGCAAAAATTACAATGTAAACTCGTGGTTTTCCTTTATATATGCCAGCAAACCTTCACAGCCATTTTTCACATCCCGATAGGTTGCCTCAAAATCTCCGGTATACCACGGATCAGCGACGTCTCCTGCCTCCGACAACCTGTGAGTATGTTCATATCCTGCAAAAGACAGCATTTTGTAGATTTTTCCCTGACTGTCCTCGCCTCCGGCGATTTTATCATGTTACGGATGTTCGCAGTATCCATGCCGATCAGATAATCATAGTATAAATAATCGTTTCTCGTCATCTGACGCGCCCCTGTGCGGGATGAGTGGAACGTTCTCTTCCCTGAGTTTCCTTACCGTTCTGTAATGTGGTGTATTTCCGATTTCTTCGCGGCTTGTCGCCGCGGAATCAATTTCAAAATAATCTGCCAGGTTCGCTTCCGCCGCCAGATGGGTAAATACACTCTGCGCCATAGTGCTGCGGCAGATGTTGCCGTGGCAAACAAATAGTACTTTTATCATTGTTGCATAACCTCGCATTTCTTAGTTTTTCTTGGTTTTTCGGGCTTTGTAAGCCTTTGTAAATTTTTGCTTTCTGGCATAACCTGGTTTATTTTCGCATAATATCGTCAGCAAAAAGGTGTAAAATAAGGTGTATGTTTTTCCATTTTACACCTTGCTATTTTCAATTAAAATCGTAATTACACAACCTGAATCCGGGCAACTTCTTCCCTGGCATCCTCAAGATTTACATGCGTATATGTATTCAGCGTTACGCTGATATCTGAGTGGCCCATCAAATATTGCAATGCTTTTGGATTCATTCCGGATTTTGCCATATTTGAGCAATAGGTGTGCCGACATACATGCGGTGTGATGACAGGCATCTGTACTTTGTAAGTATTATTATACTTCTGAATGATGTGTTGGAAATAATGCTCCCAGTGCAGGGAATAACAGATACTTTCATTTTTATCAAAGTATAAGAATCCACTTTTTCCATCTACCATAGGTTCTGCTTTGGGCGGGTTTCGTTTTTCTATAATTTTCCGAAAACATTCCTCTACATCTGCAGTCATAGGTATCTTTCTTGTTCCGCTGGTTGTTTTAGTCTCTTGAATATAATATCCGATTTTTGATTTTTTCTGCAATTGATGATCAATGTTGATCGTATGCTCCTTTAAAATCAATGTCAGAAATAGTCAAACCACAAAATTCCGAGATGCGAAGGCCTGTTTTAAATAATATGTAAATCCCCTCATAATACCTGCAAAAATGAGGATCCTCCTTCACAAACCGTAGGAACTTTCGTTCCTCAGCCCTGCTGATTGCCTCTCTTGTCACACTGTCATTCACAACCACTTCCATTAGCTGAAACTGAAATGGATTTTTCCTGATCAGGTCATCATCCACTGCCAACTGAAATGCCGGACGAAGAACTCCTCGGATTGAATGGATGGAACTATAGCTTTTCTTTTCTACCTGCTGAAGATGTATCAGCCAACATTTTGCATCTGAAATCCGAACCGTATCAATCCTTCTTTTTCCAAATAGATCTTTCTTCAATAAATTGATAACTGTTCCGTATCCTGCAACTGTAGTAGGTCTGACACCGGTTTTTGTTGATGTATATTTTTTCAACCAGTTCCAGCACCGTCATGTTTCCGCCATTTGTTGCAATCTGCTCAAAATGGTCCGCCTGGATTTTCTTCTCCATCTCTCGAAGCGATAAAGCCCGGCACTTTCCTTTCGGAGTTGCATCGTTATGGTCTAAGCGCCAGCTATATACGCAGCGCTCCTTTCCCATCTCATCGACATACTTAAATCTATATCTGCCATCAGATAACTGTATTTCTCCATTGTGTAATATACGTCCTCTATGATCTCTCCTTTTTTCACTCATAATATTTTAGTCTCCTTCATTAAATGCTCATTTAACTTGGAAGACCGTCTCGGTTTATTCATTATACCACAAGACCTTTCCTTCGCTAAGATAAAATGAATATTATTTTCATTACTATTTCTTCTATTCTGTCACTTAAACTGTGCTGGCTGTATCCAGATAATCTTCAAACAATTTCCTTTTGAATCGAATATGAGAACCTACTTCCAAAATGAAATCCGCTCCCTCATTTTCACCTGCGATTTGTCTCAATCTCTTTTCTCCAATTCCGTAATATTCTGCTGCTTCGGATACATTTAAAGAATATTTCTCCCAAACAGGTATTGTTTTTTCTGTATGATTCATTCGCAGTCCTCCTCCCCTCTGTTTGTATTCAACAACGTTTTCGCTTTCTCCATTTTCATACTTGCAATCACTTCTCTCTTACTTGTGCCTCCAACATACATAGGCGTACACATTTCTAAAATACGGTCATAGATACGTCTTTTTATCTAACATGGTCTCGTTTTTTATTTCTTTCAGCGGAAGATTGGTCGTAATGATCAAAGGTCGTCCTGAACGGATTCTTCGATCTATGACGCTAAAAATAATTCCTAACGCATATTCTGAATTTCGTTCCACTCCAAGATCATCAATAATCAAAAGCTGATAAGACGCCAATGCATTGATATATTCCGTTTTGTCTGCCAGTGGAAATATATCATCGATAATGGTATTGAAATTTGTCATCTTTACCATTACTTCTTGCTTAAGAAGTTCATTGGCAATGCACCCCGCAATAAACTTTTCCCGGTACCAACCGGTCCCAGAACAAACAGCCTATATGATTTCTTTTCATTTCCTCCCAGTTATCAACATATTTTTTGCTCTATGCATTACCGTATCTGACATATCTGCATTCTCAAATGTCCACTCTTCCATTCTGCTCTCGTCAAAACAGATGCTCGTATTTCTGCTGACTAATTCCCGGTACTCTTTGTCTTTAAAATATTTTGTTCTTCTTCATATGCTTTTCTGTCACAGGCACATTGCCTGGAATGTTTCTTCATTCCCATAAATCTATCCTTGGGGAAAAATGCTTCTTTCGCTTCCCCCACAGACTTTGCAGTATTTCAAGCCATCACTACCTACACATACAGTATCTTCTTCTCTCATCACAAACTCTCCTTCCCCCATAGCAATAATTTACTTCATGATATTTATTTCTTTTATATTTCTCAGTTACTTTACTAGGTGCCACATTTCCGACTCCTGCACAGCCATTTTTACACCCTAAGATGAAGGTTGCTTTTCCGACTTGTTGCAACCATCTTTTCAACCGCCTTATTCTCAACCAGCTGTAAACCAATCTCATCAGATGGAATTTTTACATATAAATGATTGGGTTTTGAAAAACCACCAGATCTGCGAACCAATAGTCCCACATCATCTAATTCCTTCAATGCTGTTTTTACAGAAGATTTACATTTGCCGATTTGAGCAGACAATTCCTCTATCGGAAAAATCAGATAAACATTTCCATACTTGTCTATCCAGCTATTCTTTCGATATCCGTGCCCGGTCATACAAAATCATATAAAGAAATTTTGCAGTTTGGGAAATGCGCAGTTTGAGCAAAACTTCGAAACTGGAAGTACTGAAGCATCTGCTCTGACTCCTTCATGTATTCATATTTCATTCTTTTCTCGCCTCGTTTCTGTTTCTAATTGTTGTAAAATCATTTTATACCGGCTCAAAATGTCCTTACATATTCAAAGATAGAGAACATAAATACAGGTTCT
>VOFB01002313.1_pt1 | contig 46688 bp, 78 predicted proteins | sample 5384141 | NCBI WGS metagenome assembly VOFB01 (sample SAMN12384721, study PRJNA508395) | human gut metagenome | isolation source: healthy gut A | host: Homo sapiens | reverse complement strand
TGCTTGCCAAAATCTATATGCATCCATAACATCTGCGCGTGGAAGAATTATTAAAACTAACTAAAAGATGATAGTATTGCACTAATTGAGGCAGCCAGCTAAAAGCAAGTTTTATTGGGTAATTCCTCCTGGTCCCATTGAGCTACTCACCTATACACAAAACGATGTAATGGCTGCTATAGGGTGCAAACCATATATATCCACTAGCTGACTCAAATTAAACAAACGTCAATCCCACACAACAACAAATAAAAGATGCTCCTTTATCATTGTATCTTAAAACAATAATAAGGATGTTTTTATTTAATATAATATTTTATTTTTATTAGTCTTGGATTACGTTAACTTTATCTTCTACTTCTTTACATACCATAGCAACAAATTCGTCTACTGATAAGCTACCCATTTCACCTTTATCTCTTGATCTAACTGAAAACAGCATTAGCCTTCAACTTCTTTTTCTTACCTACAACTAACATGTAAGGAACTTTTTCTAATTGTTAGCTTCTCTTATTTTGAATCCTATTTTTTCTCCGCTCTATCATCTATTTCAACTCTTAAACCTTTAGCAAATAAAGCATCTTTAACTGCTTTTAGCATAATCGTTGTATTTATCAGATATAGGAAGTATTTTAACTTGAGTTGGAGCTATCCAAACTGGGAATTTACCAGCATAATGCTCGATTAATATTCCTATGAATCTTTCTATACTACCTAATAAAACTCTGTGGATCATAACTGGTCTATGTTTTTCACCATCTTGTCCTATATAAGTAGCATCGAATCTTTGTGGTAATTGCATATCTAATTGTATAGTACCACATTGCCATGTTCTACCTAAGCAATCTCTTAAGTGGAAGTCTATTTTTGGTCCATAGAATGCTCCATCACCTTCATTTATTTCATAAGCTAAACCCTAATTCTTCTAAAGCTTCTCTTAAACCATTTTCAGCTATTTCCCACTCTTCATCAGTACCCATAGAATCTTCTGGTCTAGTAGATAACTCTATTCCATATTGGAATCCGAATACTTTGTATACGCTGTCTATAAGTCTAACTACGTCTTTTATTTCGTCTTTTATTTGTTCTGGTAACATGAATATATGCGCATCATCTTGAGTGAATGCTCTAACTCTCATTAGACCATGTAATGCACCTGATAATTCATGTCTATGAACTCTACCAAGTTCAGCAACTCTCATAGGGAAATCTCTATAAGAATGTGGTTTTGATTTGTAATATAACATTCCACCTGGGCAGTTCATTGGTTTTATAGCAGAAATCTTGGTCGTCTATTTTAACAGTATACATATTTTCTTTGTAATGATCCCAATGTCCTGATGTTTCCCATAAATGTCTGTTTAATATTATTGGAGTTTCTATTTCAGCATAGTTATCTTCTCTATGTACTTCTCTCCAGAATTCTAATAATGCATTTTTTAAGTTGCATACCTTTAGGCATGAATAATGGGAATCCTGGTCCTTCTTCTGGTATGAAGAATAAATCTAATTCTTTACCTAATTTTCTGTGGTCTCTTTTCTTAGCTTCTTCCATTAAGTGTAAGTATGCTTCTAAATCTTTATTTTTTTCGAATGAAGTTCCGTATATTCTTTGAAGCATTTTATTTTTTTTTCATCTCCACGCCAGTAAGCACCTGCAACACTTAATAATTTTACAGATTTAACTTTTTTAGTTGATGGAAGATGTGGCCCTCTACATAAGTCAGCGAAATCACCTTGTTTGTAGAATGATATTACTTCACCTTCTGGTAATTCTTCTATTAATTCAACTTTGTAGTCTTCTCCATTTTCTTTAGCCCATTTTAAAGCTTCTTCTTTTGGAAGTTCATATCTTTCTATTTTTAAATCTTCTTTAGCTATTTTTTCATTTCAGCTTCTATTTTAGCTAATTCTTCTTCTGTTATTCTATGATCTAAATCTATATCATAGTAGAATCCATTTTCTATACTTGGCCCTATAGCAAGTTTTACCCCTGGATATAATCTTTTTAAAGCTTGTGCTAACATATGAGCTGATGTATGTCTGAATACGTCTTTTCCTTCTTCATCATCAAATTTGTATAAGTTTAATTCACAATCTTCACTTACTACGTAGTCAAGACCTACAGTTTGTCCGTTAACTGAAGCTGCAACAACAGCTCTAGCTAAACCTCCACTGATTGATTTTGCTATATCTAATACTGATATTTTGCCTTCGAATTCTTTAATTGAACCGTCTTTTTAATGTAACTTTAATCATTTTTTTCCTCCTGTATTTTTAATAAATTTTAAATTTATAATTACTCTAACTAAATCAAGAAAATATATTCTTTGATTCCATTATTTAGATTTCATATAAATAATAAAAAAAACTCGTCCCAGAAAGTTGGGACGAGTACGATATCGTGGTTCCACCCAAGTTGATTTATTTAATGAAAATAAATCCTCTTGATGACTATAAGGTTGTCAACCGAACACTTTCACACTATGTGCTAATAAGTTCCGCTCCGAGGTAGTTTTTCAACAAGTTTATTTTATAAGGCTTTCAGCCGGTGACCTTACTCTCTAGTAAAATAAATTCTTATTTACTTGTCCTCTTCATAGCGATTATATTTTAATTATTAACTATTATGATTTAGATTATAACAGATACTTAAAAATCATTCAATAATAATATTCAACAAAATTTTATAAGACTTTATAATTATGATAGTTTTTAACTTTATAAGCCAAATTAATTTCTATTAATAATTTTTACGTTGTCTTCGAATATTATTTTCATATTTTCTATGATTTCTTTTGATGTCTCATTTTTAAATCATCTATTATTTCTATTTTTTTTTAGGGCATAAAGCTAATAATACACTTATTAGACAGTCTTCGTAGTTTAGATCCTCCTTCATAATCATGCTCATCATTTCTTCGCTTTCTTTATTATTTATTTCGATTCCATTTCTGTCAAAAACCTAAAGCTGCTATCTTTCATTATATGTATTATCAATAAATCAATTTTTTGTTCTTGAGATTCTATAAAGAATTTTAAAGTATTTATAAATTGATTTTATCTTTTCTTATTAAATATTCTTCAAATGCTATATCACTTATTATAGATATATACACCATAAAATCTCTCATTCTAAACCTAAAAAACCGTCTATATTTAACACCTTTTCTGATTCTATAAATTCAACTAATTTATTGTAAATCGTATTTATTATAAATGGTTCTTTTTTATCAAGGAGACATTTAGCTTCTCGATATATTTCCTCCTTTTCTTCATTATTTAAATTTCTGTAGTTATTCCATATGTATTCTTTTAAATTTTTATCCTTTAAGATAATTAATATTAGTTCTATTACCCCATTAATTGCTTCTTCTTTATGTTCCTCATTTTCCATATCAATATCTACACATAAATCTCTTAAATGCTCATTACATATAATATATTTATTACAATTATTTTCATAAATAACTTAACCATATAATCATGCTGTGGTAAATAACTTATATGTATCATATTATTAGTCAATATAATCGTTCCCTTCCGTCAAATCAGAAAAGTAGTTTAAATATATCTATATAGTATTATGTCTATTTTTTATTTTTTAATTCACATTTTGGATATATTGGTTAAATTAAATTGATAACTTTATAGAATAAAAAAGGCTGTAGATTAATTTAAAATCTACAGCTTTTTTATAATTTAATTTTATTATCTTTCACCTTTTTTTGTATGGATTACCTAAAGCAGCCGGAGCTTTAGATGTTCTAACAAATAATATTAACATTACTAATGTTACTATATAAGGTAACATTGATAATAAGTTTTCGTTTATAGTTATTCCTAATGATGGATTTCCTAAATAAACTGTAAGTCCTGTTGAGAAACCGAATAATAGACAAGCCGCTCCTGCCCATTGTGGTCTCCATTTACCAAATATAACAGCTGCTAAAGCTATATACCCTTGTCCTGATATTAAAGCTGGTCTGAATGTTGAAACTATAGCTAAACTCATAGAAGCTCCACCTATACCTGCTAATATACCTGAAAGAATAACACTTGTATATCTAACTCTTGATACATTTATACCTAAAGTATCTGCTGCACCTGGATGCTCACCAACAGCTCTTACTCTAAGACCGAACTTAGTTTTATATAATACAAACCAAACTACAACTATCATTGCTAATGCTATATATGTTGTAGCATAAGTATTGAATATAGTATCTAATATGCTTCCTGATTCAAATACACCATTTAAAGGTCTTGGAATTTTATTTTCCATTGGTATAGTTGGTGTTGTAACTGAACCATTGAATAATATTTTAGATGTAAATAATGCAACCCCTGGAGCTAATAAGTTTATTGCAACCCCAGATATTGTGTGGTCTGCATTGAAACTAATAGTTGCTATACCGTGAACTAAGGCGAATATACCACCTGCTATACCAGCACATAATAAACCAATCCATGGATTACCTGTTAGGTATCCTGCTGTAGCTCCGACAAAAGCTCCTATTGTCATCATCCCTTCAAGTCCTATATTTACTATACCTGAATTCTCTGAAAAGATACCACCAAGTGCTGTAAATATAAGGGAGTAGAATACATTAAAGTTGTACTAAGGATTATCGCTAAATCATTCATTATTCATTCACCCCTTCATTTTTTCTTTTTTTGCTCATTTTTGAACAGCTATTTTAATAACATGTACTAATGCTATGAAGTAAACTATTGCTCCGATTATTATACTTATAACTTCTGATGGAGCACCAACTGATTGCATTTTTGTTTCACCATATTTGAATGCACCGAATAATAATCCTGAGAATATAACACCAATTGGGTTATTGTTTGCTATAAGTGCAACTGCTATACCATCAAATCCATATCCTTCTTGAGCTGGAAGTACTGTTATAACATTTGTAACACCCATAACTTGTATTGCACCAGCTATTGCAGCTATCATACCTGCTATAGCCATAGATTTTAATATAGAAGAGTTTACGTTTATACCCGCATACTCTGCTCCAAATTTGTTGAATCCAACTGCTCTAAGTTCAAATCCTAAAGTTGTTTTTTGCTAATATAAATGCGATTATGATAACTATAATTATAGATATAACAATCCCCCAGTTTACACTAGTCGCAGGACCAACTAAACCTTTTAACCAATCTATGCTTATTTTTTGCACTATCTTTTATAGGTACTGATGTTTCACTATTAGGTACTTTTAACCATGAAGTCATTAATACAAAGTTGCTTAGATAGAAAGCTATCCAGTTTAACATTATGTTTGCTATAACTTCATTTATTCCGAATTTAGATTTTAACCATCCTGCTACTCCCACCCCATATTGCACCAGCAAGTGCTGCACAAAGTAAAGTAAGTGGTATATGGATTATTGCTGGTAAATCTAAACCTGCACCAACTAAAACTGCTACTAAAGCACCTATTATAAATTGACCTTCTGCACCTATATTGAACAGACCTGTTTTAAATGCAAAGGCAATTGATAAACCTGTAAGTATTAATGGTGTCGCTCTTATTATAGTCCATGCTATATATTTAGGCTTACCGATTATACCGTCTATTAATGCAGCATAAACTGTTATTGGGTTATGTCCAGATAACATTAATGCTATTGCACCAACTAGAAGTCCTAATACTACTGATAGTACTGAGAATAAGAAAGTATCATTAAGAAAACTTTTTTTTTTGCTATTTTATTTTCCATCTACTGCACCTCCTGCCATCATAAGTCCAAGAGTATTTTCGTCTGTAGTTTTGCATCTACTATTCCTACTATTTTACCTTCGTACATAACAGCTATTCTGTCTGATACGTTCATTACTTCGTCTAATTCTAATGATACAAGTAAAACAGCATTTCCTGCATCTCTTTGTTCAACTAATGCTTTGTGAACGAATTCTATCGCACCAACATCAAGTCCTCTTGTAGGTTGAGTCGCTATTAATAATTGAGATTCATTTGTTTCTTGTCTAGATCTCTCTATATTCATAACCTCTCTACCTATGATTATTTTTGTTGGTTACCACCAGAAAGTGCTCTAGTAGTTTTTGAGTGTAATCTGTAGGTCTAACGTCAAATCTTGAAATTATTGATTTTGCATGTTTGTCCATTGCGTCTTTGTTTATTATGCTATTTTTAGAGAATCTAGCATCTTTGTAGTTTTGTAATATAGAGTTTTCTGCAACAGTGAAATCTAAAACAAGACCTCTTTTTTATGTCTATCTTCTGGTATATTTTTTATACCTTTTTTGAAGATTTGTTTTGGAGTATTATTTACTATTTCATGTCCATTTATTTTATGCTTCCGCTATAACATTTTCTAAGACCCGTTAAAGCTTCAACTAACTCACTTTGTCCATTTCCATCTATACCAGCTATACCTAATATTTCTCCAGCTCTTACTTCTAAAGATAATCCGTCTACAGCTGAAATTTTTCTGCTGTCTTTTACAACTAAATCATTTATTTCTAGTACTGTTTCTTTGGTTGAGCATCTTCTTTATCAACTTTGAAGTTAACTTCTCTACCAACCATCATTGTTGCTAAATCATCTTCTGTAACTTCATCAACTTTTACAGTATCGATGTATTTACCTCTTCTTATAACAGTACAATGATCTGCTATTGCTTTTTATCTCTTTTAATTTATGAGTTATTATTATAACTGACTTACCTTCTTTAGTTAAGTTTCTGATGATTTTATTAAATCTTCTATTTCTTGTGGTGTTAAAACTGCTGTTGGTTCGTCAAGTATTAACATATCAGCTCCTCTATATAGAGCTTTTAATATTTCAACTCTTTGTTGCATACCTACTGATATATCATCTACCTTTGCCATTGGGTCTATAGCTAAACCATATCTTTTAGATATTTCTTCTACATCTTTTATAGCTTTGTTCATATCTAAAGTTCCCATAAATTTAGTAGTTTCACTACCTAAAATTATGTTTTGTGCAACTGTAAAAGTTCCTATTAACATGAAATGTTGGTGAACCATTCCTATCCCTTTGCTTATTGCAACGCTAGGATTTTCGATATTAACTAATTCTTCGTTTATATGAATTTCACCTGAAGTTGGAGTGTATAATCCATATAAGATGTTCATTAGAGTTGATTTACCTGCACCATTTTCACCTAAAAGTGCATGTACCTCTCCCTTGTGTACAGTCAAGTTGATGTTGTCATTGGCAACGAAATCGCCAAATTTCTTAGTTATATTTTTTCATTTGTATACTTTTTATGATTGTAATCTATATAACTATTTTCCATGCTCACACTGTCCTCCTTATTTTTTTAATTAATAATATTCTATATCCGACATTAATCGTCTACTTAAAAAAATGGATAATACATATATATATTATCCATTTTTTATAGAATCTATTTGTATTTTAAAAGTTTTCTAATTCCGCCAGAAATATACTTTATTTAGTTAGTTTTAAAAATTATTTTCCAACTATTTCATTGTATTCTTTCTCATTTTGAGGAACTTTTATTTCACCGCTTTTAACTAATTCAGCTTGTTCTTCAACATATTTTAATATGTCTGCTGGAACATTTTTATCAGTAGTTTTAGCTATACCAACACCACCACTTGCAAGTGTATTTGTTATAACTTGTCCACCTTTGTAGTTTCCATCTATCATTTGACCTATTAAGTCTATAACTGATACGTCTACATTTTTAACAGCTGATGTTATTACGTTATCTGAGCTAATACATTTTGGTCTGTATCAACACCAATAGCCATTTTTCCATTTTCTTTAGCAGCTTCTATAGCTCCTGTACCAACTGCACCTGCTGCTGTGAATATTACATCAACACCGTCTTTATGCATTTGATTTGCTATAGATTTTCCTAGTGCAGCATCATTAAAACTATTTGCGCATCTTACTACTACTTCACAATCTGGGTTTGCAGCTTTAACACCTGCCATGTATCCATATTGGAATCTGTTTAATACAACACTCTCCATACCACTTATAAATGCTACTTTGTTTGTTTCAGTCATTTTACCAGCTATTAATCCTGCTAAATATGATGAAGTATTATCTTCATATACTAATGAAGTAACATTTTCTGGTTGTTTTTCATATGCATGGTCAACTATCGCAAATTCTTTTTCTGGATAGTTTTTAGCTGCCTCTTCTATTGCACCTGCTATTTTATAACCAACACCTATTATTAAGTCTAAATCTTCTTCAACGAATGTTTCTATGTTTGGAACGTAATCTGCATCCTTAGTAGACTCTAAGTATTTTACTTTTACTTTGTCACTTCCATATTTCTCTTCTGCTTTTTGTAAACCTTCCCAAGTAGATTGGTTGAATGATTCATCATTAACTCCACCTGTATCTGTTATCATTCCAATAGTGTATACGTCTTTTGAAGTATTATCAGCACCATCATTCTTATTGCTGCATCCAACTAATAGTGTTGTCATCATTGTGAATGCAAGTCCTATTGCAAATAATTTCTTTAATTGCATTTTGTCCTCCTAGCGTTCTCTATTCTGTTTTTATTTTGTGCAAATTTTCTTATATTATTTATAAGTTATTAATTCTTTATATATTATGATAAACTTATAGTAATATTTCATATTGTGTAACACATATATAATAATTGCACGAATTTTTTACCTTTATCTATTATCCTATTTTCTCATTAAAATTTCAATATAAAATTAATTTTTTTTTTTTTTTTTTTATTACACTAAATATTTAATTTTACTTATTTTCCAAAAATACACTATATATCGACATAATATCGACATAAAAATAGCTATCAATAGGTTTAAACCTTTTGATAGCTATTAATTAATTCATATATTATTTATAGTATAACTTATTTCCCAACTATTTCATTGTACTGTTTTTCATTTTCTGGAACTTTTATTTCTCCAGATTTTATTTTATCAGCTTGTTCGTTAACATAGTCAAGTATGTCTTTAGAAACATGATCTTTTTTTGTTGAATCTGATAATCCAACACCACCACTTGCAAGTGTATTTACTATAACTTGTCCACCTTGGTAGTTATCTTCTAATATTTCACCTACTAAGTTAACTATTGATACGTTTATATTTTTTACAGTTGATGATATTACATTTTCTGGTGCTAAAGGATTTTGATCTATATCAACACCTATAGCCATTTTTTGTTTTCTTTAGCTGCTTCTATAGCACCTGTTCCAGCTGCACCTGCTGCTGTATATATTACATCAACACCATCTTTATGCATTTGGTTTGCTACTGATTTTGCTAATGCTGAATCAGAGAAACTATTTAAATATCTAACTGTTAATTCACAATTTGGATTTGCAGCTTTAACACCAGCTCTAAATCCATATTCGAATTTATCTAATGTAGCACTTTTCATTCCACCTATGAATGCAACTTTATTAGTTTCAGTCTTTTTAGCTGCTATTAATCCAGCTAAGTAAGCTGCTGTATTATCTTCATATATTAATGAAGTTACATTTTCTGGTTGTTTGTCATAAGCATGGTCTATTATTGCAAATTGTACATCTGGATAGTTTTTAGATGCTTCTTCTATTGCACCTGCTATTTTATATCCAACACCAATTATTAAATCTAAATCTTCTTCTACAAATGTTTCTATGTTTGGTGTATAGTCAGCTTCTTGACTAGACTCTACATATTTAACTTGTACTTTATCTTTTCCGTATTTTTCTTGAGCTTGTTGTAACCCTTCCCAAGTAGATTGGTTAAATGATTCGTCGTTCACTCCACCAGTATCAGATATCATACCTATTTTGTATACATCTTCACTATTGTCTGTTTTATTTCCGCTACATCCAACTAATAATGAACTCATCATTACCGCTGCAAGCCCTACTGCAAATAATTTTTTTAATTGCATAATGTCCTCCTACAAAACTGTCTCATTTTTGTTATTTTTATTTTGTTGCAGATTTCGACTATTTATAAGTCATATTATTTTTTTAATAATATTTTAATTAGTATACATTATATGTCGAAATCGCGCGAAATATATCCACTTACATTATCCTATTTTCTTTCAAAAAAAATCAATCTTTTTTTTTCATTTTTTTTTTTTGTTCGTCTTTTTTTTCAAAATTACTTTTTATTCACAAATTATTGTATAAATTTATTTATTTATTATTTGTATATATAGAAACTTTATCACTATAAATATACATAAAAATTCGAATAAAAAATGAGTCATAAAACTGTATATATTATGACTCATTTTTATTTATATGTACTTTAAATATCTCTAAATACAACTATTTTTTTAAAACTTAATACTCCTAAAACACCAGGACCTGAGTGAGACCCTATACAAGAGCCAACTTTAAATGTTCCTATTTGGTCAGGGATTGTATTTTTCTTTTAAGGCTTCAACCATCTTATCTTTTTCCTTTTTTCATTATCCATATATCCTACATACATAATGCTAGTATCGATATCTCCGCCTGTTAATTCATCTGTAACTTCAATTAGTTTGTTTATAACATTTTTTCTTACCTCTTACTTGTCCTAATTGAGTAACTAATCCATCTTTTACCTCACATATAGGTTTTACATTTAATAAATTTCCTACTATAGCTTTTGTAGAAGATATTCTACCACCTTTTTGAAGGTGATTTAAAGAATCTATAGAAAATACTAAACAATATTTTTCTTTTATTATATTAAGTTCAGAAATTATTTCATCAATACTCTTACCTTCTTCTAATAATTGTGCTGCTCTTAGCACAAACATACCTGTCTGAAAGTAAGGTTGCTCGCGTCGTATAAATGTATATCCCCTTCTGTATCATTTTTAGCCATTACAGCACTTTGATAACTACCTGTAGCATTAGCTGATGATGCTATGTAGAAAATAGTTCTACCTTCAGCTACATATTTATCAAATGCAGTTTTAAATTGGCCATATGTTACTTGTGAAGTTTTTGGGTATTTTTATTTTTTAATAATTCATAGAATTCATCTAAGTTAAAATCTATTCCATCTTTATATTCTTTATCTTCTAATATTACAGTTAGCGGTAAAACTTCTATATCATATTTTTCTATTTGTTCTTTAGTTAAGTCCGCCATGCTGTCACAAATTAATTTAATTTTGCCCATAGTTAAACTACTCCTTCATCATAAAATTGTTATCTCATGCCTGGATATCCAATTTGTCTCATAGCTTCATATACTACTATAGCTACACAATTTGATAGGTTTAGAGATCTAGCCTTTTCTATATTTAGCATAGGTATTCTAATACAAGTATCCATATTAGCTTCTACTAGAGGCTTTGGTAACCCTTTTGTTTCTTTCCCAAACACTAAAAGCATCCATCTTCATATTCCATTTCTGAATGAGTTTTTTCTGCTTTAGTTGTTGAATAATAATATTTTGCATCTGGATATTTTTCTTGTAACTCCTCAAAGCTATCATAATATTTTATTTCTGAAATATCCCAATAATCCAGTCCACATCTTTTTAAATATTTATCTTCTAATGAAAAACCTAATGGTCTAATTAAGTGCAAAGTTGCACCTGTATTTGCACAAGTTCTTATTATATTTCCAGTATTTTGAGGTATTTCTGGTTCTACTAATACAACATTTATTGACATTTTCTCCTCCTTATACTATTCACAATTGCTAATTATTTTAATAATTTATATAATTATAACTCTATAATAAACCTAAATTATATTATATCAAAAAACATATTATTTAAAAATTACATTTAAATAAATATAACTTATTTAAACATTATTTTGTTACCTCATTTTGAACTTCTTTTGTTCCTTTCAAAATTATTTCATCACAAGGTGGATAATAACTTTTATTTATCAGTTCTTTTTTCAAAATTTCACCATTTGATTTATATATGCGAAAAGTATTTACAGTATATCCTAATCTTCCAGGTTGTTCAACTACTTTTACATCTTTTCGTAATTTAGAATTATTTTTTATATATTTTTTATTTGTGATTGTTTCAATCACTTCTGTATCAATCTCTATATCGCTTTTATCGTCACTACTCCCATATATATTAGATACAATTTTATTTGATAAAATTGTATTGTGTACTATCATTGGAGTATTGTATTTATTTTTAAAAACAAAATCTATAGCCCCCTCACATACAGTAGCATCTCGTCCTTTATTGACATAAGGGCTTGGTATAGAGTGGTTTGTTATTTCTACTATATCCATACCTGCATATAATGCGGCGTTATAGATTGTCGTTGAAACTTGGCATATTCCACCACCAACTCCTTTATCTGGTTTTCCATTTAAGATAATAGGAGCCTCTCTTAATTGATTATATACATTTTTTTCTCTTAATTCATTATTAAAAGAAAATTTTTCATTAGTATTTATAATTACATTGCTTGTAGCTTGTGTCGCAACACTAATATTATTTACTCTATTTATATTTTTTTAGGATTAAAGTACGTTTCATAACTCCCTAATAATGTGTCTATTTTTGATAGTTGTTTAGAAGTATATTTAGGCTTTAAAACTGTTATTGGTATTTCAGAGTCTTTAGAGTTTAAGTTATCAATTTTATAGATTATTATACTTTTTAATTGTTGTTTATTTATATTTTGACCATAACTCCCTTTAGTAACAGCTACTTTGTCATTTATGACTTCTGCAGTTGCATTTACAGGTGAGATATAAAATTGTTCATTAAGTTGTTTTATTAATTCGTCTATTTTTGAAATATTATAATAAGAAACGATTGGTATTATTTCTTTATTTCCTCGTTTTAAGCTAACTTTTGTTTTTTATATTTGTTATTATATCCTTGTCTCTACCTACATTATACGCATTCTGAGCTAATTGTGGGATTTTATAGTCTAAATCAAATGTATTTTTATCTATTTTTATTTTTTATCATTATAAATTAAATTAAAATATCTATTTTCTTCTATATATAAGTTTACCTTTTTTGTAGCCTCTTCAATAGTTAAGTCTGATACATCTATTTCTCCAATGTATACATTCTTTGATATTTTTCGTTCTAAGTCAAATGCATAAATTATACTATTATTTAGTAGCATAAAAATAATTACTAACATCATTAAAAGTTTATTTTTTTCAACGCTGTCATCCCTTCCTGTAGTAATTAATCATTTCTTTGAGTGCTATTATAATAATTACATTCCTCTCTTATTGGACATAAATCACATTCTGGCTTTCTTGCTTTACACATTCTTCTTCCGTGGAATATAAATAAATGGTGAGAATGTGACCATCTATTTTGGAATAGCTTCCATTAGTGCAAATTCTGTTTTTTCTGCTGTTTTCTCGTTTACTATCCCTATTCTGTTTGTTACTCTAAATACATGAGTATCAACTGCTATAGCATCTTGGTTAAAAGCATTACTTAAAACTACATCTGCTGTTTTTCTTCCTACACCAGGAAGTGTAGTTAATTCTTTTAAAGTTTGTGGTACTTCACCTTCAAAGTTTTCACAAATCATTCTAGAAGTTTCTTTTATTTTTTTTGATTTACTTTTATAAAGTCCACAACTTCTGATTTCCTCTCCTATTTCTTCTTCTGTTAATTGTGCAAATTGTTCTGGTGTGTTATATTTTGCGAATAATTTCTCTGTTACTTTATTAACTCTTACATCTGTGCATTGAGCTGATAATATAGTTGCTACTAAAAGCTCAAATGGCGTTTCATAATTTAGTTCACATTGTGCATCTGGGTATAATTTCTCTAATTCATCTAGTATTTTATTTATATCTTTCATTTTTTTGTCCCCCTCGTTTAGTAAATTCATATTTTATCATTTTATCTTTAAATTTATTATCTTTAAATTTAATTAATATATTACAAAACATTTTATTTATATTTTTCCTTTTACAACAAAAAAAAAATCAATTTTGGACATAGTAATATTCTCAAAATTGACTTTTTAATATTTTCAATTTTATTTAAAGATTTAAGTAAGATTATTTTGTTTTATATTCACTATATTTTCTCAATTTTTCTATAGATAATTCTTTTATTAGTTTAAATTTTTCATCTGTTAAAATTTCCATTGCCTCTTCGATTCTATTTACTTTATAAATATGGAATTTTTTATTTTTTATAGCCTCTTCCACTTCACTACAAAGCACTAAATTGTCTTCGTTTTTTGCTGGAATTATTACACCTTGATCACCTGTTAGTCCTTTATGTTTGCAGCAGTAATAAAATCCTTCTACTTTTTAGGAATTCCACCCACTACTTGAATTTGACCTTTTTGATTTATAGAGCCTGTAACAGCAATATTTTGTTTAATTCCTATATTACTTAATGATGATAATAAAGCATATAATTCCGCAGATGAGGCACTATCTCCATCTACACCGCCATAATTTTGTTCAAAACAAATATATGCATTTAGCGATAATGGAAACTCTTGTGCAAAATTTTCTGCTAAATATCCTTCTAGTATTAATACCCCTTTATTATGGATAGAACCACTCATTTTGGCTTCTCTTTCTATATTTACAATGCCCTTACTTCCACAGGCTGTCGAAACAGTTATTCGTGAAGGTTTGCCAAATGTGTGTTCACCAGTACTCAAAACAGATAATCCATTAATTACGCCTACTTGTTTCCCTTTTATGTCGATTAATGTATTTTCTCTTTTATATGATTCATCTATTTTTTCTTCAATTTTATCAATTCTATATTTTTTTGATTGTATAGCCTTTTCTATATGTCTCTTTTCTATATATTTTGAATTATCCATTTGTGCATATAGATTTCCTTCATTTATCATTTCCATTATTTTATTAAAATTAGTAGATAATTTCTTTTTATCCTCTACCATTCTCATACTTTGATTAATTACTTGTGTAACAGCGTCATAAGATAAGTGTTTATAGTTATTTTTTTACATTGATATGATATAAAACCACTTATTGCATCTTCATTTTCTTCTGTTTTATTCATCTCATCATCAAAATCCACAAATACTTTAAAGTATTTCATAAATTCTGGGTCGTAATTATATATAAGATTATATAAATATCTACTTCCTATAAGTATTATTTTTAAGTCAGTTGGAATAGGCATTGATTTATAAAACCTTGCCCTTCTATGTCTATTTGTCCAGTTTTTAATGTCTTTTGAGCAATTCCCATGTATTTGCATATCTTAAAAGTTGATCTACATATAAAACTAAGTATCCTCCATTAGCTTTATGAAATGCACCTGGAATTATCTTTGTAAAGTCTGTTTTTAGATTTCCATTTTGATATTCATATTCTACTTTTCCAAATAAATTACTTGGTCTTGGGTCATTTTCAACAACAACTTTCTTAAACTCTGAATTATCTACAAATAAGTTTACTTCGTATTTTAATGTATAGTTTTTATCATATTTATCTTTTAAATCATCTTCATCTAAATAGAAAAGATATATATATTCTAATATATTTTCTTCTAATTCATCTAAATAATCTAATACTTTTTTATTATCACTATATTTTTCTCTGGCAGCTTCTATATATGGTACTACTACTAATTTGCCGATTTGGTTCTCTGTTTCAATAACGACTTGTTTTACTCTTTCTTCTAATTCTTTTAATTTATATAAGACTTGTATAGCCATTTCTTCAAGCTCTTTTTAGTCTGACAAAATTCTTCTGCTGATATTTCTTCTTCATAATTATCATCTATAGGCATAAATATAAAGCCTGAAGAGCTACTCTTAAGCTTAAATCCTTTTTCTCTACCGTAATTTCTTACACTTTTTAATAGTTTTTCTTTTTCAAACTCATACGTCTGTAATAATTTATTTTTGTAAGTTCATACTCCTCATTTTCAAATGCTTCGTTAATTTCTTCTGTTAAGCTTTCAATTAAATCCTCCATGTATTCTTTAAATTCCATACCTTTCCCTGCTGGAAAGTCAATAGCAACTGGACATCTTCCGTCTTTAAAATTATATACATAACACCAGTCCTTTATTTTGCTCTCATCAATTTGCTGGGATTGAATTTCATTTATAACATAAGTAATTCTTCCACTTCCACAATATCCTGAAACATATATATTATAAGCTGGATTATTCATTTGTAGCCCTAATTGCATTGCGCTTACAGCTCTTTCTTGACCAATAATACCATCATAAGGTTCAACTTCAGAAGTATTTTTAAATTTTTTTCATAGCCCTCTCCCTCAATACAACATTTTTTCATCTTATCTAATTATATGTTTGAGGGATATTATTAATTATGAATATTTACTTTATTTATCAAAATTTTAAAGATTTATTTTGTTTTCTTCATAAATTATATCTAAATTTCGCTTAATAAGTTTTCTTCCTCTCCAACTAAATGCCTTATTATTATATCTTCGTTTAAATTCTTTATTAGATATTTCATTAATTTCATCTATATCTATTTTTGTCATTAAATTCTCTTTAAATTGAGGGAAGTTTGTAACTTCTATATTTTTATTGTGTGGACATATATCCTGACATATATCACATCCAAAAACTTTTTTATTTTTTTTAATGCATCTTCTTCTTGTTCAGATAACTCTTCTTTTTTTTTTGGGTAATGTATGAAAGGCATTTTCTTGGATCTATTTCAAAATTTCCTAAAAGAGCATTTCCTGGACAGGCTTTAACGCACTTATTGCATTTTAAACAAGTTTTATCTAGCGGTATATCTTTTTCAAAATCATAATTGTTCACTATGTATGCAATAAATACATAAGAGCCATACTTATCTGTTATTATGTTGTTATTTATTCCAAAATACCCTATTCCACTTAAATATGCTAAATATCTATCAACCAAAGGACCATTATCTGCAAATATTTCATATTTAAATTCAGGGATTTCATTTTCAATTTGTAGACATACCTCATTTAATATTTGTTTTGTTACAATATGATAATCTTCACCATAGCAATATTTAGATAGATTTGTATCTTCATATTCTCCTGCATAATATGGAAATGCACATACTATTATTGATTTTGCATCTTCCATTATTAACTTTGGATTTGTTCTTTTTCTATATCTTCCTCTTCCATCCCAGTTAAATATTGCTTTTCGTTTCTATCTATCAAAATTTTTTTTCAATTCAGTATATGGGCCAACTGGTGCAATTCCTACAGTATCTATTCCCAAGTTGTTACAAATTTCTATTAATCTATTTTTATCCATAAAATTTCCTTTCGTAAATTGCATTTTAGTTTTATAATAACTAAAGGTAAGGGAGTGATAATTTGATAAAACTAACAATCCCAGGTCGACCTATTAGTAAATCTAATTTTAAACTTACTAATATTCATGGTCAAGCCTGGATGCCAGCAAAAGGAAAACATTCTAAATATTTAGCGTATGAAAACATGATTGCAGGATATATAAACCAACAATATCAGGGTGAACAAATAGAAGAAGATTTAATAACTGTTTTAAAACTTTATTTCCCAAATAAAAGAATGGGTGATTTACACAATTATCCTAAAAGTATTTGTGATGGAATTGAAAAAAGTGGTATTATAAAAATGATAAACAACTAAAACCTGTGTTATTATTTAACTATATAGATAAAAGAAGATCCTAGAGTTGAAATATTTCTTTATCCTGCCTCAAAATATGATGTTTCTTATACAATAACTGAAAAATAAACAATAAAATAGATTGCAGTCTAACATATTGTTGATGCAATCTATTTTATTTATATTTATTTTTCTAAAGTATCAACTACTTTTTTAACATATCTATTATTGGTAATTCGTATGGACATTTCTTTTTGACAGGCACCACATTCAATACAATTACTCGCTCTTTCATTTTCAGCAAGTCCTCTATATCTATCTACTGCCCAATCTTTTAAATTATATCTATTATAATATCCTTCTAATAAAAAGTTTTGAGGTATATTTATACCTTTTGGACATGGAAGACAATACTCACATCTCCTACAGAAATTAGTTCCCTAATTCTGATTTAATTTTAGCAATCTTTTTATTATCTTCTTCTGTTAACTCATAATTTTTGTAATACATCAGTATTTTCTATAACTTGTTGTGGACTATCCATTCCTGGAATAGCAACATCAATGTATTCTCTTGATAATATATATTTCATAGCTAATGTTCCATCATCTATAGCCCCACCTGCTAATGGTTTCATAACTATTGTTCCAACACCTTTTTTCATGAGCTTTTTTAAATACTTCATCTGCTTGATTTTCAACTATATTGTATGGGAATTGTATAGTTTCAAATTTATCACTTTCTACAGCTTTTTCAACAGTTTCTAAACCATGACTAGTTATTCCAATGTGTTTTTATTTTTCCCTGTTCTTTTGCTTCTAACAAAGCTCTATATGCTTTATCTTCACCAAATAAAGTATCATATTCTGCTGGTTTTTACATTATGCATCTGATATAAATCTATATAATCAGTTTGAAGATTTTTTAAACTGATTTCTATATCTCTTTCATAGATTCATAATCTCTTGACATTGATTTAGTTGCTATGTAGAATTTTTCTCTTCTTCCTTTTAGTGCATTTCCTAAATACTCTTCACTAACCGTATATCCCCTTGCCGTATCGATAAAATTAACTCCACACTTTTCTAGTTCATCAATTACTTTGTTTTGTATCTTCTTGGCTTATTCGTTGTATAGGAATTCCTCCAAATCCAACTCGTTTTATCTTCATCCCTGTCTTCCCAAAATATCTCATAAACAAATTTCCTTTCTAAAAATACACCTTATTAATATATTTTTTAATAAAACCATAATTAAAATGCTAGTATAAACATTACTATGATTTTTAAATTAACTAAAAAAGTACCAACATAGTTGATACTTATTCTGCAATTTCATTATCAAGATCTGTAGGTATTGCTACCATCATTAGATCATGTTTTTTAACTTCGTCATTTTCTTTTCTATTTGCTAAAATTTCTGAAACCTTATCATTAATCGTATTTTTTAATTCAATAATTTCAGAATCTGATAATTTTATATCTCTGTATTCTAAACACACTATCTAATTTTAATGCCCCTTGTTCAACAGCATTATAAAAAATGCTCTATTGTATCTTCAAAATCAGAAATAGATACAGCCCCATCTTTACTTGCAGGATCTAGAGTATAATCAATTATTTTTCTACTCATAACAACATTATTAGCTGTTGGGTAGTAATATTTTTCAACTATACCAGATTTTATTTTTTCCTCAACCAATTCTAATATTCCTACATTGTATAATGTTTTAATATGATAGTTTATCTTAGCATGTGGTTCGTCTAACATCTCTGATAATTGCTTTGCCGATAATGGTTCTTTATCAAAAGCATTCAGTATGTCTATTCTTCTTGGGTGTGCAATAGCTTTAACACACTCTAGGTCTCGCAATACTAACAAATCCTTCATTTTTCTTACCCCCAAAAAAGTCACTTAACTTACTTAATATAAAAATAATTATATATTAAATATATATAATTGTCAAAAAAACTAATACATATATTGGCAATGTATTCATGTATTCTTTTCATTTTTACCAACAATTTAAGTTCAGATTCCAAATTATTTGAATAATCTAAACATTAGATATTACTATAGTACATGATTTGAATCTAAATTTCAACTCAAATACTTAGTGTATAAAAAAATATTTTTCTATATCAAATTTATTATAAAAAAATAAGAATCAAATTTTATTATAATTGATTCTTACTTTTTATTTGTTTTATATATTTTTATAAACTTAGTGTACGATTTTACTTCCACCAATAAATTCTCTAATTATTGCTGTTGGTGGTATATCAGATAAGTCATCTAATTCCACAAAGTATTGTAGCAATTTTAGAAGTCTCTTCGCTTCGATATATGCTTCACTTGTTTTTATCAATTTGTTTTAATAATGGTTTTGCGTATGCTTTTAATAATGATAATTCATAAACACAAGCAGTATTAAACATTACATCAGCTTGCTCTTGATAAGGGAAGATATTTTTTTCTTCTCCTCGTCTTACAGATGGCCATCCCTTTATAGTCATCTCAGCAGTATGACCTCTAAATTGATTGTCCCTAACTATTCTTCTGATCAATCTTAAATCAGTAGTTGGTATTCTATTGTGGTCATCTAAATTTAATTGAGTCAATGCACTTAAATAAATTTTGAATTTTTTTCATTATCAGGTATTGACGCTGTTAACATTGGATTTAAACCATGTATACCTTCCAATATTATCGGCTGATTTTCATCTATTTGTAGAATTTCGCCTGGTTCACTCTTTCCTGTTATAAAGTTATATCTAGGAAGGTGAACTTCTTTTCCTTCTAATAAATCATTTAAGTCTTTATTGAATCTTTTTAAATCTATCGCACGTATAGATTCATAATCTAAATGTCCAAACTCATCTAATGGAGTTTTATCTATCTATAAAATAATTATCTAATGAGATAGATATAGGATTTAGGTTATTAACTTTTAGATGAATAGATAACCTTGTCGCAAAACTTGTTTTTCCTGATGAAGACGGTGCTGCAATCAAAATTATTCTTTTGTTTTCTTCGTTTATTATATCGGCAATCTGTCCAATCTTTTTCTCATGTAATGCTTCTACAATTCTTATTATCTCGCCATATTTTCCTGATTCTATTATTTTATTTAGAGTTAATACCTTGTCTACACCCATTAAATCTGACCAACGCTCTGCTTCTTTATAAATACTTGCAAGCTTTGGTTGTGGTATAAACTTTTAGGGATGTGTTTATCATCTTCGCTAGCAGCCATTAATATTACTCCATTTTTATATTTGAATAAATCATAACTTTTATATATCCAGTTGAAGGCATAAGATATCCATAAAAATGATCAATATAGTTATTACATTTATATATTTTACAGTATCTCCATCTTTATACTTGATTAATTCGGCCTTTTCATTCAAACCAACAGATTCAAATATTTTTATTGCCTCTTCTTTGCTATATACAGTTTTATTTATTTCATAATCATTAGATATTATTTTATCCATTTTTCTTTAATATTTGCTATGTCGTCTTTAGTAATAGCTCTATCAAGATGTATCTCACAATAAACTCCATTAGATAATGAATGTTCTATTACTACTCTACTATCTTTAAACAGACATTTACACGCCATAATAAAGACAAGATTCAACGTTCTAGTATATACTCTAAGTCCATCTGGATTTTTAGTATCTAAGAATTGTATATCACTATCTTCTTTAATATAAGTATTCAATTCCTTTAATTCATTATTTACTACAGCTAGCGATATATAACCTGAATAATCTTGTTCTACATCTTTCGCTATATCAGATAGTTTAATTCCTTGTTCATTATTTTTTTTACAGTGTATGTTTTTACATTTCCATTAATATTTAAATTAACCATAGTTGTACCCTCTTCTAAGAAAATCTATTTAAATATTATAAATTAAAATATGTTTCCCCTTTTATTTATTTTATTATTGGTTATATATATTTGTACCTAATTAATCTTTAAAAATATATTAAATAAACTATTTAATTAGACTAATATCATTGAAGGGATATAGTCTAACTAAAACTTTTCCTTCTACATCATTTACATCAACTAGTCCAACTTGTTCGTATCTACTATCTAAACTAACTTCTCTGTTATCTCCTAATACAAAGAGTTTTCCTTCGGGAACTACTATATCTACATCTCCAGTAGTATCCATACCTTCGCTTAAATAAGTTTCATCAAGTAACTTATCGTTTAAATAAACTTTGCCGTCTTTAATTACAACTTTGTCTCCTGCAACACCAATTATTCTTTTTACTAAATCTTTGGTTGTGCCATCATTTTTTCTAAGTCAGATTTAAAACTATAACATCTCCATTTTTAGGTTCCCTATTTTATATCCAATTTTATTTATTATAAGATAGTCATTTTCGTGAAGAGTTGGAAGCATTGAATCTCCACTAACTAGTGTTGGTTTTATGAATAAAGTTATTACAAATGCTAATACAATAGCTAGTCCAAAAACTTTTTACCCATTCAATTATGCTGTTTTTTACACTTTGTGTTTGATTTACTTCTTTCTTTCCCATTATATTCTCTCCTCTCTGCACTAATTAGATTGAAATATATATTATATTCAATAAAAGGGTTATTTTCCTTTATTTGACCATTTAGGTTTATAGTAATTACTTAGTGCAATAAACTGTTAATATAAATTTTTAATAATTTATTCTTAATCCTTTTGGGTAATGATTTTTTAGTACACCGTTAGATTCTTTTCCCCCATCCAATAGGAATTTCTTCTACAGTTACAACTACCCATCCACGACTTTCCCCCTGTATTTATTACATTTCCTCTTAGGTAATCAAATATAGTTTCATCATTTAAAGATATATTTTCTGTATGTTTTATTTGTTCTGTTTTTAAATAATGTGATAATGCATGTGATGGTTCAAATCTATTTTTCTTTAATACTCCTAGGTGTAAACCATATCTTAATACTTTAAGTTTATCTACATTTGGACATTCATCAGGTAATAAGTATAAGTTGTCCCCTCTTAACATAAATTTGTTGTCTACATTTATATTAAGATGTTTTTTTCTCAAAGTTTCTGTATTCTTTTATCTCATTATTTAATTTTTTTATTTTCATTTCTTTGACTCTACAGTCTTCATCATCTAATTTTTGAATTTTAGCTACAAAGTGACCTTCACCTTTTACTTTATGAGGCCATAATCTTTCCATTTCTATTAATACTGCGCCCTCATGTTCTGCTATAAATTCTTCTATAACATCTTCATTTTCTTCTCTTGAGAATGTGCATGTTGAGTAAACAAGTGTTCCGCCTTTTTAAGCATTTTATATCCATCTCTTATAATTTCTTTTTGGATAGATTGACACTCTAAAACTTTGCTATAAGTCCAGTCTTCTATTGCAACTGGATCTTTTCTAAACATTCCTTCTCCAGAACAAGGTGCATCTATTACTATTTTATCAAAATAACCTGTAAATACTTTTCTAAGGTGAGCTGAATCGGTATTTGTTATTATACAATTTCTAGCACCAAATCTCTCAAGATTTTCACCTAATGCCTTAATTCTTATAGGATTTATTTCGTTTGAGACTAAAAGTCCTGTATCGTCTAATTTAGATAATATATATGTTGATTTTCCTCCTGGTGCTGCACACATGTCTAGTACTTTATCACCTTTTGTATATCTAATTTAGGCACTACACTCATTGCAGATGGCTCTTGAAGATAATAAGCTCCTGCCTCATGAAGTGGATTTTTACCTGGTTTACACTCTGTTTCATCATAGTAAAACCCTTCATTTGTCCAAGGAATTTGATCTAACTTAAATAAATTTAATTCCTCAAACTTATCCTTTGTCATTTTCATTGTATTTAATCTAATACCTGTTGTCTTTTTTTTCATTATAACTATTTATAAATTGTTCATACTCATCTTCTAGTATTACTTTTACATCTTCTAAAAATCTTTCTGGTAAACTAATCAAAATTTTTTTCCTCTCTGTCATATTCGTTTCTTTTCATGTTTTAGTATATCAAAAATCTCTTTTTTGAATATAACATATATTTATTAAATTTATTTAAATTAATTGTTGCTAAAATTATAATATATATTATAAAAACTATAATAATCCATTTATACTGTATCATCAATATAAAATCAAAAGTACCATGAAGTAATATAGGTATTAAAAAGCTAGAATTAAGTTCTGTCTTTTTTTTAGCTATATTTTTTCAAATTTATATTTTGAAATATAATATCCCATGGTAATTGCAAACATAATATGAGCTGGTATTGATATTATAGCTCTAATAAATGCTACTTGAAATATCATTTTGGAATCATAATTAATATGAATTAAATTTTCGACAGTTGCAAATCCTAGTGATAAAAAAACAGAATACATTATTCCATCTAGTTTTTCATCATATGAATCTTCTTTTTTGAAAAAATATAAAGTACTAAACCTTTTAATATTTCTTCCGTACATCCTGCTATTACAAATGCAGTATATATCAAATTTGTATCATCCTCAAATATATTTCTATCTATCAAAAATTTTCGATTATTATTGCAAAAAGCTAAGAATTATACCTAGAATAAAATATTTTAAAAGTATAGAAATATTTTCCCTGTTATATTTATCTTTATAATAAACCCATAATATAAAGCTAATTATCGGTAGAAATGTAATTAAAAAAAGCCAACATATAAAAAATATATTTTCTCCTCTCTTTTATTCTGTTATTGCTCTTATAAAATATCTTTTCACAAAAGACTAGCTCTATTCATAAAATAAATAATAGAATTATCAATAATTTTTTACTTTTTCTCAACAGTTATTATTAAATTGCATATAGTTAATAATAATACAATTTTAGTATGTAACTTAGTAGGTACTAAAATTATATTATGTGTTATAAAAGAAAAGAAGGTGATTAAATGCAAGACGGTTTCTTAACAATAAGCGTTGTAGATTCAACGACTAATGCGCCGATACAAGATGTTACTATAAATATTTATGGACAAAATGCAGATGGTTCAACATCTTCTGCTATATATCAAAACTTAAAAACTAATGAGTCTGGTCAAATTGTAAATATTCCTTTATCTGCACCAGATGTTGATTATTCATTAGATCCAACTTCTACTACAAAGCCTTATGCTGACTATATAGTCGAAGCTATAAAAGATGGATATGAAACAATAATTATAGATGGTACACAACTTTTGCCTATAGTAACTGCTAGACAACCTATTCCGATGACACCAAAACAAAGAAGTAGACGATCTTATAGAAGACAAAATGAAATCACTTATGATATAGGACCACATACTTTATGGGGAGATTATCCACCAAAAAATACCTGAAGACAGCTTAAAACCAATTCCTGCACCAACAGGATTTGTTGTATTAGATAATCCAGTTGTTCCAGAATTTATAGTTGTTCATGACGGATTGCCATCTGACTCTTCCGCTGAAAATTACTGGGTTCCATTTAAGACTTATATAAAAAATGTAGCCTCCTCCGAAATATATCCAACATGGCCTGAACAAACAATTTATGCAAATGTAATAGCAATTATATCATTTACTTTAAATAGAGTTTTTACAGAGTGGTATAGAAACCAAGGATACGACTTCACAATTACATCTACTACTAATTATGACCACAAGTATATTCATAACAGAAATATTTTTGATGAAATATCAGTTGTAGTAGATACAGTTTTTAATACATTTATAAAAAGACCTCCTACAGCAAGACAGCCACTTTTAGCACAATATTGTGATGGTCAAAAAAAACACAATGTCCTGACCAAATGACTTAATGGGGAAGTAAGAGTTTAGGTGATAAAGGGTATAATTATGAGGCGATTCTTAAATATTTTTATGGAGATAATATATTGTTTGCAGAAGCAGAAATTGTATCTGGGTTCCAGTTTCTTTTCTTGGAGCAACATTAGAAATTGGTTCTAAAGGAACTCCTGTTAGAACTATCCAAAATCAATTAAACGCAATATCTAACTCTTACCCAGCTATTCCAAAGGTCGCTGAAGATGGAATATATGGTCCGTCTACTGCTGAAGCAGTTAGAACATTCCAAAAGATATTCGGATTACCACAAACTGGTGTAGTAGACTTTAAAACTTGGTATGAAATTTCTAGAGTTTATGTTGCAGTTACAAAATTGCTTCATTACATCCTATAATCTAAAAATAAAAGTATCTTGGCACATTATATATAGCTAAGATACTTTTTTATATAAAATATTAAACTGTGGTAGCTTTAGAACTATAAAAATTATTTCTTTGTATTTAGGAATTAGCAAGGTATTTATAAGCTCTTTTTTATAATAAATTCTGGCACACCTGCTACATAAGGAGCTATTTCATATAAATCAAAAAATATAACAATTGAATCATCCTTTATATAAAATTTTTGATTATTTTTTATTTTATTGAAAGCATATAATTGTGTGCTATCTTCAGGAAGGCCTTGCTCTTTATTTAAAGTTTTTTTATCTGAGATTTTATTTCATCATTTATAACTTGCTCATAATTTGAATTTTGAGTAAAAATATCATTTAATACAAATGTATTTCCAGATGTTAAATCTATATTGTATGGTACATATTCATAAATTCCATGTGCTCCACCGCTATATTTATAATATTTAATAAGTATACTCAATATATCGTCATTACTTTTTTTAACTTCATAATCAGAGCTTACAATAAATTTATTTTTCTACTTCGGGAAAATCATCAAAAAAAAGATTGTGCTTCTTTGTATGAGTTATTATAAAAACTCATTATATCTGTTTCAAATTTTTTATTTAGATTATTTTCAATACTCTTATTTCCCATAGTTAACTGTGGTATTTTCAAGTCTGCCTTTATATATTTATTGTCTTTATTTATTAATTTTGATTGTATAGTTGTAGTTATAATATTTAATTCAAACGCCTCTTTTACCTCATCAAAATTACACATAGATATTATTAAAATTCCTATAATTAAAATTATGATTGCTGTTGATTTTTTTTCATAAAAAACTCCTCCTCTATTTATTTATAGAGTGAGGAGTTTTTTTTATTTTATTCCTTAAATATATTATCGGTACTAATTTCAAATTCATCTACTTTTTTGCTATAGAACCAGTCCACTATTCCTAAAAAGAATTGACAAGTACATATTTATACCAAATACTGCTCCCATTGAACCATATAAGTATAGTTTAATGAAGAAGTCACCAGCAAATGCTTTAAATACCATATGAATTTCTCTTGGGTCCATAATTTCTACTTGTTCTGTAGTTATTTCTTTAAGTTTAAGTGCTTTCATAGCATCAACAGTAAATCCAATACCTGTAGTAAGTAATGCATCTACTATGCATTTTACAATGTAATCTTTTGTATCTTTATCAATAAATTTAAATTCACTTTCTATACAGTTAAATACTATTTTATCTACTATATATTGATTATTTTCATTGAAATCTAAGTCATTAAATAGTTTATCTAAATATGATTCTATCTCTGAAAGTAAAATATTTTGTTCTAATAAATTATTTAATTTCATACCTACTATGTTATTTTCATAAGCTGTTTTAATAGATTTTAATATTAATTCTTTAGATTCAATATTTTTATTTAATTTTTCTAGTATAGATTTAATCGTAAATTCTAGAGTTTCATCTATATCTATTATATTCGATAGTTTTTCATCTAATATTTTTACTGTTATATTTTGATTAATATAATCATTTATAAATTTATTTATATTCTCTATGTTATTGTTATAATTATCATTTACTAGGCTTAAAGTTTGAGCAATTTCTCCCTCAAACACTTTGTATAGATTTTCTATATTTTCTATATTTGTGTCTTTAAATATATCTGATAATTTTATTTCTTTCGCTTTATCAATTGTAACTAAAGCTAAGTCATCAACATTGTTAAATATTATTTCATTTTGTTTTATGTCTTCAGCAAGTGTACTTGCTATTAATTTTGTATTTACATCTTCTGCTACAAAGCCAACATGTTGTATTGTAGTTGGGTATATAGCTGATTTTAGACATATAGAAGTTGTTTTTATTGTAGAATACATAGTATCGTTTATAAAGTCTTCTAATTTTGTCTCTATGATGTTTATAACAACAAGACTTACAAGTCTATCTCCATTCATAAAGTCATAAGCCATTTTTACGAAGAAATTAAGTTGTTTTCTCACCATATTAATAACCATATTAACGACTTGTTCTTTGTTTTCTTGGGCATAATTATTTACTTTTCCTAATAAATCCGCTGTTATTGAGTATAAATTTTTATCTAAAGTTATTCTTATACTTCCACCAAAAAGCTCACCAATTGTTTTCTCTTCATTAAGTTCACTTTGTAATAATTCATCTATTGATTTTTCTAATAATGTTGGTAAATTTATAACTATATAATTATTTAAATCTTTATCAACCATTGATTCTAATTTAGATAATTTTTCACTTCCAATAACATCATAAAGTGTTTTTTGATTTAAAATCATTATAAATTCCTTCATTATTTAAAATTAATGATTTTACTAACTCTTCTTTAAGTATTTTATCTACAGAAGTTTTTATACTATTGTCTATAGCTTCATTTACTCCATTATTTATAGATTGAACTACTGCTCCTGGCAATAAGTTATTTATTGTTTTTTGTCTATCAATTTTTTCTTGTGCAAATTTTATTACTGCATCATCTAATTTATCTAAATTTGATAAGAAGTTTTCTGATACACTAATAGCCTTTTTCTTAGTTAATACTTCATCTAAAGTTACATTTTCTGCTGTATTAGATAAAGCTTGGGCAATTTTGTTTTGTTTTGTTTGCATTTATCTATAATAAATTGATATAAGAATTTGCTTATTTGATTTTTCTTTTCACTAGCTATATCTACTAACATTTTAAAATTGTTTTTAGATACAAAGTTAAAGATACTTTGTGAAAATTTATCTTTTTTGATATTAAATAAACTTTCTACCCTCTTACCTTTTAAAAGTTCATTATCTATAAAGTATGCCATACCATTTGCAAAAGCCTTCTTTGTGCGCAGGTATATACCCTTGTGAAAATACTTTAAATAGAGGTATTTTTGCAACAAATTTATTTTTTTCATATGGGTGGAATATCATCCATAATGCGATTACATTTGTAAGTATTCCTACTAATCCCATAAGAACACACGCCATTATTGTAGTTTGATATCTGTTATAGAAACCTAGATTATTTATTGTTCCATTTATTCCAAATGCAAATATTAACCCTGCTACAGTTCCTAATAAAGCTCCAAAATAAGATAATGGTTTAAGCTGTCTACCCATAAAACTTTTGTGCTATATTACAAATTTCATCTTCATCTAATTTTATTAAGTTGTTGTAGATTACTCTTTTTTACGTTATTATCTATTACTTTTCTACATTATTAACAAGACCTTTATGAAGTTTTTGACTTAATGATAAACTAAATCCTTCTTTATCTTTAATTAAGCCTAAAACATCTTTTTACTTCTTTATTTTTTAATTGTTCTATAACTGTTTTTTCTAAATCATTAAATTTATTACATGTTAATAAAATTATCGATTCTTTATTTTCTATTATTATATTTTCAAAGTCTATATTATCTAAAGATGAAGATACTATTTTTTCTATATATAATTTGCATATTTTTTTGTTATTACCTAGATATTTTGCAATTAATTTAGGTAATTTTTTCAGATAGTACTCTAACTTTTTCTTTTGAAATTAAATTTTCTATTTTATTAGATAGTACCTTATTAGTTTTTTTTTCTACTAAATTTGATACTATTTTTTCTATATTATCTTTTTTTAGATTTAATAAAGTTATAAATTAAAGGTGTAATGCTTGATTTAAATATTTTGTCTAAATCTAGATTTACAAAATTTGATATTGTCTTATCTTTATAGTTAAATACTATCTTTTTAGTTAAGACATTTCCTTTATCATTAAATAAATTTAATAACTTTTCACAAATATCATCATCACTTAAATTTAATTTATCTTCTAATAGTTCAACTATATGTCCGATACTTGTTTCATCAAAGAATTTTGATATAGCTAAGTATATTTTTTGGCTATCTTCAGGTGATAAGTCATAATTATCAACCATATTTGCAGCTCTATCAACAATTTTCAATGTTTGAGAGATTGTCGATAACATACTTCCAAATTTGTCTACTATACCTCTGAATGATGGATCTTCTGCATCATTCACAGTTTCATTAACTGATGTATTTATTATAAAGTCTATCTTTTCTTTATTTTCATATAACCAGTTTGATATATGTGGAGCGATATCTGGAATAATAAATCTAATATAACTTACTATTGAATTTGCTAATTCTTCTGGAAGTATTTCAAATAAAGTTACATCCATATCTTTAGCTATAGCCAATAATTCAGATACAATTTGTTTTACTTTATCTCTATTTGTATCTTCGTTTATTAATTCTTTTATATTTTCAAATAGTAGATTGCTTATATTGTTTAAGCCTTCTTCTCCAGCTATATCTTCTAAAGTTTTTGATTTAAATTCTCTTCTAATTTAGATATTACAGATTTTAAGTCTAATAGAGCATATATTTTTTCTATTAATTCTAAACATTTTTCTTTATCATCAATTATATTTTCAATAGACTGATTTATAATTGTTGTTATTCCTTGAATTAACTTTATTTTAGCTCCTTCACTTAAAAAAATCTGCTAAAACTTCATTTTATTTTCATCATATACACATGATAAAAATTCTTCTAATTTTTCATCTGTTTCTAGTACTTCTATGATTAATTTTACTATTTTTTCACTTATATTATCTAACTGATCTTTTGAATTAATTTCTTTATGTCTATTTTATTAGACATATTATCTATTAATTTTGGTAATTCTTCTTGTAAATTTTGTTCAATAAATGTTACACATTGTTGTGAACTAGAACTTATTTTAGGAATGTCTTTTAACTTTACACCATCAAAGACATCATTTAATGAATTAGTAACAAAATCAATACATGCTGCATCGATAACATTTGAAAAGTCTTTGCTTTCAATAGACCCAATCAAAGTTTCTGAGTTTACGATATCTCTTTCTACTAATTCACTTACTTCTTCTATAAATTTCACTTTATTTTTTTTAACTGCTCCTCCAATTTTTAAAGGAGTATACTCTTTAAAAATCATGTTAACTGCATATTTATTAGTTATATATCCTGCAACAGCCCCAGAAAAGCCCTGCATCAATATAAAAAACAATATCCTGTACATTTGCCATTTTATCACCTATTCACTATTATTTATAATTAAATTGCATAAATTTCCTTAAACAAGTATATAATAAAACCTTCTATTAAACAAGAAAAGTAAAGTTAAATTATTTGGTTTTAAAACTATATTAATATGCTAAAAATCTATATTAACAATATATTAGACATATTCTCTCTTTAATATGAATTATATCAATAAAATTTGTTTTTTAACCGTATAAAAATGCCTTTTTAATATAAAAATCAAAAAGGCATAGTTTATTAATTAAGTTTAATTTATTCTATAGTTGAAATTACATTATAAAGTGTGCATACTGCATATGGAAAAATATCTTCATTAAAATCAAATTTACCATTGTGAAGTGGCCAATTTTGTTCATTTTCTTTTTCTGCAAAGAATACCATCCTCACGCCAGGCACTAATCTAAAATAATAAGCTGCATTATCTCCTGCTAAAAATGGCTTTTCTCCTAAAACAAACTTGTCTCCAAATACTTCTTTTTCCAACTTTGCTACCCATTTTTTACTAAATCAGGATTGTTGATTAATGCAGGAAGGTGTGAAGTTAATGTTGCTTTAATTGTTGCTTTTGTTTCTTCTTCAATTTCTTTCATTCTGTCTTGAAGGTATGTTAAAACATATTCAAGATTTTCTTCGCAAAATGTTCTAATAGTTCCTTCTAGTTTCACATTTTCAGCCATTATGTTATTTTTACTCCACCATTTATAATTCCCATTCCAAGTACAAACTGTATTTTTTTCTTTTAAATCTTCATTTATTTTGTCTATAGCGTCTATGACTTTTGCAGCTACAGATATTGCATTTATCCCTTTTTTCTGGCTCACCCCAGTGTGATGATTTTCCTATTATCTCAATACTGACTCTTCCTAGGGTTGCGGTGGAAACTCCCTTTTGAATCTCCATTCCTATAGGTGCCGAATTTGCATAATGGAAAATCACCATCTTATCTACAGTTGGATTTTCTAGTACTTTTTCTTTTATAAATTTTTAGCCCCTCTTCCAACTTCTTCTGCTGGCTCAAAATAAATTTGACATTGCATTTTAATTCATCTTTATGCTCATAAAGCAGTTTTGTCACACCTAATGCAGTAGCTACAATTCCATCATGGCTACATGCATGCATAACTCCTTTATTTTTAGATTTAAATTCTAAATTTGTTTCTTCTTCTATTGGCAATGCATCCATTTCTGCTCTCAATCCAACAGTTTGAAATTCTGGATTATTCATAAGCATTGATACTACTCCTGTATCTCCAATAAAGTTTGCTTCTAATCCTATTTCTTCTAAACATTTTTTTATATATTTGGATGTTTCGTATTCATGCTCACTAATTTCTGGATACATATGTATATGTCTTCTGATTTTAATTACTTCAGGAATTACTCTTTTTTTATATCTTCACTATCTATAAACATCAATATTCCTCTCTTTCACAAATATACTATATTAAAATCCATATTAAAACTAATCTATTTATTCTAAATTATTATGTCCAAATAAATAAATTTCAAAAAGGGCTGTACTATAGTATTTTATAGTATGACAGCCCTCTTTATAATTTTATCTAACTACTACTGCTTTTTACCAATAGTGTCATAAACATATTTAAATTGAGATTTTTTTATTTTTAATTTTCCTATACCTGATCAGTTAAATAGTAATAATCTTCATCAAATCCAGTTAATGTTGTAACATGAAGATTTTTAGCAACCCATAGTTGGTCTGGTGTACCTTCATACCAATAACCCATTTCTGGATTTCTGCAATATGCTGTTACCCATACAATTGATGGATTCCCTTTCATTAATTCTTTCTCTAACTCTTCTACACTTGCACCTGTAATATCTGCACTATTTGGTCTATATTTTTTTTGCAAGTGATTCTAGTGCAGGATATATTGTTTGGAATATGCCTTCCTGTTTTTTCGTATTGACTTCCAACAAATCCTAAGTTTGGATTTTATTTGGTGACAGAGGCATTTCCTTTGCCATTTGTGTTTTTGTTACAGATATTCCTCTATATCTTAAAAGTTGAGCTAGTGAAGTTGCTTCGCAACCCATTGGTAAATCTGGATATTGACTTATACGTGGAATATCAAGTATTACAGATTTAGGATTTGATGATATTTTGCTTAAATATTGGCTAGATACATATCCAACTTTTCCATTATAGTTTATCTTACTCCATCCATTACTTTCTGATATTACACTTACTCTCGTTGCTTGTGTTAAACTTCCTATTTTACTATAATTAGTTCCTGCTCCACTTCTTACATTTAATATACTTGTATTTACTTCTCTTAAAGCATTTTCTGATGTATTATTATCTGGAGTCGGATTGCTTGGTGTAGTATTTCCCGGTTTATTCGTTTCTGGAGTTGGATTTGATGATATTTTGCTTAAGTATTGGCTAGATACATATCCATTTTCCATTATAATTTATTTTGCTCCATCCATTACTTTCTGATATTACATTTACTTTTGTTCCCTGTGTTAAACTTCCTATTTTACTATAATTAGTTCCCGCTCCACTTCTTACATTTAATACATTTGTATTTACTTCTTTTATAGTATTTCCTGATGTATTATTATCTGGAGTAGGATTACTAGGTTTATTCGTTTCTGGAGCTGGATTTGATGATACTTCGCTTACATATTGGCTAGATATATATCCAATTTTTCCGTTATAATTTATCTTACTCCATCTATTACTTTCTGATATTATATTTACTTTTGTTCCTTGTGTTAAACTTCCTAGCTTACTATAATTAATTCCTGCCCCACTTCTTACATTTAATACACTTGTATTAACTAATTTTATAACGTCTGCAAAACTTATACTTGTGTTTGATATACCTGCAAACATCAACCTCGATAATAAAGATGTTGTTATAACAATATTTTTAAGACTTTTTTTCTATTCATCTCAATTCCTCTTTCTGTTTATATTCCCTATTTATAATATGTATTTAATTTTCCTATACTAATACTTAACCCTCATATACCAATATAAAATTTATTATGCTTTTGACTTATCATTAAATTTCAAAAGTACTCTTTATAACTTCTACAACACCATTTTCATCATTTGATTTAGCTTCATAATTACTTACTTCTTTTAATTTTGGATGTGCATTTGCCATAGCATAGCTATATTTACAACTTTGCATCATCTCATAATCATTTAGATAATCTCCAAATGCCATTGTTTCATCATAAGTCACATCATAGTATTCTTGAATTCTCTCTATTGCTGTACCTTTATTTACACCAACATTCATAAAATCCATCCATAACTCACCAGATACTGAAATTAAAAAATCATTTTCTACTTCATCAAATTCTTTAGATAAATATTTTTCAGAGCTTTCATCATGGAATAATGCTATTTTACATATTTTATCTTTACCTTCTTTAACTACATCTAAGACATCATCTACAACTTGTAATTTTTCATAGTAAAGACGTGCATTTTTATAAAAAATTCACCCTTATTTTCAGTATATGCACTCTTTTCCCCCGCATAAAATAATTGATGCACCATGTATTTTTCTAGCAATTTCAACTGGTTTAGTTAACTTTTCTCCATCAATTTCGCTTAAATATACAATTTCCCTTTATCAAAAAACCATTGCACCATTTTCACTTATATAAATTAAATCATGCTTATAATCTCTAAATTGTTTTCAAGATTATAATATTGTCTCCCCACTAGCTACAATAAATCGTACTTTCTTTTCATCCAATTTATCTAACACATAATCTAACTCTTTCGGAACATTTTTGGCTATCTAAAAGAGTTCCATCCATATCAGTAGCAATTATTTTTATCATATCTATCTCCTCAATTCCCCTTATAAATTTAATATATTTCTAAATAATCTCTAGAATATTTTAGCATAACTAAAAAAAAACTTGCGCAATTAAAAAGATGTATCGAAAAATAGATAAATTCTATACTTCGATACATCCTTTTAATTGTAGTTTATAAGTACATATGTATAATACTGTAGTCAAGTTTAATATTATTTTCATTATTCATCATACCATTTTTAAATCCTCTGCATTTTTATAAATACATTCTAATATTATTGCTTTTATTTTTAATAAATTTAACATTTAATCCATCTCCTCTATTTTATTTTATTTTATCAATTTTATAGCTATATTATCAATTTCATTATTTAAAAGTTTTTAAAAATATGTCAACGAAATATTAATTCATATTAAATATCATATTTATATAAAATTACAAATCCTTCTATACTTTAACAAAACATTAACAACTCTATGTTATAATTCAAAATAATCAATAAGATTAAAATATATTTAACTAAATACTTATTGTAATTGGGGTAATTTTTTTAATGATTAATATTCTTGTAGTTGATGATGAAAAACACCAGAATAATGTTATTTGTTCTTATTTAATAAAAAATAACTTTAATGCTATCGGATGCCTAAATGCCAATGATGCATATGATGTGATGTATGACAATCATATAGATCTAATTATTTCTGATATTATGATGCCAGGTATTGATGGATTTGAATTTGCAAAATCAGTTAGAGATATTGATAAAAACATTCCACTTTTATTTCTAACAGCAAAAGATGATATACAATCAAAACTTCGCGGTTTTAGTTTAGAGATAGATGACTATCTTGTAAAACCTGTTCAACAAATTCTTAATGCTACGAAAAAGAAATAATTAATGGCGATTTTAATGTAAGAATTGAACCAATGGATACATTCGGAAAAAGAAACGAATTAGATATTATAATTGATAACTTCAACGAAATGGCAGGAGAATTAGGCAGTATAGAAACTCTCCGTACAGATTTTATATCTAATGTTTCGCACGAACTTAAAACACCGTTATCAATTATTCAAAATTACTCTGCTTTAATGCAAGATGAGCGTACAACAGATTTAGAAAGAAAAGAATACTCAAAATCAATTTATGAAACATCACAAAATTTATCTAATTTAATTACTAATATTTTAAAACTTAATAAATTAGAAAATCAAAAATATTTCTTGAAACTAGTGAATATAATTTAAGTGAACAACTTATCGAGTGTTTACTGTGTTTTGAAAGTATTTGGGAAGAAAAAATATAAATATAGATGTAGATATTGAAGAAGATTTAATGTTAAATGCCGACAAAGAACTTACATCTATTATCTGGAACAATCTCTATTCTAATGCATTTAAATTTACTGAAGATAGTGGTGAGGTAAGCATAAAAGCTAAAAGTGAAAATAACTTTATAATTATATCAATTAGCGATAATGGTTGTGGTATGAGTAAAGATACCGGCAAACATATTTTTGAAAAAATTTTATCAAGGCGATACTTCCCATGCTACAAATGGAAACGGGTTAGGTCTTAATAAAAATAAAATTTATAATATATAAAAATATAAGGGGAAAACATATGAGTAAAGATGAAAAATTTGTGTATAGTTATTCAGCAAAACAAAAAAAGAAATAGAAGAAATACGTACTAAATATCTTCCTAAAACAGAAAATAAACTAGATAAAATACGTAAACTTGATGAGTCTGCCACAAGAAAGGCAACTATCCAATCAATTGTAGTTGGCTTAATTAGTTCTTTAATATTTGGATTTGGATTATGTTGCGTTTTAGTATGGAAAGATAGTCAATTTATTCAGGGAATTATAATAGGAATAGTTGGTCTTTGCGGAATGCTTCTTGCTTTTCCATTATATAGTCATATTTTAAAAGTCCAAAGAAATAAAATATCTGAAAAAATAATTTCATTAAGTGATGAGCTTATAGATGAAATGTCTATAAAAAATTCTTAATTAAATAGTTTTCTAGACTGTAGATTTATTGCAAATGCAAATTTATCTTCAGTCTTTTTATTTTAAAAGAGAAATGATCTAATTTTATTATATTTATAAAATATGTGCAAAAAAAATACCTAGATATAAATCTAGATATTCTCAAAACTTATTTTATCCATTAATTCTAGTATTTTTCTTTTCCTCTAAGTTGGTCATACCAATTAGTTGGTATATCATCAAATCCATATATAATTCCTGCAAGTCCACCTACAACAGCAGCCGTTGTATCAGTATCATTGCCCAAAGCTATAGCTTTTTATAGCATCTTTATATGAGTTACTTTCTCTTATAACCTTAAAAAGCACTCTTTAGACAGTCAATAACATATCCTGTTCCTCTTTCTTCTATTATTCCGTCAGGTAAAATATTATTTTCAAATTCATCTAAATAACTCTTATTGTCACTATATATTGCCTTTAGAGAATTTATCCCTACTGAATATGCTTCCTCAAAATCCATGCCCTCGAGCAAGTATTTTGCGATTAAATTATAAAATGCACAACATACATGATTACATATATTTCCGTGTGTAATCATTGCTTGTTCATGAGAATCAAAAACTAACTGTTCATCACTTCCCTCTTCAAAAAGTGCTAAAGCTAGAGTCCTCATCAAAGCTCCATTTCCTTTTCCCTCAGGTATACATAGCCCTGAATATCTAGGACTTGTTCCTCTTGCATACTCAGTTAATGCCTGTAAGGTCTGTCTTCCAACATCAAAAAACTTCACCATCAACAGCCCATAAACCATGAGATACCCATGCTAAAAGTTTTTTCGCTGCATTGTCGATATCAAATCCATCACATTCTATATAACTATCAATAAAGGCACAAAAATTGTGCACTATCATCTGAATATGTACCAAAAAGGTATATCAATATACGTCTTTCTAAAATAATCTGGTGCTACCATATCAATTTTATCTATGTTTGGAATGTTTTCTTTAGGTGTAAATTCATATGGTACTCCTACAGCATCACCGATTATTAATCCCCAAATACCACCTAAAACCTTATTTCTTGGATACGACACTTTATTCATAAAACATGCCTCCTTTAAAATAAACTTCCTATACTATATTATAGTCTAAAAACTTACAATTTTTATACGTTTTTAGTTATTTTTTTATTTAATAGGCGTAACTTTCTTTTGTTTTTAGGTTTTTACAAAAAATAGTTGGTGTATATCACCAACTAGAATTTTTCTAAAATTCGAACCTTGTAAATTTACTCAATCCGATTTTATCAAAATTTCTAAGAAATTTAAAAGCATAACTTATCGTTAAACATTTAAATTTTAATCAATATTTGAGATTGAAATGTATATTGAAAATATTAAGGAAGATAATCTTATTATAAGAATTCTATCTTTTGATAAAATCCCCTTCAAAACTTTTAAAATTTTTTAGTTTTAGTTTTACAATTTTCCTTACTTTTCTTTTTTTTTATTTAATTTTATTTAAATTACATTTTATTCTTTATTTACTATATATATTTTTTTTAATTAATCACTTAAAAATATATACTCAGAAATTACAAAAAATAAAAGAAAGAAGATAGTCCCGCTCCCTATCCGCTTTCCTTTTAAATGTTTAAAACATACTATAATATATTATTTCTTTATAAAATTTATTCCATAATTTCTTGTCCTTCTTTTTATTTTAATTTTAGTTACAAGGATTTTATGTTAAAATGTCAAAATAAATATATAATTTTTTTATCACGAGAAATTATTAAATTTACAATAAATTAAAATATACGTTTATTTAAAAAATATATTAAAGGAGGGCAACATGTATAAAATTTTAATTATTGAAGATGATGAGATTATTGCAAAATCTATTGAGAAAGAAATGAATAATTGGGGCTTTGTAGCAAAAAAAAGGTAACTAATTTTCAAGATATAATCCCTGAATTTGTGGAGTTTAACCCACAACTAGTTTTATTGGATATTACTCTTCCATTTTTCAATGGGTATCACTGGTGTAGCGAAATTAGAAAACTTTCTAAAGTTCCAATCGTATTTATTTCATCTGCTTCAGACAATATGAATGTCATTATGGCTATGAATATGGGCGGAGATGATTTTATTTCAAAACCATTTGATTTACATGTTCTAATCGCAAAACACAAGCTATACTAAGACGTACATATTCATTCTCTACTCAGACAAACTTACTAGAACATAATGGTGCAATTTTAAATATAAATGATAACTCTATTTCTCATAATGATGAGAAAGTGGAATTAACAAAAAATGAGTATAAAATACTACAAACTCTACTAGAAAACAAAGGAAAACTGTAAGCAGAGATAATTTAATGATTAAACTATGGGAAACTGATAATTATGTTGAAGAAAATACTTTAAACGTAAATGTGACTAGACTAAGAAAAAAATTAGAGTCAATTGGTCTCTCTAATTTTATAAAAACAAAAAAAGGAATCGGATATATTATTGAATAAGGAGAATTATTATGAATAATTATGAAATTAAATTTACATACATAATATCAAAATATATAAAGCAATATATAAAACCTATTCTTCTTTTTTATATTATTTACATTAGTATTTTCCTTAGTATTCGTTTTATATAATATATCTACTGAACCAGTAATATATGCTTCCCTTTTGTGTTGCTTTATTGGCTTAATTTGTATATGTATAAATTTTATAAATTACTATAAAAAACATATAGCATTATATAAATTACAAAATGAAATTTATATTTCTTTAAATAATTTACCAACTCCAAAAAATTTAATTGAAGATGATTATACTAATTTAATCTTAAATTTAAATGATGAATATAAAAACTTTATATCTAAATCTGATAATGCACAAAAAAGATATGATTGATTATTATACAATGTGGGTTCACCAAATCAAAACACCTATTTCTGCTATGAAATTATTAATACAAACTTCTGAATGTGAAGTTTCAAGTGATCTTTCATCGGAATTGTTTAAGATCGAACAGTATGTAGAAATGGTTCTTTCATATATTCGACTTGGTAGTTCCGAAAATGATTTTGTAATAAAAGAATATAATTTAGACGATATTATAAAGCAAGCTATTAGAAAATATGCTCCTCTTTTTATAAGAAAGAAAATAGCACTTAATTTCAAAAAATACAAATTATACAGTTTTAACTGATGAAAAATGGCTTGTATTCGTAATAGAACAAATACTTTCTAATGCTATAAAATATACAACTAAAAAATACAGTCTCTATTTATCCATTAGAAAATAAAAACTTGTTATTGAAGATACTGGAATCGGAATTTCAGAGGAAGATATACCTAGAATATTCGATAAAGGCTTCACTGGATATAACGGTAGAACTAACAAAAAGCAAGCGGACTTGGTCTTTATCTATGCAAAAATATACTAGATAAATTATCACATAAAATTTCTATTGAATCTGAAGTTGGGGTAAAAACTAAAGTTATACTTGATTTATCAATGATTGATATAAATATTGAATAATTTTTATTGAGATTATTAATTTTTTTCAATATTTATCTATATTAAAATTTAAAATTACAGTAATGTAAGGTTATGCGGGGAAATGTAAGCCAAAGAAATGGTATTGCATTTCCCTATTTTGTTATAATTAACTCATAAATAAGAAATTACTATAATTTAAATAAAATGGAGGTCATTAAAATGGCAATGTTGCAAGTAAATAATTTAAAGAAAGTTTATACAACACGCTTTGGTTCAAAACCACGTTCAAGCTTTATCAGACGTATCTTTCTCTGTTGAGCAAGGTGAATATGTTGCTATAATGGGTGAATCAGGTTCTGGTAAAACCACTTTACTTAATATATTAGATTCACTAGATAAACCAACTAGTGGTGAAGTTTTACTAAATGGAAAAATATAGTTTCTATAAAAGAAAAAGAAATCTCAGCATTTCGTCGCAATAATTTAGGATTTGTATTCCAAGATTTCAATTTATTAGATACATTTTCACTAAAAGATAATATTTTTCTACCTTTAGTTTTATCAGGTAAAAAATACAACGAAATGAATTTACTTTTTACAACCATTATCAATTAAATTAGGAATAAACTCTCTTTTAGATAAATTTCCTTATGAGGTTTCTGGTGGTCAAAAACAAAGAGCTGCTATAGCAAGAGCGCTTATAACTAAACCTCAATTAATTTTAGCAGATGAGCCTACTGGTGCATTAGATTCTCACTCTGCAGACGAATTATTACAATTATTCGAGGATATAAATGAAGATGGTCAAACAATAGTAATGGTAACTCATAGTACAAAAGCTGCCAGTACTGCAAAACGAGTTCTATTTATAAAAGACGGTAAAGTATTCCACCAACTTTATAGAGGTTCTTCAACAAAACAAGAAATGTATCAAAAAATTTCAGATACATTAACTATGATTGCTACAGGTGGTGTAAAAATGAGTAAATTCTTTTATTTTAAATTAGCAATTACCAACATAAAGAAAAAACGCAAAAACATATATACCATATATGATTACATCAATAATGACAATCTGCATGTTTTACATTATTTGCTCATTATCAAACAACCCTGATTTAAGTAAAGTCAGCGGAACTGACTCAATGGTTACAGTATTATTTTTAGGTACAATTATATGTGGAATTTTTCGCAACAATATTCTTATTTTATACAAATAGCTTCCTTATGAAACGTAGAAAAAAGAATTTGGACTTTATAATATTTTTAGGAATGGAGAAAAGCATATTTCTAGAGTTGTACTATGTGAAACAGTTATTATAAGTTTAGTAAGTTTAATTTTTGGTATATTAGTAGGTATTTTATTTGATAAATTAATGCTTTTAATCTTACTATCAATGTTTACAGTAAAAGTTCCACTAGATTTTATATATCACCACAATCACTAAAAACTACAATTATATTATTTGTAGTAATATTTGTTGTTATATTCTTAAATAGTATTAGACAAATTCATCTTGCCAAACCTATAGAATTATTACACGGAAGTTCTGTTGGTGAAAAAGAACCTAAAGCAAAATGGATAATTGCCTTTACTTGGATTTATCTGTTTAGGATCAGGATATTATATAGCTGTTAAAACTACTAATCCAATAGCTGCATTAAGTTTATTTTTCGTAGCTGTAATACTAGTAATAATAGGTACTTATCTTTTATTTACAGCTGGAAGTATTGTATTATTAAAAGCTCTACGTAAAAATAAAAATTACTATTATAAAACAAAAAACTTTATATCAGTATCAGGTATGATATATCGTATGAAACAAAATGCAGTAGGACTTGCTAATATATGCATACTATCTACAATGGTTTTAGTAATGATTTCATCTACATTCTCTTTATGGTACGGAATGAATGATATCATTAATAATTATTATCCAACTGAATTTCAATTTTCACCATCTAGTCACTCAGACAAGGATATAAAAGAACTAAAAACTTGATAAATAATACACTCGATGATTTTAATAAAAAAGCCAATAGATGAAATGGAATATACAACTTTAAACTTTGCTGGTATAGAAAAAGAAAATTCTTATATAATAGATAAGGCTAACCCTGTGTATTCTAATAGTGTTGATGATATAGGTACTTTATCTTTTTATCACTCTTGATGATTATAATAAATTATATAACTCAAATAAAAATTAGATGATAATGAAATATTTATCTCCTCTAACAGAGATAAATATAACTATGATACACTTAAAGTCTTTGATTATAATTTTAAAATAAAAGGTCATTTTGAAGATTTTCCTATAGATAAATATGTAGCTGCCAATGTTGCAAAAAATCATGTTGTTGTAGTTAAAGATATGGATATTTTAAATAATCTATATAAATTACAGAAAAAGAATACGGTAAAATGGCATCAGATATTCAATATTTCTATTTCTTCAATGTAGATGCAGATGCAAATACTGTATTAAAAATAAATGATAAGTTCTATGATGAATTAGAAACTATGAGTTCTTATCCAGAAGACACAAATAAATATATTTATAATGGTAAAATAGATTGCCGTGAAAGTTCTAAACATGACCTTATTGGTCTTAATGGTGGACTATTATTTATAGGTGTATTCTTAGGAATACTGTTTACAATGGCTACAATATTAATTATGTACTATAAACAAATATCTGAAGGATATGATGATAAAGAGCGTTTTTCAATAATGCAAAAAGTAGGTATAAGTAATAAGGAAATCAAACAATCAATACATTCTCAAGTGCTTACAGTTTTCTTCTTGCCACTTATTGTCGCAGGAATTCATGTATCATTTGCATTTCCTTTTATAACTAAGATACTAGCTATATTAAATCTTACAAATATAAAATTATATGCCATAGCTACTTGTGGAGGCTTCTTACTATTCGCAGTCTTTTATGCTATAGTTTATAGAATTACAGCTAGAAGTTACTATAAAATAGTAAGCTAAATTTACAAACACTATTCAAATTAATATATATTTATTCTTTAATAAGCATGTCGTATAAATTTATGGCATGCTTATTTTTTCAAATAAAAAAACTCCTAAATACCCACCTTTATTTAAGAGTTTTCTTTTATTTTATCCATATTCTTTTTAAATAGCCTATAAGATCTACAACGCTATCTGTATAACAATCTGCACCTATCTTTTCTCTAAATGCCTCACCTACTGATGCTCCACCAATAAATACATGTACTTTTTTTTCTTAGTTTTCTTTTCTTCTAATAAATTCATAACTGTTTTCATTTCTCCCATTGTCGTTGTCAATAATGACGACATCATAAGAATATTTGCGTTATTATCTTCAATTGCATCTACAAATTTTTCAGCAGGTACATTTGTACCTAAGTCCACTATTCTAACATCTAACGTTTCTAAAAAAATATCTTTATCACGTTCTTGCCTAAATCATGTATATCTCCATATACAGTCCCCATAACTATCACTATGTCATAATCTTTGTCTTTCTCTTTCAAATAGGGTTCTATTATTTTGTAACCAGATTTAAATGAATTTATAGCTAGTAATACTTCTGGTATAAGACACTCATTTTTTTCTTCTTTCTTTGCAATTAAGGTTAATGCATCCATTAAAATATTTTTTAATATGTATTTTGGATTATATCCTACTAAAAGAGATTTCTTTATATACTTTACAACTGAGTCATCATCACCTTCAATCATAGATTTTTGATTTTCTCACAATAATTCATATAAATTTCTCTCCTAAAATAATACGTTTTATATATTATTAATTTGACATTTGAGTTTGTTTATCCTATAAAAACTTGATTTTATTTTTAAAAAAATAGGGAGTTAGATATAATAAATACCCAACTCCTAACAATTATATAATTCCTAAGTGTTCAACTAATATCTTACATCCTAATAATATAAGTATTACACCTCCGACAATTTCAGCTTTTTGACTTATACTTAAGACCGAATACATTTCCGATTTTTACGCCTATTGCTGAACAGGTAAATGTCACTATACCTATAAAAGATATTGCTGGTACTATTTTTACATTTAAAAATGCAAATGTTACACCCATAGCTAATGCATCTATACTTGTTGCAATTGCAAGTAAAAACATTGTTTTAAATCCTAGAATATCTTTCATTACACTGTCTTTTTCTCTACTTAATGCAACTTGACCTGTTGGTGATATTGAACATGAATTAGCAGAATATGATATATTACATTGTTCTTCTGCATTACGTTTTAAGTTTCTTATTTCTGTTTCTTCTTCCTCATCATCTTCAGTTAATGCCTCTTTTTAATCATATTAACTCCAATTAAAGCTAGTAATATAAATGCTATCCAATGGTCCACGCTAACTATATACTCTCTGAAATTTACTCCAAGTAGATAGCCAATTAGCGGCATTAATGCCTGGAATGCTCCAAACCATAACTATTCCTGCTGATTTTAAAGTTTATTTTGGTAAAGCAAGACCTTTACAAATTGATACAGCAAAAGCATCCATCGATAACCCTACTGCTAGTATAAAAAGTTCCAATAATCCCATTATTTTCCCTCCTTTAAAATTAAAAAGACCCATAGACAATAAAGCGTTTTTTTAATAAAACACTTTATTATCCATGAGTCTCGCTTTTAATGTAATACCGGATTTTGCAATCATTATGTCGACATTACAACGGCTTAGCCGCAAACTACTCCCTCATAGGAGTTATTTAGTTTTAATCCGTTTAATTATTTAGAACTTTTTTTTTATTATAAAATATCCCAATAAAATCTGTCAATTATTTATATATAATATTAGTAAAAAATAAATATTATTCCTGTTATTGTCATTTAATTATATGGATTTTATAAATATATATGTATCGTTATTAGACTCTTCTTCACTATACTTATAGCCCAATTTGTTAAAGCTTTTTAATCCATCTAAAGTGGATATATTATTTTCAGCTAAATATCTAACCATTTCACCTCTCGCCATTTTAGCAAGTGTGCCCTTTTCTATTATTTTTTCGCCTTTTAATTCTCCAAATACACATGTGATGAATTTTATATTTGGTTGATTTTTATATATTTTTACTTACGCATTTACTATATTCTTTTTGATGCTAAATTAATTATTACATCATCTTCTTCAAATAAATTGTTTGCTATATTATCTGACCAAAATTCATATAGAATCTTTATTTTTATGATTTATAAGTTTTGCCTGCATCTCAAGTCTATATGGAACAATACCGTCTAATGGTTTTAAGATGCCATAAAATCCTGATAATATTCTTAAGTTAGATTGCAGGTATTCAATTGCATCTTGGCTGAGTACACTTGGTCCCATATATATTGATATTGAATACCTTCATATGAAAATATTGCTGGAGTTAATCTATAATTTAAATCCATATCTAAAACTCTGTCGTAATTTAACCTGATAGGCTGTTTCTCTGTGAAAAAGGCGACTTAATATGTGATTTTTACCACATATGCAGAAGAGTTTATGTGAAAAAGAAGACCACAGTGTCCCGATTCTTTTTTTCTTTTGGAAGGGAAGTGTGAGAGAATCAACTATCGAAATGTCAGAATGAGCCGGATCGGAGGTATTAATGGCCAGCGAAAATCAACAACAGGAGTTTGAACTCCTCACAGACGATGATGATTGGTCTGACAGCCCTAAAGCCGGGAAAAATTCTTTATGGAATACCAATGCGGTCGTTGTTAAATCAAACGACCTGCTGACGGCGAAAAACCAATCTCACCTTAAATAGAGCTTCGAATTATCTTAGTTGCGATCAGTAAGATCGATTCGATGAATCCGGAGGTCAGAGGATGCAAGTTATTGGGTTTCAGCCAAAAGAGTTAAGAGATCGGTAGCGAACGTTCTAAGGCCTATAAATACCTCCAGAACGCAGTCAATACGCTTTTTACAACAGAAGCGTTATCCGCACCTTCGGATCCAACGGTAAAGAACGATGAGTTTCCGGATTTCTAAGGTCTCTTATCGAAGCGGCATGATTGGTCTGACGTTCTCCCAGGAGGTCCTCCCCTTTTTGACGCGTATCCGAAGCAACTTCATTCGCTATCCGATTAAACAGATTTCCGAATTGAAGAGTGTTTCGACATTACGATTCTTCGAGCTGTGTGTGCGCTGGCGCGGCCAGGTCAAGAAGATGACGATTACCGAGCTTAAAGACATTCTTAACATTCCTCAAAAAAAAATTAAACGGCGACGTCGCTCGAATTGTCAGAGAGTGCGCCGCCAAAAATTAATGAGGCGACCAAAATCGACTTCCATGTGGAGTGCGAGTTCGTCCGAACCGGTAGAAAATTTTACTCATATTATCTTTTTCCGTTAAGAACCGTCCCAATATTCTTGTAGAAAGAACTCGGTGGTTCCGACGGAGGATGTGCCGGATGTTAGAGATCTTGTG